>QWCE01000421.1_pt1 | contig 81274 bp, 67 predicted proteins | sample 1972531 | NCBI WGS metagenome assembly QWCE01 (sample SAMN09866716, study PRJNA288562) | Human gut metagenome isolate term4_stool, whole genome shotgun sequencing...
TGGCGAGATAATAAAAAATACAATGCACAATATCGGTGGATTGAAATACAGCTTTGATGAAGACGGAGTAATGAGAAGCGGATGGCAAAACATAGAAGGAAGCTGGTATTACTTCGGAGAAGCAAATGACGGGTCGGCAAAGAAAGACTGGAAGTACATAGGAGGGCACTGGTACTATTTTGAACCTAGCTATGTAATGGTAAGTGACACCATAAAGGAGATAAGGGGAAGCAAATATGCGTTTAGTGCAAGCGGAGCAATGCTACTAGGAACATTTAAGTTCAAAGATAATATCTATGCAACGGAACCTACAGGAGCAATAAAGGATAGTGGCTGGATTTTATATAACAAGAAATGGTATTACAAAGAAAGTAATGGCGAGATAATAAAAGATACAATGCACGATATCGGTGGATTGAAATATAGCTTTGATAAAGACGGAGTAATGAGAAGCGGATGGCAAAACATAGAAGGAATCTGGTATTACTTCGGAGAAGCAAGTGACGGGTCGGCAAAGAAAGACTGGCAATACATAGGAGGAAGCTGGTACTATTTTGAACCTAGCTATGTAATGGTAAGTGACACCATAAAGGAGATAAGGGGAAGCAAATACGCGTTTAGTTCAAGTGGTGCAATGCTACTTGGGAAATTTACCTTTAATAAAAAAACATATGTCACAGATGTAAATGGAATTTTAATGCCATATGATAATTCAGTAGAAGCAAAAGCTAGAGAAATTGCATCTGAGCTAGGGTACAACATTTATAGAGCATTGAATTATTGTGCAGGAATGTCTCGATATTATCTTACAAGTAATGGCAGAACTTCTTATCCAATTATGAGTTCTTCAGAATATGCAATATACGGATATAAGAACTATGGCGGTGATTGCTTGGTTATGGCAAGTGCATTCAAGTATCTAGCACAGGCTTGCGGATATTATTGCACACAATGGTTTGGCTGGGTAGGTAGTTCAACGCATTCTTGGTGCGAAATAGATGGTTATGTTTATGATCCTAATTTTGTTAACGCAACAAATAGAGGCAAATATGGATTTGCATATGGAACAAGAGGAACATGGAGATATAGCAAATCATATACTATGTAATGGCTAATACAATATATCTAAACAGGAGGAGCGAGTATGAAAAATAGAAATAAAAGTATTTTGATACTAATGATGCTGATGCTAACATTAACTATTGTTGGATTATCAGGTTGTGCAAATAAAGAGAAAGAGGAAACGATTAAAATATGGAATAAGACTGGATACGAAATCAATATAAATGATAATAAAATAAAGAAAGATGAAGCTTTTGAACTAAAAAAACGAGAAAAAAAAGCGGACAAATATGATATAAACATTTCTTATAATGATGGAAGCAAATATGCCTTAGGAAGTATAAAAATAAGCGATATTAATAGTAAAATAGAGATAAGATATGAAGATGGCATTACATATCTTTTGTATGAAACCAAAAATGGAAAGATAGTAAATACAAAAAAAGAAGAATTAAATAAACAAAATGAGCAAAAAACAAAAGAAGATTCGGCTGAAAACAATGTCCCTAATCAAAAAGAACAAGTTGGGTCTAACAAAAATCAAAATAATGGGGCAGTTGAAGAAGAGGAACCTAGTTCTAATGACACAGGTACGCATGAAAGTTCAAACAATGACAACTGCGTAGATGTAGACGATCCAAATAATTATTACTAACAAAATGGTAAAAGTTATTTGCTGAAGAAAAAAACAACAAAAATCTACAAAATATGTTATGATGGCAGATAAGCGAGCGAGGGGGAGGGAGAAAGAAAGTGAATTTAAAAAATAAATTAATAGGCATAGTGACGATGATATTTATAGTTGCTATGGCAATGACATTCACCTATGGAGAAGAAACAGGAAAAACAGAACACTGGAAATGGGTAACAGATGCGAATGGAACAAGATATGAGAGTGAGAATGATTACGCGAAGAGCAAATGGCTAAAAATAGAAGGAGAATACTACTATTTTAACGAAGAAGGATATATAGAAAAAGATTGTTATATCCAAGGGTATTGGTTAAATGAAGAAGGAAAATGGGTAAAAGCGTACTCAGGAGGAAAGTGGTATAAGGACAGCACAGGATGGTGGTATCAAGACAACGGTTGGTATCCTGTTGACAGCTGGCAAAAAATAGATGGCAACTATTATCATTTTGATGAGCGAGGATATATGGAGGCCAGCTGCTATACCGATGGATATTGGATTAATTCTGAAGGAATAAGGAATAAGACACCATATACAGAAAACTGGACAGATGATGAAAATGGCAGGAAATGGGGCGATAACAACCTAAATACAAGGAATAGATGGCTAAAAATAGAAGGAGAATACTATTATTTTAACAAAGAAGGATATATAGAAAAGAATTGTTATATCCAAGGATGTTGGTTAAATGAAGAAGGTAAATGGGTAAAAGCGTATTCAAGAGGAAAGTGGTATAAGGACAGCACAGGATGGTGGTATCAAGATAACGGATGGTACCCTGTTAGCAGCTGGCAAAAAATAGATGGCAATCACTACTACTTTAATTCATATGGATACATGGAGTCATCAGCATATGTCAAAGGTCGTTGGTTAAATTCAAGTGGAGCATGGGATAAGAATTATTCAGATGGACACTGGGTACAAAATGGAACAGGCTGGTGGTATGAGGATAACGGATGGTATCCGGCTAATCAAAAGCTTAGAATAGATTGTGCAACCTATTACTTCGATAGCAATGGATATATGGCAACAGACTATATTATTGTTTCAATAATGGAGCAAATGCTATATTACTATAATGAAGGTTCACTAAAATTAAAAACACCAATAGTGACTGGAAACTATGGAGATTATAATACACCGAAGGGAATGTATAGAATTGGAAATAAAGCAAGGAATATTTATCTAACAGGTCCTGGATACAGATCATATGTAAACTACTGGATGCCATTTATAGGAAATAGCTACGGATTTCATGATGCACAGTGGAGAAGTTCATTTGGCGGACGGATATATCTAACCAACGGTTCTCATGGGTGTGTAAATATGCCATATACCAATGCGATGACTTTGTTTAATATGATAACATCAAATAAGACACTTGTTATTATAGAGTAAAGATAATTATTTAGAAAATTTGAATAAAGACTGAAGAAAGACAAATAATATATTTAGAGATAAAAATAGTTGAGATATAAGCTCAGCTATTTTTTATTTTGTTTTATCTTACCTATCCACAAATAAAATCCTATCAAAGCCTTCTTGCTCTCTCGAAAAAATCCCACAAAACCCTTGAAAACTCACGGGGGGGGGGTAGTATAATTAGCATTATCAAACAAAATATTTTCAGAATTTTTTTAATTTATAACTTTTAAATTTTAACAATTTAAAGAAAGGAAGAGCGATGAAGAATAGTTTTTTAAAGAAGCTGACCGTGCTTATACTTACCCTTATGATGGTAATCCCTGCGGCAGCCTTTGGATTTGCCGAAACAAATCCGGCAGAGACAACTGCAAAAGGTCCTTCGAAGACACCTGTTAACGATGATATGGTTACGATAACAGCGACCTTACATTTTGAATATCAGAGTGTGAAAGCAGAAAAAAATGGAAAGAAAGTTAGCGTATGTAAGTTGGTTGATCCTAATAGCACTTTGTTAAATGCCTATGTAGATTTTGTAGGTTCGTGGAGTCCATACACACAGAAAGAATATAACGAGCAAAGAGAGTATTTAGGCGAAAAATCCGCACTTGATTACTGGAGAGATGTTGAATTCCTATTTACAGACATGGAAACCAAAGAGACAAAGACTGTAAAGGGACATTTTTTGAATAATGAAGAAGGAAAAGACAAGTCAGCAAGACTTATACTTGGTGAATTTCCTAAGAATAAAAAATATTTAATAAAGGTAAATCCCAAATCACTTCCAGCAGGCTACCATAACGAATTTATATATAATGGACCTGCAGAAAATCTTAACTTAGCCGGACAAAAGGAAGTTGATTACAGAACTGGAATAATTCTTGACACATCGGCTAAAAGAAATCAAAGTTCTGAGGACCAAAAGTTCGGGAAAAATGTTATGAATCTTGGGGCTAATTGGACTTTTAAAAATATAATATTTGCAAAGGACGAAGAAAGTGCTAAAAACTTCTATATTATCAATCAAGATGGCACATACTCACACAATCCTGCAAATAAGGTTGTTCGCATTGGACCGGACGGCAGTGTTAACAAACCGGCAGATCCAGTTAAAGATGGATATAAATTTGAAGGCTGGTCATTTAAGCAAGCATATACGAAAGAAGGGAAAAGAGTTGACCCTTGGGCTTCAAAATCCGGCTTCCCAGAAGGCAGCTATGACAAGGAATATGTTACAGATTTTTCTGGTATATGGTGTCACTCAAGAACATTCGGTATTGTGGATACAGAGGGTATAAACTCCTTTATGCTTGAAAATCCTAAAGATCCTGCAAGCAATGAACACAAATTACTAAGGATTTATAGCTTAATTGTACTACCTAAGTTCAGTAGACCTGAGGTAACCTTTGACACTCAAGGCGGAATGCCGGAAGTGAAAAATCCGATGATTGTAGGATACAAAAAGAGCATTAAAAACGATGGGTTAAAGTCATCAAAGATGCCAAAGAATCCTGTTAAAGACGGATATGTATTTACAGGCTGGAATACAGCAAAAGACGGAAGCGGACAGGAATTCACAGCAGATACGATTGTAACAGAAAATATAACAGTATATGCACAGTACAAAAAGGCAGGCACTGGTAACGCAGGCGGTGACAACGCTGGAAAAATAAAGACAGGGGACAACACAGACCTTGGACTAATTTCACTAGCATCAATCCTATCAATCGCAGGAATCGCATTTATTCTTAGAAGAAGGGCAGTTAAATAAAAGATAGCTTTAATATAGAATAAATAAAAAAGCTATATCACCAAATTAATAATATTAAAGACGATTAAAAAATTAAAATAGCGACCATGCTATAGCAAATAAACTGTGCGTGGTCGTTTTTTAATATAAAAAATACAACGGAGGGTTATTAAATATAAAATTGGAAATCACGCAAAAGCTCATAAAGTGGTTGAAAACTCACGGGGGGGGGGTAGTATAATTAGCATTATCAAAAAAATATTTTCAGAATTTTTTTATTTATAACTTTTATATTTTAAAGATTTAAAGAAAGGAAGAGCGATGAAGAATAGTTTTTTTAAGAAGCTGACCGTGCTTATGCTTACCCTTATGATGGTAATTCCTGCGGCGGCCTTTGGTTTTGCAGAAACAAAACCTGCGTCAGGTCCTGCAAAAGCACCTCAAAATGATAAAGTTACTATTACAGCAATTCTTTGTAGGCAAATGAACAAAGGTGAAAGCAGAGTTGGTAGAAATCATCTAATTAAGCCTGAAGATAATTTATCCAACATAGATGGCGGATGCACAACAACAAATAGTAGAGAAGCATCAAAAATAGGCGAATTTAAATCTTTCTGGGAGGATGTCGAATTTTTCCTAACAGATATGGAGACAAATGAAAAAACAAAGGTCAAAGGGCGTTTTGCCAATGATACAAGTGCAAGATTAATCCTTGGAGAATTTCCAAAGAATAAAAAGTACTTAGTCGAGATTAATCCAGATAGCCTACCAATGGGATACCATAATTATTTTGACGAAGGAGATACCCTTAATGCACAAGGATAGAATCCTTGGATAGTTTTTGAAGAAAAATATGTACAAACAAAAATAATAATTGATACTTCTAAAGAAGGAAAAAAGAATTTTCCTATCGATAATAAAGTAAAATTCGATGAGATGATGGATTTTTCATGTTACTGGTCAGTATTTAATGTAGCGTTCGCAAAAGATGAAGAATCAGCGAAAACTATGTATATCAAAGATGGCAATGGAAATTATCAATATAACCCAGACAACACAGTTGTCAGAGTAGGAAGAGATAACACGATAAAAGCACCAGCTGACCCAGTGAAAGATGGTTATAAATTTATCGGCTGGGCAGTAAAACAAGCATATGGACCTGACGGCAAAAGGATACAGCCTCATGGCGGACCTGAGAAGTTCCCTGAAGGAACAATCGATCGTGAGTTTGTATTTAAGAACTTTAATGGCAACACATGGGGATATGAAAGACTTTGGGGTTTCTGTGATACAAAGCGAATCAATATGTTCAAAATGCCTATGAATAGAACTCTTATGCTTACACCTAAGTTCGTAAGACCTGAGGTTACATTTGATACTCAGGGCGGAATGCCAGAAGTGAAAGAGCCAATGACTGTAGGATACAAAAAGAGCATTAATAATGATGGACTTGAAACCTCTAAGATCCCAAAGAATCCTGCTAAGGACGGATATGTATTTACAGGCTGGAATACAGCAAAGGACGGAAGCGGACAGGAATTCACAGCAGATACGATTGTTACAGAAAATATAACAGTATATGCACAGTACAAAAAGGCAGGTACTGGTAACGCAGGTGGTAACAACGCTGGAAAAATAAAGACAGGTGACAATACAGACCTTGGATTTATCGCATTAGCATCAATCATATCAATTGCAGGAATCGCATTTGTTATAAGGAAAAAGACAGCTAAATAAAGAGATAGCAAAATAAAAAGATTGCTAAACAAGGCTAAATAGCAAGATAACTAAAAACAACAAAGAGGAGAGCCGAAAGGATCTTCTTTTTGTTTGCATAAATATTGAAGTCAATGAATCAAGTGTAAATTCTGCCTATGTCAATCTACGAAAAATTTCAAATAACGACCAAAGATAAAAATATCAAAAAAACGACCATGGCATGGTGTAGAAACTGTGCGTGGTCGTTTTTTTACTTGAACATTTTGTGCGGTGAGGGAGATTGACGAGAAATAAATTTTTATAAGAGCAGGTTCATAGAATTTTCTCCTAAGAAATAGCATATTTAACTTAAATAGATAAAAAGCCTATGATATAATAACCAGTTAAGAAATACTGATAAAAAGGAAGATAGAGATGTTTGAAAAATTAGATTTTACGATTGATAAATATGAAGAATTGTCAGGGCTTGTTTCTGATCCGGAGATTATTTCGAATCAGCCTAAGTGGCAAAAGCTCATGAAAGAGATGAGCGAACTTGAGCCTGTTGTAAAGGCATATAAGGAGTATAAGAATGCGAACAAGGAGCTCGAGGATTCAAAGGAACTTCTCGAGATGGAATCCGACGATGAGATGAGGGAGCTTGCAAAAGAAGATATAAAAGAGCAGGAAACAAAGATTGAAGCACTCAGCGAGGAACTCAAGGTTCTCATGATTCCAAAGGACCCTAATGACGAAAAGAATGTAATTATTGAAATAAGAGCGGGAACCGGCGGAGATGAGGCTGCCCTTTTTGGAGGAGATTTGCTCAGAATGTATCTCAAGTATGCTGAGAATAGACGATGGAAGACAGAGATTATAGACTACAACGAAACAGGAACGGGCGGAGTTAAAGAAGCCGTGGTCATGATAAAGGGTAAGGGTGCATATTCGAGGCTCAAATATGAGAGCGGAACGCATAGAGTGCAGAGAGTGCCGGAGACGGAGTCACAGGGGAGAGTGCATACATCGGCAGCTACAGTTGCAGTGCTTCCTGAAGTTGATGATGTAGAAGTCGATCTCGACCCTAATGATGTTAGAGTCGATGTGTATAGAGCGAGTGGTAACGGAGGTCAGTGCGTAAATACTACTGATTCAGCTGTTAGGCTAACCCATATACCTACGGGGCTTGTCGTAACCTGTCAAGATGAAAAATCTCAGATAAAGAACAAGGATAAGGCGTTCAAGGTCCTTCGCTCAAGGCTATATGATTTAAAATTAAAAGAACAGCAGGATAAGATAAGCTCTGAGAGAAAAAGCCAAATTGGTTCAGGAGATAGGTCTGAAAAGATTAGGACATATAATTTTCCGCAGAGCAGAATTACAGACCACAGGATTAACCTCAGCCTATATAAGCTTGAGCAGGCTTTAAATGGTGAGCTCGATGAGATAATTGATGCACTAACAACGCACGATCAAGCGGAGAAAATGAAGAATTTTAATTAATATTTCATCTGATATTTGAACTAATGTTAAACTGAAAACTAAGGAAGTGTTCAGTCAATTTAATGAGAGTTAATGATAGTCCAAAAATCATGAAAGCCAAGAAAGTCATGAAAATCAAGAAAGCCATAAAACCATGAAAACCAAAAACACGCTAAAGCTTGAAATAAATAATGAGAATCTTGACCGTGCGGGAGAAATTATAAGAGCTGGCGGACTTGTTTCTTTTCCTACAGAAACAGTTTACGGTCTTGGGGCAGATGCTCTAAATGAGGAAGCGGTAGCCTCAATATATGAGGCAAAGGGAAGACCTAGCGATAATCCTTTGATTGTTCATATATCAAGCATTGAGAGCGTTGAAGAAATTGCATATTTAGATGATATAAATGATACAGATAAAATAGCGAAAAGAGATAAAAATAATAAACCATCTATAAGCAGGGATACAAAACTCAAGCTGATGAAAAAATTTTGGCCGGGACCTATTACATTTATTTTGAAAAAAAAGGACATTGTGCCTGACATAACATCTGGAGGTTTGTCCACTGTTGGAGTTAGACTGCCGAGCAGTAAGGTTGCGAGAGATTTTATAACAGCAGCGAAAAGACCTATAGCAGCACCAAGTGCAAATATTTCAGGAAAGCCAAGCCCTACAAGATGGCAAGATGTAATAGAAGATATGGACGGTAGAATAGATGCCATTCTAAAGGGAAATGATTGCGAGGTAGGAATTGAATCGACGGTGCTTGACTTGACAGGAGAGATAGCGACGATAGTAAGACCGGGATATATAACACCGAAGATGATTGAGGAGGTAACGCCGGTAAAATATGATAAATCATTAAATATAAATCCGTCGCAAAGCGATTTCAAACCTATAGCACCCGGAATGAAGTACAAGCATTATGCTCCAAAGGCAAGGGTTAGGATTGTAAAGTCGCAGGATTTAGCCATAAGATTGGCTTCAGAAGCAAAAAATCAAGGGAAAAAGATTCAAATACTCGATTATCAAAACAACTCTGAGAGGGCAGCGAGGGATTTTTTTGCAAGGCTTAGGCAAATGGATAGGCAGGAAGTTGAGATAATATATGTAGTTGCACTTGATGATGAGGAGCTGGGGTATAGCGTTATGAATAGAATGCTTAAATCAGCAGGATATGATGTTGTAGAATAAAAATAAGCAAAAAAAATCAGAAAGCAAATTATACTTAGCATAGGAGGGAGCAATGAAGATAGCAATAGGATGCGACCACGCAGGTTATGAACTTAAAGAGATTGTTAAGGATAAACTCACTAGCGAGGGATACGAGCTTATAGACCTTGGCACAAACTCAAGCGAGTCGGTTGATTATCCCATTTATGGAAAAGCTGTAGGAGAAAAAGTTGCAAGCGGAGAATGCGATAAGGGCATAGCGATATGTGGGACAGGAATAGGGATTTCAATATCTTGCAATAAGGTAAAAGGGGTTAGAGCAGCACTCTGCAATACAGAGCATCTTGCCAAGATGTCCCGTGAGCATAATGATGCAAATGTCCTATGCCTTGGAGCAAGAGAGATAGATAAAGAGCTTGCACTCAAGATAGTTGACAAGTGGCTCAGCACTGATTTTCTTGGAGGAAAGCACCTAAGAAGAATCAAAATGCTGGAAGAGTAATTGCTAAATAGCAACTAAAGTGAAAAAGCAATTATAAAACAATATTAAGCGAAGTAAATAACAAAAATGATATTAAATTCAATGTAAATGGACTAAATTAGGAGGAGTCTATGGGTAAAGTATATGTATTTGATCATCCGTTAATTCAGCATAAGACAGCCTTGATGAGAATGAAAGAAACCACGGTTAAGGATTTTAGAGAGCTTGCAAAAGAAGTTGCAATGCTAATGGGTTTTGAAGCGACAAGGCACCTCGAGTTAAAAGATGTTGAGATAACCACGCCAATGGAGAAAACCACGGTAAAAATGCTCGATGGAGAGGACATCGCAATCGTACCAATACTTAGAGCAGGGCTTGGATTTGTAGATGGATTTTTAGCTCTAGTGCCTAATGCAAAGGTTGGTCATGTTGGACTTTATCGAGACCCAGATACTCATAAACCAGTGGAATACTATTGTAAACTTCCAGTTGATATAGATAAAAGAGAAGTTTTCGTAGTTGACCCTATGCTTGCGACAGGCGGAAGTGCAATAGATGCGATAGATTCTGTCAAAAGAAGAGGAGCGAAGAAAATTTCTTTCTTATGTATCATTGCAGCACCTGAGGGAATTGAAGCTTTGCAGAAAGCTCATCCTGATGTTGACATTTATATTGCAGCAAAAGATGAAGTGCTTAACGACAATGCCTATATTTTGCCTGGACTCGGCGACGCGGGAGACAGGCTTTATGGAACGAAGTAATTTTTTCTAAAAATAGGCGAAAGGAAATAAAATGGATACTATTATCAGAATACCAGACAGCGTAAGCAAGTTTGACAATGTATACGATGTTCTAAATGAAAGAGGAATGATAGATGGAGTTACCGACGAAGCGGGAGTAAGGGACTTGCTCGGCAGAGAGAAAATCAAATTTTATATTGGATTTGATCCTACAGCAGACTGCCTTCATGTCGGACATCTCATTCAGATAATAGCGATGAGCTATATGCTTAAATACGGACACACTCCGGTTGCATTAGTCGGCGGTGGCACAGGTATGATAGGTGATCCGTCCGGAAGAACAGATATGCGTAAGGTGATGAGTGTAGAAGAAATCGACCACAATTGCAGACAATTCAAAAAACTATTTGACAAATATCTGCCTTTCGATGATGAGTGGAAATACTTTGGAAATGAGGGGGTTTATTCTCCGGGGAAACAAAACCGCGAGCCTTTAGATGGAAAAGCTATAAGCGTTAACAATGCGGAATGGATAAGACCTCTAAATTATGTTGAATTTTCATATGAGATTGGGAAACTCTTCAATGTAAGACAGATGCTAAGGTCAGACGCATTTAAGACGAGAATGGAAAGGGAGATGGGACTGTCTTTCTATGAATTTGGATATATGCTTCTGCAAGGTTACGATTTCATGGTTATGGCAAGAGATTTCGGACTCAAAATGGAGATGGGCGGAGCAGACCAGTGGACAAATATAATTGCAGGAGTAGATCTTGCACGAAAAGCCTGCGATCTTAGCGTATTTGGTATGACTTTTGGATTGCTAACAACAAGTGACGGCAAAAAGATGGGAAAGACCGCAAAGGGAGCACTTTGGCTTGATGCGGACAGGGTTTCGCCTTATGAGTTTTTCCAGTACTGGAGGAATGTGGCCGATGCAGATGTTGATAAATGCCTTAGAATGTTGACCTTCCTACCTATGGACGAGGTAAGAAAACTATCAAGCCTTGAGGGGTCTGAGATAAATAAGGCAAAGGAAGTCCTCGCCTACGAAATTACTAAGACCGTACATGGAAAAGAGGAGGCAGAAAAAGCACTTACAGCATCGAGGAAAATCTTTGTAGACGGAAGTGGAAGCTCCGAAAATATGCCTACAACCGAGATGAATGAAAGTGAGTTCAAAGGTGACGGAGTTGGACTTATCAATCTTCTTAAAAATCTAAAACTTGTGACAAGCACAAGCGATGGATTTAGGACAGTTGAACAGGGCGGAATAAAAATAAATGGAGATAAGGTTACTGATAAAAAATGTGTAATAAAGCTCGATGATTTTAAGGATGGCGAGCTTATAATTCAAAAAGGCAAGAAAAAATTCCACAGGATTATATTGAAGTAAGCCTAATTTTATTGAAGTAGACCTAAGATGCTAGATATATAAACAGATTGGTATAATTGAGTATAGCTAAAGATATATGAAGATAGCTAGAGTTATGTGTATATAATCAAGAGTTTACAACTTTAGTAAACAGATGGATTTAGAGCATAGGTATACATAGGTATAGAGGAGGATATAGATGAGCAAGGTCGGAGTTCTCGGAGCAGGAACAATTGGTATGTCGCTTGCGAAGATGCTCTCATCTGCAGGACATGAGGTCATGGTGTGGTCTGCAATTGAAGAGGAAATTGAAGAATGTAGTAAGACTAGAAGGCATCACAATCTGCCGGGCATGATAATTCCCGATGATATAGTATTCACAAAAGATATTTCCGAAGTTTGCAAAGATAAATGCGTAATTATGGCTGCTATTCCATCAATTTTTATTAGAGGCACGATGGCAAAAGCCAGAGATTATATCAAAGACGGTCAGCTTATTGCAGATGTGGGCAAAGGCATTGAAATGGGAACGCATTTTACCATGTCGCAGATTATAGCAGACGAACTTAAAAAAGATGGAAAACACGATTCAGTTAGAATTGTTGCACTGTCAGGGCCAACTCATGCAGAGGAAATTGCCTTAGATATGCCCACAACCATAGTTTCTGCCTGCGAAGATTTAAGTGCTGCAGAGGAAGTTCAGGACATATTTATGAATTCCTGCATGAGGGTATATACAAATGCTGATATTATTGGAGTAGAACTCTCTGGAGCATTAAAAAATGTTATTGCACTAGCCTGCGGAATTGCGACAGGAATCGGCTGCGGTGATAATGCGAAGGCGGCACTGATTACCAGAGGTATTGCAGAAATAACGAGAATGGGCATTAAGATGGGCTGCATGGAGCAGACATTTAGCGGACTTGCAGGAATCGGAGACCTTATCGTAACTGCAACGAGTATGCACAGCAGAAATAATAGGTGCGGAATCCTCATAGGACAGGGAAAGAGTATTGATGAAGCTGTAAAGGAAGTCGGACAGGTGGTTGAGGGACTGAATGCCTTGCCAGCGGCCGTTGAGCTGGCAAAAGAGTATGATGTCGATATGCCTATAGTTATGACGCTTGATAAGGTCGTCAAGGGGGAACTTGATCCGGTGACTGCGGTTGAAACTCTGATGTCAAGAACTAAGAAAGCGGAAGTATCAAAGGAAGCCCATGACCGCTTTTTTGAAGAAAAGAAAATAAAGAGATAAGTAGAGATGTAGAAAAATGGTTAAACAAAATAAAAAAAAGAAAAATATTTTTCTTAGGATAATTAAAGCCTTAATAATCATAATAATTTGCCTTGCACTACTTTTTGCTTGCCTGCTTGCACATCTCAGTATTACGGAGTACAAGCCTGATGATGTGGTAAAGCTCAAGGTAGACAGAAATTCGTCAGAGGAAATTTCAAGGGGTAAAGAGATAAGCATGATGACATGGAACATCGGCTATGGTGCTCTTGGAGATAATGCAGACTTCTTTATGGATGGCGGAAAGATGGTAAATACTGCGACAAAAGAAAGGCTCGCCGAAAATCTTAAAGATATTAGAAATACTATAAAAGATGAGGATGCAGATATAACATTTTTGCAGGAAATCGATGTCAATTCATATAGATCGCATCATACTGATGAATATAGCTTGATTAAGAAAACACTTGATGATAGAGCGTCATCTCTAGCTTACAATTTCAAGGTAAAATTTATCCCATATCCACTTCCTCCGATAGGTAAGGTTGAGAGCGGAATATCGACTTTTTCTAGGTATAAGGTGGATAGTGCTGAGAGGGTAAAACTTCCTACGCCTTTTAAATGGCCAGTCAGAGTAGCAAATCTAAAGAGGTGTCTACTGGTTAATAGGTTGCCGGTCACAGGCACTGATAAGGAACTTGTATTGATAAATCTTCACCTTGAAGCCTTTGACGATGGAAGTGGAAAAGCGGAGCAAACGAAAAAGCTCAAAGAGTACATGGATAGAGAAGTCAAAAAAGGAAATTATGTAATAGCTTCTGGTGATTTTAATCAGACTTTTAGCAATGTTAACACAAGTATGTATCCAGTAATATGGGATTCTTGGGTTGCCGGCATTATCGATGAGAAAGATATTGGAGATGATTACCAGCTTTTGATGGATAATAGTGCACCGAGCTGTCGCTCAAATCACAAGGTTTATAGGGATTATAGAGGAAAGGAACCTTATCAATTCTTCTTAATCGATGGATACATAGTTTCAAATAATATTAAGGTATCTAGTGTAAAAACAAAGGATCTCGATTTCAAGGCTTCCGACCACAATCCAGTTTTGCTCAAATTTATCTTAGAATAGAATTTTAACAAAGCTGAGGCGGGGCAGGGAAGAAGCGTCATGCAAACAAAGGCTAAAGCGAAATTCGAACAAAAGCTTGAGCAAAAGATGAAAATTAAGTAATTATAAGCAATTAAATAATTAATAAAAAAGGAATGTGCATTTTTTAACACAATTAAAATATAAATTGTACAAAATTAATTAAAAATATATGTTATTATCATATCAAGATATATTTAGAAAAGGGAGGTTTCGAGATGTATGAAAGTTTTAAGTTGACTGACAGTCTTAGCTGGACCGGCGTTCTTGACAAGAACTTGAGGGTATTTGACATCATAATGTATACGGAGTTTGGTTCCACATATAACTCCTATGTTCTCAAGGGCAGTGAAAAGACTGCGATTTTTGAGACGGCTAAGCTGAAGTTTTATGATGAATTTAAGGAAAGGGCAGAATCTCAAGTTAAATTCGAGGATCTGGACTATATTATTGTTAATCACACAGAACCGGACCATGCCGGCTCAATTGAAAAAATTCTTGACATCAATCCGAAGGTTCAGCTCGTAGGAACATCTACGGCACTCGGTTTTCTCAAGGAAATTACCAATAGAGATTTTTACAGCATAACAGTAAAGGACGGAGATACGCTTTCTCTGGGTGACAAGACGCTAAGGTTTTTAGCCCTACCTAATCTGCACTGGCCTGATACAATGTATAGCTATATTGAAGAAGACAAGGTGCTGATAACTTGCGATAGTTTCGGTTCTCATTACTGCCACGAGGATATTCTTCATAGCACAATTACAGATAAAGAGGGATATAAGCGTGCAACGAAATACTATTTTGACAATATCATAGGACCATTCGTACATCCATTTATGGTAAAGGCTCTCGAAAGAATTGAATCGCTTGAAATCAATATGATTTGCCCAGGACATGGACCGGTTCACGACGGAAAAGAGAGTATAGATGAAATTATGTCTTGGTATAACGAGTGGTGCAAGAAGCCAGAAAAGACATGGAATAAACTCGTTGTAATTCCTTATGTAAGTGCTTATGGATATACAAAGGAGCTTTCGGAGCAGATAATTGCAGGAATTAAGGAAGCTGGAGATATTGAAGTTCGTGCATATGATATGGTTGAGGCTGATCAGGAAAAGGTACTGGCGGAGATCGCAATTGCAGACGGACTATTATTCGGTACGCCTACAATCGTCGGTGAAGCATTACTACCTATTTGGGAGCTTGTAGTCAGAATGTTCCCACCTGTTCATTCTAAAAAGCTTGCTTCAGCATTCGGAAGCTATGGCTGGTCAGGAGAGGCGGTACCTCATATCATAGAGCGACTAAAACAGCTAAGGTGTAAGGTGCCTGATGAGGGATTTAGAATTAGACTAAAACCAAGCGAAAAGAATCTGATAGATGCTCGCGACTATGGATATAATTTCGGTTGCCTACTGCTTAAGAAAGAGAATGAGAGAAAGACAAAGAGAAGCGGAAGGAACATGGTTAAGTGCATAGTCTGCGGTGAGGTATTCGATGCAGATGAGTATGAAGTTTGCCCAGTATGCAGTGCCGGACCTGACAAATTCGTTGAAGCGGTTGATACAACACCTGAATTTAGAAAAGATACAGATGAGAAATTTGTAATCATCGGTGGTGGCTCAGCGGCACTATATGCTGCAAGGGCAATTCGTGAAAGAAATGCGACGGCGAAGATTACTATGGTATCGGAAGAAGAGGTAATTCCTTATAACAGACCAATGTTAACAAAAGAACTACTTGCAGATATAAGCGAGGGAACTTTTGCAATTACTGACAAAAACTGGTTTGAAGAAAATAAGGTTGATCTCATGCTTGGCACAAGAGTTGAGAGCATAGATGTTAAGGCTAAGACAGTAAAGTGCAAAGGTGAGGATTTGTCATATGATAAGCTCATATACGCACTCGGAGCTCACTGCTTCATGGCACCAATAAAAGGAAAAGATCAGGATCATGTACTATCAATCAGGTCGGTTGCAGATGTTAAGTACTTGCAGGGATTGATTGGAGAAGAACTTAAGAAAGTTGTAATAATCGGTGGTGGTGTAATGGGTCTTGAATCTGCTTGGGAGCTTAAGAAGGCAGGACATGAGGTTACAGTTCTTGAGGGAGCACCAAGACTTCTTCCAAAACAGCTCGATACCAAGGCATCTGAGCTTCTCGCTGAGATTTTAACCAAGGAAGAAATTAATTTCGTGGTTGGTGCAAAGATAGCTGAGATTAAGAAGAAGAGCGTAGCACTCGAAGATGGAACAGAATACGATGCTGATATTGTAATCATGTCAACTGGTATGAGAGGAAATATCGAAATCGCTAAGGAAGCAGGACTTGAAATTGATAAGCTGATAAAGGTAGATGAAACAATGCTTACAAGTGCTCCTGATGTTTATGCAGCAGGTGACTGTGCAGAATTTGAGGGCGTTCCGGCAGCATTCTGGAGCCAGTCAATAGAGATGGGAAGAATTGCAGGAGCTAATGCGGCAGGCGACGAGGAAGCATATTCACTTATTCCGTCAAGCATGAATATTGCAGCTATGAACACAGAGATATTCTCAATGGGAGATGTAGGTGGCGACGAGAATAAGGAATATAGGACAATAGAGCTTGCAGATGCGAATAGAGGAGAGTATGAGAAATATTACTTCGAGCACAATAGGCTTGTTGGAGTTATATTGATTGGAGATATTTCAAAACAGCTTGATCTTATGAAAGCCCTAGAAGAGAATCGTAAATTCTCAGAATTTATGAAATAGATTATAGATTACTATTTAGCTGATGAGCCGGTGATATTATGACAATCACCGGCTTTTTAAATATTAGCATATTAGGAGTGCGAGCATTTTTATGTATATTTATATATATTTATGTATAATATAAGTACATTTATTTAACAAACATTATACATATTACAAAATACAGATTACAAAGTCAGCAAAACATTTATAAAGCTTTAAGGTGCATGCACCTTATTATTAGGATTATGAGTTTTCACAAAGGAATGGTTAGGCAGATGAGTGAGCAATTTTCAATTTTTCAAAATAGCATTAAAGAGCCTCTTGCAGAAAGAATGAGACCATATGATATTGATGATATTGTTGGACAGGATCACCTGCTTGGAAAGGGCAAGGTTCTTCGTAATGCGATAGAAAAAGACCAGATTACATCAATGATTTTCTGGGGTCCGCCGGGAGTTGGAAAGACAACACTTGCAAATGCTATAGCAAGCAAGACGAGGGCTAAGTTTATAACATTTTCTGCTGTAAATAGCGGAGTTAAGGAAATACGCAAGGTTATGGAAGAAGCCGAGAGAGGAAAAGCTTATGGAATAAGAACGATAGTTTTTATAGATGAAATTCACAGATTTAACAAGGCACAGCAAGATGCTTTTCTTCCATATGTAGAAAAAGGTAGCATAATCTTAATCGGTGCAACTACAGAAAATCCCTCTTTTGAAATAAATGGAGCTTTGCTTTCACGCTCAAGGGTTTATATTCTCCATAAATTAGAGAAAGATGACATAATTAAATTGCTGAAAAGAGCGATAGAGAGCAAAAGAGGCTTTGGCGACATGAGCATAATGATTAGCGACGAAGTTCTAGAGATGATAGCATTGTTTACAGGAGGAGATGCTAGATCTGCCTTGCTACTTCTTGAAATGGCTGTTTTGAACGGAGAGGTTATAGAAAAAGAAGATGGAACTACGGTTACCTCTGTTACAAAAGAAATAGTAGAATTATGCACATCGAAAAAGACGCTAATATATGACAAAAATGGAGAGGAACACTACAATCTTATCTCAGCTCTGCATAAGTCTATGAGAAATTCAGACCCCGATGCTTCAGTATACTGGCTAGCAAGAATGCTCGAAGCAGGAGAGGACCCCTTATATATTGCAAGGAGAGTAGTTAGATTTGCAAGTGAGGACATAGGACTTGCAGACCCTGGGGCACTTAGGCTTGCAATTTCAGCATATCAAGGCTGCCATTTTATTGGAATGCCTGAATGCAATGTTATTTTAACAGAGGCTGTTATTTATATGGCGATGTCACCTAAATCGAACGCAATGGAAGTAGCCTATCTTAGTGCAAGAGATGATGCGTTAAATGAGATAAATGAACCCGTGCCTATGCACATAAGAAATGCACCTACTAAGCTCATGAAAGAAGCTGGATATGGCAAGGGATATAAATATGCACATGATTATGAGGACAAGATAACAGATATGAGGTGCCTACCTGATTCACTAGCTGGTAAAGAATACTATATGCCGACAGATGAAGGCTTTGAAGAGAGATATAAGAAAAGGCTTATTGAAATAAAAAATAAGCGAAAAAAGCATACGGAAAAAAATAAATAGAATTACGAAAATATAAGAAAATAAATAAATAAATAAAAATATAAATCTAAAAATAGTATAAAACGCATAAAACCCATAAATGATTAGTATAAAAATCGTGGCAATGAGATAATCAAGATAAAATCGAACGAATTATGAATAAATTATTGTTCGGTTAGTCGCTATAAAAATTATCTCTGACGACATTTAGCCTTTCTTTATACATTTCATTATCCATAGCAGAAGAACATAAGTCGTAGCAATAGTCGAAAAAATCTCTGATTTGAGAGTGCATTGATTCACCGGCTACCAGATATATCATGCGAATACTCTTAAGTATTGCTTCAGATACGAGCGGGTCATTTTTGCCATAGTAGAGAATTTGATTAAAGGATAGATGAAGCTCCTCTTTTGCAGTATATCCAGTGTAGATAATTCTTGTATCCTCAGTTTTATTTAAAATCCTGTAAAAATGTTTTGCAGAAAATAGCTTACCTAGAAGTATGCCTATCTTTCGTACGGATTCAATTGCTGTATTAGGGTCGTTGATTCCAGGGCTAAGACCTTTCATTGCAATTTCAACAAGATTTGTTATCTCGTGGTGGTAATCCTCCGTATCATTTTTTCTAACATTGATTAAAAGGCAGTCAGAAACCTTGTCAAGTATTTCATCAAAAGAGCTTATGTCGTTATTTGAATTAGCATCGACATATGAACTAGCAATATGCTCATCTTTTGAAGTGGGCTCAACATATAAACTGGCGATATGCTCATCTTTTAATAGAAATTCTCCAATCCTGCATCTAATTACCAAATCGCTGTCGATACCGTCAAGCACCTTGATTATTTCATCAGAACTTATGGAGTAAAAGTAGCCCGATTTAGAGGCAAAAATCTTATGCTCTTTTTTGCTTGAATTATCGCCCGATTTGCTTGAACTATTATCCGATTTGAGTGAACTGTCACTTGAGGTCTCACACGATAGCTCAGCGTATAGGTCATCAGGAAATTCTGCATCTAGTTCAGCTTCAATCAGTTTTAATGCGTGAGCGTAGGTATTTTCGATGACATTAGAAACCTTGATGTCGTTAAGTACTCTTTTTACAAAGAGAACAAAAGAAATCATGGCTATGACTGCATAAAAAATTGCAATTGTTCCTGAAATGAATGTATCATCAGAAGAAGCATTTTCTACGAGAAAAAGGGATAAAACCGTGTAAAAAAATCCCCCAATAAATACGCCAAAGAGACTTAAAACATGAGGCTTATCAATAAAATCTTGAACTATTCTCGGCGTAAAAGAGTCAGAGTACTTATTTAAAACGGTAAGGATTGTTGTAAAAGTAAAGGTCGTTACGGTTAAAAAAGTTCCTGCTAATGTTGAGAGAAAAGAGCTTGTCACCCCTGAAGAAAGCAGGAGAAAATTAGGCAGACCATCTTTAAACCCAGGGCATTTATAGTCGAGGAGCCATGTTAAAAAAAGAAGAACTAATGAAACAAGGGTCCAACCAGTTATGCGAATTATATTTCTGTTGTTTTCATATACTAGTTTTAAATTTTTAATCATTTACAATCTCCTAAATCGACGCTTAAAAAGAAATTTATTTCGTTTTAGTTTTTGCAAAAATAAAAGCTAAAAATATAATTTATTTAAATCCTAATATATTATATATGAAAATGTATAAATCTTCATCAATATTTAACAGGATATTTTCATAGCTTGTCGATAAAAGATATGTAATGTTGTATAATGCTATGGAGGATAATGTGATTAAGGAAGGCATCTTAATATATGGAGGAATGCTGAAAAATGGGTAATAAAGCAGGAAAGATTAAGAACACTGAGCAGTCGAGAGAAGATTATCTCGAGGCGGTATATAGAATTACAAAGGAAAATGGATATTGCAAATCAATTGATGTTGCAGAGCTCCTCTCGGTTAGCAGACCATCTGTTAGCGTTGCATTGCACAAGCTTGCAGAGGAGGGATATGTTCAATTTGATGAGCATAAGGATGTTAAATTGACCGAAAAGGGAAGAAGAATTGCCAGAGATATTTTCAATAGGCATCAATTCTTCAAGGCATTATTGATAGACGCGGGAGTTAAGGAAGATAAAGCAGAGCAGGAAGCCTGCGAAATAGAGCACTGCGTAAGTAATGACACATTTAAGAAATTAAAAGATTTTTATGTAAAATAATTCATAAAAATAATATCGATAGATTGTCGATAGATTAACATAGGAGTAATAGAAGCTTAGTGGAAGATGGAGAGATGACATGGTCCTTGAGAATAAATTAGGTATTACAAATTCTGCGGAGCTTGCAAGAGAAGAAGAAAGGATAAGCAAGAAAAAAGCGGTATCGCTATTCAAAAATCCTGAATTTGACAACTTAGAGGTTGGTACTACTGACGCATTAATGGCGATTCACAAGCATCTATTTGAGGATATTTATGATTTTGCTGGAAAGCTTAGGACTGTAAATTTAGCGAAAGGCAATTTTAGATTTGCTCCGCTTATGTACTTAGAAAACTCACTTGCAAATATCGAAAAAATGCCTCAATCTACTTATGATGAGATTATAGAAAAATATGTTGAAATGAATATTGCACATCCTTTTCGTGAGGGAAATGGGCGAAGCATGAGGATTTGGCTAGATTTAATCTTAAAAAAAGAACTCGGGCAGGTTGTAGATTGGAGCAAGGTTAATAAGGAAGATTATTTGCTTGCTATGGAACGAAGCCCTATTAAGGATACAGAGATAAAAGTTCTTCTAAAATCTGCATTAACAAATGAGGTGGATAGCAGAGAAGTATATGTCAAGGGAATAGACCATAGCTATTTTTACGAAGGATATACATCATTCAACGCAGAAGATTTATGCTAGTGTTATGGAATTGATATATATTAAATAAAGATCTTAAATTTAGTGGAAGATGGCTTTGACTTCGGTAAATTCAAGAATTCCAAGTTCTCCGCCTTCTCGCCCTAGACCACTTTGCTTATAACCTCCGAATGGAGCACCTGTTATAAAGGGGCTGGCATTTATGTGAACATTGCCTGCCTTTAATTTTTTTGCAATTGAAAGAGCTTCTTTTTCATCGCCAAAGATACAAGAAGATAGTCCATATGGAGAGTCATTACATTTTTTTATAGCATATTCCAAATCGTCATATGTTATAACAGAGAGCACTGGACCAAAAATTTCTGCCTTTGCAATTTCCATATCATCGCTAACATCAAATAAAACGCATGGATTTATAAATGTATCTGAAAGAGAAGAATCGCTTGATTTGCAAGTTATCATCTTTGCCCCCTCAGATATGGCAGAATTAATATATGAGCGAACAATTTTGGACTGTTCTAAGGAACTCATAGAGCCAAGTTTAAAATTTGGGTCAAGAGGATTCCCAGACACATATTTATCTATTCTATCTCTAATTAAATCAAGAATCTTTTCTTTTGAAGAAATCGGCACATACATCCTTGTAAAAGCAGAGCAGGTTTGCCCTGAATTTAAAAAACAGGAATCAAGCACGGTATCTACAGCAAGAGAGTAGTCCGCATTTTCAAGCACTAGGCATGGAGATTTACCGCCAAGCTCAAGAGAAATCTTTTTCACTGTGCTTGCAGAATGGATAATAATATCTTTTCCCACGGCAGTTGAGCCGGTAAAAGAGACCATATCTATCTTTTCGTGTTCAGCCATGGTTCTTCCTATGAGCGAGCCGCTACCTGTAATTAAATTAAAAACTCCTTCAGGTAAATTTGCCAAACGAACAGCTTCAGCAAAATAATAGGCTGACATTGGAGTGATAGACGCGGGCTTTAGTATTACAGTATTTCCACAAATGAGAGCGGGAATAACTTTAAGGACTAATTGATATAAAGGGTAGTTCCAAGGGCAGATACACGCGACGATTCCAAAAGGCTCCCTTCTTAAAGTGTATCCATCATATCTTTTTTCAAAATCTATTTTTTTTGCGAAATCAAGTAGAGAACTAAACTCGTCAATAGATGATATTACCTGAGATTCATAGGAAAAGGAAACTGGGCAGCCTAGCTCTGACACTATCACACTGGTAAGTTCTTGCGAAAACTTAGTTAATTCATGAAGTAGACTATCCAAATAATCAAGTCTATCTGTAAGAGATAAACCGCTCCATGTAGCATAAGCTTTGTCTGCAGAGGAGATGGCAAAATTTAAATCGTCTATGTTCGCTGATGGAACATGGGCAATAAAGGAATTATCCGCAGGATTCGTAACTTCAATAAAAGTATCAGAAGATGAATTAACCCATTTGCCATCTATAAAAAGCTTTTTATAATCCATTTTGCCCTCTCTTTCATATTTAAATCATATTTAAATTTCAAATACTAAAAAACAAGAATAAGATTTAAAAAATTAGATTTAGAAAAAACGAGCACTAATTAAATGCTCGTTTTAGAATTATTAATTATGAAAAATTAAATCATATCCATGTGAGCCGTCTGCCAGTGATTATTTATCAAGAAATTTCTTAATTCCATAGATTTTTTATCTTTTATTAAGTTTAAAATTTCTCGGTGTTCCTCATTCAATTTCGCTAATACAGGGAATAATCTATCAGCTTCAGATGAATGATAAAGATATGTTGGTATACTAGCCTTTACCTGTTCAAGAATCCTAATAAGAGCATCATTACCGCATTTATCTATGTATACATGATGAAACGATTCCTGATGTTCATTATACTTGTCAAATTTGTGGTATTTAATATCTATATCCATAAGGTCGATAAATTCATTCATAAGCAGATAATCTTCAGCATTCAAATTATCCAAAGAAAGCATCGCAGCATTAGCATCAAGAATAGATATAACGTAATATGTATCAAGTTTTGTCTTAAGATCAAATTCTTTTACACGATATCCTTTCTGAGGTACCTTTTCTAAAAGATGAGATGCCGAAAGATGTATAAGAGCTTCTCTTACAGGAGTTCTGCTCACATTCAATTCTTCGCATAACTTCGATTCAGAAATAATAGTGTCTTCGTTATAAACATTATTCCTTATTCTTTTGAAAATTTCATTTTTTACATAATTTTTTGCAGAACCCGAAGATGACATGCCTAAAACCTCCATTATTATCCTTAATAGCAGAGTATAATTTACCACAAATTAAGCACTAACACAAATACTATCGTATCCTGCCTTCAAAGCGGCGGTATTAAGGTCATTAAATTTAGCCTTACCTTTATCGGTGAAATATTTTGTCATCGCATTATTGTATTCATCGAATGTGAGTATTCCGGTTTTTTTGAGCATGGCACCTATCATAGCAATATTAGCACCTTTTGGATTCCCGGCTTTTTCTGCAAGTTTTTCGGTATCAACTTTTATTACATTTATATCATCCCTGTATTTTCTATCATCATCAACCAAGGATGCATTAACGAATAAAAATCCTCCGGGAACAACTTGACTTTCAAATTTAGTGATTGCCGGTTCATTTAGAGTAACAAGGATATCAATTTTTTTGACATAAGGACTTGCAATATCACTATCACTTGCTTTTACCATGCAATTTGCTGTGCCACCACGCATCTCGGAACCATATGATGGATACCATGTTATATTCTTTCCATTGTGATGAAATCCATAAGCCATTAACAATCCGGTGGTAAGAACACCCTGACCCCCAAAGCCTGAACAGATTATTCCTATATTCATAGTTTTACACCATCCTTTACAAATTCTCCAAGAGGAAACACTTGTTTTACGTCGTTTTTAATATGATTAATTGCATCTATAGGAGCGAGGTTCCAGTTGGTAGGACATGGTGATAATATTTCAATCAAAGAGAAACCTTTGCCTTCCATTTGATTCCTTATACCGGTTTCTATATATTTCTTAGTTTTTCTTATCTCCATAGGACTGTCAACGCTTCCACGTGCAAGATATGAAATATCAAAATCGCTAAGTGCCTTTGTGATATCAAAAGGAGCTCCACTTAATTTAACATCTCTTCCCAAAGGAGAAGAAGTAGTTTTTTGACCGTCAAGTGTAGTAGGTGCCATCTGTCCTCCGGTCATTCCAAAGACTTGGTTATTTACAACAATAACGGTGATGTTTTCATTTCTAATAGCACTCCACATTGTATGAGCCATTCCAATCGAATAAGCGGCTCCATCTCCGTTGTATGCGATTACCAATTTGTCTTTACGTGTTCTCTTAACACCAATAGCGGCAGGGAGAACTCTTCCGTGAGCGGCACCGACAAAATCAGCATCAGTTGAATACATGAATAGAGAGCAACATGCTACATCGACAACACTAATAAAGTCTTCTTTGTAACCCATCTCAACAATGTTTTCATATAAAATTCTTCCTATTATTCCATGGCCGCAACCGGGACAAAATGAAGTTTTTCCATTCATAATAAAATCAGGCGCTTTAAGGTTCATAAATAAGATCCTCCTTTGCTGTATTGTTAAGTATATCCTCTGCAAGTGAAATTACCTTGTCACTTTCCGGAACATCAACAGAACTAAGATATGCATAAATTGGCAATTTGCCCTTTGATGCAACAACTACATCGGATTTAAGCTGACCGGAAATACTCATCTCTACAATCATAAGTGCCTTGCAATTAGGTGATATTTCTTCGAAAGCTTTTTCAGGGAATGGTGTTGCTGTCTTTAATCTTATGAGACCGAGCTTTATACCGGCTTCTCTTGCATTATGAACTGCTTCTTTACATACACGAGAACTGATGCCATATGCGACTATAACTATATCTGCATCACTGACCATTACAGATTCCCATCTTTGTTCGTTCTCTTTTATCAGTTTTATCTTATCTGCATATAGATCGTGGTAGCCATAATAACCGCCTTCACAGAAATAAGATACATTTGTGATCTTTCTTGGCTCTGCATCTTCTTTTCTGCCCTTAACACTCCATTCAAATTTATTAATGTCGTGATCTACAAAATCAGGGAGCGTTACACCCTCCATCATCTGTCCAATTGCCGCATCTGAGAGAATCAAAACAGGATGTCTGTACTTCTCTGCAAGATCATAAGCAAGCAGTACAAAATCAACAGTCTCCTGTACCGATGCAGGTGTCAAGGTTATTACCATTGTATCGCCATGCCCATTACCTTTTGTTGCAAGCTCGTAATCGCTTTGACTTTGGAATATATCGCCAAGTCCACTTCCGAGCCTCGAAACATCCAATATTACAGCAGGCAAATCCGCTGCAACAAGATAAGATATTCCTTCTTGAAGAAGTGAAAATCCAGGACCTGCTGAGGTTGTAAGAACTCTTGCACCAGCTGCACTAGCACCATATATCATATTAATTCCAGCCAGTTCATCTTCGGTCTGAATAAACTCTCCTCCAACTTCCGGCATTCTCCATGAAAGATATTCAAGTACCTCTGTTTGCGGAGTAATTGGATATCCGCTATAGAATCTACATCCAGCCCTTATAGCAGCTTCCGCAAGGGCTTCATTTCCCTTCATAATAACAGAATCATTGCTTTTGTTGTTCATGTAGCATTTCCCCCTTTTTAATTTTCGCGAATAACAGTCAATGCATAATCAGGACACATGGTATAACATATTCCACATGCAATGCATTTGTCATTATCGATGACAATAGTCTCATACCCATTTTCATTTGTATGGTCGCTTTTGCTGATTGCTTTTTGTGGGCAAAAGTTCAGACAATAATGGCAGCCTTTGCAACGAGACTGGTCATACAATACTTTCTTGCTTTCCATATACAATTCCTTTCTCACGATATAGTTGGATACAAGTATACTTTCCGCAGAGTATATACTTGCAAAAACTAATTGAAAAAATAACACGCTAATATCAATGACTACATAACTTTGCTGAAATAATATAATTGATAAATAAAAAATATATTATGGTCCTTGACTATAGTTTAATACAAGGATACAATTAAAACAAGAACTTTGTTGAAAATAATATATTGCCGTTATATCGCTTATTATTTAAGGAGGGAATAAAATGGAAGTAAAACCTTATATAACCGTTGAGTGGAATGATACAGAAACTGATGCAAAAGGATGGCTGTGTGCATATAACTTCGTCAATCACTACTGTGGAGGAGGAACCAGAATGCACCCTACAGTTACAAAAGAGGAAGTTGAAAGACTTGCATTGACGATGGGATACAAATATAAGGCATGCGAGTCAAAGACTACAGGTGGTTGTAAGGGCGGAATAGCATATGATTACAAGAAGCCTGATGCAAAGGACGTTCTTAGAAGATATTTGATTGCAATGGCTCCTTATATTGAAGCAGGAGTTTCGATTGGAGGAGATCTTGGAGTTAACTATAGCGATGTTCTTGAGATATTGGATGATATAGGAATTGGACTTCCGGCAACAAAGGAGATGAAATCTGACCCGTTTATTCAGCAGTGTATAAAGGATCACGATGAGCTTTGCACAAAAACATACGATGGATTTACTATGTATGACATGATTACCGGCTACGGTTGTGCAGCAGGTCTTGATGAAGCATGGAAGGCTATGGGCAATAAAGAACCTGGCAAAGTTGTTGTACAAGGCTTTGGCTGCGTTGGCGCATCCATGTGTAATTCTCTTGACAAGATGGGTTATAAGATAGTAGGAATCGCTGATGTAAATGGACTAGTTGAATGCCAGGATGGTCTGGATGTTAAGAAACTGGTCGCAGGCAGAAAGCCTAAGGGCGAATTGAACCCAGATGACTTTGAAGATAATTATATCTGGAGAAAGAATTCTGAATGGTTAGACGTTGAATGCGACATTCTTGTTCCTGCAGCACTTGAGGACGTTATTAACAAGGACAATGCTGATAAAGTTAAAGCAAAACTAATCGTAGAAGCGGCAAATATTCCAATCACTGAAGAGGCTGATGAAATACTCAAGGAAAAAGGCGTGAAAATTGCTGTAGACTTCGTAACAAATCTTGGGGGTATAAGAATTTATGATGTTGCAGTATTTGGTTTAGTTCCATGTGAACCGGACTTAATCGTAAAGGACACAGAGGATCTTGTAAGAAAAAATACAAGACTCGTGTTTGAAAAAGCTGAAAAAGAGGGAAAGACAAATAGAGAGGTCGCACGAGAGATGTTTGCTCCTGATGTATTTGATACTCCCGATATTTAATTTATCCGATGTTGAAAGGAGGTCAAATTGAGCATTAACAAATTATTAAAACCGAACAAAATAGCCATAATTGGGGCAAGTGAAAAAGAAGGATTTGGTGGGGATACCTGCCGGAATGCAATCGAGATAATGGAAGAAGGGCGTTACTACTTTGTCAATCCAAAAAGAGATGAAGTCTTTGGAAGGAAGTGCTATCATTCGGTATCGGATCTGCCTGAACCTATAGACCTTGCAGTAATATGTACTCCTATGAAAACCGTTATTGGTTTGCTTGAAGAAGCGTCAAAAAAGGGAGCAAGAGGTGCTGTTGTTTTCGCAAGCGGTTATGGAGAAGTAGGTACTGAAGAGGGTAAAAAAGCAGAAGCAGAACTTAAGGAATTTTGTAATAAAAATGATATAGCACTTATGGGACCAAACTGTGCCGGATTCATAAATTATATTGACAAAGTGTCTTCGTTTGCTTTCATTTCCAACAAAAGAGACAGGAAGGGCTCTGTCGGATTCGTATCTCAAAGCGGGCAGCTTGTTCTGAGCATGATGGATAGACCGGGAACGGGATTTTCTTATGTAATATCTTCTGGTAATAGTAAGATTGTAACGATGGAAGATTATCTTAATTTCCTCATAGACGATAAGGATACAAAAGTTATTGCAATGTATCTTGAGGGGGTTAAGAAAACAGGAGATTTTGTAAAAGCACTTGATAAGGCAAACAAAGTTCGCAAGCCGGTGGTCATACTAAAAAGCGGTAAATCACAGAAGGCACAAGAAATAGCAGCATCTCACACAGGAAGCCTTTCAGGTAGTGACAAAATCTTTGATGCACTATTTGAAAAATATGGATGCATTAGAGTCGACGATCTTGAAGAACTAATTTCCACATCACAAGCGTTGGCTACACTTAAAGATATGCCAAAGGGTAATAAGCTTGCTTCAATAAGCTTATCCGGTGGAGAGACTGCAATATGTGCTGACTTAGGGGAGATAAACAAAATAGAATATGGTGAATTATCTGAGAAGACGATGAAGGATTTGAATAATACAATTCCGGCTTATGCAGAAGCTAACAATCCTTTGGATATAACTGCTTCGCTCTCGTATGATATAGATAAATTTGCAAAAGTCTTAGAGATATTGATGAAAGATTCCAATGTTGATTTGGTTTCGGTTGGGTATACTTTACTTGATGAGATAGCAGACAATGCAATTTATTACATGTATGAAGCGATGAAGCAAGTACAAAAGCAAGATTGGGCAAAGCCTATGGTAATGGTGCCTTTTGCAGAAATGTCAAGAAATCCTGATTACGTTGATAAGCTAAAGTCAATACATGTTCCGGTTCTTCCATCAGCACAATATGCGTTCAAAATTATTTCAAATATTCTTAGCTTATCAGATTATAGTTCGGAAGATCACAAATTTATTCCACTTGAAGAGGGAAGTTTTGAATTTGGAGAATTAAAAGAACGTAAATCGTTATCAGAATATGATAGCAAGAAATTTTTAGCTGAACGTGGCATAGAAATTGATCCATGTGAGATTGCAAATAGTGAAGATGAGGCAGTAGAAGCATTCCTGAAGATAAGATCATTAGCAAAGGATGAAATACCGGTTGTTGCAAAAATTGACAGTAAGGACATATTGCACAAATCCGATATTGGTGGTGTAATTCTTAATTTAAGCACAGAAGACGAGGTAAGAGAGGCTTATAAGACGATTGTCAAAAGAGCAAAAGAACATTGTCCTGATGCAGACATCAACGGCGTTCAGATAGCATTAATGTCAAAACCTGGAGTCGAGATGATAATTGGAGTTAAGAATGACCGAAAATTTGGGCCATCTATATTATGCGGACTCGGAGGAGTGTTTGTTGAAGTATTCAAGGATGTCCAGATTAGTATTGCTCCAATATCGGAAAAAGAAGCCATTAAGATGATTAAATCTCTTAAGGCATTTAGACTACTTAATGGATATAGAGGTTCAAAAGTCTGTAATATAGATGCATTGGCAAAATTACTTGTAAACATTTCAGAGCTTGCATATAATGAAAGAGAGAACTTGTTAGAGCTTGATATAAACCCTGTTTTTGTAAATGAATCAGGGGTAGCTGTTGCTGATGCGCTTGTAATACTTAACGATTAGAAAGGAGAAGCGGCACACCGCAACGAAATTATGGAAAATATCAATAACTCAAATAAGAATAAATACCTTGCGATTCTAGCTCTTGGAGTCGCTGGCGGTAGTATATATCTTATGCCATACATAAGATATGTTTTCTATACATGGCAAGCTGATGCAATGATGATATCTAATGAGCAGCTTGGAATATTGACTACCATGTATACAATAGGAAATATAATCCTATATATACCGGGTGGCATTGCTTCCGATAAGTTTTCTACGAAGAAATGCATACTGTTTTCCCTCATGTCAACTACAATTTTGACTTTCCTATTTTCACTAAAGGTAAATTCCTATGCACTGGCACTGATAGTGTGGTTCTTATTTGCCTTTACAACGACATTCCTATTCTGGTGTGCACTTATGAAAACTATAAGGATGATAGGAAATGAAGATGAGCAGGCATTCCTTTTTGGACTTTATTACATGGGCAACGGACTTACAGGTGCTTTGGTAAATGCAATCGGTCTAAAGTTTACATCTGAATCAGCAGGAGCGGTTTCTAATTTTAAGGCTGGCGTTTATGCATATGGTGTGGCGACATTGGTAGGATTTATTCTCGTATGGTTCTTTGTCAAAGATTTCAAAGATGTTAAGACTGATGAAAGTGAAAAATTTAAAATGGGAGATGTCCTATCTTTGCTAAAAAATCCATCAGTATGGGTATTCTCTCTAATAGTTTTTACAGGATATGCTATATATTCATCCGCCAGTTATTTCACGCCTTATATGACAGATGTAATCGGTGTTTCTCCTACACAATCAGGATATCTTTCAATCATAAGGCAGTTCATATTTTACGTTTTAGCACCAGTTAGCGGAATGGTTGCAGACAAGATTTTCAAATCTACAAGTAAATGGTTCATGATACTCTATATAATACTGGCGGCACTTTATATAGGTGTAATGCTCATACCGGAAAATGCTGGGAAAGGCTTTGTAAGCTTCTACTCACTTCTTCCTGGACTTTTCGGACTTGCACTTTACGGAATAGTATTTTCTATTGCTAATGAGGCAAAGATTCCTGTAGCTGTAATGGGAACCGCCGTAGGTATTGCATCAATAGTAGGTTATGCCCCGGATTTCTTCATGCCGGCAATGTTTGGAAGATGGATAGACAATGCGATTAAGGCAAACAATCTATCAGCGGGATATGACAAAATCTTTATTTTTCTCGCATTCTGCTCAGTAATAGGAATAGGTGCATCTTTCTACATCTACAAAAAATCAAAAAAACACAGGTGATTATTTAAGGAAGCATCAATTCTGATGCTTCCTTTTACTTTTATCAAAATGCAGAAACGGAGGTTATATGAAAAATGACAATAATAACTTAAAAAATGAAAAAAGCAATGAGTTGAGAAGGGATCTTGGATTCTTTGCAATTGTTGCGATAATTGTTGGTCAGATGATAGGCTCCGGAATATATATGACACCTCAAGGCCTTGCAGAGCTATCAAACCCTTTTGTTTCTGTAGTTGCAATGTTGATAACTGGAGTCGGCACAATATTTATGGCTGTAAGCTACTCTAGGCTTAACAAGAGAGGTGCAGTAACAGGCTCCATTATAGTGTACACAAGAGATGCATTTGGAGATATGCCTGCATTTTGGGTTGGTTGGTGTTACTGGTGCGGTTGTTGGATTGCAAATGGGGCAATAGCCGTTGCAGCCGTTAGCTACGCTTCGTACTTTTTCCCCGTTCTTGCAGGTAACAATATGCCGCAATTTTTGGCGGTAATTGGAATCCTTTGGTTTTACACTCTACTTAATTTAAGAGGAGTTAAGGCTGCAGGATATTTCAATCTCATAATGACAATAATCAAATTGCTGCCGCTACTCCTATTCATAATAATAGCGATAAAAGGATTTGATTCAGCTAATCTTTATACAGTTTCATCAGATAAGGTTAGGGGATTTCAGACATTACCTGTTGCTGCTGCATATTGCCTTTGGTGCTACCTTGGATTTGAAGGAGCTACTGTTACAGCAGGAGAAGCAAAAAATGAAAATCAAATCGGAAAGGCTACAATCATAAGTTCCTTTGCAGTAATGATTCTTTACATAGTTATTGTTATTTTATCAGCAGGAGCAATGAGCCAGGGAGAAATTGCAAATTCAACATCTCCGCTTGCCGATATTATGCATAATATAACTGGGGCTTACTGGACCGGTGCTGTTGTGTCAATAGGAGGTTTTCTATGTGCTTTCGGCTGTGTCGGAGCTTGGATACTCTCCGCAGGGAGGGCGTCTTATTCATTAGCATCAATTGATCTTTTACCGAAAGTATTTATGAGAACCGATCCTAAGAATGGATCACCAAGGGCTGCATTACTCATCAATGGAGTACTTATGACCATTGTAATGGCTATAGCTTATTTCGGTAAAGAAGGGACAGTCTATAACTTCCTTGTAATGCTTTCTGTTACTTCCTTTCTTGTATTTTACTTATTTGGAGTTTCTGCAGAAATGCTATTGACAGGAAAGGACAATAAGGGCAAGGGAATTATGAACTATCTCAAAAAAACCATATTTAGCATACTGGGATTTATTTATGCTATGTATACAATATACGGTTCAGGAGCAGAATACGTATTTTCAGGATTCCTACTTCTTCTCGCTGGTATACCATTCTTTATTGCAATAAAATTAAGAGGAAATGATGATAAATCAAAGGAAAAAATGGCTGAATTAGATTAGAGTTTAGGTAATACAATTGCATTGTGTTTTTGTTAATGGACTATGATTTCAAAATAGTCCATTATATTTTTGAAAACAAACTAAGTGTGAAAAAACTTATTTTAGCACTATTATAAATTTTGCCGTTTGATTTATTTTAGTAATTAAATCAGATGCGTTAGACAAAAGAGTTACAAGTGCCGAGGTAAGCCTTTTTTGTTTATATAATTTTACAAAAATTACAAAACATTTTAAGTTTTAATTAAAGTTTAATAAAAGTAGTAAATACGCATTTATTTTAAAAGTATTCCTTGAAAATATTTAATTATAATGGTATTATACTTTAAGATTATTTAATAAAAATGCGTATTTACGAGATTTTATTAAATGGAGGTACAAAATGGAGGTACAAAGACCAAGATATTTAAATCAACTAATAGATAAAAAAGACAATGGAAGGGTGAAAATTATCACAGGTATTAGAAGATGTGGCAAATCATATCTTTTATTTGAATTATATAAGAAATATTTACTTTCTAGTGGCGTAAGTGAAAATCAAATTATTATGATTGCCCTTGATAGTCTGAAGAATATAAAATATAGAAATCCAATAGAGCTAGATGCATTTTTAAGAGAAAAAATTCAAAATAACGGACTTAAGCATTATTTATTAATTGACGAAATTCAATTTGTAGAAGAAATTCCCAATCCTTATTTAGAAGAAGGAACTGATTCAAAGGTGACCTTTGTTGATTTAATATTAGGACTAATTAAGATTCCGAATGTAGATGTATATATTACAGGCAGTAATTCAAAAATGCTTTCGTCAGATGTGCTAACGCAGTTCAGAGATCGCGGTGATGAAATAAAAGTATACCCGTTTTCATTTGAAGAATTTTATTCGTGTTATGAAGGAGATAGAGGAAGGGCTTTTGATGAATACTGCCTATATGGTGGAATGCCTATGTCTGTGAAACTTAAAAGTCATGAAAAGAAGAGCGAATATTTAAAAAATATTTTTACAAGTACTTATATTAAAGATGTAATAGAGCGTAATAAAATTCTTAAAGACGCATCTATAATTGAGGATTTGTTGGATATTATTTCTTCATCTATTGGTTCTTTATCGAATCCAAGCAAACTTGCTAATACTTTTATGTCGGAGAAAAACATAAAGATTTCTCAATTTACAGTAAGCAATTATTTGGACTACTTAATAGATGCCTTTTTAATTGAAAAAGCTAGAAGATATGATGTAAAAGGAAGGAAATATATTTCATCTCCATACAAGTATTATTTTTCCGACATTGGTCTTAGAAATGCAAGATTAAATTTTAGACAAAATGAACAGTCGCATATTATGGAAAATGTAATATATAATGAACTCCGAATGAGAGGATTAAATGTAGATGTAGGTATTGTAGAATACAACTATAAGGATAAGAATAAAAAAACAAGAAAAAAGAATTTGGAAGTTGATTTCGTAATAAATAGAGGGAGTAACAGGTATTATATTCAATCAGCACTAAATGTTTATACAAAAGAAAAGCAAATACAAGAGACAGAATCTTTGAGAAGAACGGGAGATTCATTCAAGAAAATTGTTATAGTTAGGGATAATATTACACCGAGATATGACGATAATGGCATTTTATATATTGGAGTAGAGGAGTTTTTGCTAGATGAAACTGCTATAGATTTGTAGAGGCATCAATATTAGATTTAATAAAAATGCGTATTTACGGGGTTGTTTTAAATAAACTCAGAGCCTGCTTGCATTTGGCAGGTTTATCATACAGAACTACAAAATGAATAAGCAAAGGCAAAAACGAAGGCACGGCTTCACGACAGAAAAAAGGCTTTGACTATTATAGTCAAAGCCTTTTAGACGCTTCATAATGCTCTATAAAGTTTAAATTTTATGATTTTTAGGCACTGCTGTATTTGGCATTAGATAAAGGAAGTTCTTATTCTTTTATAAAGCAAGTACCCTTACAGTCAGGGCCAACGCAAGCTGCATTTCCCTCATCTGTATCAATGTGAACTACACTTGCAGGTCCACCGATTCTTACAACTACATCAGAGAATGTAAGAGCTCTCTTTAATCCTGTGTCAATAGATAAATCAACTACCTGATTCTGCTCAAAACCGTACTTAGCAGCATCTTCCTCTGTGAGATGTAGATGCCTTTGAGCAACAATGCAGCCATGGTCAATCTCTACCTCATTACCGTTAGGAGCAACGATTTTTATTCCAGGTGTGCCTGCAAGGTCACCGGACATTCTAATAGGTGCGTTTACTCCTAGTGAGCGAGCATCAGTTGCTGATAGCTCAACCTGAGTTTCTTTTCTTGCAGGTCCTAGGATACCAACTCTTTCCATTGAACGCTTAGGACCAACGAGTGTAACTCTCTCCTCGGCTACAAATCCACCAACGATTTCCTTTTTTACCTTTAGCTCGTAACCCTTACCGAAAAGCTTCTCAATATCATCTTTTGATAGGTGAACATGACGAGCACTAACTTCAACATTTACATCAATAACTGCCATTTTTTCCTCCTAATATATGTAATAAATTTTTAAAATCAAATCTCTATATAAGGATACAATATTATTTAAAATTATTCAATATCAGAGTTTCTACGCTTGCTACGAATAAATAATGATATTGAAATCAAAGTCAGCATCGTCCAGAGATAGATGAAGCTATTATCGCCCGTGGCAGGATTCTTTGGCTCGTTAAATTTATTATTTTTAACAATGAGAGGACTGTCTATTGTTCCTTTTCCAGTTACATCGCTTGGCGAAATGACTGTAATACTTCCCTTTTTGACATCAACCTTTATAGGATTCTTGAGCTTCACATATCCGTCTGGAGCGGAGATCTCTTTAATTTCAATTAAGCCGTCATCAATATTCGTTACGAAAACCATACCATTGCTATCGCTTATCAATTTTATTTTCTTATTATTGTTGTCTATATACTGGAAAACAGCTCCTGCCAAAGGCTTGCCATTTCCGTCAACCTTCTTGATAACAAAGTATGCGTAGTCTTTGATGGTTGCAAACGCTTTATATTGCTGGGTTTCGATTTCAGAATCACCTCTTGCACCAACGGATTTACCGCCTGCCGTCAGTTCTACGCTGTTTTTTATTGTAGTCGCATTTATATCAACAGGCCTTATTATAGTCTGGTATTCAAACTCATACGAATATGGAGATATGCCATCAGGAGTATCAGGAATTCCAAAGTAAATCGTACGCTCGTTTGAGTTGTAATTTACAGAAACCTCTCCGTCTGCCGGAGTTCCTTTTACAACCTTTACATCTTTGAAATCGGTATATGTTCCGTCGGGATGTAGCTGATTTGAACGCTTAACCTTAAAATTGTTTAAGAGGATATTGCCTTTTTTATCAAAAGGAAGTCCGATATTCTTATCAAGTTCGTCTTTAAAAACCACATTTTTCAGTTTTATATCAAATGGTCTATATTCAAATCTCCAACTTAGCTTATCCATTTTAACATCAGGCGTAAATTTTTTCATCATATGAGGTTTTGCTGACGCATATGCTTTTGCGTTGGCTAATTTGTGACCGCCGGCGTTCAAAGCTACTTCGTTCTTAAAGCTTATCGCTGTTCCCTGAGGAGTGCTGGTAATAAGCTTTTTGAATTTGTCTTCAGGAACCTTTGCACGAATTACAATTATATAAGGTTTACCTTTATAATTCTTGAATTTCCATGATACATTTTCTTTGTCAAAACTTACACCGGCATCCTGTGGTTTAATCAGTTTTTTAGCCTTTGCGTGAGAAGGTGGAGTTGACGGATCGGCTTCATATATATAGTAATCAGGACCACCTTTTTCAACCGGTTCAAGTTTTAACCTATCTTCTAAAACATCTCTAATTTCAAGATCTTTAAAATCGCCATCAGGCTTTTTACCACTGAGCCTTGATAGATAATCATTTAGATTTAGACCTTGAGGATTAACATCGATGCGGAAAAGCACAGTCCTATCTTTGTAATTAAAGGTCTTGCTTTCGTCTGTGTAAATGCTACTTGCTAAATTGTCATCTTCAGGGTCTTTAAGGTTAGCGTCGTATTCTAAAGCAAATTTTCCAAGCAAGCTTACAGGCAATTGATACCTGTCAACTGCTGAAATTGTCTTAAGGGTGTCGCCTTTTCCAACAGCCAGCACCGCGGTGTTTTGATATGTGGTGTAATTTGTTCCACTTGTATTATTTTCTATATTCTTTTCGAGATTATCTATAATATCTTGAGTTCTGGTCTTTAATGTAAAAGAATAAGTTTTAATCTCAGAAAAACCGCTGACTTTAACAATTTCTCCAACTCTTTCATTTTTATCATTATAAAGGTAAATTATTTTTTCGCTAAGAGGTTCTTTCTCAGGAGGTGCAGGATTATTAATATTTCCCGTCTGATTATTTTCGTCCTTCCCCTCTGTTTCATCCTTCGGCTTTTCTGATTTAAGAGATTTTTCTACATAAGCCTGATTGAAATTAAAATATGTATTCTTATTTTCTCCGCTAATCAGTGTTTTAAGCACATCGTCAGAGATTGTCGCACCATCAGTGTGTAATTTGTCCTTTTCTTCTTTAAAAGCATCGCTGTTTCCGTAGTAGAAACATTCATAAACGAAGCGGTCATCTGATGGAAATACCTTGGAGAAATCGACGGATATTGTCCAAGAAAGCAGTCCTTGATTCAGAGACTTATCCTTATTGTCCTTTTTTGCTTTCTTGGTAATGGTTCCTATACCACTGTATATTGGCGGTGTAGTAGGGACAACCGTATTAGAGCAAACATGAAGCTCTGCATCATTTATCAGTGGACCTATGTCTGTATCTTCGCCATAAACCATCTTTACTGTGATTCGATATAGACCATTCAAATCTTTGACAAAAATCCAGTGATTTTCTATAGGCTTATAGCCGTCTTTAAGAGGTTTTGTGCCTTCATGCCAGCCCTTTCCAAGTTCATAAATTTCTGAACTATTATATTTTGATAAATCAGGACAGGTCTTGTTGTTACCTTCAGGGAACACAGGGAAAGCCTTAGGATTTGCAACCTTTGTAATATCTTTGGAATCAACTTTTTTCCATGTACCCTTTTTACCATTAAAACTATGTTCATATGTCAGCTTAACTCTCTTAGGAGGCTTTTGCCCATCAAGAGAGCCACTTAATATATCACCTATCCATGCAGGGCCATAATCTTCATTTGCGGCTCCGGCAACGATTGTCCATATCAATTCCTTTTCACCGGTGTCCTTATTGACGCCGATTTCCTTTAAATTTTTGCTAATACCTAGGGGATGATGGACAACCACCGTTGTTTTAGCCTCTTTGACTTTTTCATCTTTAATCTGAAGCTTTGCGATATTAGTAACGGCATTGGTTTTGTCTTTATTTGGAACCTTTGTCTGAAAGCTTATTTCTGCGTTATCCCTTTCAAAATCATCAGGGAACTTATAGGTAATTGTTTTTGAGTCCTTATTATATATATCTTTATCATTAATAGTCTTTTCGTTAATTTTAAAGCTACCTTCGATATATTCTCCTACCTTAGATAAATCGTCGCTAAATATTTCTCCGCCAAGGCTTGTTTTTCCTAAGTTGAAGGTTTTCTTAATCGTGCTTTTCCATGTTATTGAATCCTTGCTTACTTCATCGTCAAGCATTCCTGATTTGATGAATTTGTAATCAATTCTCTCTTCGGCCTTAGGAAGCTTATATTCCTTGTCAAGTATTTTAATTACACTGTCTTCAGAGCCGGGAGTAGCTGTAGAATCTCCGTCTGCCCTGAATTTTGCAGCAAATTTAACTGTGAGAATTTTCTCAATGTCTGTTTCGTAATTAAACTCGCCATTTGGGTCATTGAAATGCATCTTTGCATATAGCGAACCATCTTCTTGCTCTTCAAGCGTTATGGTTCCGACTCTTCTGCCGTGGTCGGGATAACCGGGAGCATTAATATATACAGGAATTGAATCAGGGGTAGACTTATCGGGTTTTAGATTTTTACCGAAATTAAAGATAGCATAATCACCCTGATCTACCTGTTGAGACTTGTCTTTGATGTCGCCTGATAGATTAGAATCTATTAGATCATCTCTTATGATAGGGAAACTGAATTTAATGCTTACCTTAAAAAATGATTTAGGGTCAATGGTGTCTGTGACCTTCTTTCCATTTTGAGTAACAGTAGCTACAAGAGTTTTGTTTATAACATTTGTTTTATCAGTAGCATCAGAAGCCTCAGAAGACTCCGGAATCATTATTCCTGAGATACATAATAATAAAGACAATGCTATAGCACATACTCTGGACCATACAGTATTTGCTTTCAAAACGCCCTCCTCCGTCATTAGATGACTTGATTTCTTAAAAAGTAATAACTGAATAATAAGAATAATAAAGTAAAAAACTAACAAAAATAGTGCAATTTAAAACTGCATATATATGGTACAGTATACACCTGTTTTAGTTTAAAAACAAAAAAATAATGGAAAAACTGATGCCAAAAACAAAAATATTGGAAAAGTTCTTATAAAAACTTAATTTTATTAATAAATTAATAAAAAAATCCAAGTAATGGTGTCACTGAAAAATTAAAGGGATAGATATTGAGTTTAAGAATAATTAAGAGGCTTGAGTATGTAAATGAAGGATTTATGAAAATATTTAGTAATAGTACTACCAAAGAAACTACCAAAGAAACTACCAAAGAAACTACTAAAGAAACTAATAAAGAAGCGAGCTCTATTCTCTTGGCTCAAAAATTTATGTGTTAAGCGGTATTGCGGGTGAAAATAAAAAATTATCATCACTTGTCCTGCCATATATGAAAAGATTAAAGGGAGATTTTTAGCTAGGCTAATCTCAACCAGTTTAACTTGATGAACCTTTTAACTTGATGAGCCGGACTAAAAATCTATAATATTGCAATTAAATAAATAATCAAACTCTAAAATATTGCAATTAAATAAATAAAATTCAAAAACAAAATAAGTTAAATTCTAAAACCTCATTAGGGCTAAGAGCTCATAAATCGGATTGTTGTCATAAAGCCATAGGGTGAAGATGGACTCGCCAAGCTGGTTTGTTAGAACTGTAGAAAATTCTGGCGAAAAAAAATGGGTGACCGGAAACATCAATGCGAGCAGGACAAAGACTACGATTGCACCTTTTATAAAACCGAATATCATTCCAAAAATCTTATCTACTCCGCCTACTATTGTGCCATTCTTGCGAGCAGATGAGAATTTTTTTCTAAAAAATCTTCTGAGAAAAGAAGCGATAATCCAAACGATAAGAAATGTTATTGAAAAAGAAATTACAGTCTCTGTTGCTCCTCCAAGCTTTTGAAAGAACGGACTATTTTGCGAAATATCAGGAGAGTGGAGAGGATTTAGGAAGCTTTTATCGCTTATTCCGCTGACAAAAGAACTTATCTTGCTAGGAATAGCCGTGGCAATATCAAAATCTGCATTTTCGAGATTTATTGATAAGCGGGAGTTAATTAGTTTATCCAGATGAACAAATTTAAGGAGCCGGTTAAAATTACCCGTAAAAAATGCACCTGCGAAGATGGCAACAGCAAGCAGGATAACCTTAACAAAGGTGTCAGAAAACCCCTTCCTTTTGCCTCTCGAAATTGAGAAAATCATTATAATTCCTATAATTCCATCCATTATCATAACAATTAAATTATAACCACTTTTTAAGAATAATTCAATTAACAAACAATCAACAAATATTCAACAATCTTCCAATACCTTTAATCTATATCATTAAAATATACGAAGAAATATAAATGGAGGATTTATGGAAACTATTTATTTGGCAGGTGGCTGTTTCTGGGGAGTTGAGAAATTTTTTAAGCAGTTCAGAGGCGTTCTTTTTACAGAAGTAGGATATGCTAATGGTGACGGGGAAGAAGCTAATTACGAGGATTTGTGGAAAAGCGGTCATGCGGAAACCGTCAAGATCGAGTACGACCCTAGCATAATAGATTTGGAAAAACTTCTTGAATATTATTTTATGATAATTGATCCACTTTCAGTTAATAAGCAGGGACCGGATGCGGGTAGGCAGTATAGGACTGGTATTTATTATACCTCGAATGATCAGGTGAAATCGATTGATAAGGTGGTAAAGAAGGTAGAAGATGAGCTAGGAAGCAAGCTTGCTGTCGAAGTCGAGCCAATCAGAAATTATAAAAGAGCAGAGGAATATCACCAGAAGTATTTAGATAAGCATCCTACAGGATATTGTCACATCAGGAATAATATGTTCCATTTAGAAGATTAGAAGAAATATTGGTTAAAAGCCTTGACTTTTGAAGATAGGCTTTATACAATTTGTTATAATCAATTGGGTACAATTTAAATTGACGCAGGCAAGTATAAGGGTACATGTAGTACATGTAATTGTATGGAACTATACGGGTAGTTATGCAGGCGGTTTAAAAACGAATTCAAAATGAATATATAAAAACATTAAAATTGATCAAATTAATCATTGTATAAAATATTGTTAAGTTTATATAAATAGGAGGAGTTAGACATGAACATTTATGATTTTTCAGTAGAAAGACCGGACGGAAGCAAACTGGAGTTAAAGGATTTAAAGGACAAGGTAATTATTATAGTTAACACTGCTACAGGCTGTGGATTTACACCTCATTACGAGCCTATGCAGAAGATGTATGACAGATATCACAATAAAGGTCTTGAAATAATTGATATTCCTTGCAACCAGTTTGCAGGTCAGGCACCTGGGACAGACAAGGAAATCCACGAGTTCTGCACACTAAATTACAACACGAAGTTCCCTCAGATGAAGAAGTCTGAAGTTAATGGAGATAATGCACTTGATCTATATAAATTCCTAAAGAAAGAAAAAGGTTTCACTGGTCTTGGAAAAGGTCCTGAAGCAGAGGGAATGGCAGAGTTTTTAGAGGGAATTGATAAGGATTATGCTAAGAATGATGACATTAAGTGGAATTTTACAAAATTCGTCATTGATAGGCAGGGTCATGTTGTTAAGAGATTTGAGCCTACTATTCCGATGGAAAAGGTTGAAAAATTTGTAGCTTCATTGCTATAAAAAATTTGGCAAGCTTGGCAATCATGTTAAATACTTGATAGTGAATTAAAACATTTAACTACTTAGAACAAGATATAAAGGGGTGAGCTAGGAATGAGTGATAAGTACGATGCACTGAAGCTGGAAAACCAGTTATGCTTTCCATTATATGTGGCATCAAAGGAAGTTGTTAGAAGGTATAAGCCACTTCTTGATGAACTCAATCTAACATACACACAATATATTACCTTGCTCGTTTTGTGGGAACAAAAAAAGCTAAGTGTTAAAGAACTTGGAGAGTTTTTATTTCTAGACTCAGGGACGCTCACGCCGGTTCTTAAGTCGCTTGAGAAAAAAGGATATATATCTCGTAAGAAGTCAAAAGATGATGAAAGAGTTCTCATTGTAGAATTGACGGATGGGGGCAAGGAGCTTAGGGAAAAGGCTGTAAGCGTACCTAGCGGAATTGCTGAGTGTATAGATATTGATAAAAAAGATGCAGAAAAGCTCTTAAAGATTTTACACAATATGCTAAGTGGATTTAAGGAATAAAGCTTGCATGACAAGGAAAAGTAAAGAATAAGATTTTGATAAAAAATGATAAATTAATTTCTTAAAGTGACATGGGATTATTCTCATGTCACTTGTTCTTTGTCCTTTATTAATGTATAATCATCTAGCGTTAGATATTAAAAAGACGAACGATATTTTTTAAAACAAGAGGGGCTAGTACAGTGAAAAAAACAGGAGCAGTAATTGTCGCTGCCGGAACCTCATCGAGAATGAGGGCATTTAAGCCGGCACTTCCATTTGGAGATTCAACAGTTGCAAATCATACGATAAGCAAGCTAAAAAAACTAAATATAGACCCTATAACTATAGTAGTCGGACACAAGTCAAAGGAGCTAAAAGACAGCATTTACACAGAAGATATTCGCTATGTTATGAATGAGAATTATAACGATACAGAGATGTTTGATTCAGTAATTCTCGGAGTAGAGGATATAGCTCCAATGTGCGAGAGGATTTTAATTATGCCTATGGATCTTCCTGCAATCCTTGAATCCACCATTGAAAAGGTTTTAAGCATTGACGCAGGAATGGTAAGGACGACTTTTAAAGGTGAGCCGGGGCATCCGATAATTATTACGAGTGAATTTGCTAAGACGCTGAAGGAATACAAGGGAGATGGCGGACTTAGAGGTGCAATGGAAAGTAGCAATATTCCAATAACAAGCCTCGATGTAGACGATGCCGCCGTTAAATTTGATATAGATACTCCAGAAGAATACCAAAGGCTTATTGAGTGGAACTACGAGCGGGGAAAAGGTTATCCTATTAGCCCTGAAGTTGAAGTTAAACTAAAGGCAAAGGAGATATTCTTTGACAAGCAGGCGTTCAAACTTCTTAGAAATATTAAGGAATTTAATAGTCTTCAAAAGGCGTGTACTGCGACGGATATATCCTATTCAAAGGGAAGCAGAATGATTAAGGATATTGAGTGGGAGCTTGGGTTTCCTATTGTTGAGAAGTGGACAGGCGGTAGCAGTGGAGGTGGAACATCGATTACCGAAGAAGGAGAAGAACTTCTTAATACATATGAGAAATTTATCGACGAGGTAATTTCAGCAACTGATAAGGCATATAAGAAATACTTTTCTAAAGGAATAAGAAAGTACGAAGCAAAATAAATAATCTTTGGAATCATTGCGATTTCAAAGGAAGTTTATAGCTTTGGGGAATTTGAGGAATCCTTATAATGAAGAATCTTTACTTAGTAAGGCACGGCACTCCGGATTTTAAAGACGGGATTAAACTCTGCATTGGCAGAACCGATATTGACATAGGAGAGCAGGGAATATTAGAAGCGATAAATCTAAGAGAATTTTTCAAGGATAAGCTTAGGAATGGAGAGATTGATAAAATCTATTCAAGTCCCCTCACCAGATGCCTTCATACAGCCGAGTTAATCGCAGGAGAAAATTCAGCAGGTAATTCAGTAGGCAATAAAGAGGTTATTACCGATGACGGTCTTATGGAAATTTACATGGGGTGCTGGGAAGGCGTTCCTCTAAAGGATATTAAAAAAGAACTTGGCGATGAGCCTTATGATGGAGAAAAAAGGGTTGATGCCCTAAAAAGATTTGAAAAAAGCCTCAGGGAAATAATGAATAAAACAGAGGGCGATGCAATCTGCGTTGCTCATGCAGGAGTCAACTGCGTTTTCCTTGCGAGCATAATGGGTGAAAACCTGAGAACATCTAGGTCGTTAAAACAGCCTTATGGAGGATATAGCCATTTGAAATATGACGGAGAAAAATTTTCTGTCGTTGACATAGGGCTTTTACCAAATAAAGAGACATAGAGAAAAAGAAAGGGATAAAATTTATGAGAAAGCTATTTGAAGTTCTTAATGAAGAACTTGAAGCGGGAAGAGATGTCGTAATGGTAAGCGTTACAGCTTCTTCTGGTTCTACCCCAAGAGGTGCTGGGGCAAGAATGATAATTGGAGAAAGTGGCAGGCTTTATGGCACAATAGGTGGCGGTGCGGTCGAGTACAGGTGTGAGCAGAGAGCTAGCGAAGTCCTTAAGACGAAGAAATCATATAACCAAAGTTATATGCTAAGAAAAAATCAGGTTGAAGATTTGGGCATGATATGTGGAGGCGATGTCGAAGTTTTCTTCCAATTTATATCAGGATCTGATGAGAAGATAAAAGAAATGGTTAAATTCGCTATTCATGAATTTGAAAAAAGAAGCGACATCTGGATTATTACCGATATTACAGGCGGAAAAGAAGCGGGCATTGCCATATATACCAAGGAGGATTGCCACGGCATGGAGGTAACAGATGAAGTTATTGAGCTTTTAAAAGAAGCACCTTTCAAAAAAGAGATAGATGGCAAAATGATCTGTGCAGAGATGATTAATCAGAGCGAGCTTGTATATATTTTTGGCGGTGGCCATGTAGCACAACAGCTTGTACCAACTCTTTCTAGAGTAAATTTTAACTGCATTGTCATTGAGGATAGAGAAGAGTTTGCGAGGAGAGAGCTATTTGAAGGGGTCTTTGATACAAGACTTATCGATATGAAAAAATTGGACGAGGTCTGTAAGGAGATAAGGGAGAATGATTACATATGCGTAATGACAAGAGGCCATGTTAACGACTACGAGGTCGAAAAAGCGGCATTGAAAACTCCTGCAAAATATATTGGCGTAATAGGGAGCAGGAGAAAAGTAGCTGGGGTAAATCAAAAACTTCGTGCGGACGGATATAAAGATGAGGACCTCAAGAGGATAACGACTCCGATTGGTCTTGAAATACTCGCAGAAACTCCGGCAGAAATTGCGGTAAGCATTGCTGGGCAGATGATTTATGAGAGAGCTAAGAATAGCAAAAATAAATAAAGCATTGTTAAAGACAAAGCACAGCACAGCACAGCAAAAGCATATAGCAAAAGTGTATAAAAGATATAAAGATAAGTGCAAGAAAAGACAAGGTTAATAAAAGGTTAATAAAAAGGTAAGGTTAATAAAAAATGAAATTAGTAAAGACGGTTGATGCTGAGGGCATGGTCCTCTGCCATGATATAACTCAGATCATAAAAGGCGTTGTAAAAGACACGGTTTTTAGAAAAGGTCATGTTGTAACAAAAGAGGATATTCCAGTTCTCCTCAGTGTTGGAAAAGACCATCTCTATATATGGGAAAATGATGGAAATATGATGCACGAAAATGAGGGAGCAGAAATTCTTTGCGAACTCTGCCTTGGTGAAAACATGAATAGGTCTAAGCCAAAGGAAGGGAAGATTACAATTTCCGCTGACTGCCACGGATTACTCAAGATAAATGACGAAGCACTTAAGGCGGTAAATAGCTTTGGCCAGCTTATGATTGCGAGCAGGCATGGGAATTTCCCAGTTGATAAGGGAGACAAGATTGCAGGAACAAGGATAATTCCACTTGTAATAGAAAAAGACAAGATGGAAAAAGTTAGAGACGAGGTTAAAGAAATCACGGGCGGGAAGCCTATATTTGAGATAAAGGAATTTAAGGGTAAGAAAGTAGGAATTGTCACAACGGGCAACGAGGTATTTTATGGAAGGATTAAGGATACCTTTACTCCTGTTGTTGTGGATAAGGTAAAAGAATTTGGCGGAGAGTTGTTTGGCCATGTAATTCTTGATGATGATGACACTAAGGTAACAAAGGCGATTTTGGACTTTATAGAAAATGGTGCAGACATGGTAATCTGCACAGGTGGAATGAGCGTAGATCCTGATGACAAGACTCCTCTAGCTATTAGGAATACTGGTGCAAATATCATTTCTTATGGTTCGCCGGTTCTCCCTGGAGCAATGTTCCTTCTATCATATTATGACAGAGCCAATGGAGAAGCCAAGGTTCCTGTCCTAGGACTTCCGGGTTGCGTTATGTATTCAAAGCGAACTATTTTCGACTTGATTTTACCTAGAGTCATGGCAGATGACCCTGTAACAGCAGAAGATATATCTGAATTAGGGCAGGGCGGACTTTGCCTTGAGTGTGACATTTGCACCTTCCCTAATTGTGGTTTTGGAAAATAAAGGAGTAAAGATGAGCGAATTTACACATTTTGATGATAGGGGAAATGCAATCATGGTAGATGTGAGCGAAAAAAAGGATACCGTAAGAGAAGCAGTGGCAAGAGGAAGCATAAGCTTATCTGAGGAATGCTACGAAAAGGTAAAAGCAGGGGAGATGAGCAAGGGTGATGTCCTTGGAGTTGCTAGGATAGCAGGAATTATGGGTGCTAAAAAAACATCTGAACTTATTCCCCTTTGCCACATATTAAATATAAGCAAGGTCACGATTGACTTTGAGATGAATGACGAAAAAAGAATGATTTTTTCAACTTGCACTGCAAAGACCACGGGAAAGACCGGAGTTGAAATGGAAGCCCTAACAGGAGTAAATATAAGCCTGCTTACCATATATGATATGTGCAAGGCAATTGACAAGGGAATGATAATAAGCGATATTAAGCTCCTTAAAAAGAGTGGGGGCAAGAGCGGAACATGGGAAAGATGAGAAAGGTAGAATAAAAATTGAACGATTCTTTTGGCAGGCAAATAGATTATATGCGAATTTCGATAACTGATAGGTGCAATCTTAGATGTAGATATTGTATGCCTGATGGAATAATTCAATGTGACCACGATGAGATACTAACCTTCGATGAGATAGTTATGATATGCAAAGAGGCTGTAAAGCTCGGAATAGTCAAATTTAAGATTACCGGTGGCGAACCGCTTGTAAGAAAAGACTGTGCAGACCTCATAAAGATGATTTATCAGATAGAGGGAGTAGAGCAGGTTACATTGACTACAAATGGAGTTCTTTTGAAAGATTATCTCGAGGATTTGATTGAGGCAGGGCTTAGGTCTGTGAATATTAGCCTTGATACTTTAAACAGGGATAAGTACAGGGAGATCACAGGTTTTGATGAGATTGATATGGTAATGGACTCTATAAGCTTAGCAGTTGAAGCAGGATTAAAAGTCAAGATAAATGCTGTGATGCACGATAAAAATTACAAAGAGGACTTTGAAAATCTCATATCAATAGCTAGGGAACACCCTATAGATGTCAGATTTATTGAAATGATGCCTATAGGACTTGGAGCAAGTTCGCACCTAGTTTCCAACGAAGAACTCCTGAATGAACTGGGGAAAAGATATGAAGAAATAGAATTTGACAAGGTAAAAAGGGGAAATGGGCCTGCAATATATTATAAGATACCTAAATTCAAAGGAGATATAGGATTTATAAGTGCAATACATGGGAAATTTTGCAAGGACTGTAACAGGATAAGGCTCACATCGAGAGGAGAGCTGAAATCTTGTCTTTGCTACGGGAATGAGATTTCTCTAAAAGATGCACTAAAGGCAGGAGATAGCGTAAAAGTCGGAAGGCTTATAAAAGAAAGCATAGCAAAAAAACCGGAGCAACACTGTTTTGAAGAACTTGAAAATATCACAGAAAAAAAGAAGATGGCACAGATAGGTGGCTAAAATAAGCTAAAAAAAGACAGAGATTTTAAGATTTTTAGCTAAGATTTAAGGGAAATTTTTAAAGAAAATTTTATGGATAATAAAGAAGAGGTAAGAGATGGCGAAGATTGCAGGAATCTGTATTAGCGAGAAAAAAGGAACGCAGAAACACGAAGTAAAAAAGGCTAGGTTGATACCCAATCACGGAATTGAAAATGATGCTCATGCAGGCAAGTGGCATAGACAGGTCAGTCTGCTCAACCTAGAGAAGATAGAGGAATTTAGAGCAAAGGGAGTTGATGTTGACTTCGGAGCTTTCGGAGAAAATCTAATAATAGACGAGTTCGATTTTAGGAAGCTACCAGTAGGCACTAGGTTTAAAATTGGAGATGTACTGCTCGAAATGACTCAAATTGGCAAAGAATGTCATTCGCACTGTGCCATTTATCATGCAGTTGGCGATTGCATAATGCCTAGAGAGGGCGTTTTCACAGAGGTTATTATAGGTGGAGAAATCGAGGTTGGAGATGAGGTCGTAATGCTTCCGCCAGAAAAAGATAGACCTTTCACCGCTGCCATAATAACTGTAAGCGACAAGGGCTCAGCTGGAGAAAGAGTTGATGAGAGCGGGCCTATTATCAAGGAAATGCTTGAAGAAGCAGGTTATGATGTCAAAGAAATGCTGATAGTGCCGGACGAAAAAAATGTAATAGCAACACAGCTTATGAGATTATCAGATCAAAGGCAGATTAATCTTATACTGACGACTGGTGGCACCGGATTTTCACGCCGTGATGTTACTCCTGAAGCGACCACTTCGGTGTGCGAAAGAATGGCGAGGGGAATATCCGAAGCGATAAGAATGAACTCGATGAAATATACTAATAGGGCTATGCTTAGCAGGGCAGAATCCGGAATAAGGGGAGGTAGCCTGATAGTCAATTTACCAGGAAGTCCTAAGGCAGTTCGTGAAACACTTGAATTTCTTTTGCCAAATGTAAAACATGGCATTGAAATTCTAGCAGGAAAAGCATCTGAATGTGCGAGAGCATAAGATGATATATTAAGTTATTTCTTTATTTTAAATTTAAAAGGAGAGGTAGAAATGAGCAAGAGTATGAAGAAGTGGTTATCCATTTCAGTAGTTATGATTATGTGCATTACGACTGCAGTACTTCTTTCATCATGTGGAAAAGATGATGCAAAAAAAGATGAGCCTAAGGAAGAAGTAGAGGTAAATTTATTTATTGCTGCAAGTCTAACTGATGCAGTTGGTGACATCGTAAAGGATTTTGAGAAAGAAAATCCCAAGATTAAGGTTAAGATTAATCCTGACAGCTCAGGAAAGCTAAAGACTCAAATTATTGAGGGATTTGATTGCGATCTATTCTTCAGTGCAGGAGAAAAGGAAATCGATGAACTTGAAGACAAAGGCTTGATTAAAGATGATGATGAGATAGATTTGCTAGAAAATCAGCTTGCTATCGTTGGTGTTAAGGGATACAAGGGCAAGGTTAAGGACTTAGATAGCCTAAAGAACGCAGATAGCATCGCACTCGCATATGGAAGCGTTCCTGTAGGATTCTATGCAAGAAAAGCTCTTATCGAATCGGATATAATTGATGGTGACGATGACGATACAGATGCAATAAAGGCAATCACAGGAGATCAGATTTCAAGAGCTCTCGGTGGAGTTACAATCAGCGAAAAAGACAATGTAAGCACAGCACTTGCAGCAGTAGCAGAAGAGTCAACTGAGGTTGGTTTTGCATACACAAGTGATGTAAAGAGAAATGCAAATACTGAGATTATCAAGAAGATTGATAAAGATCTCACTGGCGACATCGTATATCCACTAGCAAAGATTAAGTCTAAGGAAAAGATGTCTGACGACAAGAAGAAGAGCGTTGAGCTTCTCTACAAATATCTACAGAATGATAATTCAAAGAAGATTTACAAGAAATACGGTTTCATAGCTAAATAAGTAAGAATTAAGCAAAAGGAAGGCTGGTTAAGTGAGCAATTTATTAGAAATATTAAAGGACTTAGACTGGAGCCCATTATACATTTCCATAAAGACAGCCATAGTAGCAACCATTATATCGTTTGCCATTGGGATACATCTGGCAAAAAAAGCCACATTCTATGGCGACAAGAGAAAGGCATTTGTTGACGGTATACTTTCGCTTCCGATAGTTTTGCCACCGACAGTTGCGGGCTTTATTCTCCTGATTATTTTCAGCAAGAGAAGACCGCTCGGCTCATTTCTCTTTGAAAAATTCGATATTTCTGTAGTGCAGACATGGCTCGGTTGTATACTTGCTGCAACAATAATCAGCCTTCCTCTCATGTATCAGAATGCTAGAGCGGCATTTGAGCAGGTAGATAAAAATATAATCTATTCTGCAAGGACGCTTGGAATGAGCGAAAGAAAAATTTTCTATAGAGTCCTAGTTCCGGCAGCAAGACCGGGACTTGTAGCCGGAATCATCCTTTGTTTTGCAAGGGCTATGGGTGAGTATGGTGCGACATCAATGGTCGCAGGGAATATCCCTGGCAGGACAGGCACTATTTCACAGACCATAGGAATGGTAATAAGCGACGGAAATTATTTAAAGGCAGGAATATGGGTGGTAATTGTTCTCCTCATTTCATTCGTCATAATTTTCGGAGTAAATATTTTTTCAAACAAGGCTAAATAAATAGGAATAAATAATAAGATTAAAATAAGATGACAATAAAAGTATCATTACAATCAAAGCTGGATAATTTTTCTCTTAATATTAATTTCGAGGGAAATTCAAAGAGGATAGGTATTCTTGGAGAATCTGGAGCTGGAAAAAGCATGCTCCTCAAATACCTTGCTGGAATATATAAACCTGATAGTGGAACGATTTATTTAGATGATGACTGCCTGCTCGACACAGATAAAAAGATAAATGTAAGACCGCAGGAGAGAAATATTGCATATATGTTCCAAAATTACGCACTTTTTCCGACTATGACAGTTAGAAATAATATCGAAATTATTGTTAAAGGCAGTAAGCAGGAGAAAAAAGAAAAGGCAGATTACCTGCTAAAAAAATTCCACATTGAAGAAATTGCGGATAAAAAACCACCTGAGCTATCTGGAGGACAGCAACAGAGGGTAGCACTTGCAAGAGTGCTCGCATATGAACCCAAGCTGATTTTGCTGGATGAACCTTTTTCGGCAATTGACCAGCTTTTAAAAGAGAGACTTCAGATTGAGCTTGAAGCTATGATTTCAGACTATGACGGAACTGTAATAATGGTATCCCACAGCAGGGAAGAATTATACAAATTCAGCGAAGAGCTAATAGTAATAAGCAAGGGCGAGGTAATAGATTCCGGAAAAACAAAGGAAGTGTTTAAGATACCCGGAGTTTCAAGAAGTGCAAGGTTAATTGGGATTAACAACATCATGCCCGTTAATATAGAAGAAGATGGGAAGATTTCGGTACCTGAATGGGGTATTAAGCTTGACTGCGAGAAATTGATCCCTAGAGATAGATTAAAGAAGATAAAATATATTGGAATAAGAGATGAGGACCTAGTTCCTGTATATGGTGAAATAGATAGTGATGAACATTGCATTGAAATTTCAAATGTGAACATTTATGAGTCGATTCGTGATAGAAAAGTATTTTTTTCAATAAAAAATAAAAAAAAGAAAAGCTCTGATTTTGGGAATTATTCATTTATAATGAAAAATAAAATTGATGAGGACTCTATATATGGGGCTGTTCCTAAGAAGTTAAAAATAGATATAGATAAACTTATCTTTTTTGATAAATAAAAACCAAATAATTTATATAATAAACTAAAGCGAAACGATAGTGAGATAGATATTTTGTCTAGTCATATTTGTTTGCTTTTTTTGTTTTTGTATTGTAGAATTATAACCACTAGGAAAAAAATTAAATTAAGGATAAATGTTTAAAGGAGGAGTTATCTATGAACATTTTGTGCAATTACGAATATCATGCACCTAAAACTAAGGCTGAAGTCTTGGATTTACTTGCTGATATTGGAGACAAGGCTAAAATCCTTGCTGGAGGAACAGACCTTGTTATCATGCTTAAAGAGAAGATGATAGCACCAGAGCATGTTATCAATGTTGCTGAAATCGAAGAACTCGCAGGAATTAATTTCACTGCAGATGGAGTTGAAATCGGTGCAGGCACAAAGATTTCTGATATTGGAGCATCAAAAGAGCTTGATAAGGAATATCATGCACTTTGCTACGCAGCAGATCAGCTCGGTTCATATCAGGTAAGAACAATGGCTACAATAGGTGGTAACATTGCACACTCACTTCCTGCTGGAGAAACACATACACCACTTGCAGCACTTCATGCTGAGGTAGTAATCGAGAGCAAGAAGGGTGAGAGAAGAGTTAAGCTTGAGGACTTTATTCTAGGTAACCGTAAGAATGTTATGGAGTCTGACGAAATGATTACAAAGGTATTCATTCCTAAGCCTGCTCCACATTCAAGATCAGAATATGGTCACATCGGTCTTAGAAGAGCTATGGAAATCGACTGTGCTAACATGACTGTTAATATCACACTTGAGGACGACAAGAAGACAATCAAGGATGTTAAGATGGTTATGGGTTCAGTAGCACCAAAGCCACTTGTATCTGAGAAAGCACCACAAATTCTCATTGGCAAGGCATTAGACGAAGAGTTAATTCAGAAAGTTGGCGAGGCAGCACAGAGTGAGGCAAAGCCTATTTCAGACATCAGAGCATCAGCTGAATACAGAAGAGATGTTATAGGTGCTTTAGCAAGAAGATTAACTAAAGAAGCATATGATTTGGCAATGGAGGCATAAAATGAAACAGGTAATTACTTTAAATATTAATAACCAGGATTATGAAGTGCTGGTTACACCTATGGATCTTCTGGTTGATGTTATCAGAAAGACTGTAGGTCTTACAGGAACAAAGAAAGGTTGCGGACAGGGAGACTGCGGTGCTTGTACAGTTCTTATTGATGGACATCCAGAGCTATCATGTATCAAGCTTGCTGTTTCAGCTGTAGGCAAGAAGATTACAACAATTGAAGGTATTGCTAATGAAGATGGATCACTTCATCCACTTCAGGAAGCTTTCTTGGACGAAGGTGCAGTACAGTGCGGATTCTGTACACCGGGAATGATTCTTTCATCTAAGGCTTTAATCGATAGAAATCCTAATCCAACAAGACAGGAGATTAAGACAGCTATCTCAGGTAACACTTGCAGATGCACAGGATATATCAACATCATAGCCGCTGTAGAATCATATGCAAAAGCAGTTGCAGAAAAGGAGGCTAAGTAAAATGGGAAAAATGTATGAAGTATCAAATAGATACAATAACTATAAAGACTACACCAAGGAATTTACCGAAGTAGGTCGTAGCATTCGTAGAATTGACGGACCTGATAAGGTAAAGGGTAAGGTTCAGTATACAGACGACCTAACTCTTCCAAGAATGGTATATGGTAAGCTTTTAAGAAGTAAGCACGCACACGCAAAGATTATCAACATAGACTATAGCAAGGCTCTTGAGCTTGACGGAGTTCTTGGAGTTATAACAGGTGAGGATTGCCCTATCCCATACGGAATTGTACCTCACAATGCTAATGAGCACGCTCTTGCAGTTGATAAGGTAAGAAACTGGGGAGAGCCAGTAGCAGCAGTAGCAGCTCTAACAGAGGAAATTGCAGAGAAGGCTCTTGAACTTATCGAAGTAGAATACGAAGTGCTTGAAGCAATCGTAGACCCTAGAGAAGCTGTTAAAAGAGATGATGTAAGAATTCATGAGGACTGCCCTAACAATATTTGTTACGAGGGTGTTCAGGTATATGGAGATCCAGACAAGGCTCTTGCTGAATCAGATTTCGTACTTGAGCAGGATTACTACTCATCATATGTAAACCATGGATTTATTGAGCCACAGTCAGCACTTGCAGACTTTGACTCAGCAACAGGCAAGCTACATCTATATGCAACTTGTCAGGTACCTCACTATACACACCAGCAGTTAGCTAAGGTAATGGAAATGCCACTAAGCAAGGTTAGAATTACAGTTCCTCTCATCGGAGGAGGATTCGGTGGTAAGGGTGTTGCTTCACAGGCTGACTTCTGTGCTTCACTTCTATCAAGAAAAGTTGGTAGACCAGTTAAGATTACATACGAGAGAAGTGATGTATTCGCAACAAACAATGGTAGACACCCATGCTACATGAAGATGAAGCTTGGATTTGACAAGAATGGTAAGATTACAGCTTGTGATTTCACTAACCTAATGGACGGTGGTGCATATGCAGGTTGGGGTATCGTAGTACTATTCTATACAGCATCAATGGTACATATTCCATACAAGGTACCTAATGTAAGATTTGATGGTAAGAGAATTTACACTAACAAGCCTACTTGCGGAGCTTTCAGAGGACTTGGAGGCGTACAGCCTAGATTCGCTATGGAGCAGATGCTAGACCAGGCAGCAGCACATTTCGGTATGGACCCATACGAAATCAGAATGCTTAATGCAGTTGAATCAGGATATACAGCTATGAGTAAGATGTATGTTCCTCATACTGAGTACAAGAAGTGCCTGACTGAGTGTGTTGAGAAATCAGGATACCAGGAGAAGCATGGTAAGCTACCTTTCGGTAAGGGTATTGGTCTATCAGGTGGTTACTATATTTCAGGTACATCATATACACTATATCTATCATATAAGCCACACACAGTAGCAACAATCAAGGTAGATGAAGAAAATGATGTAACAGTATACTGCGGAGCTACAGATATTGGACAGGGTGTAGATATGGTTATGGCTCAGATGGCAGCTGAAACACTTGGTGTACACACTGAAGATGTTACAGTTATCCCTAGAGACACAAAAGTATCAACATTCGACCTCGGTACATTTGCAAGCCGTCTAACATTCGCTACAGGATGGGCTATCAGACAGGCTGCAGAGAAGATCAATGCAGAGCTAAAACCTGTTGCAGCTGGAAAGCTCAATATCAGAGGTGATGAAGTTGAAGTTCAGGGTGGAGAGTTCTACAACATCTATAAGCCATGGCAGAGAGTTCCTTGGAGAGAAGTTGTATCAGCTTATATCCAGACTAATGGACCTCTTTCAAAATCAGGTCAGTTCACACCACCTAGAAGAAAGGGTATCCAGCAGGGTGGTAATATCGGACACTCACCTACATTCGGATTCAGTGCACAGATTGCTGAAGTTGACATTGACCTAGAGACAGGTAAGGTAAATGTAGTTAATATTACAGAAGCAGGTGACTGCGGAGTAGCTATTAACCCTCAGAGCGTAGAAGGACAGGTACACGGTTCTATCGGAATGGGAATGGGACAGGCTCTATATGAAGAGATGAAGATTGCTCCAGACGGCAGATTCATGAACCCATCACTTCACGATTACAAGCTACCTACAGCGCTAGATATGCCTGAAATCGATGCTAACATCGTAGAAGCTTATGACCCATCAGCACCATACGGAGCTAAGGAGTCAGGAGAAGGTCCAATTCAGCCTACAATTCCTGCTATCTTCAATGCTGTATATGATGCAATCGGCGTAAGATTTACAGAAATGCCACTTACACCTGAGAAGGTGCTAAATGCAATCAAAGAGCAGAAGGCAAAGGGCGTATTCTAAAAAACCATAAAGGTTAATTATTAGATATTACAAAAATTGTTATAGGTGCTATCACTAAAGATAGCACCTATAACACTGTAAGATATTTTAAGTAATATAAAAACCTGTAAAATATTGCAAAGAATGTTAAGGCAATATATTCTTACAAAGAATCTAAAGACCACAAAATATTAAAAATAAAAAGACCGCATAATATCGAAAAATATTAAAACTAAAAAACGAAAACACCTAAAGATATAGCGATAATAGCGATATTTATAGATAATATATAAAATTAAAAATTATAAACAAATAGGCACTGTACAGGGTAAAAGCAGGAGGAGAATTAATGCGAGATTTAAGATTTAGGGCTTGGGACGAAGGAAATAATAAAATGTATTCACCTGAGGAGCTTGAACAGGAAAATGCAAGTGATGTTGAAAAAACCATTTATGGTTATCTTTCTTTTGGAAGTCTTATGATTTTCGATTTTAAAAATCCCGAGGAGCCTTCAGAACTTTTTCCATTGCAGAGCACGGGCTGGTATGATAACGAGCAAAAAGAAATTTTCGAGGGAGACATTGTCGAAAGTGATACTGGGTTATATCAGATTATGTGGAGTGAAGAGATTGCCGGATTTATTCTTTTAGGAAATGATGGTTCAATGGCGATGGGCGGACCTTATATGTCTGATGTGTTCAAGCTAAAGGGAAATATTTATCAAAATCCTGAATTGCTTAAGTTTGACATGAACAACATGGAAAACATGGGAAAAGCAGATAATATGAATAAATAATAAAAATACAAATAATATAGAAAAAGGATAATCAAAACAAAGAGAATTAAAATGCTAGATATTAAAGAAAAAGATTTTTTTGAAAAAGCTGATGGCAAATCTGTAGATTTTTATATAGAAGACGATATGTTTGAACTTGAGGGCAGATTTGATATAAGAGATGGCGAAGTATATATATGCGTGGTAGATGCGGTTGAACATATGCTTAAGATTTCGGGAGACGAGCTTATTGTAAAACCTAATTATGACAGATTTACTGCGACAAGACCGGATACCGGTAAGACATTTGACCTTGAAATAAATAGAGTGTTTATCCCGCTTATAGATCCATCTGCCTCGGATTTTAAAGAGGAATTTAACAATGGGATCACTCAATTTTTTAATAAACCGGATGATACTCTTGTTTGGTATGATGAAGATAAGAAAAAATGGTTTATGGAGGTAAATAAAATCAATATGTACTCGACAGGAGATGTGCATGAATTTGATACCTTGGATGAATTATTTGAAAAATCACAGCAATATACAAAGGGAAAATGGCAATGCATCTATTTCTCTGCAGAGGTTGAAGAAGAAGGAGGTTATTTTTATGGGTAAGCACATAATAGAAAAAAACTATCATCGACTTGATCCTGTAGGGCAAGATGAGCAGTGCAAGAATTGCCAGACGACTTGCAAGACGAGTTGTAGCAGGCATCCGGCACATAATATGGGATATGAAGTTCCATATTTTATAGATGAAAAAGAAGAAGTCATCGTAAAGAGGTTCTACGATGTGACAATAAAGAGCGTCGATGGAATCCCATGTGATCTAAAAGAGCAGAAGCTTAAATATAATGTAGCAGGCAATAGGATTGAGGGAGAACTTGAGGTGCCTTGGAATATGGACTGGATATACAGGGTGATTGAAGACTATCTGGAAAACGATTCACATATTTCAGGAACAAAGGTTAAAGAGTTCTGCAATCCTGAAGAAGAAGACCAAATCATAGTGTGCGAGATTGAAAGCTACATAGAAAGACAATAAGACAGATATTTTAGACCTTGAAATCACTTTTAATCAAGGTCTATTTTATATTTTAAATAAACTCAAAATTAATTTGGATTAAATGTAATTAATACGCTACAAAACCCAAATATCACAAATAGAAAAAGTTCAGATGAAAGAAATAGAGAAAATAGCACAAATGGGAGAAATAAAAACAAAATATCCTAATAGAGAAGAATGTAAAAAAATAATGGAAGATTATGGAACTCCAGAGCGAGTGATAAAGCACACTGAGACGGTAGCATTAATCGCTCAAAAGATTGCAGAAAGATTGATAGATAAGGGAATAAAACTTAATATCCCGCTTATAGTATCATCTGCTTATCTTCATGACATTGCAAGAACAGAAAGCAAGCATGATATAAAGGGAGCTGAATACCTAAAGAAAATTGGTCTTTATGAAGTAGCTGAGGTAATAAGGGATCACACATTTCATAAGATTACTGATAATATAAGCGAGATTGATGAAATAGATGTCCTCTGCCTTGCAGACCGAACGACGATCGAAGATAGGTTCGTAGGACCCGAGAGGAGAATGGAATATATAATTAACAAGGCGATTCTTAAATTTGGTGAAGATAAAAGAGATGAATTAGAAGAAAAGGCTAAGTCATTCGTTAAATATGTACATGAACTTGAGATTTTTATGGGGAAAAAGATTGAAGATTTGATCCCAAATAATATTAAATAGAATCATTAAAATATATCCCATTTACTAACAAAATATCCATGAAATATGCTACATGGAAGCAAGTTTATGCTTTGCCTAGCATGCCTTATAACAATCATAATTAAGAAAAAGAAAGAGAATAACTAATCTTTCAACTAATAGCATAAGGAGATAACTCCTGATTGGCTATTAATTTATGAAAAAACAGAAGATGAATTATATTTATATCTAACAAGGACAGGAACACATAGTGATTTGTATTAAGCTTTTATAAATGCGATTTATAAGTGGATTAGAAATAGGAATACTCTTGAATTTATAGATTTATGGGAGATTAATATATTGCAACAATTGAAAGATTGTTTGACAGGTTGTAAGCCTTGATATTTAATATTTATCATGGTAAAATATTCCGATATGTTTACAGATATAGAGTTCATGCGTGAGGCGATTAAAGAAGCTCAAATTGCAGGTGAGAGGGGCGATGTCCCTGTTGGGGCGGTCATTGTTAAAGATGGCAGAATTATTGCTAGAGCACATAATATGGTTGAAGAGTTAGCGGATTCCACAGCTCATGCAGAAATGCTTGCGATAAGAGAAGCGGAGAAAAAATTAGGAAAGTGGCTCTTTGATTGCTCTATCTATGTTACGCTAGAACCATGCTCTATGTGTGCTGGAGCCCTAGTGTTATCTAGGATTGACAAACTCTATATCGGAGCTGATGATCCAAAGACAGGTGCCTGCGGTTCACTAAGAAATATTGTTAAAGATGAGAGGCTTAATCACAGGATTGAAGTTATAAGAGGCATCGAATCAGAGCTTTGCTCAAGGATATTAAAAGATTTTTTCAGAAAACGGAGGATTGGTTGATGAAGAAAAGAGCGTGCATTGCTTTTCTGACAATGGTTATAATGATATTAAGTGCTATTTTTGTATCGGCGGACGACGCTTCGCTGAAATTGCTTAGCACCTACCCTAAAAATGGACAGAAGAACACATCGGTTGAGAATGTCGGTGTAAAATTGAAATTTAATAACTCTGTATCCAGTGATTCAGTTAGGGAGAATAATATAAAGGCATTAAAGATTGTAAATAAAGAAACGGGAGAAAAATTGCCTGTAAAAATTATTTTTAGCAAGAATAAGAAGGGCTTGGTTTTGGTATTAGGAGATAATTCCGATGGAAAGCTCAAAGTTTCTAATAATTCAGAGTACAAGCTGATAATTGACGAGAGTTTTTCTGACGACGATGGAAATATCCTCGGAGAAAAGAAAGAACTGAATTTTACTACTTTTAACCAAAAGCTTAACAATACAATCAATATGGCAATGATGTTTGTTATGTTTGGAGGAATTGCATTCTTTACAATTCGTCAGCAGAAAAAGGCAAGCTCTGAGGATAATGAAGAAGAAAAGACGAAGAAAGAATCTATCAATCCATATAAAGAGGCTAAGCGTACAGGCAAGACCGTTGAAGAAATAGTCGCTAACGAAAAGAAAAAAGAGAAGAAGAAAGAAAAAAAGAAAAAGAAAAGCAAACCGGAAGAAATCCATGATAAAAAAGAAATAAATCTGTCTGAAATTCTTCCATATGTACATCATGTAAAAGAGCCTAGACCGATTTCGGCTGCGGGCGGGAAATACAAAAGAGCAGAAATTAAAGCAGGTAAATAATTGACAGAGGGGATATTAAGTCCCCTCTTTATATATGTGAAGAAAATATACTTGAAGAATATATGTGAATAAAAATATTATATTTTGTAAATTTAGATGTGGCATAATAAATTAAGCATAATATAAGAAAATAAAAATAGACGGAGACAGATAAATTCATGAGAAGTAAGAGCTTAGAAATACTCGAATTAAAGGCGTATGGAAAGATTAATTTATTTTTAGATGTATTGGGAAGAAGGGATGATGGCTATCATTTTATTCGCTCAAAAATGCAAGATATTGAAATATATGATGAGGTAATTTTTGAAAGAGGCACCAAATCATCAAATAATCATTGCAATTTTTTTAATATTGAGTTAAAATTTTGTATGAAAAACAGTACAATCCCATGCGATGATGACAATCTTGCGATAAAGGGAGCAAAAAAGGTACTGGAAAAAATTAGCTCAAAGGGTGTTGAATTACCAAAAGATATTTTAGGCAGTGCTATAAATATTGAGATTAATAAAAATATTCCAATTTCTGCTGGGCTTGCCGGTGGAAGTGCAGATGCCGGAGTATGTATGCTTGGAATTAATGAGCTTTTAGACAATCCTTTAAGCCTTGAAGAACTTATGAGTGCAGGAATTGAAGTTGGTTCAGATGTCCCATTCTCTATAATGATGAATTTTGAAGCTAATAAGGACAGATTGACGGTGACAGGGAGGGCGAGCAAGGCTGGAATCATATCCGGAGTAGGAGAAATAGTAAGCCCCATAGAGACAGAAAAATACGAACTAATTCTTATGAATCCTGGGATTTCGGTATCTACAAGAAGAATATATGATGAGGTAGACAAACGCTTTTCATTTAAAAAAGAAGATTACGATTTGAAAAAACCAATGGCAGATATTTTTTTCGCCAAGAATAATAATAAATACAATATTATGCAGGCTCTAACCCTAGATTTGTATGACGAAGCGAAAGAGATATATGATTATATGAAGCAGAATTTAAATGCGGACATGGTCATGATGAGTGGCAGTGGCCCAACCATGGTTGCCTATTATTTGGACAAAGAAATCGCAGATATAGATTTTATAAAGGCAGAAAGAGAAGCATCTGAGCACGAGGGCTGGAAAGTTTTTAGAACCGTAAGCGGGAGATAATGATGTCATTAGATTTACAAATTCAAAAACCTCTAAGAGAGCTGGTTTATCTGGAATTAAAAAGAAAAATTTTGACAGGTGAAATTACAGCAGATACGAGGCTGATGGAGATTAATCTGTCAGAGAGGATGAATGTTAGCAGAACTCCAATAAGAGATGCAATAAGACAGCTTGCTAAGGACGGGCTTGTTACGATTGAGCCTAGGAGAGGTGCATATGTATCGAAAATTTCTATCAAAGACATGGTAGATGTTTTTGAAGTGAGAGAGGATTTAGAGGGACTTGCAGCCTACCTCGCCGCTCAGAGAATTACAGAAGAGGGGAAAATTGAATTAAGAGAGCTTACCAAACAATATGAGCGTGCAGTTTTGAATGAGGATAAAGAGGCACTTGTACATTATGATGAAAAATTCCACAGCTCTATAGTGGGCTCTTGCGACAATGAAGTTCTAAAGGAAATGCTTGAGCACATAAGAGAGCTTTCGATGAGATTTAGATATATATATTATGGCGATTTTTCTCACTATGAAAAAATGCCGGCTGAGCATACTAGGATAATGAATGCAATTTGCTCGGGAGATGCAAAAAAAGCTAGAAAAGAAGCAGATTGTCATGTAAAAGCACTTAAAGAATTCGTAATGGAAATAGAGCAAAGGCAAAAAGCTAAAAATAGCTCGCTAGACACTATGCAAAATGCGTTATAAAAATCCCGCTAACATTTTCAAAAAAATATAATAAAAAACACCGCAACTCCTTGGAATTGCGGTGTTTTTTTGAGTGGTGCGCCATCAGGGGTTCGAACCCTGGACACCCTGATTAAGAGTCAGGTGCTCTGCCAGCTGAGCTAATGGCACAAAATTCTGGCGACATAACATCGCCCAGTTATATTAACACTACAAGCATTTTAAGTCAAGAATTATTTTCAGCTCTTTAATGCAAGTTAAAAAACAAATAATATTTAAATTTATTTATATGGGTGAATAATGATTGAATAAGTAAAACAAAATTATCAACTGAAAAATGCAAATGTATAAATATTTTAAGCTCGAAAAAAGAAGAGAATAGACTTGTAAAAACATGGGCAAAATATTCTTTCGATAATGATTTGTTGACAAAATATTGGCAAGACTTATAATTAAACTGAATTAACAATTAATTTATTTAATATTATAATCTTGCTAGTGACTCGAGCCGCTATAATTTCATTTTGAACAGCACTAAGATGGCAAGTTATTGTATTAATTGTTGAGATTCTAAAAAGCACAATTAAAAAGCACAATTAAAAAGCACAAATAAAAAACACAAAGATAGCAGTAATAGGAATAGTAAAATTATTAGGAGGCTAATGAAATGGGTGAACAATTACAGACTTTTTTCAGCTCTACAGCAGGAAAAGTTTTGGTGATAGCTATTATTATCGTGGTTTTAGCATTTATACTAAAAGGAAATAAAAAAGAGGAAAAACCGGTTGATGTAAAGGCACTGACAATATCTTCACTGCTAATAGCTCTATCGGTAATCTTAGGAAATATCAAAATCTTTGAGATGCCTCAGGGTGGTTCAATAACATTGATGAGCATTTTGCCAATAGTATTATGCGGATATTTGCTTGGAACAAAGAGAGGTGTGCTTGCAGGAATTTGTGTTGGCTTGCTCAATCTCATATTTGGACCATACATAATTCATCCGGTTCAGCTCTTCCTAGATTATCCAATCGCTTATGGAGCACTTGGCTTGTCAGGGCTTGTATCAAATAGCAAAAATGGTCTTACAAAGGGTTATTTAATTGGACTTGCTGGAAGATACATATGTGCATTTTTGTCCGGCTGGATATTCTTCGGGGCATATGCACCTGAATCATTCAACGCTGTGACTTGGTCGCTATGGTATAATTTCACATATCTTGCTGCAGAGGGAATATTGACAATTATAATAATAAATATTCCGTCAGTGAAAAAAGCTTTTCAATCTCTAAAGACCCAGATATAGATAAGGTAGAAAAATTAGCAACTTGAATAGGCTTAATCAAGTCTAAATTAGCTATATATTTTAGGAAATATAATTAAGAAATATAAGTCATCATTTTAAAATATGGGCTGTAAAATCTCATATGAATCAAAAAATAAGCCCTAAGCATTGAAATGACAAGATTCATCATGTATAATTTATGATGTATATTAGTAAAAATATTTTGAAGTAAAGCAATTAACTAGGAGGTAGCATAGTGTTCTGTAGTAATTGTGGCAAGGAATTGTCCGAGAAAGATAAGTTCTGCGCCGAATGTGGGACTCCTGTAGCACCTATTAATAAGGAAGCTAATGAGGAAGTAGCACAGAAACATAATACCGGTGATATTGCAAGTGATTATAAAGTGAATGATCTTCCTGAACAAAAAGTTCAAGAGAAGGAACAAAAAGAGGATTTTCATAGTGTTTGGGACGAAGAAGATTCGTTCAAGCAAGAAGATAAGCCAAAATCACTTTCTTTTGACTGGAGTTCTGTAATAGATGAACCTCGCAAGAAGAAAGCTCCTGAGATTAAATCTCCGTGGAATGAGCCTTTGGAGGACGAATATGCTCCACCTGAAGCACCAAAGATACCGGAGCTCAATGTTGACTTTGGAGATCCATCGAAGGACCGTGGAAGAACGCTCACATTTATTGACATTTTGAAACAAGAGAAAGAAGAACGCAAGAGGAATGAAGATGCAAAGACTTTCTCTGATTTGATTGCCATGGAAAAAGAAAATGCAATGGCAGAGGGTATGTCAAGAGAAGAAACAGAAGATGTTTTGCCTTCTAATGAGCTTGAAAAAACTCAAGGGTATACGGATCTCAAACAGGATATAATAGCTGAATTATCTAAAGAAGAAGATAAGGAAAAAGAAACTCCTGATTTTGAAAGCCAATTTGACTATATAAAGAAGGAAAGTGCCTTTACAGACATAGACAATATAGATAATGAAGACAATGATTTGGCTAAAGACATTGATTTGTTTGATGATTTTGCCGACCTTGATGAATTTGATAATTTTGAATTAAACGATGCATCAGATGACAGCACTTTAGATGAAACACCTGAAGAGTCGTATAGCGAGTATGAAGATTCTTATGCTCCAAAGAGAAGGGGCAGAACATCAAGACTTCAGGATTTCAACGAAGCGGAAGAAATAGAAGAATCCGCAGAAACTGATGCAGCGGACGACTCTCTTGTTGTTGAAAGCTCATCTGATATTGATGTGCAGGATGAAATATTTGAATCAGATGACGAGCTAAAGGTTGAACAATTTGAATTAGATGAGCCTGCAGAGGCTGAGCCAAGTCTAGATGATGAAATTGCAGAACTTGAAAGACAGCTTGCGATTTTGACTGGAATGAAAAATCAGACTGAAACGCAGGATAGCGAAAAATCAGAAGAAGAGCTAATCGAAGAAAATGAGGAGTTAGGCTTAGAGGGTGCTGATTTAGATGACGAAGCATATGAATCCTTAGAAGATGGAGAATCAGGAGAGTCTAAAGAGTTTGAAAAAATCGATGAAGCCGAGGGAGCTAAAGCCGAAGAAGCTCAAGAAATTGCAGATTTAAAAGAGCCTGAATATGAGCAGGAAGATAAGATTGAATCATTGTTTAGCTCACTTGATGACTTTGATTTAGAAAATATTGAAGATTTAAGCAATTTTGAGAATGTCGAACAAGATGATTATGATATAGATCAGGTCATTGAGGAACTTGGCGGTCTTGAAATGGACGAGCAGGAAACATATGGTGAATCTTCATATGGACCTAGCGAAAAATCAGAAGAAGAGCTAATCGAAGAAAGCGAAGCTAAGGTCGAGGAATTTGACGAGTTATTGAAAGAAAATCCTAAAGCGGATATTTCACAGCTTGTCGCTTCCCCTAAGGAAAAAGAAACAGAAACCGAAGCATATGAACAAGTTCCAATTGAGGAAGATAAGTCAGAGCCTGATAAAGAAATTAAAGAATATGTATTCGGTGAAGATAGCATGCTAGATGAGAGCTCTAACACGCTTGAAGATGATTTGCTTGCAGACGGACTATTTGCTGATGAAGAAGAAGCGGAAGCTACTAAGAAAATAGAGAAATTCTACACCTTATATAGGAAGAATGAAGAATTTCAGAAGCTTCTTGATGAAGAATATAGAAAGCTTCAAGGCGGATTAGCACAGGAAGAACTAGATGAGCTCGCAGATACAGATGACAGATTTGATGTATATGCAGACACTTCTTCTGTAGCCGCTTTAGAAACTGAAACGGTCAAAAATTCGGCAGATAAAACTCCTGCTCTTAAAAAAGAAGATGAAAAAGCTTATTCAAAAGAGCCTGAAATCTTAAAAGAAGATAAAAAGATTAATAAAAAGGAAGAAAAAGAGAAAAAAGATGATAAATCACCTAAGGTTGCTGAAACTGAAGAAGAGCAGGAACAAGGGAGCAACGCTCTTACAGTAATAGCAATCGTCATAGCGGTACTGCTTGTTCTTTTGCTGGTAATGATTTTAATAATGAATTTTGCTCCTAATAGTGGAATTGGCAAGGGATTAAGCAATATGCTCGGTAATTTTACAAATTTATTCGGGGATGCAAATAGCACCAATGGTAGATTGCTATAAGGAGATACTTAGATTTAATGATGCGGCAGCTTCACTCGTGATGCTGCCGCATTCTGCATATAATCATGAACTTTTAATAATGAATTTTTAATAAGTCAAAACTTAGGGACATATGGTTAGTTAGGATCTATGTGCTTAAAATAACTGCTACTAGCTTACATATAGGAAAATAGAGGGATAATTCAAATATAGAATATAGCAATAGCAGAGGCATATATTCTAATTATATGTTCTAAAATATTCTAAAGAGAGAATATAACAAGCGAGATAACAAAATATAACGGAGGAGGCAATATTGAAACCGATAAATTTCAAACTAAAGAGAAAAGAAAAGGAATCAAATAATGATTCAAATGATAATTCAAATTATGATAAGAAGAAAAAGCTGAAAAAGCTTATAAAGTTTTTAATAATATTTAGTATTCTTGGAATAATATTAAGCCTTGTAGGATTTATTACGAATTGCCTGTGGTTTAACGACCTAGGTTATTCTTCGGTATTTTGGAAAAAAATAATTACAGAGCTTGAGATAGGCTCGCTGATTTTTATAGTGACAGCACTTCTTACCCGCCTCTATCTAAAAAGCTTGAAAAAGGGTTATTTCAATCAAATAGAATCAAATGAAATACCTAATTTAAGAAAGCTTAATATTATATCTTGGATTCTCGCTTCTGTATTTGGACTTTTCGTATCAAGACCAATGGCTAAGTCAATATGGTTTGAATGGCTTAAATTCTCAAAAGCTGAATCATTTGGACTAAAGGACCCAATATTTAAGCTTGATATTGGATTTTACATTTTTAAACTCGACTTTCTTGAGGCTCTAAATTCAATAGTTATAGGTATAATTTTTGGGCTAGTAATTGTTACACTTATCTATTATGCAATACTTTTGACGGTCAGGACACCCGAGTTTATTGAGAATGTAGAGCCGGATTTTGATGAGGGACAAAATTACACAGCAGATGAGGTAAATAAAGCATCAGATGTAATCAGGAAGTTTGTTAATAAGGACAGAAGAAATAGCAAGCGTTTAAATAAAGAAAACATCAGGCATCTTTTTGACATAGCGTCATTTAAAATCACCATTTTGGGAGTGATTGCCTACCTCATGCTTGCGGTGCATTTTATCCTTGAACAATTCAATCTCTTGCACGCACACACGGGCACAGTCTATGGGGCAGGATTTACAGATGTAAATATCACACTTAATATTTATAGAGCTATTATTGTACTTTGCATAGTAGGAATCATAACCTTTGCTTCTCATATGAGAAAAAAAGAGTATAAGAAGCTCCTGAAGATGCCCGCAATAATAATGGGAATTTTGGCAATAGGGACTTTCGTTCAGATGGGAGTTCAGTCGTTAATAGTTAGTCCTGACGAAATAAATAAAGAGAGCAAATATATAAAAAATAATATAGAATTTACAGGTCACGCATATGGCATTGATTCGATTGATGTAAAACCATTTAAGGCAGAAAGCGGACTTGATGCTGAGGCTATCAGAAATAACACTCCTACGATTGGTAATATCAGAATAAATGACTATGAACCGGTAAAAGACTTTTACAATCAGACACAGAGCATAAGGCAGTATTACGATTTCAATGATGTAGATATAGATAGATATACGATAAATGGTGCTTTGACACAGACTTTCCTCGCAGCCAGAGAAATCAACGAGGAAAAAATTAGCGATACATGGATTAATAAACATCTAAAATATACGCATGGATATGGGCTTACGCTGTCACAGGTTGATGCGGTAACGGCTAGTGGACAGCCCGATGTTTTGGTGAAAAATATACCGTCTAAATCATCTGTTAAGGAGATAGATATTAAGAGACCGGAAATATACTTCGGAGAAAGTACGAACAATTATATTGTGGTCAATACTGATGAGCAGGAATTTGACTATCCTGACGGAAATGAGAATAAGTATACAAAGTACGAAGCAAAATCCGGAATAAAGATGAATATTATAAATAGGATACTTTTCTCAATAAGGGAACGCAGTCCACAGTTACTCGTATCATCAAATGTAAATTCTGATTCAAGAATTATTATAAATAGGAATGTTGAGAAGCGGGTTAAGCAAATAATGCCATATTTAAAATATGAAAAAGACCCGTACATGGTTACCGTTGATGGGAAGCTATACTGGATTATTGATGCCTATACTACAAGCTCGAATTACCCATATTCTGAGCCATATTCAGGGGATATTAATACGGCAAATTACATAAGAAATTCTATAAAGGTCGTAATTGATGCGTACACGGGAGAGCTAACATATTATGTCGTCGATGATAATGATCCTATTGCAAGGACCTATCAAAGAATTTATCCTAAACTATTTAAAAATATGTCGAAGATGCCAGAAAGCCTGAAGTCGCATCTAAGATACCCTAATTCGCTTTTTGAAATTCAGGCGAGCGTTTATACCAAATATCACATGAAAGAGCCTAAGGTTTTCTATCAAAAAGAGGACCTTTGGGATATTTCCAACCAGATTTATGGCACAAGCGAGAAAAAAATGGAGCCTAGCTATTACATATTCCGCCTGCCTGGAGAGGAGGAAGCTGAATTTATAAATATGGTCCCATTTACGCCTAAGTCAAAACAAAATATGACCGCGATAATGATGGCGAGGAATGATGGTAAAAACTATGGACAACTCGTTGTCTACAAATTGCCTAAGAATAAGACGGTATATGGACCTATGCAGATAGAGGCTCAAATTGACCAGAACACTGAGATTTCTAAGGAGTTTTCGCTATGGAACTCATCGGGTTCAAAATATAGAAGGGGGGATATTTTCGTAATTCCAATTGATGAGTCCCTGCTCTATGTCGAACCTGTCTACCTAGAGGCTTCAAATCAGGCAATACCTGAGGTAAAGAGGGTCATAGTTGCATATGAAGATAGAATTGCATATCAGCCGACATTAGCTGGAGCACTAGAGGAGCTATTTGGAGAGGGTGCAAGCAAAGGAGCGTCTGGCTCTGATAATGCTTCGTCAAAAAATGATGGCGATGCTTTGGGGAAAACTTCTCTAAAGGATCTTGCGAAGAAGGCAGGACAGGCGTATGAAAAGGCGATAAATGCTCAGAAGCAGGGTGACTGGAAATCCTACGGAGAATATTTGAAAGAAGTTCAAAAATATCTAAATCTATTGACTAATGCCTCTGAATAATTTTAGGACTTAAATATTTTAAAAATCAATAATAAATGGAGAAAATCGATGATAGATTTTGATTTAGACAAGATGCTATTCACAATAAAGGGTGATACCAAAGATGAAAACATAATAAAAACACTTAGAAAGCATCCCGAGGTTAAATTTGTATCTTTTAGAGGGGTAGATCTTGCAGGTCATGTAATTGACGAAAATATACCAATAAAGGCCTTCATAAAAGATTTTTCTAAGCTAATGGAAAGCGGTGTTCAGACCGACGGTTCAAGCGTTGCCCTACCTTTAATTGCTGAACTATCTAATGCAAGGGTTGATATTCTTCCCGATAGAGCGGTTAATTGGTATGTTGAATACAATTATTACAACATGGATTACAATACAAATCTTCCGGTAGGAACTCTAAGGATTCCATCTTTTCTTAGACATAATGGGGATATGCTGGTTGGACCTAGAATTTTCCTAAAGAGACAGATAGAAAGATTTAAAGAGGGATTGATAGATATTCTTCAAAAAAATCCATATGTATTTGAGCACCTTGGTGGTATAAGCAATGCGAGCGAGATAGAAGAACTTAATCTTACGAGTGCGACGGAGCTTGAGTTTTGGGTAAAAACACCGAGCGACAAGGCTGACAGGGCACAGTTATCAGCATCGCAGGAGCTTAAAGAGCAATATTGGAAGAGGACGATTGGACCAGTTGGAACGGCACTTGAGCAATCCATAGAAATTCTCGAGCGTTATGGCTTTGAAGTCGAGATGGGACATAAGGAGACCGGAGGAGTCAAGGCGAAGATGGGACAATCCGGAAGCTATGACCATATTATGGAACAGCTAGAGATAGATTGGAAATACGCAAACCCTATGCAGGCAGCAGACAATGAGATTCAGGTTAAGAATGTCGTAAAAGATGTATTTAGAAAACACAGACTTGAAGTCACATTTTATGCAAAGCCGATAATAGGAGTTGCAGGAAATGGTGAACATACACACCTTGGAATGACGGCTAAGCTAAAAAATGGCAAGGTAATCAATCTTTTCGAAGCAAAGGATAGAGAAAATGAGTTCATGAGTCCTATCGGATTCGGGGCTTTAATGGGAATTTTGAAAAATTATGACATAATAAACCCATTTGTAAGTGCCACAAATGATAGCTTTAATAGAATGAAGCCGGATTTTGAAGCACCTGTCTGCACGGTAACTTCCCTTGGGCTGGATTGCAAAACGCCATCAAGGAACAGGACGGTGCTTATTGGGCTTATCAGAGATTTGGATAATCCGCTTGCAACGAGATTTGAGCTCAGGTCACCTAACCCGCATAGCAATACATTTATGGTAATAGGAGCTGGATATGCCTCTATGCTCGACGGAATAAGGGTGGTGCTTATAGCGAAAAAGACAGCTAAGGAGCTTGAAGAATCAATATCAAAGGAAGCAGGCGAAGATGATTTTTACTTATTAAAAGATAGAAAATATAGAAGCGAGGAAAATGTCTTTGATTATTACACGCCGGCTGAGAGAGAAAAGCTCTTTGGGAAAATTCCGCTGACGGTCTGGGAAAATTTTAAAGCATTTGATGATTTTGAAGATAGAATGTCTATTATCCATGGAGGAGATGAGGTTTTGAAGCTTATAATATCCTCGTATAGGGCACAGATGATTGGCAAGTGGAGCACGGAGATATATGAGAGAATTATTCCTAATACAAGGGAATATGTGAGGGAGTGCGTTAAGAGGCACGACGATGAATGTGTATCTGCTTATGACCTTTCGAATTGGAACAAGGTAAGCGAACTAAGGTATAATCTCGCAAAGGACACCGAAAGTCATAAATCCCTTTTGACAAAGGAAGCGTCGGCACTTGAACGGCGAGATTTTGAAGAGGCATCGAGGATTGAGATTGAAATTTTGAGCGAGGCTGAGAAGCTGAGAGAAGCGTATAATAGATATATTAAAAACTTATTTTAAGGGAATTTAACAATTTAGTAATTTTAGCGATTATAGTCAATTTAATATTTTGAAATTTGAAGTAATTTAGGAGGTAGGACAATGCTCGATATAAAAAGGGTCAGAGAGAATTTTGAAGAGGTAAAAAATGCAGTTGAAAGAAGGGGCAAGGGTGATTATGGAATAAGTTCTTTGCTCGATTTCGATAAAAAGAGAAGAGAGCTACTAGCTGAAATGGAAGAGCTTAGACATACACAAAAAGAGGCATCGGCAGAGGTTCCTAAGCTAAAAAAAGAGGGTAAGGATACAAAAGAGCTGTTTGCAAAGATGAAAGAACTTAGCAATAGGGTTAAGGAACTCGATAAAGAAGTAGCAGAGGCAGAGATTAAGCAGAGGGAAATTCTACTCAACATTCCTAATACACCAAATGAGTCGGTTCCTACAGGTAAAGACGATAGTGAAAATGTTGAGATGTGGAAGTTCGGCGAGCCTACAAAATTTGATTTTGAGCCAAAAGCACACTGGGATATAGGAGAAAATCTAGGAATCCTTGATTTTGAAAGAGGTGCAAAATTGTCAGGGGCAAGGTTTACAGTATATAGAAAACTTGCAGCGAGGCTTGAGCGTTCGGTAGTTAATTTTATGCTTGACCTTCACACCATAGACCAAGACTACGATGAGATACTTCCTCCTTTTATGGTAAATAGGGAAGCCATGATTGGAACCGGTCAGCTACCTAAGTTTGAAGAGGATATGTATCATATTGAAGAAACAGATCAATTTTTAATTCCAACGGCAGAGGTTCCTGTTACAAATTTATATGACGATGAGATATTAAGCGGTGATATGCTTCCAATCTATCACACTGCATACACGCCATGTTTTAGAAAGGAAGCAGGCTCTGCAGGAAGGGATACAAGAGGCCTTATAAGACAGCACCAGTTTAACAAGGTTGAACTCGTTAAATTTGTAAAACCTGAGACATCATATGACGAGCTAGAAAAACTCACAAAAGATGCTGAAGAAGTTTTAAAACAGCTTAAAATTCCATATAGGGTTGTGAAGCTTTCAAGCGGTGACCTCGGTTTTTCTTCGGCAATGACATATGACATCGAAGTTTGGATGCCAAGTTATGGCAGATATGTTGAAATATCAAGTTGTTCAAATTTTGAAGATTATCAAGCTAGAAGGGCAAATATCAGATTTAAGAGGAGCAAGGAAGAAAAGCCGGAGTTTGTACATACGCTCAATGGCTCAGGCCTTGCGGTAGGAAGAACTGTTGCGGCAATTCTCGAGAACTATCAGCAAAGAGATGGAACGGTAGTTGTTCCTGAGGTTTTGAGAAAATACATGGGAGTAGACCTTATAAAATAGGCAAAATATTATGTCAATTATAAAAGAGGAAAAAAAAGAGACCGTATCGGACTTTACAATTGAACACGCAAAGAAAAGACCTATTTCATTCCATATGCCTGGACATAAGGGGAGATTTAGGACATTTGACAATTTAGGATATAGGGATTTTGCACTTAGCTTAATAAATCAGGATATAACCGAAATAAGGGGAGCAGATGTACTGAGCAAGCCGAGCGAGGTAATTCTAAATGTCATGAAAAATTACAAGGAGCTCTATGGCGTTAAGGACACAGAGCTCCTTATCAATGGAAGCAGTGTGGGCATAATCGCTTCCATTCTCGCTCATGTCCCTAGGGGTGGCAGCATAATAATTGACAGGCTTTCGCATAAGAGCGTGTATAGTGCAATTAGGCTTGGAGGAATAAAACCGGTATACACAGATGGTTCGGTTGACTCAATAAGGGACGCACTAATTAAAGCACCTGAAGCATCTACCGTTCTTATCACCACGCCGGATTACATGGGAAATATTTCAAACATAAGAAGAATTGCGAACGCCGTACACACTCTGGATAAAATTCTGATTGTAGATCAGGCACATGGGGCTCATCTCAAATTTTTCGATGAAGCCTTTGGTACTAGGATGTCAGCAGAAAATCAAGGTGCGGACATTGTCATAGAGAGCACCCATAAGACATTATTTTCATTTACGGGGACAGGGATACTGAACATCTGCTCAGATAAAGTGAAAACTGATGAAATAAGAGAAAATCTTGCGATGCTAGAGACCACAAGCCCATCTTATATACTAATGGATAGTCTCGATATAAATGAAAAGATAATGAGAGAGCATGGCGAGAAAATCGTTAAAGATTGGAGAAATAATATAATCAATTTTTATAAAAAAGCTTCAAATATTGAGGGCTTAAACCTTCCGTATAAGGAAATGATATTAGGCAAAAATTATCAAAGTGATATAGATATTACAAAGATAAGAATTGATATGAGCGGTTACGGGCTTAGTGGCGTGGAACTTGAAACTAGGCTAATTCAGCACAGGATATTCGTTGAGATGGCATATGAAAATGAAGTGCTATTGTACACGGGAGCAGGTAATACGAAAGAGGACTTTGACGAACTTATAAAAGCGTTAAAATATATCGCGGATTCAGAGATAAGGGTTAATAAAAATGATAGATTCGGCGATAAAATGATTTATAAAAAAAATTATAATCCATATATAATTCAGCTTGAGCTAGAAGATATTCCAAGTGAATATGAATATATATCAATAAGATATGCAGAGGGAAGAATTTTATATGAACCGATAATACCTTTTCCTCCGGGTAGACCCATAGCTTGCCCGGGCGAAGTCGTAAGTAGAGAGCTTATAAATGAGATTATGAAGCTGATGATGGCTGAAAAAAAGATTCTTGGAATTAATGATGATGCAGAAATTAAGGTTGGCAAACTACATCACTGTGAAGACAAAGTGAAAATATGTGATTTTTTGGGGTGATTTTTGAATATCAATGATATATAATATGTAGATGCAAGAAAAGATGTAAATATAATTATGTGTAGAAAGGAAGGATTTCTAAAGCATGAGCCAAGGAAAACATTTGCCAAGTATTCATGTGAAGCACCACAAGAATACAGCCAATGTAGAGACGGCTATTATGCCTATTCCTGATGTTGTCAAGATTGATATGTCACAGAGCATCGGAGCACCTTGCAAACCTCTCGTGCAAAAGGGAGATAAGGTCAAGGTTGGACAGAAGATTGGTGATACCGATGCTTTTGTTAGTGCACCTGTACATTCGAGTGTAAGTGGCACGGTAAAAGACATCATTCAGGTTACGGGCAACATGGGTCGTCTGGAGACATTGGTAGTCATTGAGACTGACAAGAATCAAGAGGTTAGTGAAGAGGTAAAGCCACCTAAGGCTGATACATTCGAAGAATTTATCGCAGGTGTCAGAGCTTCAGGTGTTGTAGGTTTGGGAGGAGCTTCATTCCCAACTCATATCAAGCTTAACCCTAAGAACCTCGAAGAGTGTGACACTCTTATCGTAAATGGAGCTGAATGTGAGCCATTTATCACGGCTGACAACAGAATCATGGTGGAAGACGGACAGATAGTAGCTTCCGGCATGAGACTAATAATGGACCATCTTAATTTAAAGCATGGTTATATAGGTATTGAAGATAACAAACCTGACGCAATAGAGAATATGAAGAAGATATTTGAGAATAATGGATATACAGATATGTCCGTATTCCCACTTCCATCAAGCTACCCTAAGGGAGCTGAGCGTGTTCTTCTATATGAGATTACAGGTAAGACAATGGATGCAGGCGTACTTCCTGCAGATCTTGGCGTTATTCTCGACAATGTAACGACAGTTGCAGCAATTGCAGAATACTTCAATACGGGTATGCCTCTTGTAAGAAGAAGGGTTACCGTAGATGGAGATGCAGTTAAGGAGCCTAAGAATGTATTTGTGCCTGTTGGAACGCAGGTTGCAGATGTCGCAGAATTTTGTGGTGGATATAAGCGTGAGCCTAAGAAGATAATACTCGGTGGACCAATGATGGGTCGTGCAATCAATTCTGACTCAGTACCAACGATGAAAAATACTGGTTCTATCCTGCTCTTTGGTAATGAAGCAGCACAGGTTAAGGAAGAAACTGCTTGTATCAACTGCGGTCGTTGCCATACAGCTTGCCCATTCGGACTTATGCCGATGATATTTGCTGAGGCTTATGAGAGAAAAGACGCTGATAGGCTTAATGATTTCAGAATTATGCAGTGCATGAGCTGTGGAAGCTGTTCATATGTTTGCCCTGCAAGAAGACCGCTAAGCTTTACGAATACGCTAGCGAAGAGTTTTGTAAAGGGGGCAGCGAAGTAATGGATAATAAGAATAAATTTCATGATAATTTAATCGTATCATCTGCACCTCATATTGTGTCAGATACGGATACCACGAGGGTTATGGCTACTGTAATTGTCGCACTTCTACCAGCACTCTGCGTAGGAATCTATGTATTCGGTATCAGAGTACTTGCACTTGCGATTGCTTGTATGCTAAGTAGTTCATTCTTCGAGTGGGGATATAATAGATTGCTCAAAAGACCTCAGACTGTAGGAGATTTGAGTGCTGCACTTACAGGACTTCTTATTGCGATGAATGTTCCTTCAACTCTTCCAATATGGATGGGAGTTGTTGGCTCTTTTGTTGCAATCGTAATTGTTAAACAGCTCTACGGAGGAATAGGTAGGAACTTCGTTAACCCTGCAATAACAGGAAGAATTGTACTATTTATCTCTTTCGCTTCAGAGATGTCTACATGGCCTGTACCTAAGATGGCAGATACAGATGCTCTAACAGGGCCTACACCTCTTGGACACCTTGCTGCAAAGGAATTCGAGAAGCTTCCATCTAACCTAGATATGTTCCTCGGATTTATAGGAGGTTCTGTTGGTGAAGTTAGTGCTATAGCACTTATAATAGGCGGACTTTTCCTAGTATGGAAGAAGATAATTTCACCGGTAATTCCATGTGCATTCATCGGTACAGTATTTGTTTTGACTCTGATTTACTACTCAGCAAATCCTGTTGCAGGACATAATGCGTTCAGCATGGCATTGTTCCATATTCTAGCCGGTGGTGTTATGCTCGGTGCAATTTTCATGGCTACAGATTATGTAACAACACCTAAGCTGACATCAGGACAGATAATCTTCGGTATCGGCTGCGGACTTATAACAGTTGTAATCAGATTATGGGCATCATATCCAGAAGGTGTATCCTTCTCAATTCTGCTCATGAACATCTGCACACCGCTTGTTAACAGAGTTACCTTCAAGAGATATATTAAGGGAGGTGCTAAGTAATGAAAAAAGAATCAACATTTCAGAGCACAGCCGCTCCAATAATCGTACTATCGATAATATGCCTAGTTGTTACATTTGCAGTTGCTTTTGTATATGGAATAACGAAGCCAATTATAGAGAACAATACGATTAAGGCTGCAAATGAAGCAAGAGCTGAACTTCTTCCAGAAGCTAAGGGAGATTTCAAAGAGTATAAGGGAGATCTTAAGGTTCTAAAGAAGGATCAGGTATTCGTTACTGAAGCTTATGAAGCAACAAATGGCACGGGAGTTGTTATCACAGTTAAGTCAAAGAGCTACGGCGGGCTTCTCACAGCAATGGTGGGAATTGATAAGGACGGAGCTATTACAAAGGTAAAGGTAACAGAGCACTCTGATACACCGGGAGTAGGAACAAAACCTGATGAAGGCCCTGACTTCCTACCTCAATACAAAGGACTTAAAGAGCTCAAGAATGAGAATGTAAAAAATGACGATAGCGTAAAGCATATAACAGGTGCTTCGGTATCATCGTCAGCAATACACGAAGCTGTATGGAATGCGATGCAGCAGTATAAAATGATGGGAGGTGCAAAGTAATGAAAAATAAAACTGGCAAACTTTCCATATTATTAAATGGTATTATCAAAGAAAACCCAGTACTCGTACTTCTTATAGGTACTTGCCCGGCTCTAGCTACATCATCATCAGCTACGAATGGACTTGGAATGGGATTATCTGCAACAGTTGTACTCATCTGTTCAAACATCGTTATTTCACTTCTTCGTAAGATTATTCCTGATAAGGTAAGAATACCTTGCTATATAGTAGTAATTGCCGGATTTGTAACAGTTGTTCAATTCCTACTTCAGGGATATGTTCCATCTCTATATAAGAGCCTTGGACTATTTATTCCTCTAATCGTAGTTAATTGCATTATCCTAGGAAGAGCGGAAGCTTTTGCTAACAAGCATAATGTACTTGACTCTGCTATGGACGGAATAGGAATGGGACTAGGATTCACTGTTACACTCGTATGTATGGGAGCTATAAGGGAAATCCTTGGAACAGGAGCGATATTTGGAGTAACAATTCTTAGTGATGATTGGTTCACTCCTGTCGGAATAATGAACCTCGCACCAGGAGCATTCTTCGTATATGGATTGCTTGTAGCTATATTAAACAAGGCAACAAAGGGCAAGGCTTTGAAGAAAAAGTCTTTCAGCTGCGGTGGATGTCCAATGTACAATTCCTGCAATTCTCAGGAAGAGGGCTGTGAGCTCCAAACAGAGCCTAAGATGGCACAGAAAGGAGCTGAAGCATAATGATTAAGATTATAATAATTTTCATGTCAATGATTTTGGTTAACAACTTCCTACTACAGCAGTTCCTAGGAATTTGTTCATTCCTTGGTGTATCTAATAAGATGGATTCAGCAGTTGGAATGAGTGGAGCCGTAATCTTTGTAATGGTGCTTGCTGAAGCTGTAACATGGCCTATTCAGCAGGTATTAAATTCATTTGACATTGGATATTTACAGACAATCGTATTTATCCTAGTAATCGCATCTCTTGTACAATTCGTAGAGATGTTTATGAAGAAATATATGCCAGCACTTCAGAAAGCACTTGGTATATATCTTCCACTAATTACAACTAACTGTGCAGTTTTGGGAGCTACAATACTCAGTATAAGCAATAATTACACATTAGCACAGTCAATTGCCAATGCAGCAGGTGCAGGTTTTGGTTACCTAGTTGCTATGGTAATGTTCGCAGGCGTTCGTGAAGAGAAGCTCTGGGACGAGAGCGGTGTACCTGCCGCATGGAAGGGAATTCCTCTCATCCTTGTAAGTGCAACAATTCTTTCGTTGTCATTCATGGGTTTCTCAGGCTTGTTTTCGTAGAAAGGAGGAATAGCTATGGGTAATGTTGTAACACCGGTTATACTGGTAGTAGTAATTGGAATAATAGCAGCTGTTCTTCTTGTAATCGCTTCTAAGGTATTCTTCGTTAAGGTAGATGAAAGAGTTGCAGCAGTAAGGTCTGCTCTACCGGGAGCTAACTGCGGTGCCTGTGGATTTGCGGGTTGCGATGACTATGCGGCAGCAGTTACAGAAGATGAAAGCGTTCCTTGCACAAAATGCTCTGTAGGCGGTGAGTCTGCAGCAGCTGAGATTTCGCAAATTCTCGGTAGAGATGCAAGCGGTGCAGAAAAGGAAGTTGCATTTGTAAGATGTAATGGAGATAATGACGCTTCAAAGAAAACACTTGAGTGGCAAGGTCTTATGAGCTGTGCCGCAGCAAAGACATTCTATAACGGAGTTTCGGCTTGTTCACACGGCTGTATTGGACTTGGCGACTGCGTAAGTGTCTGTGAATTTGATTCAATCGGCGTAGTTAATGGAGTTGCTAAGGTAAATCGTGATACCTGCGTTGCGTGTGGAAAATGTATTAAGGAATGTCCACAGGGACTTATCGCACTCTTCCCATATAAGCAAGATGTTCATGTTGTATGTCAGAACACAGAAAAGGGTGGAGTTACAAGAAAGCAGTGCGACAATGGTTGCATCGGCTGCGGTAAGTGTGTAAAGGTATGCCGTAAAGAAGCAATCGTAGTTGAAGACAATCTAGCAAGGATTGATCCTGAGAAATGCGTCAACTGCGGAATGTGCGTAACGGTATGTCCTACAGGAGCTATAAATAGCTTTAATCCAAGGCACGCAAAGATGGTTATAAATGCAAAGAAAAAAGCTGAAGCAGAGAAAAAGGCAAAGCTCGAAGCTGCTAAAGCTGCCAAGGCTGCTAAGGAAGAAAAAGAAGCATAGAAACTTAATTTCAATCACATAATCTAATATATAACTTGTGAATTTGCATGAAAAGAGGTGGTTCTAAAACCACCTCTTTTCATATATAATATGCTCACGATTATATAAAAAATGTCAAAAAGATTTACATAAAAGACTTACAAAATACTTAAAAAATTGATTTACATAGAAGATTGAATTTAAAGATTATAAAAAGGTTATCGAAATGGAAAATTACTTATTATATTTTTTTATATATGGAACGCTAGGCTGGATGCTGGAAGTAAGTTTTCAGAGCATAAAGACGGGCAAATTTATAAATAGAGGATTTTTGAATGGACCAATATGTCCAATCTACGGTGTTGGAGCAGCTATAGTAATATTCTTCCTATCGGGTATTGCTGACAGTAACAAGCTAATGCTTTTTCTGGGTTCCATATTTATAACAACAGTTATTGAACTTATAACCGGATTTTTGTTAGATAAGATTTTTCACAAGCATTGGTGGGATTATTCCGATAGAAGATTTAATATTGGTGGATATGTATGCCTTGAATTTTCAATAGCATGGGGATTCCTCTGCCTATTTTTATATGATATAAACCACCCGCTTGTTCAAAAAATGGTAGATATAATCCCATACAAAGCGAAAATTTATATTTTAATAATATTATCCATAATCATTTGTATAGATTTCATAAGCACGCTCAACACCTTGATAGGTCTAAATAAGAGATTTAAGATAATAGACAAGGTTAATAGCGAACTTAGAGTGGTATCAGATGATATTGGAGAAAAGATTTATGAGGGAACTATCAGGCTTGAAGATATCGAAAAGGATATTAAGAGCAGGGGAAAAGATGTAGATGTAAAAGGCAGATTTTCAAAGAATTGGGATAGGTTCAATGATTTTCAAGAGAGAAGGTTGCTAAAAGCCTTCCCTAACCTACGAAAGGAAATCGACAGGATAGAAGAATTATATATTAGCAAAATAGATGAAAATTTGAGGAAAACATATAAAAAATAATAGAATAAATAGAAATTTATAGTGTGAATATGATATAATTTCTCAACCTAAGTTATTATATTTAACAAATTTGCAATTTTAGAATCAATTAGTCGAGGTGGAAACATCATGAAATTTAAGAAATTATCCATATTATTATTTTCATTAATCTTGTTAATTCCAGCTATGAAGGTTGACGCAAGCATTGGGAAGGGCAATGTTTACTGCTCAGAGACTATAGCACAGCAAGCATGGTTCACCAAGCTTATCAAATTTGATAATTTTAAGGGTAAGGATATTAGCGGAACTCTTAATTTTGAACTAGTGCCGGATAAGACCGCAGGCAAAAAATATTTAAAGAATGATGATCCAAATAACGACGGATTTGATAGAATATGCGAAGTCGTTCCGGGGCTTATTAACCATACATATAAAGTTCCTTTCAGCTCAAATGATTATGTTGATAAGAAATTTAATGACTTAGCATGGCAATCAGGAGCCTTTAATGGTAGCACAGAGGATCTATTTAATCATTCCTTCATCCATGAATGGGGAAGAATTGAAACATCAGATCATCAACAAACTTATAGAGTTGGCAAGCTATATCCTGAGCAATTTAGAAATGAGGATTTACAGCTTAGCGAAGAAGAAGCCAAAGAGATGTATGATAGTCAAAAAGAGGAGCTTGCATCAGATGAAGAAGTCATTCGTTGTAACTGGGCAGGGGATCCTGATTCAGCGGGGGGGGTTATAGGCTGGAAGAGTTACTTTGGGGAGCTTGGATATAATGGAGAAGATCATCTCTATGACTTCCTTGGTGCTTATGACTTTGGCTCGCAGTGTTTAAATTTTGAAGATGATTTTCGCGATGGCACAATGAAGGTAATTGATAAATTCAATTTTTATAATAATATAGCAGTTAATTACCTTTTAAAAATGACAACAAGACCGATTGCGATAGATAAGAAATTCGATGCAAATGGTAATATCGAGTCCATAGAAAAGCCTTTAATTCCATCTAAAGACGCAAATGATTTTATAGGACAGCACAATCAGTATTTAAATGATAATTATGACAATCCTCACGACTATGCTTATAATAAGATATTTAGATATAAGCTTAAAGAAAAAGAGGCAGATGGCGTTGAAATTAAATTGCCTAGCAAAGAACTAATAGTCGATGTCATAGCATTTGGCGACCCAGTATTGACCGACACAGATTGTGGAATATATGTATTTGAAGATGAGAAATCCGCTGACGCATTCTACCAGAGATTTTTTAAAGGATTGGCTGAAAATGAATCGAACGATGTGAGCCTACTTGAGACAAGGGGCAAGGTTGAGAAAAGCGATAAGGTTCAGCTGATAAACGAATCAAAGAATAATGAAGATCCTAAGCCGGAGAAGCCAAATACTAATACAGAAGAAAAGCCTAAGAAAGATTCCCCTAAGACGGGAGATAGCGATATGGGATTGTTATTCATGGGAATAGCAGGCTTAGGCATAGCAGGGCTAGCCATAAGTATTAAAAAGAAAAAATCAAATTAGAAGAATTGATAAAATGCAACATTATTTAATTATTTTGTGATATAATTCTGAATAGAAAAAATTAAACTATTTGCAAAAATAACTTGACAAAAGAAAAGGCAAAAGCAAAATTATGAGACAGACAGACAGACAGAC
>QWCE01000422.1_pt1 | contig 81086 bp, 62 predicted proteins | sample 1972531 | NCBI WGS metagenome assembly QWCE01 (sample SAMN09866716, study PRJNA288562) | Human gut metagenome isolate term4_stool, whole genome shotgun sequencing...
GTTCCTGTTGCTTCGTTGTTACTCATTAGCGCCGCAACAGTGATTATATTATCACAAGCATTCCCCCTTGTCAACAACTTTTTTCAAAAAAAATCGACAAACTTCAAGTCGTGCAAAAAAGTCATGAAACTCAAGGGGTGAAAGCTTGCTTACACCCCTTGAGTTCGCTGACTTTTTTATAGGACGCTAGTCCGTAATCGAGATATCTGAAAGATATCGAGATTCGCACGATTTTCTATATGTATGAAAGTACCTCTGCTATATTCTGCACCCCAACTAATTTCATTCCCGGTACAGAATCCAAGCTGTCGCAGTTGATTTTCGGCAAAATACACGTTGTAAATCCCAACTTGGCAGCTTCCTTCACACGTTGCGCAGCCATAGAAACCCCACGTACTTCCCCTGCCAATCCAACTTCGCCAAATATAATTGTATGTGCATCCACCGGAGTATTCTTGAAACTTGAAACAAGTGCAACAATGATTCCAAGATCAATTGCCGGTTCATTTAATCTCATACCTCCTGCTAAATTCACATATGCATCATTACCGGCAAGCATCATTCCTGCACGCTTCTCTAATACTGCCATAAGCAGATTCACACGGTTATAATCTATTCCAACCGATGTTCTTCTCGGAAGATTAAAATTAGACTGACATACCAGTGCCTGTATCTCAATCAGGATCGGTCTGGTTCCTTCCATCGAACAAACTACAACAGAACCTGCTGCGTCAAGCGGACGCCCATTCAACATAACCTGTGATGGGTTCTCCACCTCATACAGACCATTGTCCTTCATCTCAAAAACGCCGATCTCATTGGTAGATCCAAACCGGTTCTTTACACCGCGTAAAATGCGGTATAATGCATTTTTCTCACCTTCAAAATACAATACAGTGTCTACCATATGTTCCAACGTTCTAGGGCCTGCTACCGTTCCCTCTTTCGTTACATGTCCAACAATAAAAATTGCAATTCCTAACTGTTTTGCAACCCTCATAAGTCTTCCGGTTACCTCACGCACCTGCGATACGCTTCCTGCCCCACTTGCAACCCCTTCTAAATACATAGTCTGGATTGAATCAATCACTACAACCTCCGGCATGATCTTCGCAATACCACCTTCGATCGCATCTAAATTCGTCTCACACAACAACAGCATATCCTTCGTGAATCCACCTAACCGTTCTGCCCGAATCTTGATCTGTTGCAAGGATTCCTCACCAGATACATATAACACTTTATGCTCAGCCGCTGTCAGATTCCGACACACCTGTAACAACAATGTTGACTTTCCGATTCCCGGATCACCACCTACCAATGTCAGAGAACCTGTCACAATTCCTCCCCCTAATACCCGGTCTAATTCTTTCATTCCTGTGCCAATGCGTGTATTCTCAGATGTAGTGACCTGTAAAATGCTAGTAGGCGTTGCCGCCTCTGTTGTTTCCCCAGAATGCTTATCAACGCCTACTACTAACTTCTCTTCTACAAAAGTATTCCAATTCTTACATCCCGGACATTGTCCGAGCCACTTAGCCGATTCATATCCACACTCCTGGCAAAAATAGATCTGTTTTGCCTTAGCCATATAAATCTCCTTTATAACTTCTCAATCTTAATGGTAGAAACCTGTCCCGGATTCAATTCTACACTTAGGTTCAACTTGCCACCTAAGTTTGTCTTCACGGAACCTGCACTTGTACCATCTATAACTGTAACATACTCCTGTCCTGCTTCTAATTCCAAAGTAATCTGGGAATCCTCTGTGCCCTCCACTTGGAATTCAACGGTATTATCTGATGCATCAAATCCATGTACTGCGGTACCCGGAACTGATTCATATACAAAAGAACCATTCTTCTCAAGCTTTGTAATCTCTTTAAACGTCTTAACCTTATACTTATCTCCTTTGAATTCAAATCCATCTAACTTAGTCTTAGAATCCAACTCATAATTACCAAAACTCAGAGTTCCGTTCTCTTCCTTAATCAGTTCGCTTACTACTGCCATCTCTTTATCCTCCTGTGCTTTCTTCTGATTCGCATGTTTCTCTTGTGCCTATTACCACAAAAGAAACCATTCACTGTGTCTATAGTATACAATATGTGGTATATTTTTTCCAGTGAATTTTTTATTAATTACTCAATCACTTTAAATTTCACACCCGACTTCAAGACAGAGATCCGCACAGTCTGTCCACCATGAATATTCCCAGCTAACATTTCCTCTGCCATCTTGTCTTCAATCTCATTCTGAATGGCACGTCTGAGCGGACGGGCACCATATTTCTTATCATATCCCTTTTCAAAAATATAGTTCCTAACAGCTTCACCATAGCGCAGATCAATGTCCAACTGCTCTTTCACACGTTTTGCAAAATTGTGCAACAGCAGATCTGCAATCTCCTTAATCTCTTCTTTCGTCAGTGCATGGAATACGATCGTATCATCAATACGATTCAAAAATTCCGGCTTAAAAAGGCGTTTTACCTCTTCCATAACACCATTCTTCATATTCTCATGTTCTTTTGCTTCCGAAGAATCACTTGTAAATCCTAATCTCTTTGGCTCCATAATCCGGGAAGCTCCGGCATTACTTGTCATAATGATAATAGTATTCTTAAAGTCCACTTTGCGTCCTTGTGCATCCGTGACATGACCGTCATCTAAGATCTGTAACAACACATTGAAAATGTCAACATGTGCTTTTTCAATCTCATCAAACAAAATGACGGAATACGGATTCTTCCGGACCTGCTCACTTAATTGTCCGCCTTCCTCAAAGCCAACATATCCGGGAGGTGATCCGATCATCTTAGATACACTGTGTTTCTCCATATATTCTGACATATCAACCCGGATCAGATTCTTCTCATCTCCAAATACTGTCTCTGCTAACGCTTTCGATAATTCAGTCTTACCTACTCCTGTAGGACCTAAGAACAGGAAAGAGCCAATCGGTCTCTTTGGATCTTTCAATCCTACCCTGCCACGTTTAATTGCCTTAGCAACCGCTTCTACCGCCTCATTCTGACCAATAACTCGCTTGTGTAATTCATCCTCCAAATGAAGCAGTCTCTTTGATTCTTCCTCCTGTAAACGGCTTACCGGTATCTTCGTCCACTCGGACACAACCTGCGCAATATCCTCTTCATTCAGGATCAGATCCTGACTCTTAATGGCGCTTTCATGCCGTTTTTTCAGCTTGTCACGCTTCTCTTCCAATACCTTGATTGCCAGCTTTGTCTCATGGGCTGTTTCCAGATCATTTTCCATAAAGGACTGATCCAGTTCTTCATTCAACACTGCCAATTCCTTATCAATCTGTTTCATCTGTGGTGTAATCTTAAATGCTGCCAACCTCTTCTTAGCTGCTGCCTCATCCATCAGATCAATTGCCTTATCTGGCAAAAAACGGTCATTCAGATAACGAACCGATAATGTTACACATGCTTTAACCGCTTCTTCACTGATTGTCAATCCATGATGATACTCATATATTGGGCGAAGTCCCATCAGAATAGATTCTGCTTCTTCACTGGTTGGTTCCTGAACAGTAACCGGCTGGAATCTGCGTTCCAATGCAGCATCTTTCTCTATATACTTGCGATATTCTGCCGTCGTGGTTGCACCAATCATCTGAATCTCGCCCCGGGACAGTGCCGGTTTCAGTATGTTAGATGCATCAATGGCACCTTCTGCGCCACCTGCTCCAATCAACGTATGCAGCTCATCTACAAACAATATAACATTCCCTGCCTGCGTTACCTCCGCAATCAGCTTCTTAATTCTCTCTTCAAACTCTCCACGATACTTTGAACCGGCTACCATACCGGAAAGATCCAAAGATAACAGCCGCTTGTCAAGTACCGTCTCCGGCACATCACCTGCAATGATCATCTGCGCCAGACCTTCAACAATTGCAGTCTTACCAACTCCCGGTTCTCCCACTAAACAAGGATTATTCTTCATACGTCTGCTTAAGATCTGTACAACTCGCTGCATCTCCGTATTTCTTCCTACAACAGGATCCAGTTTTCCTTCCCTCGCTAACTGCGTGAAATCCCTTGAATACTGGTCCAATGTTGGTGTGCTGGATTTACCTTTCTTATCTTTTGATTTCAAGGCATTCATCTCCGCTTTCACAATTGCCGGATCTAAGCTCATTGCCGCTAAAATATCCCCAAACAGCTTAGAAACAGCTATGTTCATCGCGGTCAGCAACCGAAATGCCACACTGTCCGGATGCTTAACGATTGCAATCAATAAATGCTCCGTTCCCACCTGCTGTGCTTTAAATCTCATTGCTTCCTTATCCGCTAGCGCCAAAATATCCTGGCATCTATTTGAAAATTCTGCCTTGCTCGCCAATGCTACATTCGTGTGATCCATCATTAGCTGGCTGGTCAGATTCTCTAAGCGTTCTTCTTCTACACCATTCTTGGTAAGTACTGCATAAGCAATACCGCTTTTTTCCTTCATCAGACCAAGAAGAAGGTGCTCGCTTCCTACATATTCCTGTTGTAATTGTAGTGCAACTTTCTTTGCATACTTCAGAGCATTATTGGCACTTTTAGTATAATTCTGTTTCATTGCATTCTCCAATCTATCTGTCTTTTTCAAAAAACTTAAAGCTTGCAAAACGCTTCGCACTTTGCTCACTATTTTTATAATAAGTCCAAGAAAGGTCCGTTGATCCACAACGCATAAATATACAATGCCAAGCATCCTCTTTCACGCATAGTGTTTGTACAACAGACCCCTCATTTGTATCATACCATTCTATTGTTCATCAATTGCTTTACCAATATCATGACGCATATATTTGTTCTCAAAGTCAATCCATTCTGTTGCTTTGTAGGCATTCGCTCTTGCTGTTACAAGATCCTTACCTTTTGCCGTTACACCAAGCACACGACCTCCATTGGTTACTACCTGTCCATCTGCTAACTTGGTGCCGGCATGGAATACATAATAATCTTCCTGATCTTTGAACTTTTCTAAACCATAAATCGGAAAACCCTTTTCATAGGATACCGGATAACCGTCTGATGCTAATACAACACATACTGCTGCATTGTCCTCAAACTGCAGATCGATCTGATCCAACGTACCGTCAATACATGCCTCCATAACATCAATAATATCATTCTTCATTCTAGGAAGTACAACTTGTGCCTCCGGATCTCCAAACCGGGCGTTGTACTCTAATACTTTAGTTCCCTTTGGCGTGATCATAAGTCCGGTAAACAAAACACCTACAAAATCTCTTCCTTCTGCTTTCATAGCTGCCATTGTCTTCTTGTAGATCTCTTCTTGACAAAAGGCATCAATCTCTTCTGTATAGAATGGACTTGGAGAAAATGTTCCCATTCCTCCTGTATTGAGTCCCTGATCTCCATCTTTGGCTCTCTTATGATCCTGTGCGGAAGTCATTGTCTTGATCGTTGTTCCATCACAAAATGCAAGTACAGATACTTCTCGCCCGGTCATAAATTCTTCAATTACCATCTTATTACCGGCATTGCCAAAATGTTTATCTAACATGATCTCTTTCACACCGGCTTTGGCTTCCTCTAAATCTTTGCAAATCAACACACCTTTACCAAGTGCAAGTCCATCCGCCTTTAATACAATCGGGAAATCTGCTGTCTCAAGGTATGCTAATGCCGCATCTGCATTATCGAATGTTTCATATGCCGCAGTCGGAATATCATACTTCTTCATCAGATCCTTAGAAAATGCCTTGGAACCCTCAATGATCGCTGCGTTCTTTCTCGGTCCAAACACCTTGATTCCCACCTGCTCAAACGCATCCACACAACCTGCAACCAATGGATCGTCCGGACCAACAATAACAAAATCAATTGCTTTCTCTTTTGCAAAAGTAACCAATTTATCAAAATCCATTACCGAAATATCCACACATTCTGCAAGTTCTGCAATACCTGCATTACCCGGTGCTGCATATATCTTAGAAACACGTTTGCTCTTTGCAACACAAGCTGCAATTGCATGTTCTCTTCCACCACTTCCAATGATCAATACTTTCATGATTATCCTCCTGATTCTTTTGTATGTTCTTTACCGAACGACTACCCTGCCATCTACTACAACAATCCGGTCATTTGCAATATCATCAATTGCCTGTGGCAGTAAGATCCACTCCGCCTGTTCCATAACTCTCTGTTGCAGAACCTTCGGTGTATCACCATCTTCAACCGCAACTGCTTTCTGTAAAATGATCGGACCCGTATCTGTTCCTTTATCCACAAAATGAACCGTAGCACCTACTACTTTGACACCTCGCTGCAAGGCTGCCTCATGCACCTTCAATCCATAAAAACCGGTTCCACAAAAAGACGGGATCAGCGATGGATGAATATTAATGATCCGATTCTCATACCGGTCGATCATCTCCGGTGGAATGACAACTAAATATCCGGCCAATACGATCAGATCCACCTTCAACGCATCTACAGTCTCAATTAATGCCTGATTAAATGCTTCCCGGCTCTCATAATCCTTTGGAGATACCACAATATCACGGATACCTGCCTTTTTCGCACGCTCTAACGCATATGCATTCTTGTTATTACTGATAACTGCAACTAACTCTGTATTTGTAATTCTTCCAGAGTCTACCGCATCTATAATGGCCTGAAGGTTTGTTCCCCCTCCAGATGCCATAACTGCTACTCTTAACATCTTTCATCCTCCAATGGCATGATGCGATTTTATATGAGGGTAACACCCTTCTCACCTGCTTCTACATGACCTACTACAAATGCATCCTCACCAGCAGCCTTCAAAGCTTCTACTGTCTTATCTGCATCTGCTGCATTTACAGCAAGCATCATACCAATACCCATATTATAAGTATTATACATCATTTGCTCTTCAATATTACCTGTCTTCGCCATTAATTTGAAAATAGCAGGAACTTCATAAGAATCCTTTTTAACAAGGGCACGAACACCATCCGGAAGCATTCTAGGAATATTCTCATAAAAACCGCCACCTGTAATATGAGAACAACCCTTGATCGTAATTCCGGCGTCCTTCACACTGCGCAGTGCTTTCACATAAATCTTTGTTGGAGCAATCAATGCCTCTCCTAATGTCTTGCCAAGTTCCTCGTAATATGTATCCAATGATTCTTTCGTCATCTCAAATACTTTACGCACTAAAGAAAAGCCATTACTGTGTACACCACTAGATGCAATACCTACCAAAGTATCTCCCGGTTTGATATTCTCACCTGTGATCAGATCTTTGCGTTCCACAACACCAACCGCAAAGCCGCCAATATCATATTCATCCTCCGGCATAAGTCCGGGATGCTCTGCTGTCTCTCCACCGATCAATGCAGCACCTGACTGTAAACATCCCTCAGCCACGCCACCAACGATTGTTGCGATCTTCTCCGGATAATTCTTACCACAGGCAATATAATCTAAGAAAAACAACGGCTCACCACCTGCACACGCAATATCATTGACACACATTGCTACTGCGTCAATACCAATGGTATCATGTTTATCCATTAAAAATGCCAGCTTAACCTTGGTTCCACATCCATCTGTACCAGATAATAATACCGGATCCTCCATCTCTTTGATCTTCTTAAGAGAAAATGCACCGGAAAATCCTCCAAGTCCACCAATTACCTCTTCACGCATTGTCTTCTTTACAGATGCTTTCATCAATTCTACTGATTTGTATCCTGCTTCAATGTCTACACCGGCATTCTTGTAATCCATTCTTTCATCCTCCTAAAATTGTAATGGGACTGTTGTTAAGTACAACAGCCCCATTATAATAAAAATACCTATTTTTGTAAAGTCACTCCGAAAAGTTCTCCAGAAATTCACGAAAATCTCTTCTGGCCCCCTCGATCACACTATCCTCTCTGGTATCAAGTGCTTTCTCAAATTCCCGAAGTGCATATTCAATCTGCATCCGTTCCATCCCGATGCTCTCTTCATACAGACGTTCTCCCCGCAACAAAAGCAGCTTGTTCTCTTCCTTATCCCTCGGGTGAATCTTCAAATAGGAAAGCGCTTCCATTCTCTCTTTGATCTCTTCTTCCGTCATATCTGTCGCATTCGTCTTAATGATCTGTTTTGTAATCTCTCCGGTCGATACTACCTTGATCTCCACTTCTAAGATGGAATTCACATCATATGTGTAAGTAACATCAACAGCTTCTTTTCCGGCTTCTGCCTTCGGAACTTTAATACAGATCTCTCCTAAATATACATTATTGGAAGCAAAGCGGCTCTCCCCCTGCAGCACTTTGCAGCGAATCTGTGTCTGATTATCATTGACTGTAAATAACCGCTCGGTCCGGCTTGCCGGAATCGTTGTATTTCGTTCAATGATCGGGCAGAAATGCCCATCCTCATATCTTCCATTGTCTTTCTCAATCACAACCTCCGTACCAAGTGTAAATGGACATACATCCGTAAGAATCACTTCTTTGATGCTATCTTTCCGTTCCTTCATTGCTCCCTGTACGGCAGCGCCTAATGCTACCGCCTCGTCAGGATTAATCGAGGTATCCGGCAAGTTATGGAACAATTTTCCTACAAACTTACGGATAAATGGCAATTTTGTTGCGCCGCCAACCAATACCACACGGTCAATATCCCGAAGACGTACATTTGCATCCGCAAGGCTTCGCTTGATCGGCTGGCGGATCTTATCAAGTAATTCATCACATTTTGCTTCATATTCATCCATGGATAATTCCATCTCATACATCTCATCCTGAATCTTACAAACCATCTTCGAATACCGGCTATCCGAAAATCCAATCTTACAGCTCTCTGCCTGCTTTGCAATGTGACGTTTTTCCTTATCGGTAAGACTTTCTTCCTCAATCTCAGAATGCTTATCAAAGAAAATCTGCTCAATCACTTTCGTGAAATCTTCGCCACCCAGAAAATTATCTCCGGCTACGGCACGTACTTCAATAATTGAATCAAACAGTTCAAGAATCGACACATCAAAGGTACCACCGCCAAGGTCAAATACTAAGAACTTACCATTCTCTCGATTTTGATAAAGACCATATGCAATGGCGGCTGCTGTCGGCTCACTGATAATACGCTCCACAGTAAGACCCGCTAATTCTCCGGCCCGTTTCGTTGCTTTGCGCCGTTCATCATTAAAATATGCCGGCACACTGATCACTGCTTCCATTACCTCTTCCTGCAGGAAACACTCAGCATCTTCTTTCAATGCCTTCAAGACCAACGCTGAAAGTTCCTCCGGCAGGAACTTCTTACCGGATAATTCATATACTTTCTCACTTCCCATGCTCCGCTTAAATACGGCTGCTGAACTTTCCGGATGAAGCAGCATGCGCTCTTTGGCAGTTTCCCCAATATATACCTGTCCCTCTTCATCCACACTGACAACCGATGGTGTCAGATTCCTTCCTAACCGATTTGGAATAATCTTCGGTCCATCTTCCGTATAATATGCCACCAGACTATTTGTGGTTCCTAAATCAATTCCAATTATCATATTCTCATTCCTCTATTTCTTCAATGTACTAAGCTGATACTGCGCACACGGATAATCACCCTTCACGGCAATGGCTTTCTCAATGTATCCCCGTGCTTCGTCCAACCTGCCTTCTGCCTTGGCAAGCATTCCTTTTGCAAAATAATATTCAAAACATTCCATGCATTCGCACGTCACACAGACATTACACCCCTCCATCCGGTCAATATATTCCTTTGCCTCTTTAAAGTCTCCGGCACACAGGCTCATAATGGCATAATCATATAGATACATCAATTGATAACGCTTATCTGCAAGCAGCTCTTCCTCTGCTCCGTTGCGCTTATTGAATCTCATAAAATATCCTATGACATCTTCTCTCGCCTTTTTCTGTTTCCCTAATGAAAATGCAATCGATGCGGTCACAAACATCAAATGCTCGACCTCATAAGAATAATTCTCATCCCTGCAGCGCCAATATGCCTTACGAACTATGTTCTCTGCCTTTTCCAATTCTCCTTTATCCCTGTAATATTCCGCAATATCCGCAAGATGCTCGCAGGAGATCTTCTTTTTCAGTGGATTCTTCCAACGTTCGATCACTTTATCATAATAAGCTTCTGCCTGCTCCCGCCTCCCTGCCTGCCGGTATACATCCGCAATATCACAATATAAAGACAACAACTGCTCTTCTTCCTGTACATCCATCCCGTTCCATAATGTTTTCAGTCTGTTATTACCGGCATATTTTCCTGTAATTGCTTTGATCCGTTCCTTATAATACGCAATCGCTTTGTCGTATTCCCCTTTTTTCATATGGAGTTTGGCAATATCTTCTTTGACGTGTTCGGCATTCGGACGGAACTTTAATACCTTATGATTCATTTCAATCGCTTTATCATATTCGCCAAGCAGAGTATAACATTCTGCCAGATTCATATACGGTAACGGCTCCTGCTCCGGGTCTAATTCAATCGCCTGTAATAGTGGCTTCACCGCTTCTTCTACCCGCCTTAGTTTCAAGAGTGCACAGCCCAGATTATTATATGCATAATACGCTTCTGCATTCCGGTCAATTGCCTTCTGACAGCTATCTACCGCACCCTCCAGATCATACAGATCAATTTGAAGATTGCCCTTCTCCACATAAGCATCCGAAGAATCCGTCAATGCAATCATACGATCCGCATATTCAATGCCCTTCCGACACAGATCCAGATTCTTACTTTGATTACTTATATAACTATAGACATACATTAATCGTCTGATTGCCGGTATATAATCCGGATTCACATTCAAAATCTCTTCATATACCCGAATGGATTTCTGCTGTTTATCAACTGCTTCATAACATGTACCTAATTTCATTCTTCTTATCAGGTCGTTCGGCTGTTCATCCGCCATCTTCTTTGCAATCTGTAAAGCCTCTTTCGCCTGATTCTCCCGCAGACACAGATCAACCTTAAATAAACGCATCACATCCGAATCCGGATGTTCTTCCAAATAAGAATTCACAACTGCAAACGTCCTGCTTACATTATCCAGATCCCAATATAAAACTGCATATTCCCGTTCTACTTCTGCAAGATCCTCAATATCAGTCTCCTCACTATGCTCCTTTATCCTCTGCCGCAATATCTCAATCTGCTCCAATGCCTTTTGTACATTTTCTTTTGAAAAATCCTTGTAATGAATACACCGAATACGGGCAAATTCCATACTGTCACTTTCTAACCCTGCTTCCGCTGCTGCCTGAATGACCTGTTCCACATCATCATACTGATCAAAGTTATAAAACACATCTGCTGCCAATATATACGGTGGAACATACTCCGGATATATCTCAATACACATAAAATAATCATCAATTACTTCTTTGGCATTTCGTAGCTCATAATTTGCCCTCTGACGATGCACATATGCCGGAAAGAATCCTCTATCCTCCGCAATGATCCGATCACACATAGCAACACAAGCCTCGTATGATTTGGCCTCTAAATAAAATCGTGCCATCTGTTCCATATAAGATAACCTTACTAATGTGTTACTTTCCTCTTCAATCGCCTGTTCAATATATCGTTTCGTTGCTACATATGCCTGCTCTTTGTCCGTTTCTTTTGCGTTCCGATATGTTACTTCCCAATTGCATATGCCTAATGAAAAATGGGCTAACGACAACCGGTTTTTCCGTTTCTTCATCTCTTCCGTACCATCATCCACAGACTCCTCGATCATGGCAAGCCATTTCCCGGCATAAGGAAATGCCTCCGCATAATTCTCATTTGCCAGATATAGACGGCAACGCAGGTTCACATAGTCGTAATCTTCTCCCTCTTCCAGCTTATCTAATAACTGAATCCCCTTCTCAAACTCTTTCTGTTGATAATAGCACCAGCCAAGTTTGATCACGGTATCACGGCTCTCTTCCACTGCCAACCTCTCTGTGTACTTCTTCACCAATACTTCATTGATCCGATCCAGAAGAACCAGACATTCTGTATCCTGCACCCGATCCTCCAACACCGCTTCCACCTGTTCCTTGGCATTCTCCGGATCTCCTTCTAAAAACGTACACTCTGCAATCCCTAAACCTGCTCCAAAATCATCCGGATTCTTCTCCAGCAATGTCTCATATATCTGTTTTGCAGCCTCCACCTTATGATTCTTTAACAAACTGAGTGCATATGTCCGTTCTATATATACATTATCCGAATATTCAAAATCCAGGTCTTCCATAAGTGTCAAGGCTTTCTCATCATATTCTGTCACTTCATCTGACTTTGCTTTTTCCCGCACCTGATCCGCTTTCATCATATAGTAACGTGCCTTCTCCACTTCCGTATATGGATGTGTCACATCAAATGCAGACAATTCATGCAATAATCCCGATACCTGTTCTAAATCACCATCTTCTTCTGCACTCTTCGTTTCATATAACTTATTAATATAATCATCAACCTTGCTGTCTGTCTTGCCATCAAACAGTTCATAGTCAATAAATGTCTGTGATTCCATCTGCCATTGCATATAATCTAAAAAATTCTCTGCAAACTTCTCTTTGAGCTGATCGACATTCTCCCGATATGCAAACCGTTTATCCATGGCAAGCCATATGCTCTGCGGCAGGTAAGAGTGTCCCATTACATATACCAGCAATTTCTCTGCCGCTTCTAATTCCGTATCCAGATCATCACAAATCGGGTCGTGCAACAATTTCTCCCATAAAGAAACATCCCTTCTTGTCTTTACGTCCTGATAAATGCGGTCAATCCGCTCAATCCACAAATCCACATCATCTTTTTTCTTATAAGAAAAATCCGTCACTTCTTCCGCATTTTGCTCTATCTCTACCTGATTGGCATATGCCAATGCCTCTTCATATGCCCGGCGTAATTCCTTAAATCCCTCTTCATCGTCCTCCGGGTTCACGGATGGAAGCTTCGCCCGATATGCATCTTTGATCCGTTCTTCCTCTTTTGTTGGTTCGATTCCTAATATATCCCAGTACATAGACTCCTCCTAATATATCCAACATACGTTAAATTCCTTTTGATTGTATCATAATTGCGCACACATTTGCAAATTTCGGAAGATATGACTTGATTTTTCAGGAAAAATCTACTATCCTTAATGGGAAAATATTGCTTATAAAATAATCAGATTGTGAGGTATGTAGGAATGAGTGCAAAGGAATTAAAGCCTATCAAAGAAGGCAAAGTACGCGAGATTTATGACAACGGAGACAGCCTGATCATGGTTGCAACTGATCGTATCAGCTGTTTTGACGTTATCCTCAAAAACATTATCAGCAAGAAAGGAACCGTGCTTACACAGATGTCTAAGTTCTGGTTTGATCTGACTTCTGATATTCTTCCAAATCACATGATATCCGCAGATGTAAAGGATATGCCGGAATTCTTCCAGCAGCCAAAGTTTGACGGCAACAGTATGATGTGCCGCAAATTACAGATGCTGCCTGTAGAATGTATCGTTCGTGGTTATATCACCGGAAGCGGCTGGGTCAGCTATCAGAAGAACGGGACTGTATGTGGCATCACTCTTCCAGAGGGTTTAAAAGAATCCGACAAGTTACCTGAACCAATCTATACTCCTTCTACCAAGGCCGAGATCGGCGATCATGATGAGAACATCTCATTTGAACAGAGTGTAGAACATTTAGAGAAAGAATTCCCTGGCAAAGGTTTGGAGTACGCAACCAAGTTAAAAGATTACACCATTGCTCTTTACAAAAAATGTGCAGATTATGCACTGACAAAGGGAATCATTATTGCAGATACCAAGTTTGAATTCGGTTTAGATGAAAATGGCAACATCGTATTAGGCGATGAAATGCTGACACCGGACAGCTCTCGTTTCTGGCCGGCAGATGGCTATGAAGCAGGTCACAGCCAGCCATCCTTTGATAAACAGTTTGCAAGAGACTGGCTCAAGGCAAACGAAGGCAAGCATGATTGGGAGCTTCCGGCAGATGTTGCCCAAAAGACAATCGATAAATATTTAGAAGCGTATGAAATGATTACCGGTAAGAAATTAGAAGCATAATCGTCTGCCGATTATTTCATTTTCTATCATAAAAAGAACTACCCAATGTATCATAGTACAATACATTGGATAGTTCTTTTTTATTCCTTCTATCTTACTTAAACTTCTCAATTACCTCTGCATTGGCTTTCATTGCAGCCTGCTCCATCTCTTTGCGTTCTGCCAATAACTGTTTCCTGATCTCATCATGCTTCACAGCCATAATCTGTAATGCAAGATATGCTGCATTCTTACTTCCGTTAATCGCAACCGTTGCAACCGGAATACCGGAAGGCATCTGTACAATTGACATCAATGCATCCATACCATCTAACACCGAACCGGAAAGTGGAACACCAATGACCGGTAATACCGTCTGGGATGCTACCACTCCCGGAAGTGCCGCTGCCATACCTGCTGCTGTAATAATAACCTCTGTTCCATCGTTATTACATTCCTCAATGAATTCAGAAAGTCCAAGATGAGCACGATGTGCAGATAAGCACCGTACATTCACTTCCACACCATAATTTTTTAAAATTCCAACCGCTGGTTCTACCTTCGAAAGATCGCTGGTGGAACCCATGATAATTGCCGCTTTCATATTCTTATATCCTCCATGTATCTATACTTCCGCAAAGCGGATACATTTATTATAATAAGTATCTTTGCATTCGTCAATGTAAGTGATGATTATTCCGTTACCTCTGTGATTCCACGAATATCCGGCAAAGCTACCATAGAATAATTCGTATGATAGATCACATAACCCGGATTCGCCTGTGGTGGCTTCTTTAGATTCCCCCGTCTCGTATAATCAATCTCCACTTTGGGGCTCGTCTTTCCAGAAGAATAATATGCCGCTAACCTTGCCGCTTCTTCATAGGTTGCATCCGGAACATCCTCCGCCCCCTCTAACTTCACGATCACATGGGACCCCGGCATCTGCTTGGCATGGAACCATAAATCCTTCGCATTGGCAAACTTGAATGTAAGACGATCATTTTGCAGATTATTCTTTCCTACATACATATGAAATCCATCCGATGAAATATAATGTAACGGCCGGCTCTCTTCTTTCTTCACGCCGCTCCTCTTCATCGGCTTTGCTTTCATCAATCCGGCAAGCACCATCTCTTCCCGGATCTCTGCAAGATCCGCTTCTGTCGTTGCCATCTCCATACTATGTTGTAAGGTAAGCAATTGTTCTAATGTCTGCTTACTCTCTTCCACTAACTTAAGGGAAGCTTCATAGGTACGCTTTAATTTGTTATACTTGTTAAAATACCTATTTGCATTCTCAACTGCAGTTAATGTTGGATCTAACGGGATAGTAAGTTCTTTGCCATCATAATAATTGATAACCGTAATCTTCGTATCGCCCTCCGCAACCTCATATCCATACGTTTGTAACAATTCACCGTAGATACGGAATTTGTCACGCTTGTCGGTATCTTTTAACTGTTTTCGCTGAATATCATACTTCTTAGAAGTACGTTCCACTGCACTTGCAAGAACCTTACGCAGATCTGTAGACTTCTGATGCATTCTCGAATATGTATCTTTCTTAGCATAATACTCCCGTAACAGCTCTGATATATCGTCGAAAGACTGCACGGTCATGTCGTCATACATCCGAAGAGGAATCGCAGAAAATGCAATCGGTTCTTCCTGCTTATATACGATAACGGGTGAATAATTCCCTTCTTCTATCCGCCGTCTTACCTCGCTAAACACATTCCACAAAGCTTCTTTATTCACATCGGCAAGACTGTCTGTACTAAAGTCTCCATCCACTCCCGCTTCATAACAGATCTCATCCGCAACTAACTTAGAAAATCCGGTAATTGACGAATAGAGCGCCTTCTCAATCGATATTGGCTTACCTAATATCCCCTGACAAAACACTTCCTTAGTAAGCGACATCGGATCATACTTCTCATTCGGCGGAAGTACATAATCATAGCCCGGTAACACTTCCCTTACCGAGCTGATATGTGCACCTATCCGTTTGATAGAATCAATGATCACATCCTTGTCATCTACAAATATAATATTGCTATACTTTCCCATCAACTCAATGATCAGCTTCTTCCGACACAGATCACCCATCTCGTCTAAATGTTCCAGCTCGATCATGATGATCCGCTCTAACCCAGGCTGACTGACTGACACAATTCTTGCATTACCAATATGCTTCCGTAACAACATACAAAAATTCGGAGCCTGTGCCGGATTAACTTTATTCTCCTCTAGAAAATATACTAGCGGTAACGTTGCACTTGCATTAAGCATCAACCGAAATGTAGTCTTCAGATTCTTAACTACCAGATTAATCTCATCCGTCTCCGGCTGATAGATCTTATATATACGTCCCCCTACCAGCCGTGTTTTCATATCATTGACAATATCTGCTATTACTACTCCATCAAAAGCCATTGTTATTCTGTCCTCTTTCTATCAGCTAACGGTACAACTCTTCGTACTGTTTTGCTGAATTCACCCAGGAATAATTCTGATTCATTGCACGAACCATCATATCTTCCCAGCTCTTCTTCTGATTATAATATACTTCTTTTGCATAGTTAATTGTATGTAATAATTCCTGTGCATCATAATTAGCAAACGAAAATCCGGTTCCTGTCTGCTCATATTCATTATACGGTATAACCGTATCTTTCAAACCACCTGTCTCCCGTACGATCGGGAGTGACCCGTAACGTAATGCCATCAACTGGGTCAGACCGCATGGTTCAAATCTGGATGGTACTAAGATCGCATCACACGCCCCATACATCTTATGAGAAAGTGCATCAGAAAAATAGATATTCGCACTTACCTTTGCCGGATGGAAATTCTGATAATACCGGAACATCTCTTCATATTTAGGATCTCCTGTCCCTAATACAATGAATTGCACTCCATCCTGACAGATCTCATTCATAACTGCATCGACTAAGTCAAGACCTTTCTGATCTGTCAACCGGGAAATGATACCGATCACAAACTGGTTCTTATCCACCGGCAATCCCAACTCTTTCTGTAATGCCGTCTTATTCATTGCCTTATTCTTCTTATAGTTCTTCGCTGTATAATTCTTAGCAAGATTCTTATCCTTCTCCGGATTATAGATATCATAATCGATACCATTCACAATTCCCACCAGAGACTGACTTCTTGCACGAAGGAGCCCATCTAATCCTTCCCCATAATATGGTGTCTGAATCTCGTAGGCATATGTATTACTTACCGTTGTGATGATATCCGCATATACCAGACCACCCTTCAACATAGAAGCATCCTTGTTCAATTCTAACTTATCAGCAGTAAAAAGATAATCCGGCAATCCGGTACAATACTTCAAATGATCAATGCTCCAGCGTCCCTGGAATTGCAGATTGTGAATGGTCATAATAGACTTCATTCCGCTGAAAAACGGATTACCTGCAAATAGTGTCTTCAAATATACAGGAACCATACCCGCCTGCCAGTCATGACAATGTATAATATCCGGACGGAATCCGATCACCGGCAGAATAGCAAGTGCTGCCTTGGAGAAATAACAGAACTTCTCAATATCCCATTTTGTATCTCCATATGGTGCAATTCCATTAAAATAATATTCATTATCAATAAAATATACCGGAACCCCCTCGTACTCCATATACATAATTCCTACATACTGGGAATGATCCCCTATGTCTAGCTGAAAGTTCGTGATAAAACGCATCTTCTCTTTGAACTTCGATGGAATACACATATAATTCGGAATAATAATGCGAACATCATATTCCGACTTATCAAAAATCTTTGGCAATGTTCCTACAACATCTGCCAATCCACCCGTTTTAATGAATGGCACACACTCCGATGCAATATACGCTATTTTCTTCATTCTTCCCTTCTCCTTAGCACAAATAGACTTTCGTCTATTATAGCACACTCCCTACCAGAAAGAAATGAAAAAAATACACTTATGCAGTATATTGATCAAACCGATATCCCTTCATCCGGTATTCTAACCGGAACTTATCTGCTATCAGTGCAATAAATTCAGAATTGGTTGGTTTTCCCTTTCCTGAATTAACACTGTATCCAAACAGGCCTTCCATTGCATCTAACTTTCCCCTGTTCCATGCCACCTCAATCGCATGCCGGATTGCCCGTTCCACACTGCTTGTTGTCGTATGGTACTGCTTTGCAATTGCCGGATATAGATACTTGGTAATATAATTAAGGATATCCGGATCTTTTACCGCCATAATAATACCTTCCCGTATATACTGATATCCTTTGATATGAGCCGGTATACCTATTTCTCTTATCATCTTAGTCACATCATTTTCCAGAGTAGAATCAAACAAAAATTGTTTTTGTTCATTTGTCATACATTCTCTTTGTTGTTTTTTCTGTTTTGAAATATAGTGTACCTCCAAAATACGCTCTAGTACTTTTGCTAAAAATTTGGGTTCCTGATTAAGCATCATATAATAATCTGTCCCCATTTCATACGCAAGGTCAATAATGGATTGTGCCGTAACCGCTGTCAAAAATACAAACTTGATATCCTGTAACTCTTTCTGCTTACGACATTCCTGTAACAAACTGATTCCATCTCCGCCATTTAAACAGATATCTGAAATGATCATATCCGGTTTCATCTGTTTCACCCTGCTTAAAATATCTTCATAATGATCTGTTGTTTCCCTTACAACATACTCATACTGCTTCATATAACCAAACAACCACTCTGAAATGTTCCTGTCATATTCGGAAACAATCAATATTTTCATACTATCCCGCATGTCTGTCCCTCCTTATTTCACGCATGCATCTGATCCAACCGGATCCGGTCTGCCATTAATGCAATAAACTCTGAATTCGTCGGTTTTCCCTTATCCGCCTGAATTGTGTAACCGAACATTTCATGGATCATATCAATATTACCACGTTCCCATGCCACTTCGATTGCATGTCGAATCGCACGTTCCACCCTCGTATCTGTAGTGCCATGCTCTCTTGCAATATCAGGGTATAACTGTTTCGTAACAGCATTTAATACATCCATATTATCAACCGCCATCAGAATTGCTGTTCTTAAATATAAATATCCCTTAATATGTGCCGGAACACCTATCTCATGGATCATCTGTGTCACAAGCATATTCAGATTCTTCTTATGATTACCTCTTTTTACTATAATATCTTCCACCTGCAAGGACCGTCCCTGTACAGATCCTGTCTTTGGATTCTCGATAATACACTTTTCTAACGTATCTTCATTATTCTCCCATGGAAAAAACTTCACATTCTTTCGGCTTTTCAGTACTTCTAGTACTTTTGTCTGTTTGGCATTCGCGATCAATATGAAATTCACACTATCATATTGTACTTCCGCACGGATCTTCTCAATTACTCCGATTCCATCTAATCCCGGCATAACCGGATTCAGCAGAACCAGATCCGGTTCAAGATCCTTAATACCTGATAACAACAGATTTCCTTTTTCATACGTTCCTACCAAACGACATTGTGCCTGTTTACGGACAATATCTTCCATCTTCTTTCGCATAGTCTCGTCGTGATTACCTATCATTACACGAATCATATCTTTCCCTCCTAAAATATATGATTATTCGTCATAAACTATGCAACCCGCTGACAGAAACATAGCAACATCGACTATATATGACTATATCAGATACAAACAATAATAGTAAGTTGTTGCAAGAATATAAATATATCAAATTTTAAACATTTTACTTTATACAACAAATTATATTATGTCGGCATTCATCATAACATGTATATTATTCGACAATATCTGAGTATTTATTTATCTTCCAACATATATTCGATAAAAATTCCATATCCTCTCGTTGGATCATTGACAAACACGTGCGTAACCGCTCCTATCAGTTTTCCGTTTTGCAGGATTGGGCTTCCACTCATTCCCTGTACAATACCTCCCGTCAAAGAAAGAAGTCGCTTATCTTTAACTAGCAGCTCCATTTCCCAGTCCCCCTTACTGTTACGATGTATATTTTCGATTGCTATTTCATACTGTTCCTTATCGCCTGATATATAAGACTGAATATATGCTGTTCCCTCCTCTACCTCATGAATCTCTGCCACCGGCAATGTTGTTTCCCTTTCCAGTTCCCCTTGTAATTGTGATGTTGTTGTTCCAAAAATACCATACATCCGGTTATCATTAATATATCCCATTACATTCTCTGTCTGATAGGTAATCATCCCTTCAATTTCCCCCGGTATGCCCGCAATTCCCCGTTCTACGCCAAAAATATCAGCAGCATACAAATCCCCTTGTGATACCTGCAACCGTTCCCCCGTATCTACATCCGTTATACTATGTCCTAATGCGCCAAATCGATCTCCGTCGACATATGTGATCGTGCCTAAGCCCTGCAGATCATCTCTTACCCAGATTCCTACCTTGTACTCATCCACGCCGGTTTCCACAGGTTCTACCTTTACCTCTAAACATTCCTCTTTCCTTTTTACCCGAAACACTAATGTTTCTCCGCCACATTCTGTAATGGCTTTGATCAGTTGCTTTTTTGTATGCATTGTATCCCCATTCAAGTTAATAATATAGTCCCCTTTCAGTAACCGGTTTTTTGCCGGCTCTGACTTTCTGCCTTCCATATCTGTTACTTCCCCGGTATCAATGACTAAAATTCCATCTGTATTCACATAGATTCCAACTGTTTTTCCTACAGGAATCACGTTCTTACAAGTTGTATCTGTTTGCTTCGCTGATAATGCAGATGCAGGCGCAATCTTCTTTCCTTCACTTCGCGACTCATGATATCCCAAAAAAGCAACTACAAGTACAAACAGCACGTTGATTGCTAACAGATATCGTAAAAACCGTTTATAACCTTTCATGACAAGCTCCTTCCTCGTTTGTTTCTTTCAAAAAAGAAAACGCATACTAAATTGTTACATTTAGTATGCGTTCTCTTTACGGTAATCAATCAGTCAACCTTTGCCTTACCTGCCAATTCTTTCATTTCTTTTGCACTTTGTAATACCGTATCTGTAATCTCTACACCACCGATCAGGCGTGCCAGTTCTTCAATCTGTTTATCCCGATCAAGCTGGTAAATATTGGTAACTGTCTTATCTGCCACAACCTGTTTCTCAATCAGATAATGCTGATCTGCCATAGCTGCAATCTGCGGTAAATGAGTAATACAGATCACCTGATGGTTCCTGGCAATCCCTCGTATCTTTTCCGCCACCATCTGCGCAGTTCTGCCGCTGATTCCGACATCTATCTCATCAAAGATCAAAGTCTCTATGCGATCCACGTCTGCTAAGCAAGACTTCATAGCTAACATAATCCTTGAAAGCTCACCACCGGATGCTACCTGCCATAACGGCTTCATATCTTCACCCACATTGGTAGATATGATAAAATAAGCATGATCCACACCATTTTCCGTATAATGATCCAACGGTTCAAACACCATATCAAACCGGACATCCAAGAAATTAAGATCTACTAATGCCTTTGTAATGTTATCACAAAGCATGGCTGCAATCTGTTTTCTCTGCTGTGTCAACCGTTCACTAGCCTGTTGCAATCTTGTTTCTATTTCTTTTAGTTTGTCCTGTAACTGCTTTACATATGCTTCCTGATGTTCCAAACGTTCTAATCGCTCTGCTAAATCTTTCTGATATTCCAATACATCGGATATAGACTTACCATATTTTGCCTTTAAATGATTCACTGTATTCAACCGGTCTTCTAACTGTCGGAATTCTTCCTCCGAAAACGTATGCTCTTCTAAATAATCTCTTGTCCCCCGGGAAAAGTCCGTTAGAAGATCTGAGATAGTAGCAAGTGCATCGGTCAGTGATGCCAACTCCCCATCGTATTCGGATACACCCATCATCTCACGAAGTGCCCGGTCAACCGCCTGCCCTGCCTCTTCCTCTGCAAAACGATGTGCATCTGAAAGGCTTTCTATAATATTTCTTCCATTTGCCGCCTTTTTATAATCTTCTTCTAATCTCTCATCTTCATTCTCTTGTAATGCAGCATCTTCTATTTCCTGAAACTCAAATGCTAACAGATCCAACTGCCTTTTCTTTTCCTCTTCCTCCAAAGTATTTGCGTCTAATTCTTTGCGCAATAACGCATATTCTTTATAACAGGCTGCAACTTCCTCTTTATCCTGTGCAAGTTTCTCCTGTCCATACCGGTCAAGAAGTCTGATATGATTGCCCGGAACCAATAGCGACTGATGTTCATGCTGTGCATGCAGATCCAATAAGAGTGCTGCAATCTCACGAACTTTGGTAAGTGTGATCGTCTCTCCGTTTACTTTACTGACACTCCGGCTGCCGATCACCTTGCGTGACAAGATTAGTTCCCCATCTTCTATCTCAGGTACTTCCAGCTCTTTTAGCTTATTTCTGGTTTCCTCATCCTCTACAGAAAACAACAGCTCCACCAGACCAAACGGTGCATCCTTACGGACAAAATCCTTAGGTGTCTTACCTCCTAATGCCAGCATGATCGAACCGATAATAATCGATTTACCGGCACCAGTCTCACCTGTTAAAATATTAAGATGATCCGAAAAATCAATCTCAATCTCATCAATTAACGCCATATTCTTAATATGTAGATTTAATAGCATATTATACCTCCAACTTAATCGTCAGATGCCACTTTCTTCACTTCTGCAATGATCATCTTACAACAATCCTTGCTTCTTGTCACAGCAAATATCGTATCGTCACCGGCGATACATCCCAAAAAACCCTGTAATTCCATATTGTCTAATGCCGCAGCAACTGCCATTGCCATTCCGGATACAGTACGAACCACAAGAATATTCTCCGCATAATCCAGACTCAGAATGCCTGCACTTAATACCTGATGATACTTCTTTGTCACATCGGTATCTGCATTTTGAATCATTGCATATTTCTGTTTGCCCGTTCCATCCGGTACTTTAGTCAAATGCATCTCACGAATATCCCGGGAAATGGTTGCCTGTGTTGTAGAAAATCCCTGTTGCAACAGTTGATTAAGCAACTCATCCTGCGTCTCAATGGACTGGGTCTCAATGATCTCTTTGATTTTATTCTGTCTGTTCTCTTTCATAAAATCACCCTATCTATAAATGATTTGCCATCTTTTCTCTTAATACTTCATAAAAGCTGACATCAAATAACTTAAGCATTTTTGTTGTCTGCTCCGCTTTGTGAATCACGATTCGGTCTCCGGCAGATAACTGTGTACCGGGTTGTCCGTCAAAATTCACAATTGCCTCTTCCTCCTGTGCTTTGCGCATCTTAAGCACTTCCACAACGATCTCATCCGAATTTCCCAGCACAATACTTTTCGAAGTCAGGGAATGCGGAGAGATTGGTGTAATGATCATCACATTTGTTCTCGGAGATACAATTGGTCCACCGGCAGACAAGTTATATCCGGTCGATCCGGTCGGTGTACTGACGATCAGACCATCCGCCTCATAATTGTCCATTACCCTTCCGTTGACATAGACACGCAATCCGATGACACGTGAAAATCCTGCTCTTGATACTACAATATCATTGAGTGCCACGTCACAACGCAATGGTTCTTCCTGCCCTTTCTTATATATACTTCCGCATATATTCATCCGTTCTTCTATCTCATAGTCATCCTGCAAAAGGCGGTCTAACACCGGATAGATCTGTTCCGGTTCAATCTCCGCTAAGAACCCCAAGGTTCCTAAATTCACTCCCACAATTGGAAGATTCCACTTTCTAAGATCACGGCTGACTTTGAGGATCGTACCGTCTCCGCCTAACGCAATCACACAATCAAAACTCCTGTCATTTTCCAATACATCCGATATATGTTCTGCATAATTACCTTCCTGACCCGTAATCTTCGTGGTACTTCCGCCGTGTTCTGCAATGTACCGTTCCACTTTGAAAGTCAATTGCAGATTCTCATCCTTAATGAAGTTGGTTGCAATTAAAAAATGCTTCATTCCCGCTCCTTATTATTTATCCAATGTACCATGGGATGCTTCTACGATTGCATCCACATCCAATTGTCCAACCGCATGATCTGTATCTTTGCTTAGATGTAAGAGATATTCAATATTTCCCTCCGGACCTTTGATCGGAGAAAATTCCAGATTACATAGTGTGAATCCAATCGACTGTGCATATTCCATCACCATATGAATAACTTCTTTGTGTACATTCTTATCCCGGACAACACCTTTCTTTCCTACTTTTTCTCTTCCTGCTTCAAACTGCGGTTTGATCAGGCACACGATCTCTCCATCGTCCGTCAATAATTCTTTCACCGGACCTAAAACCTTGGTCAGTGAGATAAAGGATACGTCTATGGATGCAAATGCAATCCGATCCTCAATCTGATCGGGTGTCACATATCGGATATTCGTCTTTTCCATACAGACAACTCTCGGATCATTGCGTAATTTCCAATCTAACTGCCCATGGCCAACATCGACTGCATAGACCTTAACGGCACCATTTTGTAACATACAATCCGTAAATCCACCCGTAGAAGATCCGACATCCATACAGACCTTACCCTCTAATGTTACATCAAAATGCTGCATTGCTTTCTCTAATTTTAATCCTCCACGACTAACATACTTAAGCGTGGAACCCTTAATCTCAATTGGAATCCGGTCATCAAAAGTAGATCCTGCCTTATCCTCTCTCTGTCCATCCACGAATACAATGCCTGACATGATAATGGCTTTTGCTTTCTCTCTCGATGCCGCTAACCCTCTATTCACTAATAATACATCTAAACGCTCTTTCATGGTATCCTCTTCTCTATCATTCCTGTGTATTCCAATAGTCAGCAACCGTGTGTGCAATACTTTCTGCATCTAAGCCTAATGATTCACGAAGCTTGGCAACCGAACCATGCTCTACAAATGTATCCGGTATTGCTATATTGTGCACCCGGATATTGCGGATGTCCTGCTGCATATAGAATGCATCCACTGCCTCTCCGTACCCTCCATATAATACATGTTCCTCCACTGTAACAATCACGTCATGCTCTCCGGCCAACTGTAATAACAGCTTTTCATCTAACGGTTTGATAAACCGGGCATTCACAAAGGTAATATCCATTCCTTCATCCTGTAACTGATGATATGCTATCTCCGCTTCCTCCACCATATTGCCAACTGCGATCATTGCAATCCGTCTGCCCTGATATAAAATCTCACTCTTTCCAAGTTCCATCGGTTCCAAATGTTCTTTCAATCCATAGTAAGCATCTCCCTTACTATACTTTACTGCAACCGGGCCATCATAAGTTATCGCAAATTCCATTGCCTTGGTCAGTTCATAACGGTTCTTCGGTGCAATTATCGTCATATTCGGAATATGGCTAAGATAAGCCGTATCAAAGATACCCTGATGTGTCTCTCCATCTTCCCCGACCAGTCCGGACCGGTCAATCGCAAATATCACATGGAACCGCTGCAGACAGACATCATGTAAGATCTGGTCATAAGCGCGTTGCAGGAAAGATGAATACACTGCAACAACCGGAATCATTCCTTCACTTGCCAAACCTGCCGCAAAGGTAACTGCATGCTGTTCCGCAATTCCCACATCAAAGAATCGTCTTGGATATACATTGCCAAACTTCACAAGCCCTGTTCCCGATGCCATTGCTGCTGTAATTGCTACCAGATTGGGATTACTCTCTCCAAGAGCTAACATCTTTCTCGCAAATACATCTGTATAGGTCATCTTTGTCTTCTTCGATAATGCTTTTCCCGTTGCAATATCAAATGGTTTCACTCCATGGAAATATCTCGGATACTTCTCTGCGTACCGGTATCCCTTCCCTTTGACCGTCTTCACATGAACGACCACCGGCTTACGTAACTTCATTGCCGCTTCAAATGTGTCGACCATCTGTCCAATATTATGGCCATCGATCGGTCCAATGTAGGTAATTCCCAAATCTTCAAAAAACATACCGGGAACCAATAATTCCTTAATACTATCCTTACCTCTCTTTACTGCCTTGGCAAGTCCTTCTCCAATTCCCGGAATATTCATAAGTCCTTTCTCTACCCCAGACTTCACATCATTATATGCCTGTCCCACACGAATCTTATTGAGGTAATTCGACATACCTCCAACATTCTCATCAATGGACATCTCATTGTCATTCAGCACGATCATACAGCTAGTCTTCAACCTTGCCAGATTGTTGAGTGCTTCATAGGTCAGTCCACCCGTAAAGGAACCGTCTCCAATTACCGCAACAACAGTATTGCAAATTCCCTTAAGTTCACTTGCTTTCGCCATTCCTATTGCCGCTGAAATGGAAGTAGAGCTATGTCCTGTCTCAAATACATCCGTCTCACTTTCTTTACGTTTGGGAAATCCACTCATTCCACCAAACTGACGTAAATGTTCAAAGCCGGCCTGCCGGCCCGTCAATATCTTATGGGTATAACTCTGATGCCCAACATCCCAGATAATCTTATCCTCCGGAAACTTCAACACCAGATGCAATGCCATCGTCAATTCCACGCAGCCCAGATTGGAAGCTAAATGTCCACCTGTTTTTGATAAATGTTCAATCAAAAAGGTACGAATCTCCTGTGCTAACGGCTGCCAGTCCTCTGTATCGTATTGTTTGATGTCATTTGGTTCCTTAATATTCTCTAACAATCCCATATTACTACCTCTTTTGTCTGTCAAACCCCTAATTCGTCCGATCGATCAGATATGTGATCAATGCATTCAGGAATGAACCATCTCCTCTCATTCCCTTCACAATTGCAATCGCTTCTTCAGAAAGACGCTCTACTTCTTTCTTAGACGCTTCTATTCCATGAATCGTAACATAAGTCACCTTCCCGCTGATCTCATCACTATGGATCGGCTTACCTAATTCTTCAAATGTTGCTGTCTCATCCAAGATATCATCCTGAATCTGGAATGCCATTCCTACATTATATGCCACTCGTCTGATCTGTTCCATCTCTTTGGCCGATGCACCTGCAAGGACACCACCAATCTGCATGGATGCCTCGATCAATGCTCCTGTCTTATTCTCATAGATATAGATCAATTGCTCTTTGTTAAGCCTTGTTCCGGTCAGTTCAACATCCGCAACCTGACCACCTATCATACCATAAATGCCCGGTTTTGCAGCAAGAATTGTCATAGCCTGATCCACTGCCCTGCGCACCTGTACTTCCCGCTGTATCGCCGCAGGATCATCCATCTCTGCCTTCTCCACCATAGTATACGCTTTTGCCGCTGTCTCATACGCATAATTCAACAGACTATCCCCGGCAAGGATTGCCATTGCTTCTCCATATACCACATGTGCTGTCTTTCTTCCTCTGCGGTAATCATCGTTATCAAGCGCCGGAAGATCATCATGAATCAGCGAATATGTATGAATCATCTCAATTGCCGCCATAAATGGCTCAATGATCTTATCTTTACCACCCAACAAATGATAGGTTTCATTCATCAACATTGGTCGGATTCGCTTACCGCCTGCGGACATCGTATACTGCATTGCATCGATTACCGTCTTCTGAAAGGAACTTTCCTTTGGCATATAAGCAAAAATCTTCTGTTCAATTCTTTCTGTTTTATTCTTTAAATCTTCCGAAAATCCCATATTATGCTTCCTCTCCCTCAGATAAAGATTCCCCGATCACAATCATCTCTTTCTCAATACCATTCAATTCCTGTTTGCATGCTGCTAACAGCTTGGCACCCGTCCCATATAAGGCAATTGATTCCTGTAACGGCGTATCTTCTTTCTCTAACTTTGCAATAATATCTTCTAACTGCGTAAATGCCTGCTCTAACTGAAATGTATCTTCTTTCTTCGTCTCTTTCTTAACAGCCATCTTAACCCTCACTCTTTTCTGTAATCTTCACTACGTTTGCCTCCATCGTTCCATCCTGTACCGTAACCGAAATGGAGTCACGTTCTTTCACATTACGCACACTGCATATCGGTGCGCCCTTACTATCTGCAATGTATCCATATCCGCCTGTTAACTTAGCGGTCGGACTCAATCCATCCAGCTTTGCAAGCAATAACTCAAACTGATGCCTGCGTCTATTATATTTTTCACTAAACACTGCAGGTATGCGTTCCGCTGTTTTTTCATACTGCCGTCTTGCTTCCTCATAACGCTTTGTTACAATCTGCGTAAGTCTTTCCTGCAAAGAATCCACATAGATTCTCTGATTCCGAAATCTTGTCATCGGTGATACCCGTTCTAATCTAGCTGCCACGTTGTCAAGATACATCTTATTCCGATGCAGGTTCTGCGTCATAACCTGTTGAAGGTTCTGTTCTAACTGTTGTAGTTTCTCCACCTGTCCCATAATATCCGGTATGGCTAGTTCACAGGCAGCACTTGGTGTTGGTGCTCTTAGATCGGCCGCATAATCTGCAATCGTATTATCAATCTCATGTCCTGTTCCGGATATGATCGGTGTCTTTGCCTCATAGATTGCCCTTGCAACAATCTCCTCATTAAATGGCCATAAATCCTCGATGGAACCTCCACCTCTTCCAACAATGATCGTATCCATCCCCATGGCATCCAATGTCTCGATTCCCTTCACAATGGTAGCTGCAGCACCGTCTCCCTGCACCTTAGCCGGATACAGATATAACTGCACATACGGATTCCTTCGTCTTGCCACATTCCGGATATCCTGTATTGCTGCTCCGGTCTTCGCTGTCACAATACCAATCTTCTTCGGAAACTTTGGAATCTCCTTCTTATGTTCAAAATCAAACAAACCTTCTTCATACAACTTCTGTTTGAGCAGCTCATAAGCCTCATAAAGATTCCCCACACCATCCTTAACGATGGATCTTACATAAATCTGGTATCTTCCATCTCTCTCATACACAGCAACGCTTCCTGTAAGAATGATACTCTGTCCATTCTCTAACTGAAAAGAAAGCCCATTCGCTCTGGCAGAACGAAACATCACCGCCGCAATGCTGCTTCCCTCCTCCTTCAATGTGAAATATATATGACCGGACGAATGATATTTCACATTCGATATCTCGCCCTTCACCTGTACTTCACGTAAGAAGAAATCATTGTCAAACATTCTCTTAATATACTTGTTAACCTGTGTAACTGAATATACTGTTGCCATGTTTCATATCCTATTCCAGGCTCTTCTCCACTTTGCCTAATACCGCATTCACAAATCCTTTCGCCTCTTCGTCACAGTAATTCTTACACAATTCTACTGCCTCATTGATGGCTACCCGGTCCGGAACATCTTCCTCAAACATCATCTCATAGACTGCGATCCGCATAATGGCAATCTCTGCCTTACCGATACGATTCACATTCCAGCCCTCACAATTCTCTGCTATCTTTGCATCGATTGCCTCTAAATGATCCTCAACTGCCTCTGCTTTCTCTTTAATATATTGCAGATTCTCTTCGCTCTTTCCCTGTAAATCCTCTAATGCAAACGCAATCTGCTCTTCCATTCCATCCTCTTTTGCAAATGGAATACGGAAAACGATCTTGAAAATCTCTTCTCTTACCTGACTTCTTAACATGTATCTGTTCCTCTCTATCTATTAACGCATAATAGGGCTGCTTCGAAAGCCTTCTAAAAGGTCTACGAAACAGCCCTTCCCATACTAGATTATGCCTTTTCTTCTTTGGCAATTGCAACACCGGCAATCCGCACTCTTACCTGTGATACGGTAAGCCCTGTCATTGTCTCGATCGCCTGCTTTACTTTCTCCTGAACCTTAGAAGATACATCAATCACACTGTAACCATACTTCAATTCAATGGATAAGTCGACTTTGACATCTTCCGGAGAGACTGCTACTTTCACTCCCTTTGAAAGATTCTTCATTCCAAGCTTGCTTACTAACTCATTCGTAATATTGCCATACATCTTAGCTACACCTTCTACTTCGGTTGCTGCAAGTCCCGCGATAATTGCGATCACATCATCTGCAATCTGGATATCTCCAAGAACACCTGCCTCCTTGAAGCTGTAGGAGCTATTCTGTGATTCTGTTGCCATAGTGATTCCTCCTTTGCCAAACCATTACTCATATGTAATATAGTATACCAAACATCCTATACTTTTTGCAATGTTTTTCGCACATTTTATGATTCAGTGGTTGTGATCACGATCTGATTCAGCTTACATCCCGTCTTTCTTGTAATAATATCCTCAATCTGTGTCCTTTGTTTGTCGGTCAATTCTTTTGTCGATACCGTCACATCTACACTATCATCTGAAATGCTTACGATGGCATCTGCAAAACCTTTTGCCGCAAGCTGTGTCTCTGCTGCATTTTCCTTCTCCATACGCTCGGTCATGGACAACATCTTGGAGACTGCATCCTTTTTTGCATCCTCGGACAGACTTTCATTATTCACAATCTCCAACAACGTCTCCTTGGCTTTTGATCGTGTCTGTTCCCGATTAAGCTTTGCCTGGGAAAGGGTAACAGAACCACTTGTAAGCACTGCTTCGCCAACGGAATCGGAATCAATCGGTTCTCCATCCTGATCCACACTTGCATCGGCAAGTTCCTCACCATCTGCCTCCTCGGTATCATCCTTTCCCTTTGCTGTATCACCCGCCGTTTCTTCTGTTTCATTCTCTGCTTTGGCATCTACTGTCTCTTCGACATCCTCTCCGGTTGTTTCCTCTGCAACTGCCGCAAGCTGTTCTCCATCATCTCCGTCTTCCACTACCGCACTGATTTCACTGTCATCCTGATTGCCTGCTGCTCCATCCCCTTGTACATCTTCCACAGAGGTATTTAACACTTGTTTATCCGAAGTAAAATTCAAATATCCTGCCACTGCGATCATAATGGCAAGCGCCGTAATAATAACCTGATTTTTTTTGAACATTTTCTTCATAGAAACCCTCTCTTATTCTTTTATTTGGATTTACACACAACTATTTTATGGGCATCAACGGAAAATAATGCCTGAACCGCCTCCTTTATCTGAAGCGCCAATACCTTGTTGTCACCACCTTCACATACTACAACAACGCCCTCAATCTCCGGGTACCGTTCCTTTACTACGATTGGTTCCGTATTCCCATCCTGTTCCTTCAAGACTGTCTCCTGTTCACTTTGCATTCTGGTCTGTTCAGATATCTTCTGGTCCTCACTGCTGGTTTCTTTTTCACTCTCATAAGGCTGGTTCTTGTCTAATATCTTCTCTCCATTATCTTTGAGTGTGATCATTACATTAACGTTTCCGGCGCCCTCCATACCTGCTATTGTTTGTTCTAGCTTATTCTCTAAGTTTCCAATATATGCATCCTTTTCTATCTTTTTACTTTGTTCGGTTGTTTGCATTCCTGCTGTTTTCTTTTTGCCTCCATTCCGACCCGACAGACTTTCCACCGGTGTGGCAACCAATAGAAAGAACACACCCAGCAAGAATACAATCAGGATCTTCTGCCTTTTGTCTTCACTCATCTTTATATCCTTAAATATAGCAAAAATGCCCTGCGCACCAGATTCCTTAATCTCATCTGTTTCCTTCATATTGAATCACAACCTCCTGTCCGAATATTTCATGAAAATATTGCTCTAATACCCCAATATCTCCCACTGTATCTCCAAATACAATCTGTACACGGCTTACAGTTCCATCTTCTTCCACTTCAACAGTAAGTTCTTCTATTGCATATCCGCTTTCCATCAGTGCCGCTTTCACCTGCATGGCAATCGACTGTTCGTATAAATGCAGGCTTTGTTCCGACATAAGATCCGGTTCGGAAACCGCAAAGAAATCTTTGATATATGTTATATAGGTGTCTTCATCAATCTGCAACAATTCCATAACCGGATGGATCATAACAAGAATAAATAACAAACCAACTACCAGACCAATGTGTTTCGCATATGATTTATTCGGACATAGCATTAAAATGACCGATGAGATAATCCCAAATAATAAACCACTTCTAACCCAGGATAATATCCACTCCATCTCCTATTCTCCCTTTCGCCAGAAACCTGCCTCTGCTTATCCTCCGGTATTCCATCGTACATTTGTCGTCAGGATCACAATCGCAATGGACAGAATCGATAGTACCAGAGAGGTTCCTGCTGCCCGTACCAATATGCCGGTACTGTCACATGCCCCCTGAATTCCGGCAAGAATCCGTTTATCACTGACCGGCTGTATGAATGCCAGAATCACTCTATATGCAACATAAAAACTAAACATTTTGAGCAGTGGAATGCCACCTAATACCAATAATAAAAGAACTGCCGATATTCCCACACAATTCTTGATCAATACTCCTGCGCCTAACAAAATGGTACCAAGTGCAGAAAAGGAACTTCCACCCGGAATTACCGAAAGTCCCTTTTGTAATACACTATATTTTGCATTGTCATACACCGGCACTAAGATGCTTTTCATCACATTTAAACCGATAATTCCCGTCCCGACCGCTTTCAATATAAAACAGACCGACTGTTTGATCAATGCCGCTAACTTAGAAAACCGATCCTTTGACTGAATCTGATTGAGTACGACTACGAGAAAATAAACCCGGATTGCCGGAAGGACAAGATACAGTAATACTTTCTCTAATAAAGCCAGCATGCCAAGAAACATCGAATTGACCATCTGCGAAGTAGTCAGTCCGCTGCATAATACAAGCGACATATAAAATGCCGGAAGCAGACATTCCATCAACTCCTTGATGTAACAAATGAGCTTCTCCGCCATGTCATATACTAACGAAAAGGATTGTAACAGCAACATTGCGATCATCAGATAGGTAATATAGAATCCCTGTTCCCCGACATAGCTGACTTTCAATATTGATGAATAATTATGAAAGACTGCTGCGATCACAACCAGCAACAATAACTTGATCAGCAAGGTTCTATTTTCTAATACCTCCACTAACATTCCCCGATAGAAACTTTCCAAGGCTTTCTGTATTGCTCCTTCCACGTCCCCACTCATAAGAATCCGGAATACATCCTGAAAGGATATATCCTCTTCCATTCCATATGCCCGCCGGATTCCATTTAAGTCGGCATCTAATCCTTCAAGATCCACCGCCTCTTCATATTCTTCTATATATAGTTCCTTTGCATAGACCGGCCGTGATATTCCTAATATGTAAAAACATACGATACCAATTATCCAGAATCGATTGCGCATATCCTCACCACCTTCTCTACGGCAGTACCGATGTGATTGTATTCACAATGGCAAGCAGGATGGGCATACTCATTACCATCATCGTAAGTTTTCCCCCAATCTCAATCTGTCCGGCGACTGACATAAATCCCGATTCCCTGCACACATTTGAGACAAACTCACACAAATAAGAAATGCCGACAATCTTTAGTAAAATCTCAAAATACCCGGACTCTAACCCAATATCTTCCATTACTCCATCTAAGAATTCCATCACAAAGGTAAGCCTGCCTACAGCATAAAATAGTACAAACATACTTAATAAAAAAGACAGATAGATCCACACCGGACTTCCCATCTGTTTTAATTGAAGTGCAAGTAATACACCAACCATTACCCCACACATAATCTTATAAAAACTCATATTAAGACCTCACAATCCAAATAAACTCTGCATGGATTGAAACAGTTCCACTACATAAGGAAGGATCCAGGTAAGCACTACGATAATACCTGCCATTGTCACAAAAAATGCCTGATCGTCCCGCCCAGCATGTTTCAACACCTGATTCAATAATGCTATCACAATTCCAAGTGCTGCTATTTTTATGATAATCTCAACCGGCATAACTGTTCTCTCCTTATTGCTTTCTGTTGATGGATACTTTCTCTACAGGAACAGGATACATGTCATAAAACCAATAAATGCACTGATGGATACAATCATTTTCTTCTTCTGTTTGATCTCTTTTTCCAAATTCCTGCGGTTATGTTCAATCTGTAATGCTACATAATCTAATGCCTTGCTCTGCACTGCCGTATCCAATGTTCCCAGCTTGTCCTTTAGGGCAAATAACGGCTCCATATCCTCCCGTTTCAGAGCTGATCGTTCATATAACTGCTCCGTCTCTTCTATCCAGACATCCGCAAACATCATACGATCCTTGTCCTGCAACCGCTTTGCCATATTGAAAAACCAATCAGAAAAAGGGGCTTTCTCCTGAATACTCATTTTTTCAAAACAAACAGGCAGCGGATTCGACATATATTGAATCTCGCTTTTTAATTGCAACAAAATACTATACAATCTGCGAAGCTCAGTTTCCCTTTGGTCTAGTCTGACATTCAACGAATACGCAAGATACCCACTACTGCCTAACACAAGGACTGAACCCATCATTTTGAAAATGATCTCCATCTGCATCCCTCCTGATCGTTCCAAAGATTTATCTTTAAGCGGGCAGCTTATTGGCAAATAATACACTTCCTCTCTCATCAAATATCGTCTCTACCTGTCCGGGTGTCTTTCCCCCTGCTAACACAATAAAACGTTTGAACATCTTTTCTTCTACCAGCTTACGAAGTATTGGCTTATTTTTGATATCCTCAATCGAAGAACCGTGTACTGTTGCAATGATCTGGCAGCCACAATTCATTACATACGCAAGTGCCTCAATGTCTTCCCTCTTTCCAATCTCATCCACCGCGATCACAACCGGCGACATACTACGGATCATCATTAGCATTCCCTCTGCTTTTGGGCAACAGTCTAAGACGTCCGTCCGCATTCCGACATCATTTTGCGGAATTCCCAGATAACAGGCTCCAATCTCTGAACGCTCATCCACTACACCGACACTGATTCCCGGATGAATCTCATCTCCATTCGATACCAGCCGCACAATATCACGCAGTAATGTTGTCTTACCACATCCGGGCGGCGAGATGATCAGGGTATGACAGATTCTGTCATTTTCATATATGTATGGCAAAATGCCGGCTCCACATCCCTTCTTCTCATGTGACATACGGATATTGATAAACGAAATGTGCTTCACACTCTTCACCTTTCCCTGCTCTAAGATTACTTTTCCTGCCAATCCGATCCGATGACCGCCCTGCACCGTGATAAATCCCTGCCGTATCTCATCCTCGTATGCATAAAGAGAAAAACTGCTGATATATTCCAGTGTCTCCTTCACATCATTTGTCGTGACGATATATCCCTCTTTTGCTTGTCTTAACAGCCTGCCACTCTCCGACATGAAATACTCGCCACCTGCATATAACAAAATAAACGGTTCATTGGTTCGAAGCCGCAGTTCTTGTAAACATTCATAATCAATCTGGGACTGTTCCAATATCCGGCGTAGTTTTGCTGAAACGATCTTTAGGATTTCTTCTTTCTTTGCCATGGTTCTTCCCTTCTTGTCTCGTATTTTTGATCCCCATATTGCTAATATATGCGAGGGAGTGGGAAATGATGACAAAAAGGAAGGCTCGATGTTCAAGCGGCGCCTCTGAATTGCTTCGCTGTTTGATTGATTTGACTCCGCTCCATCTCGCCTGCTGGCTCGATGTTCAAGCGGCGCCTCTGAATTGCTCCGCTGTTTGATTGATTTGACTCCGCTCCATCTCGCCTGCTGGCTCGATGTTCACGCGGCGCCAAATGAATGCGCTAACGCGCATTCACAAAATAAAAAGAAGAGGTTCTTATTCGTGCAAGCACGAAAGAACCTCTTCTTTCCATTTTATCAATCAAACAGCGATTCGCTTGGCTTATGCTCTTGACATATATTCACCAGTTCTGGTGTCAATGACGATCTTATCACCCTGGTTAACGAATAATGGAACATTCAATGTAGCACCAGTCTCAACCGTACATGGCTTTGTAGCACCTGTTGCTGTGTTACCCTTAACACCCGGCTCACACTCTGTAACCTCTAATGTTACATTAATCTCTGGCTCGATTGCAAATACATTACCATCATGAGATACAACCTTAACATTCTCGTTCTCTTTGACAAACTTCAAAGAATCTCCAACTATGTCAGAACCTAAAGCGATCTGATCATATGTCTCGTTATCCATGAAGTAATATAAATCTCCATCCTCATATAAATACTGCATATTCTTACGATCAATGTGAGCAGTCTCAAACTTCTCTGTTGGACGGAAACTGTTCTCGATCACACCACCATTGACGATATTCTTTAACTTAGTACGAACGAATGCAGCACCCTTACCTGGTTTTACGTGCTGGAACTCGATAACCTGACAGATCTTTCCTTCGTACTCAATTGTTACACCGTTTCTAAAATCACTTGCTGTAATTGTTGCCATGAAAATAATCCTCCTTAAAACTTCTCATCTCATACGCACTCATAATCATACGCTCTTAGCCTCTATTAGGCACTCATATACCAAGATTATACCTTATTCGTATATATTTTTCAATAAAAAAATGCGTGATACACTAAAAATAAAACGCCCTGTTGGATCAACAAGCAAAAATCCGTTTATCTACCTAGGATTCCTGCTTTGCCAATGCCTCTTCTGCCGCATCTAATGACTGATATCCATAGAGCAATGCCGTATTCGTCATAATCTGCTTTGCAAGATTCTCCTCTGCCTGCTTTAATGATACGATCCATCTTCCATATAGGGATAATGTCCGATCGGAATAAGTCAGCAATTCGCCCTTCAAATATGTCTCATAGGACGTGTTCCATGGATTATCCGTCTCTTTCCGGATTGTTCTGGCATTCCCCGCCATATAAGGATACTCTTTGGCAAACGCCTCCATCCATTCTACCTGAATCTCTGCAATCTGATCCACAATAGCGCGTTTCTGCTCCGAACATACCGGAAAACGATCTGCAATCTTCGCGTATTCCTCCGGCGTTGTCGACTCCATCATCCTACCATACTTTTCTGTGATCAGATTCCAGTTGCGATCATTTGCTTCCACAAAATCGACATAGAAGCTTTCCAATAATTCCTTCGGCCATGTAAGATACTGGCTTTTCCGCATAACAGAAAATGTATTCCAGTCATTCTGACAGTCTGCCCTGCCACCTTCATTTTCCACCTTATCAAAAGCATTCCATTCCAACTTAACAATGGCATCTACCAGTTCTTCTTTTGTAATGACATCTTCCTTCATCGTGGATATTCCCTCTTTTCTTTCCTGTAGTACATATGGTATCTGGTCTTCTAAATACACCGCATCACTTGTTGTATAGCCCATTCGTTTCAATAACTGCACCATTGATTCCGCAATATGCTGAATCTGTTCCACAATCGGATCATCTGCATTCGTAATTCCAATCCAGTCAACCGCCTCTCGCTGCCGATAACTTTCAAGCGATGGATATTCTGTCATCAGTACCTCAATCTGCCGCAGGATGTCCTGTCCTTCCTTAAGCTGACGTGCCATAATAAGCTGCCACTTCCTATGCGGCATATAGACATCATTTACCAGATAGAGTAATTGTATCGTCTGTTCTTCCATCTCATGAAGCATCCGCACCGCACTTTCCAACTCACCACGTTTCATCATACGCTCGTAATTATACTGTCCGGACTGACAGATCAACCCTAATGCCTGTGCCAGTTTTCTCCGCTTAACCTCCTGCGGATATCCTTTTTTGAGATTCGTATAAATGCGTCCAAACACTGTATCCGTTCCTTCAAACAACCTTCCATTCGTTACAGTAGCAAGCTGCCAGTCCTCCACCCTCAGATAGACCGAATCCGGCAGGTTCTCATGTTTCATCACATAAGCAATCTCTTCCTCTGACAGATTAAGGATTCTGCCAAGGAAATCTTCTATCACGATCACGCCATTTCTCGGCTTGCCCGGAATCTCAACCGGTCGCTGTAATCCCCGGAAGGTATCCGGCAGATTTGCATAGAATTCTTCTAACTTTGCTCCATCCTTTTCGTACCGCTCTCGCGTCACAAAGAGATCAAATCCCGGACCAAAATCATGATCCATGGAAAAAATATCGTCCATACCAAAACATTCCGAACCTTCTCCTACTTTTCCAACTGCAACCAGTACATCTTGTTCTGAACTTCCAGTCAACTCTTTATCTCCCTGTTTCCCCTCACTTGTCCCCAACCGACCATGTGCGATATACTGGTTCATCAACTGTTTCGCATATTTCTCATAATAATCCTGTGCAAGTTTCAGTCCTTTCATAGCACAGGGCTTTCCCAATTGTTCATAACACATCTGAGCATTGCACACTAACCGGAAGTATGCATGTGTCAGCCCAACATGACTGCGCAACAATACCATTGCCTGTTGAAATGCTTCCACCGCTTTCCCATATTCCTTTTCTGCAACTAAGATATCACCAAGTGCTGACAATGCTGCACTGTAATGATAATCCTCTGTTAATCCATTCCGGAATATTGCAAGTCCCTGTTGTATGGCTTCTTCTGCCTCCTGAAGCTTTCCTGCTTTCGTATAAGATACCGCCAGATTTGTATAGGTAACTGCAAGTTCCACCTTCGCCTCTGGGTATTCCTTCACAATTACAAGTGCATCTGACAACGCCTGGCAGGCATCCTCAAAACGTCCCATCTCCTGATATAACAAAGAAAGATTATTCCGATAACTTGCCCATCGAAAATCCTTTGCATCTAATACTTTCCGATAGATCTGTTCTACCTGCTTATAGTATTGAAGTGACTGTTCCCATTTGCCTGCCGCACGATAGGCATTCGCAATATTCAGGCAGCTTGTTCCGTAATGAACGGTATCCTTCAAACCTGCCCGCTCCATAAATGGCAGCAGTTTTTCACAATACGCCTCTGCCTTATCATACTGTGAACTGTCCCGATAAAACCCGATCAATTCATTAATGATCGTGATGGCCGCTCCCACATCACCCTCTGTCAGTGCCTGTTCTAAATACTTTGACAGATAATCTTCTACCTGGCCACTCTTTCGTTCTGCAAACAACTGATCCAGTCCACGGATCACATTTTCAATATCCATACTTCCATTTCCCTTTCATCATTCCTGCAATCATACAGACTTGATTACATATATCCCATACACACAAAGGGCAGATTCTATAACTATCTTCAAATCCACCCCTGTCTTACATATTTCCTATTAATTTGTCTTTCACAACTGCCATAAATTCCCTCACATAATTGGTCGGTATCAGGTACCAGACTGACTTTGCCGCTAACCCTCCTACCTGCTCATACCCTGCCTTTCTCGCAATACCAACCGCACGCAATACATGAAAATCTGTCGTCACCACGATTACTTTCGATTCCTTAGCACTCCCGCCTGCTTCTGTAAGAAGCTTTTGGGAATAATCCAGATTCTCCTTGGTTGAGGTCGACTGATCTTCCACAAGGATTCTCTCTGCGGCTATTCCATAAGAAAGCAAACCATTCTTCATTGCCTCTGCTTCTGAAATTCCTTCATCTGCACCCTGACCACCGCTGACGATTGCCTGCGTATCAGGATGCTTCTTCATATACTCAGCAGCTTTATTGATCCGGTACTGTAAGATCAAAGAAGGTGTTGTGCCATTCACTTTAGCACCTAACACGATCAGGTAATCTGCCTCTTCTTTCGGTTGCTTTACACTCTCCGCAATGATCATACCTTCGATCACGACAAATACCAGACAGCCACACATAACAATTGCTTCTATCAAAATGAGAACCGGCTTTGGCATCCATTGAAATCCCCTCTTAGAAAAGGCCAGTACAAGTGAGACTCCAAGAAAGAACAGACCAAGTACCAGCCACACAAAGCTGAACAGGAAAGCCGGTCCAATCGTTGCCATCAATATACAAAAATACAACAGACATGCAAGCGCAAGTACATAACCACTATACTGTATTATTCTCTTCTTCATGTCGTAGCCTTATCCTTTAACCGTTTGACTACTTCCTCTTCCCGTCCGGTCTCCTCCTGATACGAAGAGGCAACTACAATCAGGGTAACTCCTAATTCTAATGCAGCTTCCATCTTCTCGATGAAACCACTTGAGATACCGGAATCTTTTGTCACCAGATAACGAATCTGATAATCCTTCAACATGGCTTGGTTCATCTGTTTTGAAAATGGTCCGGTCATACCGATCAGATGTCTGCCCCGGATTCCCAGCTCCTCACAGGCTGCCATAATAGCACTATTAGAAATCACACGCGAATACAGTCGATCCTCATAATGCTCCAGCTTCGTATATTCATAAATCTCTAATGCACCGGTTGCTGTCAGTACATTCCCTTCTACCTCATTCAGATAATCCACAGCCGCCTTAATGCTCTCTACAATTATGATACGGTCATTGCCCGTATCCTTCTGCAGTTCACCCTTGACTACCAGTTCACCCCGGTTCGCCAATTCATAGATAGCGGTTAATTCCCCTTTGACTGCCAGTTCACCTTTGACAGACAACTCACCCTTCACCGATAATCCTGTGCGCGGAATAGCCACCACACCACTTGACTGTACGATCATTTCCTTCTTATCATTGTTATTATTGTTATTATTCTTCTCTGCCATTGCTCTAACCTCCTGCAATCAATATCTGTCTCTACATCTCAGAACCGGATGGTCAGCTTCTTCACAGCCGCAGCCATAGCAATTCCATCCCGTTCCTGCTTCTTGATCACAAGCTTTCCATTATGACTTCCCCTCAATGCACAACGCTCGCTGGCATTATCAATATTAAAGATATCACCTACACTATCGCATCCCGTAAAATTACCTGTTATCTCCTCCAACGTCTCATCAGAATAAGTCTGATACTTGACATTCAAGGATCTTGCAACCTCTACAATACCCGGTTCTTCGTCTAAATGATAAATGGAACAGATGCGTCCAATTCTTGTCAATGGAATCTGATACTTCTGCAAAGTCGAATAAATAAACTGCTCGATATCACTCGCCTTTGTTCCCGGACTGCACACAAGACCAATGATAATATTCTTCGGAACCAAATGCAATGTCTTCTCAAAAGGATGGGACAACAGATCCGTCGATACAAATATACCTGCATCCTTACCTTCATTGCCAAGACTTTCCGGCACTTTCCCTTCTATAAAGTAATCACATTCAAAGCCAACCGGCTTACCATATAGAATCTCATTCGAAATCTCCTTTGCAAGGACACTCTCCACGATATTCAGATGATTCTTCTTGGCAAATGCTTCAATACTGAACACACCACCTGAATGATTTCCGTTCGTAATAACCGGATTTGCATTCAACTGATCTGCCAGACTATACGCTAATTCATTCGCTGTCACCATCTGACCCGATAACAACGGAATCACGTTCTTACCAATCTCGTCCAATACCACCACCGCAGGGTCTACCGCTTTGCTCCGGATAAATGGTGTAATTGTCCGGATTGCCGTCTCACATGATCCAATAAATATAATGGCATCTGTCTCATAAAAGATTCTCGCCACCGTAGTTTCCAACCTCTGAATCGGCAGCTTGCCCGCCATCACTGCAAACTTCTCTGATGCATACGAATAAACGCTATGTCCTTCCTCTTCCAAACATACTTCTATCTTATCACTTAAAATACATCCCTTGATAGAAAATGCCAACAAACTAATATTCATATCATCCCTCCAATCCTTACTCCACTTCCCATACAGATGTGAATATTATACACCATTTTTCTTATATATTAAAGCTTTTTCAGGCAATCTTAATGAGCAAATCGCATTTTCCGGTAACTCTTTCCTATCTTTGTTATCAAGGAATCCCGAACAAATAACTTCTCTCTAAAACAAAAAAAGAGTAGCCCGACCCAGAAGTCTATATTCTTCTGAGCAGGCATACTCCTATTGACCCTCATTCTTATTCTTTATCTAACCAATTACTTCTTAGTAATGTATCCCTGTGCTTTCAAAAGCTCTGCACAAAGAACTGCTCCACCTGCAGCGCCACGAACGGTGTTATGAGAAAGTCCAACAAATTTCCAGTCATATACACTGTCCTCACGGATACGTCCAACAGAGATCCCCATTCCATGCTCAAAGTCGACATCTAACGTAACCTGCGGACGATTGTCCTCTTCCATATACTGAATGAACTGCTTTGGTGCACTTGGAAGGTTCAACTCCTGTGGAACACCCTTGTACTCTACTAACTTCTGAATCAACTGCTCCTTAGTCGGCTGCTTTTTGAACTTTACAAATACAGCAGCGGTATGACCATTCAATACCGGAACGCGGATACACTGACAGGTAATAACCGGGCTGGTTGCAGGAACAATCTCACCCTTCTCCTCATCAATATGTCCCCAGATACGAAGTGGCTCTTTTTCCGACTTCTCTTCCTCGCCACCGATAAACGGAATAATATTACCAACCATCTCCGGCCAATCCTTAAATGTCTTACCGGCACCGGAAATTGCCTGATATGTAGTAGCCACTACTTCATATGGCTCAAATTCCTTCCATGCCGTTAATACAGGAGCATAACTCTGGATCGAACAATTAGGTTTTACCGCTACGAATCCGCGAGTAGTTCCCAAACGCTTCTTCTGGAACTCAATTACTTTCATATGCTCCGGATTGATCTCCGGAACAACCATCGGTACATCCGGTGTCCATCTATGTGCAGAGTTATTGGATACAACCGGCGTCTCCGTCTTAGCATATGCTTCCTCAATCGCCTTGATCTCATCCTTGCTCATATCTACTGCACTAAATACAAAGTCAACAGTAGAAGCAACTTCTTCTACTTCATTCACGTTGTGTACAATGATCTTCTTTACTGCTTCCGGCATTGGAGTATCCATCTTCCATCTGTCCCCTACGGCTTCCTCATATGTCTTGCCGGCACTTCTAGGACTTGCTGCAATTGTAGTTACCTCAAACCATGGATGATTCTCCAATAATGCGATAAATCTCTGACCTACCATACCAGTACCACCAAGGATACCTACTTTCAACTTTTCACTCATATTTCATACTCCTCTTTATCTTTGACAAATGAACATCTCCTTTGTCATCGTTGTAATCCTCATAATCATACTCTAATCCATCCGATAACGCAAGAGCTTTCTCTAAGGATTGTGCATTTTGCCTTGAATCCACACCTATTTGGTAGGAATCATATGCAATATTTTCATACCGTTCATCCCTTTACCGCAATCATAAACTCCACACCATCATCTGTATTCTCTACTGAACAATATCCTTCATGTGCTGATGCAATCTCCTTTACAATAGATAACCCAACACCAAATCCCTTTCCACGTGTCCTTGCTTTATCCACCTTACTAAAAGCATCCCAGATAGACTCCATCTCTGACTCAGCAATATGACTACCAGAATTGTACACCCGGAACTCATAATATTCCCCGTTGCGCCTGCCCGCAACCTGAATCCGCATCTGATCCCCCGTTCCATGCGATACTGCATTTCGCACAAGATTATTCAAAGCTCTCTCCACCAAAAGAAAATCTGCATTTATAACATCATCTGCATCATATTGCTCCGTATATGTGATATTTTTCTCTAATGTCTCATCCCGGAAACAATTCCGGATATTCCGCATCAGGTATTTCACTGCAAAGGATTCCTGATGCATCTCTTCCGTCTTTTGCTCAAATTTGGACAGTTCTAACATCTCTCTCACCAATACATCTACCCGGGTACTTTCATTGGATATGATCTCACAGTATTGCAACGCTTTTTCCGGATTCTTTTGCAGCACAACCTTCAGACGGTCCGCATATCCCATAATAACCGCAATTGGAGATTTGATCTCATGGGAAATATTGCGCACAAGACGTTTTCTCTTTTCAAGATCATTTTGCAATTGGACAAGATTTGCCTCTAAATGATCCGACATCTTATTAATTGCCATTCCCAACTGCCCTAACTCATCCTCCGACTTCACCTCTACCCGGATATCAAATTCCAGATTTGATATATGTTCTGCCGCACGCTGCATGTTACGGATCGGCACAACCATGCGTTTCGTAATTCTCCATACAAACAACCAGCCCACTAATATAATAACAACCCCTGCTAAGAGATCAAATACAATCGCCGAATACATGGCATTTTCCAGGCTCCGATATGATCGCCCTAATATTACATAGCGGTCTTTTGCAACTTTCTTGATCACCCTTACTAAAATTACACCGGACTGTTTCTCTGAATTTCTTGACATGGATACGACTTCCCCATTATCCAATTGTTCTTTCGTATCGTCAAATAAAATGGAACTCATGGAACCAACCGCCTTTTGATGGTATTCGCTGATCTTAGTTGTACTAATTACATTCTTATCCCCATCGATCACTGTAACGGCGGTATTCATATCCTCATCAATCTGTTCAATATATCCGGTGAATTCATCATCTGTATAAGAATCTTCATGTTCCATCGTTTGGGCAATCTTCTCCATCTGTTTGGTACTAAGATACACCGAAAAAGGAATCATAAAGAAATAGGTCAATACAATATTAAGAATAATAAAAGACGCTATCAATGCCACGCCAATCGCACAGATTCTCTTTCCTAATGACTTCTTCATGCCTCTACCTCAAAGGAATAACCAATTCCACGGATCGTCTTAATGTAATTACCTGCATCCCCTAAGTTTGCCCGTAACATCTTCACATGCGTATCAATCGTACGGATATCTCCTTCATAATCATATCCCCAGATACGATCAAGGATCTTCTCCCTTGAAAGTACAATATTCTGATTATTGACAAGCAGTTCCAACAATTGAAATTCCTTGTTATTCAATGGAATCTCTTCTCCCTTGACATATACTTTATGTGCCACCGGATCAATCTCCAAAATTCCCAATTCTATGCTTTCCAGACTCTGTGCCTTCGTTAAACGTAACAGATTCTTCACCCGTTCCACCAGGATGTCATAGTGAAATGGTTTGCTGACAAAATCACTTGCTCCATGCCGCAAGCAGGCCAATTCACTTGATGAATCCCCAAGTGCGGTCAACATCAGAACCGGAACATCCGTCCGATCCCGAATCTCTTCCAACACTTCCATGCCATCCATCTTTGGCATCATAATATCTAATATCACAAGTGCAATATCCGGCGTATTCCAAAAGATATCCACTGCCTCCTGTCCATCCCGTGCCGTATACACCTGATATCCTTCCTCTTCCAAAACTTCTTTCACCAAATCCCGCAACAGATCATCATCATCTGCCACCAAAAGATTCACCGCCATATATGTATCCTCCAATCTCATTCCTTCATTGTTGCATTCACCACTTGCTTCGTGCTTAACACATTGCTTTGTAAACTCGCATTTCGAATTTTCATTATACCGTGCCTGTGTGAAATATACAAGAAAAGGCAGTTACAAATGTAACTGCCTTACAATAATTCTATATTATGCTATGATTGCTATTTGTTCCTGCTATCCTTCTTAGATGACACGCACCTTAACAACACCTTCTACGGCTTCTAACTCAGTCTTGCTTGCATCATCAATCGCAGCATCTACATCCAAAATGGTATATGCCCAGTCACCCTTTGACTTGCTGACCATATTGGCAATGTTAACTGACTTGCTGGAGAACACACCTGTAAATCTGGTAAGCATATCCGGAATATTCTTATGACAAATGGCTACTCTGGCTGCCGTCTCACAAACACCTGCATCACATGCCGGATAGTTTACGGAATTCTTAATGTTACCATTTTCCATAAAATCAGCGATCTGCTTTACAGCCATTACTGCACAGTTATCCTCTGACTCTTCCGTAGAAGCACCAAGATGCGGCAATGTGATCACATTATCTACACCCGCAACTGCCGGATTTGGGAAGTCTGTCACATACTTAGCCACCTTGCCGGAAGCAAGTGCTTCAATCATGTCTGCATCATTTACCAGAGTATCTCTCGCAAAGTTAAGAATACGAACGCCATCTTTCATCATTGCAAATGCTTCTTTGTTAAGCATTCCCTTTGTGCTAGGAAGTGCCGGAACATGGATGGTAATATAATCGCACTCTTTGTAAATGTCCTCTACATTGGTAATATGCTTAATATGACGGGATAATGACCATGCTGCATCTACAGATACATATGGATCATAACCATATACTTCCATACCAAGACGGAATGCAATATTAGCGACCTTGGCACCGATCGCACCAAGTCCGATTACACCTAACTTCTTACCCTGAATCTCATTACCTGCATACTGTTTCTTCTGCTTTTCCACCTTCTTCGCAATATCAGGATCTGCTGCATTCTCCTTTACCCAGTTATAACCACCCATCAGATCACGGGAAGCAAGTAATAGACCGGCAACTACGATCTCCTTTACACCATTGGCATTCGCACCCGGTGTATTGAATACAACAATACCCTTCTCTGCACACTTATCAAGCGGAATATTATTCACACCTGCACCCGCTCTTGCAATTGCTGCAAGACTGTCAGGAAGGTCCAAGTCATGCATTGCTGCAGAACGTACTAATACGGCATCTGCATTATCCATGCTGTCTACAATTTCATAATTATCTGAGAATAAATCCAAACCACATGCTGCAATTGGATTCAAACAATTAACTTTTGTCATGATTACTCCTCTTTCTTATTACTTTGCATTGTTTGCTTCAAACTCTTTCATGAACTCTACTAACTTCTCAACACCTTCGATCGGCATTGCATTGTAGATAGATGCACGCATACCACCAACTGTTCTGTGTCCCTTAAGGTTCACAAATCCTGCTGCAGTTGCTTCCTTTACAAACTTCGCATCCATCTCTTCATCACCTGTTACAAATGGTACATTCATCAAAGAACGATCTTCCTTCACAACCGTACCCTTAAATAACTTAGAAGAATCTAAGAAATCATAAAGAATGGCTGCTTTCTTCTCGTTGTGGATCTTCATTGCCTCTAATCCACCCATCTCTTTTACCCATTTGAACACTTTACCACAGATATAGATACCATATGCCGGTGGTGTGTTATATAAAGAATTTGCATCTGCCTGTGTCTTGTATTTCAACATAGTTGGAGTACCCGGTAATACATCATCTGTGATCAGATCCTCACGAATGATTGCAATAACAACACCTGCAGGTCCTACATTCTTCTGAACACCAAAGTAAATAAGACCATAATCTTCCACATTCACTGGCTGAGACAAAATATCAGATGACATATCTGCTACTAGGATCTTACCCTTTGTATTCGGAAGCTTCTTGTAAGTGGTTCCGTAAATTGTATTGTTATGGCAGATATATACATAATCTGCATCATCATCAATATCCAAATCGCTGCAATCCGGAATATAGGAAAAAGTCTTATCTGCAGAAGATGCAATTGCTTTTGCATTACCATATCTCTTTGCTTCTTCAAAAGCCTTCTTAGCCCACTGTCCTGTAATAATGTAATCTGCAACACCATTTTTCATCAGGTTCATCGGAATTGCTGCAAACTGCTGCGACGCACCACCTTGTAAGAACAAAACTTTGTAGTTGTCTGGAATCTTCATTAAGTCTCTCAAATCCTGCTCTGCAGTCTGAATGATCTCTTCAAAAGCTTTGGATCGATGACTCATCTCCATAACACTCATTCCGGTTCCGTTGTAGTTTAACATCTCGTCTGCTGCCTGTTTTAACACAACCTCTGGCAATACAGATGGTCCTGCTGAAAAATTGTACACTCTTTCCATGTCATATCCTCCTATATGTTCCTTATACTACTTTCTGTCTGCCCTTCCGAAATACCATTTCTTCTTACAGACATTCAAGTCTTTTATAATATACTATACGTGCGATCCGAATATGTCAAATCGCACGTTCGCATTTCATTAGTTTGCAGCCACGTATGGCTTACGATTCTATATTATTTCTCAAGGTCTTCCTCAGAGAAACAGGTTGAGATTGGCTGACCGGCTGCAACCATAGGCCATACCTTATCATCCTCATCGATCTGTGCATCAATCACACATGGTCTTCCGGATGCTAATGCCTGCTTAAATGCATCCTCAAACTCAGAGATTGTTGTTGCCTTAAATGCCAAAGCGCCCATACCCTCTGAGATCTTAACAAAATCAACCGCATCATCTAATATAGTATTCGAATATCTCTTATCATAGAATAATGTCTGCCACTGACGAACCATTCCCAATACATGGTTATTAATAACAACCTGAATGATTGGAATATTATATCTTGCAGCGGTTGCAATCTCGTTCATATTCATACGGAAACAACCATCTCCGGCAATATTAACCACTACCTTATCCGGTCTTCCGACTTTGGCTCCGATACATGCACCTAAGCCATATCCCATCGTACCAAGTCCACCGGAAGTCAACAACTGTCTTGGCTCCTTAAACTTATACATCTGTGCCGCCCACATCTGATGCTGTCCTACATCGGTTGTGATAATGGCATCTCCCTTCGTCAGCTCATAGATCTTAGAAATTGCAGTCGGACCTGTGAAAACATCGGTTGGATAAGTATTCGGATACTTCTCTTCCATTGAAAGAATCTCTTCTTTCCATTCTTTGTGATCCTGTTGGTCAATCACTGCATTCAGTCTTGTAAGGATCTCCTTTGCATCTCCAATAATACTTGCATCTACTACAATATTCTTATTAATCTCTGCTGCATCTACATCAATCTGTACGATCTTCGCATTGTTAGCAAACTTCTTCGCATTACCGATTACACGGTCAGAAAAACGTCCACCGATTACGATCAACAGATCTGCCTCCGTCACACCAAAGTTAGAAACCTTCGTTCCATGCATACCGATCATGCCTGTGTAATGTGGATCATTGCCATCAATCACACCCTTACCCATCAACGTATCGCAAACCGGTGCATCCATCTTCTCAACGAACTCACGAACCTCTTTGTAAGCTCCCGACGCTACAGCACCACCACCAACCATAATGTATGGTTTCTTAGACTTAGCGATCATCTTAGCAACTGTCTCAATATCAGATTCCCAGATCGTATCCGTTACCGGTGCGATCTCCTCCGGTTTCTTATATTCATAATCTGCCAGATTGGAAGTCACATCCTTGGTAATATCCACCAATACCGGACCCGGTCTTCCTGTCTTGGCAATCTTAAATGCACGACGAATCGTATCTGCTAACTCATGTACATTCTTAACAATAAAGCTATGCTTTGTAATTGGCATAACAACACCGGCAATATCGATCTCCTGGAAAGAATCCTTTCCCAATAACGATACACCAACATTCGCTGTAATCGCAACCAACGGAATTGAATCCATATATGCCGTTGCAATTCCTGTTACTAAATTCGTTGCTCCCGGACCGGAAGTTGCCATACATACACCAACCTTACCTGTTGCTCTTGCATATCCGTCTGCTGCATGAGACGCTCCCTGTTCATGGGATGTCAAAACATGATGAATCTCCGGATGTTTATATAATGCATCATAGACATTCAGTATGGTACCTCCCGGGTACCCGAATACTGTGTCTACTCCCTGTTCTTTCAAACATTCGATTACAATTTCTGAACCTGTTAACTGTTTCATACTTATATCTCCTCTTTCAGTCAGGTGCCATATCAGCACCTGACAATATATTTATTACTATACGATTCGTATTCTCTCATCTTTACAATAATAAAACTTTTATAGTGGTTTTGTAAAGTCCATATTCAAACTTTTGTCAAAATAAGGTATTTCTGCTTAATTATTTTAATTCCAAAACTGCTCCTCGGTTACCGGAAGTTACCATTTTCGCATATCTTGCAAGATATCCGGTTGTAACCTTTGGCTCTCTTGGAGTCCAGTTTGCTTTTCTCTTAGCAAGTTCTTCGTCCGAAACGCATAACTCGATCGAACATGCATCAATATCAATCTTAATGATATCGCCCTCTTCTACAAATGCGATCGGGCCGCCAACGGCTGCCTCCGGAGATACATGACCGATAGACGCCCCACGGCTTGCTCCTGAAAAACGTCCGTCTGTGATCAGAGCAACGGAAGAACCAAGTCCCATTCCTGCGATAGCAGAGGTTGGATTCAGCATCTCTCTCATACCAGGGCCACCCTTCGGACCTTCATAACGGATCACTACAACGTCTCCTTCTACAATCTTACCACCCTTGATCGCTGCAATTGCATCCTCTTCACAATCAAATACACGAGCCGGGCCTTCATGCTGAAGCATCTCCGGAACAACAGCAGAACGTTTTACAACGGAACCATCCGGAGCAAGGTTCCCTTTCAATACCGCAAGACCACCTGTTACACTATATGGATTATCCAGTGGACGAATTACCTCCGGATTCTTATTTACATGTCCTTCGACTGCTTCACCAATTGTCTTACCGGTTACGGTCATACAATCCTCGTTGATCAAACCTTTGCTCTTTAACTGGTTGATCACTGCATATACACCGCCTGCTTCATTCAGATCTTCCATATATGTAGGTCCTGCCGGTGCTAAATGACAAAGATTTGGAGTCTTTGCACTTACTTCATTTGCCAGAGAAATGTCAAAGTCAAATCCAATCTCATGAGCAATTGCCGGAATATGTAACATAGAATTTGTAGAACATCCTAATGCCATATCAACCGTTAATGCATTCATGATTGCTTCTTTGGTAATGATGTCTCTTGGACGGATGTTCTTCTTATACATCTCCATAACTGCCATACCTGCATGTTTTGCAAGCTTGATACGCTCTGAATATACGGCAGGAATCGTTCCATTACCCGGAAGTCCCATACCAAGTGCTTCTGTTAAACAGTTCATAGAGTTTGCAGTATACATACCGGAGCAGGAACCACAGGTTGGACATGCTTTACATTCAAATTCATTGACATCCTCTTCGCTCATTGTACCTGCTGCATAAGAACCAACTGCCTCAAACATAGAAGAAAGAGAAGTCTTATGCCCCTTCACATGTCCGGCAAGCATTGGACCACCGGATACAAATACAGTTGGAACATTCACTCTGGCTGCTGCCATCAAAAGTCCCGGTACGTTCTTGTCACAGTTCGGAATCATAACCAATGCATCAAACTGATGGGCAATTGCCATACATTCCGTAGAATCCGCGATCAGATCTCTTGTTACTAACGAATATTTCATTCCAATGTGTCCCATTGCAATACCGTCACAAACTGCAATTGCAGGGAACATAACCGGCATACCACCGGCTTCTGCTACACCAAGCTTAACAGCCTGTGCAATCTTATCCAAGTTCATATGGCCCGGTACAATCTCATTGTATGAACACACAATACCGACCAATGGTTTCTTCATCTCTTCTTCTGTCATTCCTAACGCATTGAACAGGGACCGGTGTGGTGCCTGCTGCATGCCAACTTTTACATTATCGCTCTTCATATTATCGCTCCTTTTATACATATTATGCGCTCGACAGTATATAGAAATATTCCGCACACACTCTCGTTCCGTTGTAAACGCAGTGGTACTAAGTTTGGCAAGCCTCACTAAGTGCCAGCGTTCGCAAAGGGTGCTGCATATTAACTATATACTGTCTTAGCGCTTATACTCTTCCATAACACATATTGTGAGTTTGAAACAAAAAGTATCTTATCTCAAATTCTATAATATCAGATCCGCTCTGCAATTAAGTCGCCCATCTGTGTCGTTGAGACGAGTGTCGTTCCCTCTGACACGATATCACAGGTACGATATCCTTCCTCTAATACCTTCTTAACGGCTGCCTCAATGGCATCGGCTTCCTTGTCTAAATCCAATGAGAAACGCAACAACATCGCTGCGGAAAGAATCGTTGCAATCGGATTTGCCTTATTCTGTCCTGCAATATCCGGTGCAGATCCACCACTTGGCTCATACATACCAAACTTTGTCTCATTGAGTGAGGCAGAAGCTAACATACCGATTGAACCGGTTACCATAGATGCCTCATCCGATAAAATATCACCAAACATATTCTCTGTTAAGATAACGTCAAACTGTGCAGGATCTTTGACAAGCTGCATGGCAGCGTTATCCACTAACATATGTTCATAAGATACCTCCGGATAATCTTTTGCAACCTCTTCTACGATCTTTCTCCACAATCTGGAAGAATCTAATACATTTGCCTTATCAACAGAAGTCACTTTCTTGCGACGTTTCATTGCAATATCAAAACCTTTGATCGCGATTCTACGGATCTCATTCTCGTTATAAGTCAAAGTATCAACAGCAGTCATCACACCGTCTACTTCTTTCGTTTCACGTTTTCCAAAGTAAAGCCCTCCGGTAAGCTCCCTCATGATCATCATATCAAAGCCCTTTTCTGAGATCTCTTCCTTTAACGGGCATGCTCCGCGAAGTTCCGGATACAATAATGCCGGACGTAAGTTTGCAAACAAATTAAGCTCCTTACGGATCTTAAGCAGACCTGCTTCCGGTCTTAAATGCGGCGGTAACTGATACCATGGCGATGTACTGGTGTTACCACCAATCGAACCTAATAATACAGCATCTGCTTTTTTCGCCTTGGCGACTGTCTCATCGGTAAGCGGCTCTCCATATGCATCAATGGAACATCCACCCATCAACAACTGATCATATTGAAAAGTATGACCGAACTTCTCTCCGACTTTATCTAATACCTTCATTGCTTCTGTCACAACTTCAGGGCCAATTCCATCCCCCTTAATGACTGCTAAATTGTAATTCATATCGAACCTCTTTTCATTCATGAAATTATTGTTATTTTACTTATTGTTAATGTAGTTGATCAATCCCTCTGCCTTGATGATCTCCTGCATGAATGGTGGGAATGCCTGACCTTTGTACTCGGTTCCTTTGGTCTTGTCATAGATCATACCGGAATCAAAGTCAATCTCTACCTCATCACCTGCTTCAATTGCCTTGGCAGCTTCCGGACACTCAATGATCGGAAGTCCAATGTTAATGGCATTGCGATAGAAGATTCTGGCAAATGTCTCTGCAATGACACAACTGATACCGCTCGCCTTAATTGCGATCGGTGCATGCTCTCTCGAAGAACCACATCCAAAATTCTTATTGGCAACCATAATGTCACCCTGTTTTACCCGGTTTACGAAATCCGGATCAATATCCTCCATGCAGTTCTTTGCAAGCTCTGCCGGATCTGATGAGTTCAAATATCTGGCCGGAATGATAACGTCTGTATCCACATTATCTCCGTATTTATGTACTGTACCATGTGCTTTCATACTTTTTATTTCCTCCTTTTATGACCCGGATTCCAAATGTTACTATTATGTTCTCCGGATCGTTCCTATTTATTTTAAAGACATATCCTCTACATTTTTCTTGGATCAGAGATCATACCTGTAATTGCGGATGCTGCAGCTACCGCCGGGGATGCAAGATAGATCTCAGATTCCACATGTCCCATACGTCCTACGAAGTTACGATTGGTCGTTGCAACTGCTTTCTCACCTGCTGCAAGAATACCCATATGACCACCAAGACACGGACCACAGGTTGGAGTCGATACAACTGCTCCTGCCTCGATAAATGTCTTCAAGAGTCCTTCTTCCATTGCCTGCAGATAGATTGCCTGTGTAGCCGGAATTACGATCACACGAAGTCCTTTTGCACATTTCTTGCCCTCTAAGATCTTGGCGGCAACACGCAGATCTTCAATCCGTCCGTTCGTGCAGGAACCGATCACTACCTGATCGATCTTAATCTCCGGTACTTCACTGATCGGCTTTGTATTCTCCGGTAAATGAGGAAATGCAACCGTTGGCTCTAATGTACTGAGATCGATCGTATAAGTCTCATCATATACAGCATCCTCATCTGCTTCATATACCGTATAATCTTTAACCGAATGCTCCTTCATGTAAGCAATCGTCTGATCATCTACCGGGAAGATTCCGTTCTTGGCACCTGCCTCTATTGCCATGTTTGCCATAGAGAAACGATCATCCATAGAAAGATTGGCAATACCATCTCCTACAAATTCCATAGACTTATATAATGCTCCATCGACACCGATCAGACCGATAATGTGAAGGATTACGTCCTTACCACTTACCCACTTGCCCGGCTTACCGGTCAATACGAACTTAATAGCAGAAGGCACCTTGAACCAAGCCTTACCGGTTGCCATTCCGGCTGCCATATCAGTCGAACCAACACCGGTTGAAAATGCACCAAGTGCACCATATGTACAAGTATGGGAATCGGCACCGATACAAGTCTCACCTGCTACGATCAAGCCTTTTTCCGGAAGCAATGCATGCTCAATACCCATCTCTCCCACATCAAAGAAATTAGTAATATTGTGTGCACATGCGTACTCTCTTACACATTTACAATGCTCTGCACTCTTGATATCTTTGTTTGGTGTAAAATGATCCAACACCATAGCAATCTTATCTTTATCAAAGACCTTATCTGCCTTAAACTTATCCATCTCATGAATGGCTACCGGTGTAGTTACATCATTTCCTAATACCAGATCCAAATCTGCCTCAATCAACTGTCCTGCTTCTACTGAAGGAAGTCCAGCGTGTGCAGCTAAGATCTTCTGTGTCATTGTCATTCCCATAACACGTTCTCCTTTGCTTAATAGTTTATTTTTATCAATATAACATATATTTGTATATAATAAAAATATATATATCGAATAGTTATTATAACATATGGTTATAGATATTGCTATGCGTAATATTATATGTTATATTAAATTTATATCATACAATACACTATACGGAGGCTGCCATGGAACAGAACTTAAATCACTACAAGATATTTTATGAAGTTGCAAAGACCGGCAATATCAGTAAGGCGGCAGAGACGTTATATATCAGCCAACCCGCTGTATCAAAATCGATCACAAAGCTAGAACAATCTCTCGGTCATACCCTTTTCATCCGCAGCAAGCGTGGCGTGAAATTGACTGAGGAGGGAACAACGCTCTATACCTATCTGAAACAGGCATTCGAATCGATTGAAACCGCAGAAAAAGCATTGCAACACGCTTCCGAACTTGGCATGGGGCAGCTCCGCATTGGTGTCTCCACGTCTCTTTGCAAACATATCCTTCTGTCCTATCTACAGGATTTCATTCGCGAAAACCCCCATGTAAAGATCACGATCGAATGCAATCCAACCTTTGAGACAATCCAGTTATTAAAACAGGACAAGATCGATATTGGACTGATCTGCGATACTTCATTAGAGAAGGGATATCATTTCTCGCCACTTCGTTCCATTCAGGATACCTTTGTGACTACACAGACTTATCTTGACAACTTGCAGGTACGTGAGAGTGAATTATCGGATCATGCACACAATTCCATCGAAGGGGCTGACACCTCAGCACACTCACCTGCAGCAGAAATACACGATACAGATATTATACACACACCTGAAGACTCTACGGAGTCTGCTCCATCTGCTATTCCAATGACCGGACTTCTGTTCTTTGCGGATAATCGCAATGATACCTTTTCCGGAATTAAACTATCCACACAGGAAATTTTGGAAAAATGCAACCTGATGTTGTTAGATAAAGAAAATATATCCCGGATCTTCATTGATGAATACCTGAAGGCTCACCAAATCCATCCGGGACAGATCTTAGAAATTAATAATATGGACTTATTGATCGATTTTGCCGCCATCGGGATGGGCGTTGCATGTGTGGTACGTGAGTTCGTAACCTCCTATCTTGACAGCGGACAGGTTATTGAACTTCCTATGGACTTTGACATTCCAAAGCGTATGATCGGGTTCGTCTATGCCGAACATAACTTAAGCACAACGGCAAAGAAATTCTTAGATTATTGTATAGCGTAACTTGTTTCCTATAACAACAATTTGTCACTTTTTAATTGCATTTTTATCCACTGTGCAACGTGCTGTCGTCTTCTACAATATAATCAGCTTCTTCTCAGACTGCGACAGCTTCTGATATCCGTTCTCTTTCACAACCACCAGATCCTCAATCCGAACACCGAATTGTCCCGGCAGATAAATACCCGGTTCATCCGTAATAACCATATTCTCCTGTGTAATCACATCACACTTTGGAGAAAATCTCGGTTCTTCATGAATATCTAAGCCAACACCATGTCCTAATCCATGGCCAAAATATTCACCATATCCCTGCTCTCTGATATAATCTCTTGCAACTGCATCAATCCCGTTACATCTCTTTCCTGCTTCAATCTGCTCCATCGCACGAAGATTGGCATCCAATACAATCTGATAGACTTTCTTCATCTCATCTGTCGGTGTACCGATTGCAACTGTCCGTGTCATATCTGAACAATATCCCTGATATACACATCCAAAATCCATTGTCACAAAGTCACCACTTTGCAATACACGGTCTGTCACCTGTGCATGCGGCATGGAACCATTGGCTCCGCTTGCAACGATCGTATCAAAACTTAACTTTGATGCACCCTGTTTCTTCATGAAAAATTCCAATTCCAGAGCAATCTCCCGTTCACTCACACCCGGCTTCAAAACATCCAATATATGTGTAAATGCCGCATCTCCTATATATTCTGCCTGCTCTAACTTGGCAAGCTCCTCTGCATCCTTTACCATACGAGGCTTCTGAATCCATTTACTTCCTAAAGCAAAAGCACAGTTCCTACATACCTCTGTCAGCTTCATATACTGCGCCAGATTCATATCATCTTCCAATATAATCTGAATCTTCTTGTCTTCAACCAACAGCTCCTGAATCGTTGCTGCCATCCCCTTACTCTCCCATTTCACAAGCTGAAGACCTTCGCATTCTTTCTCCACCTGCTCGTAATATCGGGAATCGGTAATCACATATCCATCCGGCCAGTCATTCGTAATTACACGGGAATCGTTGGAAATTCCGCACAGTTCAAATGCGTAAGTCGACATAATATCGCCATTTACCGGCATCAGGAACATTGCTTCCCCTCCCGTGAAGCCGGTATAATAGTATAGATTCGATGGATTGTTGATCAGCACCGCATCAATCGGCTCCTGCATTAATTCCTTAATCAATTGTGCTCTTCTTGTTGCAAATATACTCATACTATGCCTTCTTTCTCTATTCTATCCAACAATCGCTCCTATAATCTCCTCGATATCATTGGAATTCGTATCAATCACCTTATCACAAGCCGCCTCATACTTTGGTTTTCTCTCTTTCATCATATTACAGATCTTCTCATATGGATTATCAGTCTGCAATAACGGACGTTTCGTATCATCCTTCACCCGGTCGTAGATCTCCTTGCACGTAGCCGTCAGATAATTAACGGTTCCGATCTCTTTTAATAATCTCGCATTCTCTTTACGCAGCGGCATTCCTCCTCCGGTTGCAACAACTGTATTATGTAAACTGTCACGTAACTGTATCAGCGTATCGGTCTCAATCTGACGAAATGCTTCCTCTCCATCCTCTGCAAAGATCTGTGCAATCGTCTTACCTGCCTGCTGTTCAATATAATCATCCGTATCTAAGAAATCCATGCCACAATGTGCGGCTAACGCCTTGCCAAATGTGGTCTTGCCACTTCCCATAAACCCGATCAGTACATAATTATCCTTTGGATATACCTTACGTTTCAGATCCACATAGATATCCTCAACGATATCCTGCGGCACCGTGATATTATGCCATAATTCGTAAGCAATGACTCCCTGATACAGCAACATCTTCAAGGCATTGTATGCCTTACCGCCCTGCTCCATCACAAGCTTCATGAACTTCGTTGTTGCCGGATTGTAGATCAGATCCACACCGATCCGAACCTTACTATAAAATGCTTTATCCTCTAACACCACATCATCTACATGTGGTGACAACCCAATCGAGGTTGCCTGGAACACGATCAGATTCCCTTCCGGAATCGACACATAATCCTTCATTGCCATAGGAATAACCTGTGTCATTGCCTGTCCATCCATCCGGCTCATTGTTTCTTTCTGTGACTGCCCTGTCTTATCTCCCACATCGGTTATCTGACCGCTCTGCTGCAATATATTCATCTGCCTCGCAATGGCCTCTGCCTTTGCCACCGTCCGGTTTAACAGATATACTTTCTCCGCTCCATCTAAGATACACATATAAACAACCGCCTTAGCCGCACCGCCTGCTCCAAGGATCACAACCGTCTGTCCTGCAAGATTAATTCCGTCTTCATGGATCTGTCTGCGAAGCCCCATCATGTCCGTATTATACCCCTTGTATCCATTCTTATCCTCTATTCGGACTAACGTATTCACCGCACCAATATGATCTGCTGCTTCATCCATCTCCACCAGATAATCTTTCACTGCATTCTTGTGTGGAACCGTAACATTCAGTCCTAATACATTCAATGCATAGGCACCTCGTACCGCATCTCCTACGCCTTCTTCCTCTACATGAAATGGCATATACACAGAAGAAATTCCCATCCGTTTGCTGATTCCATTATGAATCACCGGTGATAACGTGTGTTCCACCGGATTGCCCATTAAACCTATTAATCTTGTCTTTCCATCAATCTCCATGCTGTTATCCTCTATCTCTTATTCTATTACTTATCATACTCACCCTTTTTTAGATGGTGCTTTCTCCGATAGTTCCACTTAATGAACTTCTCTGGAATCCGTTTCAATATAATCTGAATCTCCTCTTTCGGATTGATCGGGTCAAGCAAAATACTGAATACTCCGACACGTCTTGCGCCCCACACATCCGTAAAGATCTGATCCCCTACAAACAAGGTATTGCTCACATCTGTTCCAAGGATCTGCATTCCCTGCTCATATCCTTCACGCTTTGGTTTCCATGCCTTATACACATACGAAACTTCTAATGGATCTGCAAAGGTGCGTACCCGTTCTTCATCATTATTCGATATCAGGCAAATGCCAAACCCAAGCTCTTTTAACTTTTTTACAAATACCCGTGCCGCCTCATCTACCGGCTCATCATGTGGTACCAATGTATTATCAATATCAAATAAAATTCCCCGGTAGCCTTGCTCGTAATACTGTTCTACCGGAATATCTTCTTTCTTGTCATAATATCGATTCGGATATAAATTCTTCATGTTGTCTATTGCTCCTCATGTGCAGTCTGATTGGTCATAAACAAAAATATCATTACTTTGGATTAACAAATGCACCATTACTTGATATATTCTTACCCATCATAACACAAAAATGCCATGAAGGAAATCCTTCATGGCATTCTTTTTGTTCTTAATATATGTCTCTTATTTCTTGATCTTAACTGATTTCTTCTGTCCCTTATTGCTTAATATAGATTTATATACCTTATATTTCTTCTTAGGAACTTTAATCTTTGCTTTCTTATGAATTCCATAGAATGCATTGCTTCCAACTGATTTAAGAACCGTAGACTTAACCGTGATCAGTTTAAGGCTCTTACATCCATAGAATGCATTCGAACCAATTGATTCGACTCCCTTAGGAATTACTACCTTTTTCAGCTTCTTACAGTTCTGGAATGCGTTACTCTCAATCGTAACAACATTTGCTCCAATCACAACTGCTTTTGCCTTTGCACAATCTGCAAACGCACTCGCTGCAATACCAGTAACTTTATATGGTACACCCTCCACATTCACTGTACTTGGAATTACAATCTTTGCAACCTTTGCATTCGTTACCTTCTGAATGGTAACTTCACCCTGCTCTCCATTTGTCGCAACCTTAGTTACTCTTACTGTTGCATTGGATGCAGCATCTACAACTGTTTGTCCATTTCGAACCGTCGATGCCGTATTCGCTCCATTTGCATTTGGCTGTGTTGCTGTATTACCAGACGTATTGTTTCCTGCTGTATTATTACCAGGAGTTGGTGTCGGGGTTGGAGTTGGTGTCGGGGTTGGTGTCGGGGTTGGTGTTACACTAGGATCACCTGCAATCGTGACATCTACAAAACTTGTAGCCTGTCTACTTCCGGTTGAATTCTTTGCTGTTGCAGTAATACGTACCCTCTTATCTCTTGCATCTGCTTTCTGAATCGTTACCTGCCCCGTTGCATCTACTGTCACATATTCCGGTGCATTTGTAGTATATTCAATTGGAATATTAGATGCAACTGCATATTGATCCATATTCGTTGCGTCTACCGTTGTATTAAATGTGTTGGTATAGCTTGTAAATACATTAAAAGTATCACCAGCTTTTACACTCGTTGCATATTCTGCCGGAAGTGTTAATACGATAGAACTAATATCTGAATTCACTGTCACCTTATATGTTGTAGCCCAAGATTCATGTCCTTTTGGATATACGGTGATATCTGCTGTTCCTAAACCATTAGCTACCAAATAGAAGTACATATAACCAATATTTGGTGAAATCTTATTATTATTTGTCTTTGTTGCAGACACTTTATAACCAGTCTCTTCATTATAATTATCAACGACTGCATTTCTTGTGTTCGCAGGGAATACAACATTCGGATCACTTGTCTTAACTACAATATCATAAGAATCCAACATCTTAAGAGATTCTTCATCCCCTTCCATCTGATAGAACAATTGTGGATTACCATTTTTGTTGCCTACCAGACTCTGTATATTCTCATTAGCGGTAAACGGTTGTTCATAAGTATATACTCCATCTGCACCCTTACGATTTCGATATACTCCCACATTATACTTTAATGAATCTGTAATCTCTACATTATATGTAGTTGTGAATGGACTTACGATATTCTTATCACCCTCCAATTGGAACTGCATCTGTGAAGTGATATCAAACTGAAATGTTCCAGTTTTCAACGTATCTACGCGAATTACATCCACCGCATAACCATTATATTTACATTCCTTATAATCTGCATCCCCTTTCTTAGGTGGAGTAGAATCATAATATGTCGGGTCAGTAATACGATAATTGTTACCCATTTCAGCTGTTTCCCAATAATATCCGCTCTGCAGTTTTGCATGAACCTTCATATATTCCTTCGATGACTCAGAATGAGTATCATCTTTGATCGTTGCACTTATGAAATTGGACTTGTTTTCTGCAAAAATATAATATGGGAATGCCCAATTCTCCTGGCCAAATGGTAATACTGTCTTTTCCGGTGGAGTCACAATAACTGCCACCTTATATCCATTCTCTGATGCTGTAGAAAATTGTTTATTATTTTCTTTTACTGTTTTGTTGAATACATTCTCACTTACCAATGTTGTAGTTGCAAATGTAAAATTTCTTAGCTTACTACATCCTGCTATTGCATTTTCCTCGACAGTCTGTACTTCATCCCCTAATACTACCGCCGTCAACAGTGTACAATAAGATAATACATTCTTATCCAGTTTTGCTACTTTGGTACCCTTCAATTCGAAATTACTCAGATCTGTCCCATAAAATGCGTCATTGCTAATTGTTGATAATTCTACTGCTTTTGTAAAATCTACTGCTTTTAGTGCTGCATATTTAAATGCCATTGCGTTGATTTTTAATAAATTACCCCCAAAAACAGCCTCGCCTAATCCACTTTGTGAATTCTCTATACCAGCCCTCACAAATGCACTCTGTCCAATCTCTACTAAGGAATCCGGTAATTGATAGTCTCCGTTTTCTTCTACACGCAAATATAAATGCTTACAATTTTCAAATGCATTGACATCTATTTTTTCAACATTAACAAAATCAACATTTTTTAAGGCAGTACAGTTCTTAAATGCATATCCACCAATTGTCTGTAATCTTTCAGACATGGTAATTGTTTCTAAAGCAAAACATCCAAGAAATGCATTTTTCTGCATTTCTGTAATATTACCAAGATCTACTTGCGACAAAGCATCTTGAACATTTTTATGTGTCGTCTCAGTATCCAACTCTGCATTTTTACTTTTATAAAAACTTTCTTCACCCAATACAAAGGTATCCGAATTAGATTGCGGCAACACTACCGTCTTAAGATCAAGGCACTCAGCAAAAGCACCTTTATAATCTTGCTCTACACTAGACAATGTTCCAGATCCAATTTCCTTCAATGAAGTATACATACTAAGATCCGCTACCTGTACCCCACTAGAATAAAATGCTCCCTTTCCAATTGTCTCTACATAATCACCAGCAGGCAATACATCCGTGGTATTCTCTATATCTGGACAATTTGCATAAAGTAACAATGGAATATCTTTCCATCGGTTCTCTTGATTCACAGATGAGTCAATATCTACTTGCCATATCGTCCGACTAACACCGGTTGCGCCAAAAACTGTTCTTGATCCGTTCTTGGCATCTCCCACTGTAACATATGCAGGCACATAAAATACTCCATCTGCAACCCCGTTACTTGCATACTTTTTCTTTGCACCATTCGTAATTAATGTCACCATCTTCCACTGTCCATAAAATGGTGCTGTATTTAAGTATAACTCACCACCGGTTACTGAATCCGGAAGTGTTACAGAACCAAGTTTACCATTAGTTATTATCGATGATGTTTTCCCAACTCCCTCTGCTCTTGAATAGGATTTACCATTTTTCTGTTTGACGCTTATCTTGGAACCATATCCTTCCACTCCCGTTTCATTAACTACGTCAATAAAAGCAAACGCTCCTGCTCCAATCTCTTCCAAACCTGTATACTTCTGTAAATCTACACTAGTAAACTGATTACCTAGAAAAGCAAGCGTTCCAATCTTGGTAATATTCTGAACCTTGCCCTTATTATTGTCGCCAATATAGTAATTCTTAAGCGGGACATTATAGAAACAATGATCCGGTATTACTGTAATAGATGCAGGTAATGTTGCCGATGTCATACTCCAACAGTGTTCAAACAAATAGTTTCCTAAAGTCGGAGCCTCCTCTTTGCCTTCCTTATCCTGCACAACTATAGACGGCAATGATTCACAGCAATAGAACGCACCCTTGGAAAGATTCTGAATCGTATTCGGTAATACATTTGCAGTTCCATTCTTACCTGCCTGAATTACCTCCATTCCTTTTCCTCTCGCAAACGCATATGCTCGGATATCTAATTTCTCACCTTTTACATATGGTAATACAAATGTCTGCAATGCTTGGTTTCCCTGAAATGCTCCTGGCCAGATCATACGCGTCTCCTCAGAAGCCGTCTTTGCAGAATTCCAAACAATCTTTGTAATCTTCGATTTTTTAGAAGAATTATCCACCTCGTCCTTCGTATTTGCAAACATTTTTCTTGGTAGAAAATAGAATGCCCTGGTTCCAATACTCTCCACTGTATCTGGAATCACTACTTCTGTCAAATTATAGCAATCCGAAAACACCTCACTACCAACTAAGGCACCAGAAGATGTCTTCTGCTTGTCACCATCCATCTTAACATCATTCGGATTTACAATTCGTCCGCCAAGCGGAAGAGATTCTATTTTGCCTTCCTGTGTCAATTTTCCATTGGTTTCGTCGCCGTCCCATACACCTGACCTCATACAATATTGTGTATCCTCAATATGTTGATATCCAATCTGTTTTAATTGATTCATAGAAAGCAGAAACTTTGTATCCGTAATAGCAGTTCCCCGAAAGGCACAATCTCCAATTGCAGTTACAGAACAATTACCATCTTCATCTACTCTCTGCTCAACTTTTGCTAACAATACACAATAATCAAATACATTATCTGCTAATTCTGTCAAGTTAGGAGAAATTGAAACCTCTGTGAATACCTTATTTCCGAAAAAACATCCTTCCTCAACCTTCTCTACATAATCTGGAAGATATATCCCCGCTGGCTCTTCCATTCCTTTCGGATACATTGTTGTCAATTCGCTTTTTGCAAACGCAGCAGCACCTAAAGTAACACCTCCGTTATTAGAAGTTGTCTTTGGAAGAATTACCTTAGTCAAATTTTTCGATTTATAAAATGCCCGAGCACCGATACCTGCTAATGCATTACATTGCGAAAAATCAATTGTACTATCCTTTGCGAATGTCACTCCTTCAAATGCACTCGCTAACACTTGAACAAAATCCTTACTAAAAGTTACTACCACACCAGTATTTCCTTCTGATGTTCCCGCATTCACAAAAGCAGATACAGGAATTTTTGCAACTCCTGACCCAATTGTAATTTTCTCTAAAGCTGTACAATTCTGGAAAATACCAGTTGCAGACTCAAAGACATTGGGATTATTTCCCTGTAATGATAATGTAATTGACTTTAATGCCTTATCATTTGCAAATACATTATTTCCCACACTTGTTAATTTTTTTGGTAAAGTATTGTTACTATTGAAAGTAGTTAATTTTTCACAATTAGTAAATGCCTGCTCTCCTAATTTGGTTATATTATCTGTCAAATTAATTTCTTCCAAACCAGAACAATCCTGAAATGCATTTGCACCAATTGTTGTAACTGAATTCGGTAACACAACTTTGGTAAAGTTACAATTATCAAATGCTTTTTCCGGAATCTCTTTGACCGATGTTGCCCCAGACAAATCAAGTGTTCCATCCAACGATCTCAGATCCGCATATCTGAAATTCGTTTTTGTCTTATTCTCCCCTTTTGCCGTATTATATGCCTTACAAACGGCATTAAATAACGCCTCATCTGTAATCACATTGACAACTAAGACATTGTCTGTCGTTGCGGCTGATACAATGTTATGATTTGAAAATACTAACATGATCGCCATGACGAAAACAATTCCCATCATCTTCCACTTTTTTTTCATTCCTTATCCTCCTCTTACATTATGTTATTTATCTATGTCAAAAAACGGTAGTCCCAGAGGTTCATCTGAAACTACCGTCTGACAAACATTAAATATTGAACTTATTTCTGTTCGTAATATCAACATTTGAATACACTGGTATGTTATTATAACTTGGTATTACAAATATTGTATTATCCGTCAAGTCGAATAATGTCTGCTGCAATCTAATTTTGATTCTTGCGAATGCCGTCTTTCCTTGATTATCCTTTGCCCATACTACTATATATGTATAGTTACCATAATTTGCAAAATAATCAATGGTATGACCATCTTTATCCTTCTTTTCATTCAAACCTAACGTATCACCATAAGGATCACCATCTGTTGGTGCGAACTTATACATGCCTTTTCGAAGTTTAACATTAATCTTATTTTCCTCAATCTTAACCTTCTCATCTGCATTGTCCTGATCAAACGGTCCCTTATACTGATGAATCAATACATGATTTGCATCATCTGTATAATTATTAGAATAATCACCCTCCGGATTGATACTATCATAATTCAAATCATAGAATACTAATACTTCACTCAATCCACCTGACAGAGAACTAAATTTCACATCAAAGTTAAACTCTGGATATTCGGTAATATTATCTAACTTGTACACAATATTACCTTCTTCATCTAACTTCATCTTGCCATTAGAATCCTCTGTAATCTCTTTATTATCAGTATCTTTAATTGTTACCTTTGGTCGAGAACCCGAATTACGTACAGAATCTACTACGATATTAACATATAGCATACGTTCATCATTATTGTTCTTATCCGCACCAGTTACAACAGAATGTCCGGCACCGCAATAGTGAACAGTTCCCTTTCCATACTGATATGAATATAAGAAGTAGTTATCCATACCATCATTTGGTGATGCAGCGTATAATGAAGATCTTGACTTGGCATCACCAGCAGTCGTTGCTAAGCTAGAACCCGCTAATGCATACCATACAGCCATGTTCGAATCTTCCAAATCAGCTGCATATGTCTGCGTATGAGTTGGTGAAATCGTAAGATTCTCACCTAATGTGAATGGATATGTTGTAACAATACCCTTATTCACCTGCGTTGCCTTGTTCGTTCCACCAATGCTGTTATTATCATAATCAACACCGATAGAATACTTAATACTATCTTGCAAGTTATATTCCACATACTTATAAGGCGATGTCAAATGAGACGCTGTCTCGAATATACCAACAGAATCCGTAGTACCTACCAAACTAATGATACCAAACAGACTACCACCATTACCTACATTAGAAAAATCCTTTGCAGACTGCTGCCATACTACTAAGTCTTCTTGTGCATCCCCTAAAATAGATTTCTGTGTCATGAAATATTTAGGATCAGCATATTTGTATACCGGATACCGTACAATACTCGAGCTTGATGGAGACAGTACAAAAATCTGCGACCCTGGATTCTTATAAGTTGTCGTTCCTGATGCATCAATAGGCAAGTTATCCGCATATTGGATACTTTGTGTCTGTAAATAGCACAACTGCCAACTATATGCATTAGAATGTCCCCAATTCGACTTCTTGTCATTCTTCGCATCTTCTATCGTATCATACAAATTAAATGTCATTCCAAATCCATCACCCGGACTTACTGTATTTCCCTCTACAATACTATATGGCTTATAGATCGTATACGAATTACCTGCCGTCTTAGTCTTAGCATTCGGGAATGGTTCTACCAGACTTTCATCCTTACGTACCAAGTTAACAGTTACATCCTTGTTGGTCAAAGTAATCGGACCGTAATATACATCATCCACTGTATCATGTACATAAGCTAACTTGTAAGTACGATCCGTAACTGTTGGTGTAGTTGCATTAATACTATCCAATGTCGCATGGAATCGATCTATACCAAACACGCTTCTAAGCTCAGTTGTAATATTGACAGATCCTGCACTTTCATAACGGGTTGTTGAATCATGTGTAGTAAGTAAAGATCCACCATCTTCTATATATTTCTTAACTGCACTACATTCATTCACAGTCAAATCTTTACCACCAAAATCTTCCGCAAAACCTAACACAACCATATCATAATTTGTACCTAACCAATTATCGGCTGTACATGCATAATCAGAATACTTCTTGTACAGATTATGATATTTCACTACATCATCATGTAATTTAGTCCATTCTTCATAATAAGATAAATAAGTTGCATCCATATTATAATATCCTGAATAATACATAAAGTAATTATAATATGCTTCATGATCAATCCATTGCTGAATCTGATCAGCAGTAACAACACCCATGTTACCCTTCTTACCTGCTGAACCAACTTCGCCCTGTAGATTCTTAAGGAATGTCTCCATATTGCTTGTACAACTACTCTTATTTAACTTACCAAGTGCCTTCTGCCATTGCTCATAATAAGAATCCGCTTTGATCTGATAATACTCAATCCAAGTAATTGCATTGCCATCACCATCCGTAACCGGAGTAATTGTATTACCATCTTCATCTTTTCTTTCAACACCATTCGCATTATCCATGGTAACCGGCTTGCCATCTACACCTGTATTTGCTTCCACAATGCTAGAGACTTCATGGAACTCATCAATCAACATAATATCCAGATCAAAATCATAATCATTCGCTAATTCATCTGCAAAGTTGGTATCCCAATTATCTGCTCCATTCTTATCGTGATTATCAATCTTCTGACCATTACTATCATACTTAACAATACCAAACTTATGCTCATGCAATCCCGTATATGTAAGTTTTGCAAAATCCTTCTTCGTTCCTGTTGTATTATAATGAAAATCAGCTGCTGACTGCGATACTAGATTATATTTTGCTTTGTAAGCAGCCAACTGACATTCTGTACACATATACAAAGTATGTGCATCCTGGGAACCAACACCGAAACCTTCATTTGCAACTTCATCGACAGGCATAATCTGAAGGGTACGAACTTCTTTCTTTTCAACCTCATCTTCTCTTACATAATATGCATATCCTGTCTTCACATCACAAGCCTGTGCAGTAGTGATTCCCTGTGTATAAAGAGAAGCCACTAATTTCCAACTTACCAATCCGTAGAAATCATCCTGCGGAAATTCATATACTAACTCAACCTGCTCGCTTGATCCATTACTCGTTGCCTGACAAGTAACAATCTTCTCATGACCAGCTCCACCATCTACAATTTCATCCTGATCAAAAGTTCCATCACCATCCTGATCTACATATAAAACAAGCTTGCATAACACATTACCATTCAAAGTATTCGCATTTACCGTTCCAGTAATCTTCATGGAATTGTCTACCTTCTTGTTATATGTAGATTCATCTCCTCTTGAATAATCCTTTGGCGAACTATTGATAATCAAACTTGGACGAGTTGCTGATGCCTGAATCACATTCTTTATCTCATCAGCAGTGGTCTGATTAAACACAGTTACATAATCTCCTGCCTTTGCACCATACTTCTTGTCCTTATTATCATTATATTCATCTTTCTTATCGTACGCTGAAATATCCAAGTCCCATTTTATGTTTGCAGCTGCTGCCATCGTTGCTGCCGAGCCATCGTTCGCTGCAGTAACTGTACTATCAACTCCCTTATATTCAGTTGGATTATACTTAAAGTACGCATAATCCAATAATTTGAACATATTAGAATCAGGATCAATATCCTTTGACATTAATTTCTCTAGACGCGTCTTGTTATATACTTTCATATATGCCTGAGAAACTGCATCACTAAACACAATTGGCATACCTGCATCAATATAATCCTTCAACTCTTTTAACTTAATGGAAGTAATATCATTACCATTCAACAGCACATCTGTTACTAAATTCTCTGAATTAGCAATTGTTCCATATGGATTACCACCTAATCCACTACCGGAATTACTACCGTATCCCTGTAAATGAGTTGCAATACCAGTATGCGTATACATATCAAAAGAACTTACAAATTTACTCTGATTATATGCAATAAAATTAGAAATACCCGTATAGTTACCACCAAAATCCGAACGTAATGTATATGGTGTCAATGCACTTGTATTTCCACCAATATATACAAAATCATATGTATCCAAAACCACATCTTTAGTTGAAATAAATTCATCTGTTGACATCTGATCTATCTGGATCTGATTGTAACTAAGACCAGTTGCTCTCGCAATCTTAGCTGGTGTCACCTCAAATGCATAATACTCTGCTCCATTTGCTTCATCAACCGTAGTATTGGATAATACATCTCCTGGGTTCGTATAGTAATTGCCTTCTAATCCCATACTTGTTGCAACCGCTGCACCTGTCATTGGTGATTTCTTGGCAGCAATATCCACATCAATTGGATAGCACGGCTGAATCTCTAACACACGAAACTTCTTACCGTTACGACCATTTGATTCTGATCCACGGTAATTAGATCCGTTGATCAAATCAGCAATTAATTTTGCACCTTCCGTTTTCTTTGCATCACCAACAAAGAATCCATTATCTACTGGTAATACATAAGCATATTTTGCCTTATTATCTGAAGTAACCAAGTTATTATAAAGCTCTAAATACTTATTACCACCATTACCACCACCACTATCTTTCGGATCTACATTAGCAACATCATAAATGATATACTGCGTACCATCTGCCATTGTCTTTAAAGCATTATATATCTCTTCCATCTGTGGTGTTGTCACTTCCACCTTAACAGCACTATTCTCAATAAAGATAAACTCATATCCTTCGAGATCCGCACTTGTTAATGTTGTAATATCCTTATAATCTAATGTGAAATCATCCGGATAAAAGCTAGATTTACCATAATAGATAGAACTCATTAACTCTTTCTTGGCAAAATCCTCCGCCATAGTTCCACCAGCACCAATCTGTCCCGGTCCCTGCAACACCAAAACTTTACCACTTGCCTGAGCACTAATAACCTTACTGAAATAATGAGAAGTTCCTACACCGGCAAGAAAATCTTCTGCCGATTGGCTTCTGTCCCAACCAAATACCGGTGAGTACAGATAACGTTCCGATATCTCATTAATCAATGCCTTAAATGTCTTAGTCGTAACCACTGGGTCTCCAGACTTCTTTGGCTTATCAATAATAATCGGCTTATGGTCTGTCATCGCATAATTATTCTTAATATAACTATAAATATCATCATCCATAGCATAACTGCCAGTGTATACAGTTTCATTCGGTGCTTCTAAATAAATTAAATCTGCATTACCAAGCAAACTACCAACTGATTGTCCTGCATTTACCTCTGTTGTCAATTTGACATTCGCATCAATAGCCAAATCTATAACTTGTACCTTACCAGGTGCCATTGTAGCAGTCTTCTTTTCACTATTGGCATCAATAACTAAATTCTTGAAATTAGCATCTGTAACTGCATACTGTTCAATTGCATGCGTTCCCGTCATATTAGATGGAATAATATGAACAATATTGTACATATAATCTGCTTCTTTATTCGAATCCTCAATAATAAGATCAATATTAGAAACATATTCCATATAGCCAAGATTACCATCTAAAGGTGCTTCTCTGTTTTGTAAATCTGAATTAATCTTCTCTGATTCTCCAACTCCATTACCAGCTAATGTATAGGCAGCAACTGAAACACCGAAGATTGCAACAATCAGTAATGCAATTGTAATTAAAAGTTTTTTCTTCTCTTTTAACATCTCTCTCTCCTTTTCCACCTTACTTAAGCTTGTAACTTAATCGCCCTTAATCCTTAATAATTGTGGTTTCACAGTCAATACATTGGAATTACGGATATTAACTGTTTCATCCATCTTATAATTATAACCTTTATACTTTGAATCCTCTAACAACATATTAAGCGACACTGCTCCCGCACTCGGATCTACAGAAACTTTAAAATCATTCACATAGGATGAAAGAAGTCCATCTTCTCCAACTGACCCTAACGAATTGATTGCATCGGTAAAACTCGGAACTGATCCCAATGCAAATTCACCTGAACGATACATTTTTAATTCTGTATCATCATATCCAAATATTACATATGATTTTTTACCCGAAGATGTATTATATTCAATATATATATACTTCGGTGTAATATATTTATATTCCTGTCCCGGATCATCAACCTTTTTCAATGTATTCTTTGACAATGCCCAAAATGATAAAACAGTTCCGGCATCACCATCCACTTCCGAGCCAGCCTGTGGATACTTTTTCTTTTCCTTATTGTAAAGCTCACCCGTACTCAGATCAACGATAACTTCTCGCGGTTCCTCAGAAACCGTAGAATTGGACAACTGGTAATTTGCATAATTATCCGGTACATACGATGTTCCATCATCCGCTTCAACCCGGATATAAGTTGCCTGCATAATTGCTTCTGACAGTTGGGAATAGATTCTTTGCGCTTCCGTTTGCATCTGCATATTCTTTTTCGCTTTGCGTTGCGAAATTAATGTAGAGGAAACAAAACCACTAATCATCACCATAATAATGGATAGAATGGCAATTGAAATCAGTAACTCGACCAGGGAGAATCCACTATTGTTTTTACTTTTCATCTTATTATATTCCCCCTTTTTTATTTAATATAATGGTTGCCTGTGATACTGTCCAAATGAATGGTGGCAACCAGATTACCAGTTTTATCGTAAAACTGATAATCTCCTGCACCATTTCCATTTACTACAGCTCCTGTTGATTTATCAAACTGAATTGTAACCTTAGAAGTACAATCTACACCATTGTACTTGACTGTAACATACTTATCCCACTTCTCATACTCTGTTGTGGATACCGTCTTTGCACCATCCACAATCTTAAGCTCATATGTTGTTCCATTTAATACAAATTCTGCCTTCATACTTTGTTGTTGCGAAGCAGTTGCTTTCGTCGTCATCCATAGATTTGTCAATTGCGAATCAAAAGTAGTGATTGCATCCTGTATCTTTGCCTTACGAATTAACCCTACAGACACGACAGCTAATCCTGATAAAACTGCCATAATTGCAAGAACAATCAACATTTCGACTAAAGTGTACCCTTTGTTTTTTCTCACCTCATCACCACTCCCTTAATTGGTTACATCTGTAACATTTTTCTTCCAGTTAACAAATTCCAGAATGTCTCCGAACTGAATTGTTGTAATTGTTCTAGCATTCTCCGTATCATCATTTAATGTAATATCTGTCTGACTCTCATCACCACCATAACTACGGAACAATCCAAGCGCTGTACGATACAATGTATTGCTATCTTTAGCATTATCTTCGCATACACGCAACACTGATTTAACAACTTCCTGGTTCGCAATAAAATCCATATCATGACTTACGATAACTTTACCACCTGCTACTATCAAGCCTTCAAAACTACTAATATTATCTTCAAATGTAACATCACCCTTACAAATGATAATACCTTTTAACGCAGTACCTGCTTTACTTGCCTTAATTGTAATATCGCTTTCATTCAGCCATAATCCATAACCTGAATCATCTAAGTTAGGATTTGCAACATCTTTAATTACACTATTAGAAAATGTTGAGAATTTGAAATAATGATTAATCGGCGTAATCGCACTCTCACCTATGGTATGTGCAAGTTCTACATCTGTAGCAACTGTATCTTCTGTTGTCAACAATAATTTCATTTCTTTGTATTGATTTCTCAATTTATTGGTTACTGCCAGAGATAACACATCGCCACTTGAAGATTCCGCATTCAGAATTGCATTGCCATTATCACCCTTAGCATCTTCACCTTCATTGATACGATTTGCCGCCTGAACCAAAGCTGCGGTTGACTTCTTGCTGTCAGCGACAATATTAAATGTATTACCAACTTTAATCGTCAATGCTGCATTAGAATAAATTCTTTCGAAATCAGTCTGTGTAGAATTATTCGCAGTTGGCAGTTTTAACATGTTAACCTGAAAATCTTCATAGTCTGTAATATCCGTTAAATATGCTTTTGCAGCAGAAGTTGAACCATCTTCAAATAACTTACTGTATGCCGCAATAAACTTATTCACATCCTGATCATCTGCTTTCGCAGCTGTTGTGAAATCAAAATAGTAATATTTTTTTCCATCAATGATAGATACAACAACCGGAATCTTAGAAAGTGCTTTTTTCATTCCTTCCTTTGGATCTGGCCACACATCTTTAAATGGGGACTCTGACAACACAGCTTCCGGAAGTGTTACATAATAACCTGTTACATTACCATCCTTATCTGTATCTTCCAATAAGGAACTCGGTGGAATATATGCAAGCTGATTACTCTTGATAGAAACAGCTTCACCTGTTTTGTAATCCTGTACCGCTTTGCGCTTCTTCCCCTTACTTGTAGCTGTATATTCCTTATCGCTTGTATAGTTGCCATCTTCATCATTGTTTGCATATGAGAATGTATGTACTTCTACATCTTCATTAACAACTTCTCCATCTTCATTAACGTAAGAACTCATCTCCTGAGTCTCCGTCTTTGTCTTCTTTGACAATTCAATATAAGACTGTCCCGCAATGTACATACTTGATACATCTTTAAGATCTAAAGTTGCATTCTCACCATTAATAATAACAGAACTACTATTATAATGAGCCTGACCAGTCTGTTCTGCATTCTTTGATTCATCCCAATTATGTGCAAATAGTCCATTCTTCTGTAAATATCTCGTTGAAAATGATCTATTGTCTGTTGTAGAATTATTATAGCCGTAATATTCACCAATCAAGGCAAATCTTGCTCCCGTTGCATTTACTTCCAAGTCATCTGAAATATAACAATTAGCATTCAGTGAAACTTCTGAACCTTTCAGTGATTTTCCACCTTTCTTCATAGAGTAACCACCTAACACAATACTATCTGCCCATATATCAGCCTTACCAATTGTATTGCCATTAATTGCACTTACTGTAAGATTCGACATATTCATAGATGCAATTGTTCCTGGAACAACAATTTTATTTGCCGTAATAACAACATCAGAATTACTCATATAGATACCAGAATACATACTTGACTCTCTCGTACCATCATCCTGTAACTTAAATCGATTATCATCCAAATTGCCAGTTACACCATAAGAACATACCGGAACCGTATACATATCCGCCAGCTTATTACCTGCTCCACCACTATTCAAAGCCGAATTTGCTGAAATTGCGCCTTTGACGGTATCTGCTTTATCTCGATTAGTTACATCCGTACCTGCTCCATTGTAATCTTTGTTATAAAAATCAGATGCCGCATACACGTCACCAGTAATATTGACCTTAGAATTTGTAATCTCTATGCCTTTATCTGCAATCATCGAGAATGAAAACAAATTATTCAACGAAGCATCTATTGTTTGGAATGATACACTAAATTGTGGCTCTCCAATCACTAAGTCTGTTGTAATCGACTGTGTAAACTGTGTAGCTCCACCCGTGTTTCCAACTTTAAATGTAGAATAATCTGCTGTTCTTGAAAGGGTTAAATTCAGCAGAGTAAGATTATCATCATTTGTATTCTCAACCTTCTGAATAGAAAGCTTAACGCCATCGTCTCCCACATCATCATAGCAATAAGACATATAACTCTTCAATTTGGCTTCCGCTTTAGGCACACTTTCATACTGTTCTGCCGCTTTTACCAACTTAATAAATGTCTTTTTCAGCATTTTATTCGATGTTTCATTATCCATTGTAACATAGGATTTCGTTGTCGCATCATAATATACTACAACTTCTAGTGTACTTTCATATGCTTCACTTAATTTCTGCATAGAATCAGCACCAACACCTGCATAGATTTCATCCATTGCCTGCTCTAAGTAATAGAAATTATCTCTTGAGTTAATATCTAATGCTTTTAGCTTATAGCATAGTGCAATTGCCACAAGTAATGCAGATGTCAACACTGCAAGAAACGAAAGGGTTACAATAACCATAATAAAGGTATTACCTTGGTTATTCTTATGTTTTTTTATTTTTTTCAACATTTAATTTCCCCCTTTCGATCCAGATATAATCGGTAAAGAATTCTTATATTTTGTCATTCTTCCCGTCGTGCTGTCGACAGATAAATCAGTTAAAAAATCACTATAATCTGATATATTATAAGGCTTATCTGATATATATATATCAACACTATATAATGGATTTTCAATCTGTGCAGCCTCACTCATATTTTTCATATTTATCTGCTTAACGAAATTATAACCAGATACCATATTTGTGTCACCCGCTGGTACAACAGTATATTTGTTAACCGAAGAAATCGGTGTCTTGGTACCACCTGCATTTTCATCAAAGTTATGATAAACCTTTACATTTTCTGCATCCGGATCATCACACATAATATTCACATTAACATTAGCACGCTCTTTAATCGCATCATTATTAATCAAATATGCATTTCTATAAGACTGCTCTACCTGATTCAACTGACTCTGTGATGGCTCTGTACCCGCATGTTCCTCTTTATACTGCACACGATATGCCTCTACAATACCTTTAATTGCATCTTCTGAAAATTGTTCCGCAGTCTCAACCACATACAATTCAACATTCTGATCAGATGACACTTTTGAAGTATTAAGCAAAATGTAATCATTATCCATATAATTACTATTATATAAACAAGGATTGTACATTAAATATATTGCAGGAAGTGTATCGTAAAAAGTCTGCTTATAAGGCACATACTCAATTGGTGACAAATAACTCGATAAACTCTTACCAGCATATACACCATCTTTCAAAATATATGTTGATTTATCTTTATACCGTAACTTACAAGTTACCGTATATGTCTTTTTAGTCTCTCCATCCTTGATCTTACTGCCTTCTTCAACCGATATTTCAACCACACGAGTTGCGCTATCATTTGGGAACGCTACAATATCTGCCTGCTGTTTAGTATACTGTTCCCATCTGGCTTTGTCACCAACACGTAAAATATCTAATTTCTTTGACATAAATGCATTTGTCACAGTCAAATCATAGTTACCAATTGTACCATTAATAATTGCAAAATCTTTGGCATCAAAGTTGGCAATTGCAGGAAGAATTTGATTATTTGGATTTTCATATGTAGACTCATTTCCTTCTTTTTTTGCATATTCAATATTATTCACATGAATTGCATAATAAAAATCTTCACTCTTTCTTCCCACTTTTGCCTGACCAGTCATTACATATCCATCAAATGTCTTGCCATTAATCTTTCCATTTCCAGCCACACCCTGTACTGTTCCAGCTTTAGTAGCATTCTGAACAGCAGCTGTCAACCCTGATTTGGTTGGATCAAAGAACTCATCGTCTTCATTCTTAATGTTTTCCATTAAATTTTCTGCAAATTCATACTTATTCTGTGCAGTCTTCGACTTATTAGAAGTATTCATTGCAACAACCAGCTTACTTACTATCGGTCCAATCAAAATGCCAAAAACAACAACAGCAATTGCTAATTCAACAAACGTAACACCTCTATTATGGATTTTCTTCATGCCATGAATCACTCCATTCTTATTTGTAAATCTTCACTGAACCAGATTTACTAGCAACGTTTACACGTCCTGATGATGCATCATCATCCGCAACTTTTACGTAGACTGGAAGCTTAGATGTATTATTAATTGTAACCCTAACTCCAACCTTATCCTCTTCATCTTTCTTAGCAGATGATTGTAACAATACTTTAATATCCTCTGCTGAAGTAACTTCTGCTGTATAAGAAGTTGAATTATCCAAAACATATTTGCAATATGTCTTTCCATCTTCCTCATAGAAATCAAAACTTAATGTTGAAACACTATTATCACCGTTAGAAATTACACTTGCTTCTTTGCCTGAACCATTCTGTCCAACAACCTTCGCAGAAACATCACTTCCTGATGGATTCAATAATGCATAGAAATCATAGCTATTCACAATTGCTGCGCCATCATTTTCATCATACTTATTAAGTGAAGAATCACTTCCGCTTGCGGAACCACTTCCGCCCTCGAAAATATTACCCACACCAACCTCTACATCATCAAGATCAATTGAACGAGGTGAACGATCCGGACTTTCAATTGCGTAACACATCAGATTCATCTTACCTGTATACAGATTATCTTCTGCATCATAAGCAATTTCAATACTATCTACAGTCATACGGTCTGTATATGTATCTACATAAGATACAATATCCTTAATTGCACTATAACTTCCTGTATATTCAATTGGAAAAGCTGCACGATAGCACTGATATCCGGCATCCGTTGTATTCTCTGCTACATCTGTCGTTCCGTCAGCCGCAGCCGTTGTCTCTGTTGTTGCCGTAGTCGCCTCTGTCGTAGTCGCCTCTGTCGTTGCAGTAGCATCTGCTGTACTACCATCTGTAAGTGCAGCATCTCCTCCGCCAACTCCTAATGTATAGAATTGCTCTTTCTCGCCCAATCCTAATGATGTAACATCAAATTCATAATCCTCTTTAATTCCCTGTAAGAACATAATGCTAATTTCCTGATTCAGATCTGCAGGAAATGAATTCATAATATCATCAAATTTTCCTTGATATTCTTCTGTCTCAGCCAGATACTGATCACGTTTTGCCTGTTTGCCCTGCAACTCCACCAATCTTGCCTGTAAAGTCTGATTTTCGCTCTTAATTCTTGAAATATCGTCCATATTAGGTTTTGCTACATATAATATTGATATTACAGCAATTACAACACCTATAAGTCCGATCAATAACGCTTTTTGTGAATTAGTAATACTTCCCATTCTTCATCCCTCCTATTCTGCTGGAACTGTCTCTAATGTTGCATCTCCTGCATTCTGCTCATCAAGAGTTGCCTCATCCTCTTCTTCCGTTGACACAAATACAGCAGTCAAATTAAATGTACTAATTTCCTCTCCAGTCTCCTCATCTAACTCGGTTGCAATATCCGTAACAAATACATCATCAATACACTCAATCTTCTTCAACTGAATTATAAACTTGGCAATTGCATCATAATTCTTTGCAGTACCTTCCATTTTTATATCAGCATCTGTAGATGAATAAGTAGCAATTTGCAAATCCTTTGGCTGATTCTTCTCTAACTCATCAAACAAAGTTGAAAAATTCTCATTCAGGGTCTTAGTCTGATCATACATGCTCTTGATATCATCATACTTAGCCATAACATCATCATGTTCACTAATAATCTGATCAATATCAGCGATTGCCGCAATCTGCGCATTTAATGAATTCTGTTCAGCCTGTGCATTATTCTTCATAACAATCGTAGCCACAGAAGCTCCTGCCGCAATTACAACACCCGCAATCAAAACACCCACACCATACTTCATATAATCCGCACTATTAGCACCTTTTGTCTTAACCTCTGTCGGGCGGAATCCCATCGGTGCAAAAGCAGCACCAATCGGTGAAATCAAATATACTGGATTATAAATCTTAAGATCAATTTTAGGATCAAACTTAACATTGTATAAACTATCCATAACCTTAGTCTGAATATTTAACTGAATCTTAAACAAACCATCGATGCCACGAATCAGTGCGCCATCACCTGTTAAGAACACATCATCAATCGGCTTGTCTGGATTCTTCGCCACATAATAGTCGATGACACGACCAACATTATTAATCAAATAACGAAATGCGCCAGTTGCTGCATTGTCATCAAAATCAACTGTTACCAATCGTTCGTTCTGTAATAATGTCATTGCTGTTGTCGCATCCACACCTTTTTCATCCATAACTTCTGTCACAACAGCATTCGTTCCATATGGAACAGTACGTTGTAATAACAACGTATCTCCTTTTACAATATTTAAAATTGTAGACTCACTACCTAACTGGATAACCATTGTTGTCATAGTTGAACTTGTCTGTGTCTTAATCAACTGTAACATAGAATTACCAACATAATCCACCGCCTGTACAGTCAATCCTAACATACTTCCCAATTCATAATAGCCCTTCACCATTGCAATTGGAGCTGCAACCACCATCAACTTCAACTGCTTGCTCTTATCTTCATTAACAACATGTTCCAATATAGTATGAGACACAATGTAATCTTCCACATTAACAGGGAAATATTCTGAAGCATTCGCTGCAACAATTCCCTTTACCTTATTCTCTTTTACATCTGGAATTAACACTTCACGGTTAACCGCTTTCGTAGAACTCAAAATAAAGATTGCGTTTTTATTGGTTACACCGTTTGCCTCTAATTGTTCCTTGATAGCTGCCGCAATCTTTTCAATATCCCGAAGTGCACCATCTTCATATGCATCTTCTGGTGTCTCAAATATTAATGCATTATGCACTACTGTCTGTTTCTTTGTTGAAGGTGATACTTCAACAATCGTAATACTTTCATTTGTTATTTCTATTGTTAAGACTTTATTACTCTTTGCCATATCGTAGCCTCCCTCGCTAATCAGAAGTTATTAAAATAAGGGATATTCACATCCCCAACATGCCCAGATACCAGCCCACAAGCTGTTCACCGCATATCATTGTAATATAAACGCCCAAAGATAAATACGGGCCGAAAGCAAACTGTCGTCCACTTTCCTTAATCTTCATTATAATCAGATGTATCACCGACCCTGCAACACAACCAATTCCTAATGCTATAAAATTAAGTTTCCAGCCTAATAGTAAGCCAGTTGCTGCCATTAATTTGATGTCACCGTCCCCTATCACGCTACTTATCTCTCCACCATAACGCCGTCTCATAAAAGGCGTAGCAATCCAATTCGTAACGCATAAAAAACCGCTGACTGCAATAAGACCAATTAAATATTGTAACCAATTAGAATAATCTGCAAATAAATGAATTAGTCCACACACAAAAATAATACAAGTATACTCCACTGGAATATACTGTGTCATCCAATCAACTATACTCAATGCTAAAAGCATTCCCGCAGAAATAATATATAGAACATTCTGTATGTTATTGCCCCCTGACCAAAGGAGCAATCCAGACATTAAAACAAATGTACAACCAAACCATATATATTGCTGTGTCGTTGCCCTTTTTCTGGCACAGCATTGCTTTCGAACATTCAAAAACGCAACAAGCATAAACTCACTCACAACATTGCTCTTTCCATGAAAAAGATCTTTACGTGCAAAGCACGTCTCTTTTTTTTCACATCCCGCGCAATCCTGCTCCGCCACATATAACACATAATATGCAAGTGGTACACTCGTCGCACTCAGTATAATTGTCAATACAATTATTAAAATATAATACATATCTTCATATACCCTAAATGGTACATTCCCTATGTACAAGGGAATGTACCTCTAAGTTGTTATTATTTAAGGTTAGAACCAGTGTCTGGATAAACCTCATTTGTTGCATTTGCAGCACCAACATAAACCTTGATCAAGTTAGTTGACGCATCCAAATCAATATAGAATGTCTGATCCATTGCATTACCCTGCATATCCTTCTTAGCCTTACCTGTCGGAACAGAAGATACACCTAACGCAGAAGCAAACTCTGTCTTAAAGCTATCGCCTGTTAAATCCCCAGCAGCCAATGGGTGCATTGCCCATGCAGAAGCTCCTGAAGGAGCCACATCAAATGCGCCCTCATTAGACAATGCTGTTGTGATAGCAGTTGCAATTGTCTGTCCAGTCTGGATATCTGTAGAGATTCTAGACTTGTTAATGTACTTGATCAATGCTGGTGCAAGAGCACCTGCTAAGATAGCCATAATCGCAATAACGATAATAAGCTCAACCATTGAGAAACCTTTGTTTGTTTTTTTCATAATTATCTCTCCTTTTCTTATATGAATATTTTATTAAAACTGTCGTGGTTGTCGTCGACAGGTTTAATCGTGTGAAATTAATAACGCCATGCCATCTCGACTTCGTTCCACTCGTCTCGATGCGGCTAGTCGCCGTATATTATACAGCCACATGTTAATTCGCCATGCCAGCTCGATTTCACTTCGTTCATCTCGCTACGGCTAATCGCCGTATGTATGGTCAGCCAACAACAAGTTATTGCAAGTAAACTTGCAAAACTTGCTCTTGTCCGACCATACGCATGGCTCATATGTATTACATATTGTCAATACCTTCGTACATGCTAAGGATTGGTCCGTATACAGCAGCTACGATAATACCAACAATACCCGCCATCAGCACCATCGTCAATGGTTCCATTGCCTGTGTCAGAGACTCCGTTGCAAGATCCACCTCTCTCTCATAGAGATCTGCAACCTTATCCATCATATCCTCAATATTACCAGTCTCTTCACCAATCTTAACCATCTGTACTAACATAGTAGGGAATACTCCCATGTCTTTCAGAGGCTTTGAAAG
>QWCE01000426.1_pt1 | contig 80892 bp, 63 predicted proteins | sample 1972531 | NCBI WGS metagenome assembly QWCE01 (sample SAMN09866716, study PRJNA288562) | Human gut metagenome isolate term4_stool, whole genome shotgun sequencing...
CTGTACCGTATGCATATGTGCCCTCCTTTAACTGCGAATATGAATATATGTTCTTTGTTGATATAAACAGTATATCATACAACACACAAGGACACAAGCTCAAAACGAGCTGTTGCCTGTACAACATTTCGACAAAATTCGACATCATTGTCCGATAATTACAAAAAGTTTCTTGGCTTTCATCCCACGGTTAAAACCGTGGGCTTTCCCACCCGACTTTTGTAAATTTCAGAATTTACTGCCACCTGAAATGCCTGATTCCCAGGATTTACAAACATGCCCATACTTTCTCATTCCTTTCTGTTAATTTGGTTTCACCATAACCCGACATTTTTTATGATAAAATGCAATTCCATATTTCAAGATTTTCCGATAACCTTTGTTACACAGCTCCTGCACATAGTTTTTATCCTCGATTTGCTGTAACGCTCCACGGCAGTCTGTATCAAGGTTCTTTTCATCGCTACTATATTTTAGCTCAATCACAACTCCAATCTCATTCTCTGGTTCTGTTGTCTCTATAAGAATATCGCTAAAGCCATCGCCTGACTCTCGATTGGATAAAATCTCCCAGTCTCGCCTGTATCCTAAAATTCCAATCATCAATCCATGATAGAAATTTTCGTGAAGCGATCTGGCAAAATTATCGCGAATGCTAATCGTTTTTTCCATGTACTCAGTCAGTAGCTGTTCAACAGCCGCTTCATTTGACGATACGATTGCATTGCAAAAGTCTTCAAGCAACTTGCCGTTTTGGGCAACCTCCTTGCGAAACAAGGTTAACACACGCTCAATGATAATATTGCAAATCTCTCGATTGGGAACTGCAAGGCGGTAATACCCATTTCCGATATAACCGCGCTGCGTCAGATAGCCTGTCATAAAAAGTGTACTCCACAGATTGTCGATACTTGAATACAATTCCTTATACGTTATCATTTCATCTACCTTTTGTGTGATAAACTCGCCGTTTACCAACCGTTCCAACTCACCTTTTGTCAACATTCCGGGATCATTGATACTGTCGATGAAATGATTGATCACATCATTTCCACTTGTATTCATCCAATAATTTTTCGGCTCTGCATTTGGATTGCTGCGATGGTCATCGCAATAATTCACAACATCCCACGGACAATAGACATCCGCATTACCAAAGCGATAGCCATCGTACCATTCCCTTACCTGATTAAAATGACGATCCAATCCATAATATTTTAGCATTGATTTCACTTCTTCATTTGTAAAGCCAAATGTCTCATCAAACTCAACATCGGTAATTGAATACACCTTAAAATTATTTAAGCCCGTGAAAATACTTTCCTTTGCAATACGCAAACACCCCGTCAGCACAGCAAAAGCAAGACTCTCATTCGTCTTTAATACATTTCCAAAAATATTCCGAATCAAAAGAACCATCTCGTCATAAAAGCCATTTTCATATGCCTTTGCTAACGGCACATCGTACTCATCAATCAATATAACCACTTTTCGATTAAAATGTTTTTCAAGAAGCTTTGTCAGCCATAACATACTTGAACTCATAATTTTCATATTCATATCATCATCAAGCAGCTTACAAAATCTTTCTTTTTCATAATCGGTCAACCTACCGCTATTCTGCAAAAATTGAAAGCTCGCTGCACTCTGATTTATAATCTCTACGAGTTGGACAACTGCCTCTTGATAAGATGCTGCATCCACGCCTTTTAAACTAATTGCAATCACAGGATACTTTCCCATATATCGCTCACACAGCGCCGCATTTTTTGAAATATGAAGCCCTTCAAATAAAGAGGGATCCGTTCCTATTTCAAAAAATCGTTTTAACATACTCATGTTTAATGATTTTCCAAAGCGGCGCGGCCTGGTAAACAAGGTTACTTTGCTTCTCTTTTCAAGAACTTGCTCAATCAATGCCGTTTTATCAACATAATAATAGCCTTCCTCTCGAATCTCTTTAAAATCTTCGATTCCAATCGGAAGCATGAATTGATTTTCCATAATCCCTCCTTCTACTTTCTGCTTTCTGAAAAGCGATGTCATCTCAAAAGTTCACACTGTTGTTTTTTTGCTTGTATACTTATATGTTACCTCAAGTCAAGTAATTATGCAAGCACTTTTGTAAAAGAAAAAGCGCTGCTCTTTGCAGCGCCCCTTCCATCAAGAAACTCCATCAATCGGCGTAAGTACACCGGCATCCATCTCATACACCTTATCACACAGGCAGCGAATATCTTCCATGTTATGGCTGGCAAGAAGAATCGTCGTCCCTTCTGCCTTTAAATTCAGAAAGATCTGGCGCATTTCCTCCACGCCTCTCTTATCCAGTCCATTCATCGGCTCATCCAAAATAATTAACTTTGGCTTTTCCATGATAGCCTGTGCGATTGCAAGCCTCTGCCTCATTCCGAGTGAAAACTTCGCCACCTTTTTTCTTCCGGTATCTCCTAATCCAACAGTCTCTAATACCTGTTTCACATCTTCCTTTGTGATCCGGTGACGAATCGCCGCCAGATTATACAGATTGTCATATGCATTTAAATATGGAATAAAATCCACATTTTCAATGATCGCGCCAACATCTTGTGGAAAATCCACATCCTTTCCCACACGTTTTTTTCCTACAGTCACCGTACCCTGTGTTGGCTTTAGAAAGCCTAAAATCAGCTTCATCATAACTGTCTTACCGGAACCATTTCGTCCCACAATGCCATGAATCAGCCCTTCTTCAAATTCAATTGAAAGCGGCTTTAACACCTCAACCGACCGGAAGCTTTTTGATACACCATCTAATACAATATAAGGTTCCATATACACACCTCGCTTTTTAGCTATAATCGTATCTGCCTATTTTCAGATTCATGACAGCAAGCGGCACAAGAATCATTCCTGCCAAAAACAGACACGCATAAGAAAACGTTGGATTAACACGATTAAATGCAGTCGTGCTTAAATTTCCGACACGACTCATGCTGAATGGAGAGATAAACAACAAATATTTACTTGTCACTCCGACTCGCACAACCGTTGCCCAATAGTCCATCGCAATTCCGATTCCACCGATTGCAATACCGGGACCACTCGGCCACAGCATATGAAGCATCATAGTCAGAAAACCAGTTGCCATTCCAATCATCATGCAAAGAACAATGCATCTGCCAAACAGCTGCAGCGCCGTTGTCTGGCGCATGACCGAAACCGGGAATGAAAAATAATTGGAAATTCCATAGCCAAACGGTGCATTGATCATCTTTACAAAAGTTGTCGTCCACGCTGTCTGAAATGTCACCTGCGGCACAATAAGAAGCAGCAGTAATAAAAATATATATGCAAAATAGATCACTGTAATTGCGACAATATACACGATCTGTCCCCAGAGCCAGCTCCTTCGGGAAGTACGCAGCAGATACTGGTAAACACCATCATCACGATATGGAATGTCACATATAATCAACACAAAACCAATCCATATTGTAAACGACGTATACATATTGTTGGTCACAACAAGAAACATCTCCATAATGCCAATTTTCTGTCCCGACTCCATCAGGCCACCACGCACATCACCAAAATAGAGATAGAAAAAGACGGCCAGACAAAGACAGATTACAAGTGTTTTTCCCTGAGACAGACAGCGCTGAAAATTTAATTTTACATAGGCGTTCATTCTTCTCATGCTATCCATTGATCCCCCTCCATTTCATCTCTCGGTAATAAAGAAATCCAAGCACTGCGTATGCGGCGAGATTCCGGGTGAGGCAGATTATCAATCCGCCGTCAGCAGCCCTTTCCATTCCCACTGGTGTATATAAAGTCCAGGTCATCAAACCACCCACATAAGCTCCCAGTCTTGTAAGAAGAAATGGCATCGCATAAAATACATAACGGTTTGTACAAAACACAGATACGCATAATCCAATCAATACATAAATACCAATCTGAAATGAATATCCCAATGCATACAAAACAGTAGTCGGATAATATCCAATTGATAAAGCCAATTTATACCAAAAAGGTTCTATGTTCCCAGATATTGTTCCTCCAAAAAGTTGTTTTATTGATTCTACTGTACTTCCTTGTCTTACCGCAGGTGCAATGCTTATACATAAAACAAAAAACAACAACACACTTATCATATACAATATAATTCCACTCAATACCGCAGATACAATTTTTGCGAAACAATATTTCATCTGACCAGAACGCATCTGCATCAACCAGTCATAATGTCCTTTTCGTTCATCAAAATAATTACCCGCTGCTGCTATTGGAAAAATTAACGTCTGTATAAAAGCGGTCACACCATAGTTTTCTGTAAAATAAAATAAACTTAAAATTCCAGACTCATGGTCAGCTCTCAAATCAGTTTCTACTCCCAATATCATAATTCCAATATACACAATTATACATACAAGCGCAGCTGGTTTTTGTAGTATACGTTTTAATTCCCTTCCTATCATAGAGCATCACCGTCCTTTACTCCCGATCTGAAATTTTTAAATACTCCGTCTGAAAATCTTCTTCAAAATCTACTGCCATTGTAAATGTATAGCAATATGGCATTGTCACATCAACAAGACCTGCAAAATACCATAACTGATCTGATCCAGATGATGGATCAATCATTTGCTTCACATAAAGTCCGATGTCATATACATACTCATCTTCATTTGTTCCCATATCTATTGGAATATATTGAATTTCAACTTGTAATGAATCCTCAATTGGATTTGTTTCCAATGGCGGAATCTGTAACCCATTCCATACAGCATCATATACCGCCTGTAATGCATCCTCATCTGAAATCCGCTGCCGCGTTGAAACACTTTCACGCTCAACAACCTCTGAGGCTTTTTGTATCAACATCGTATATCCCGTATCTTCCATAGAGATTTTCGCAAGCTGACCATAATATTCGGTTCCATCACCCTCGCCTCCAATCGAATAGCCCTCTGGCGATAGCTTGATTCCATCCTGCTGCAAATAATAGGTATATACTGCTCGATCACCATTTGCAATATCCGTTTGTTTGGTATATTCATCCATTATATCAATATTTAATGCCTGTAATAAATCTTCTCCCTCTTGACGTCTTATTTCTTCATCTGGTATTTCATTTTTATAAGTAACGATTATTGCTAAAAAACCAACACCGCTCTGTGAAATCAAAATCGTCCTATCCTCACCATCATATTCATTTCTTTCACTTATCAGCGAATCCTGATTTGTAACTAACGCTTCATCCCACTTTCCTTCACCAAAATATGCATCCAGAATTTCAGATGGTCTAAAATCTCTTGCTCTCATCAAAAGTCGGTCTGCACTCATCGGGTCTACTGCTTCCTCTGCCTGCGTTTCTGATTCCTGTTCGATTCCCGTTTCCTGCTCTGTCTCGTTTTCAGCTCCCTGCGCCACAAATGAATACATACTGGTCACGCTCATCATTGCCGCTAACATACATACACTGATTCGTTTTCTCATACACGTTTCCTCCATTTTCATATGTTTTATTGTTATGTTGTTACGATTCCCCCTGCTTTTGTTTTATTGTATCACAGTTTATTATAAAAAGACAATACGTCGAATTTATGACAGTTTTTACATAAATCCAACGTATTTCTTAGTTTTTTATAACGATTCAAATTTATCGTATTTGTTCTTAGTATTTATTCTTGATACTCGGCCTTGATGCAGGCTTATAGCGTCATCTTTTCTCCTAAATATTTCTCTACTCTTTCTTCATAAAAACTCGCATCATTTTTCTTACAAAAAAATTCTGCAAGTTTATATGGTATAGGAAAAAGTTCTCTCCACCAATTCTGATACTTTTCTTTTTTATCAGGATATTCGTTTACCAATTCATATAAGCTCCAACAGATATCATATATGAATGCGTCTACATCTTCTATAGTATCATTCAGTAACACATTGATACTTCTTTCATCTTGCTTTATGGATTGGTAATACTTTTTATTTTCACCCAATGCATTTACCAATCCAGTCGTTATCACAACATAGCCTCTATACGGAATTCTGGTATGCTCCATTTGCATATCAAAGGATTGAAGCAATTTACTAAATAATTCTTCTGCCTTTTTGCTTTCCCCAGAATTTAAAAATTTCCCAGCTATATTTCCAGCAACAATCGCCTCCTCTCTTTGAAATACCCACATATTCCACTTTTCCACCGGAATTTTTGGCATTGTACAATACAATGCTTTTTCCATTTGTTTTACATATTCCTGAGCGGTTAATTTTTTATGATACGTATGTTGAATATCGGTATCAAAAAAAATCATCTCCTGCCGATTTAATGGCACGTTCACATCCAGTTTTTCCTTAAAGCTCTGAAAACTTTCCCATGCGTTATCCCATTCTTCGCGTATAATGAAGTCAACAATTTCCTGTCTCTGGTGCAGCACTTCCAGTGAATCAGTCTCAAGTAACAGCTGCCCTTCTAGTCCCGTCTTATGATAAAACTGCATGAGCATTTCATAATTTCTGCCAGAAGGTCGATGCGTTCCCGCCTCTATTTTTTCTATCTGTCGCGCAGTCAGATGGTCTGGATTCGCAGCCGATACCTTTGCCGCTGACAATCCCATTGCTTTTCTAAGCATTTTAAGTGTCAGTCCAATTTCATGCGTATTGCTGACACTAATGCTCTGCCACATTCTCTTTTTAGGGTGCGAAAACAACCGATATAATTCCTCAAATGTCTTGAGAAATTCTGTTACCTCTGTCTCTTCTTCCTTGTATTTCTGATCCTCTTTTCCTTTTACGCTAATGCATTCTAACACATTAAGCAGTTCTTCCAAAACAAAAACAACATAACGCTGTGAGTACTGATGTCTGAGTAGCTCAAGTGCTTCCATTCCATATGAAAACGCTTTTTCTTCATTGCCTGCATACAATTCGAGTTTCATTCCAAGAAGTGCCACCTGTGGATAAATCAATATCTGAACCTTTGGTTCAAACTTTGCCTGTTTTACATAGTCGGCTACCTTCTTGTGCATCTGCATAGCTTCATCTGTCTTACCGATAAGAAGCAGACAATTTGCCAGAAGCAAAATACTTTCCAACTCACAGGGAGCCAGTAAAAACTTTGACAGCTTCTTTTTTTCCCATCCATCGGGTAATGTACATAGTACCGTCTGCCGTGCGCTTTCCACCAGATTTTCTCCCTCTGATTTTTCACGTTCAACGTCAACGCTCTTGCTCTCAAAACTTTTTTTGTACGCCTGCATCAGAAGAATGGTCTGCATTTTCTTTAAAAACTGTTCTTCAAATGGCGTTTTTTTTCGATACTTTTTCTGATACACTTCTAGTAATTGCTGTGCTTTCTGCGGCTGCTCAAAAACAACTAGACAGATATCCTCGCGGTCTCTCCATCCGTTCAATTCCCTTGCATCTGCCATTACCTCAAAATATTCAGTCGGCACACCTAGTCTTTGCAGCAGATAGTCACCTATCATTTTCTTCCATGGCGTGTCGCCATTTTCCATTTTCCTAAGCTCAGTTCTGGTGCAGACACCTCTTGATATTTTTTGTTCAGAGATGCCGCGGCGGCATCGTTCCTTATACATGAATTTCCCGCAATATTGGTTGTACCGCCGCAGCCATAGTAATTCCTCTTTGTTCATATATTATTATTCAATCCACACTCTTTTATCTAATGCCGGGCAGCTGATGCATACCTTTACTTCTTCCTTTGGCTTTACATAGACAATCAATCTGCCATTGTGTGTCTTTCTGTGTGACTCGCAGTATGGCGTTAGGTCTGCTAAATCACCGTTTTCCAGTCCGAGAAGTGTTCCTCCTATTACCTCTGCCGTGATTTCCAGATCTTCTGCCGCAAGAACACCATTTTCATCGGTAAGTGAAACCTCGATCTGCATCACTTCTTCCTTATTTATAGTTTCTTCTGCATGCCATACATTTGCAGACAGCTCGACTGCTTTTCCTGCTGTCTGAATGCTGCACTCGGCTTCGCCGCACACTGCCTTAAGTACACCTGGCTCATAAGCAAAACGCCATTCGGTGCAGCCTTCTTTTTCAAGATATGTTCCATCGTGCAATGACTTTTCACCATCAATACCAACTATACTAAGAGAAATAGTTTCTTTTTGCACATTTGTGAAGACGCGTACAACGACATTTTCTCCGTCTGTATAATTCCAATGTGCATTCCACGGTCTCCACTCATGCTCATCACCATCATCTGGGCGTGTCAGGATACAAGCAAATGGTTCTGTGCTCCAGAATGCCTTTCTTCTATAGAAGCCCGGCTTTTCAAAGCCTGCAAGATCCATTAAACCAGCTGATGAACCGTGAATCGGCCATCCATGTGCCTCTCCAAGATAATCAATTCCTGTCCACAAAAATTGTCCGCTGATATATGCATTATCGCGCACCGCACACCACTGCTCGTAGCCGCCGCCGTTTTCGCTGCCTAAAAATGGCTTGTCTGGAAAACGTTTGTGGCTTTCCTCATACAGATGCTCTTTATAATTGTAGCCCACAACATCAAGTGCATCAAAAAATCCAATATGAGATGACAGCTCTGGGAAGGCTGCTGCCAATGTAACTGGTCTTGTGGTATCCTGTGTGCGCACAATCGCTGCCAATTCCTTTGCAATTACGCTAAGTCGCTCAGCATTAGGCTTATTCGGGTCATACTGACGCTCCTTTGCCGGCTTGTTGGCATCGTTGTTTCCTGTCATGGTTTCAAATAGTGGATGGCAATATGGGTCATTTGGGTAGTCGATCTCATTTCCAATGCTCCACATAACGATGCTTGGATGGTTGCGGTCACGGCGTACCATATCAGCAAGATCACGCTCATGCCACTCTGGGAAATCTTCTGCGTAGCCCTCATGCTTTGGCGGATATACATTATGACCGGTAGACCACTTATTCTTCGGATTTTCCCACTCATCGAATGCCTCATCCATCATTAAAAGTCCAAGCTCATCACACAGATCATACAGCTCTGGCATATGCGGATTATGACTACAGCGGATCGCATTGCAGCCGCCTTCCTTCAATTTAAGCAGTCTGCGAAGCCATACCTCACGATACATTGCTGCACCAAGACAGCCGCCATCATGATGAACACATACGCCCTTAAACTTTGTTTCCTTTCCATTCAGGAAAAAGCCTTGATCAGCATCAAATGAAAATGTTCTGATACCAACGCGCTCTTTATCTAATACAATCACATTTTCATCTTCTTTTTCAAATGAAATGCAAAGCTCATATAATGATGGTGATTCACAAGACCAAAGCTTTGGTTTTCCAATCATTCCATTTAAATAGAAGGTTTTCTTCTCATGTGCCTCCATTGCAGCAGGTACTCTAGCAAAAACAACCGACTCCTCATCACTTCCACATAACTTTAGACTAGCAGTCAATGTTCCAATCACACGCTCATCCAGCTCATTTACAATCTCTGCATCTGCACAAACAGCCGCTGACTGCTCATCTGCTCTTGACACATTAAAGGCAACACCATTCCATACAGCATGAACCTGCTCCTCCACTACAAGGTATGCCTTACGGTAAATACCAGAGCCTGTAAACCAGCGTGAATCTGCTAAATCAGTATGACATACACGCACAGTAATCTCATTATCAATCGCGCCAAACTGAACAAAGTCAGTAATATCATAGCTGATCTGTGTATAACCATAAGGACGCTTTCCAATGTGATAGCTGTTGCACCATATTCTACTATTTTTATAGATTCCATCAAATACAACTCTCACGCGCTTTCCCTTATATGCTTCTGGAAGTGAAAAACGCACGCGATACCAGCCAATGCCACCGCTTAAATATCCAGTTCCGCTGGAATTAGTCTGCTCAAACGGCATGTGTACAGACCAGTCATGCGGCAGCGTAACGCTAGTCCACGCACTGTCATCGTATCCCTTGTACCACGCCTGCGGTACCTCGCCGTAGTGAAACTTCCAGTTCTCGTTCAGTGTAATATATGTTCTATCCATGATTTTTTCTCCTATTAAAAAAGGGCAGACACCTTACAATGTCCGCCCTAGCTTCATCAGCCGATATCCGGCTCATCTTTTAAGGTTATTGTTCCTGGCTGTTTGCCGTCTGTCTCGAATACGACGATTTCATTTCGTCCTTCTTTTAACAACGGTGCCGGAATATAAAGTCTCTTCTGTGGTCCGATCTCCCAGAATCGTCCCAGATTAAATCCGTTTAAGAAAATGCATCCCTTACCCCATCCTTCGAAATCGAGGAAGGTATCTCCCTTTTGGTCCACGTCAAGCGTAAAGTGATAAAATGCCGGAAGTCCCTCTGTATAGCCCTTTGTATAATCGAGCTTTTCGATGTTGTCAAGCGGCAGGCAATACTCTTCCCAGTTTAAGTGAGTGTGACCGTTGATCTGTACGTGTCCGTCGATACCTTTTCTCTGATGCTCCATTCTTGGTCCGAAGTTTACACGTCCCATGTTCTCAACAAGAATATCAAGCGGTGCACCCTTCTTAAAGGTAACTGGCTTTCCATCTTCCTTTGCAAAATCCTCTCCTGCCTTTGCCTCAGAAAGAAGCTGTCTGTCATAAAGCGTTACAAGCGGTTTCTGATCAACAAAGAGATTTGCACGGTCATTTGCCTCATACAAACGGATCTTTTCAAGATTCTGCTCTTTCTCAAGCTTTGTATGGTACAAAATATATCCATAATTTTGTCCTAAACGCTCCATAGAAGTCGGGAACTTGCATTTTACAGGTGCTGAAAGATCATCAAGAGATTCAAAGAGTCCAACTCTTGCATCGTACTGTAAGGTTCCGTATGCTTTCTTCTCGATCTTTGTGCTGTATGTTACTTCCGGAATCGGTGCATACTTGCGGATAACTTCCTGATAGCGGCGATATTTCTCTGTGATATCACCAGACTCTGTAAGCACACCATCATAATCATAGGAAGTAACATCTGGTGTCAGCTCATCATAATAATTAGATCCATTCATAAAGCCAAAGTTTGTGCCGCCCTCAAACATGTAAATATTGACATGGCCAAGCTCAAGCATCTTGTCAAGATCCTTTGTGCTCTCCTCTAAATTTCCTCTCATATGGCCGCCATTGCCCCAATGGTCAAACCAGCCAACCCAGAACTCGGTACACATTAAAGGACCGCCATTTGTATACTGCTTCAATACTTCAAAGCGCTCCTCGGTACGTGAACCAAAGTTTCCAGTCGGAAGAGCTCCTTCTAAGTGACCACAGGAAAGAGACTCATGCATAGGTCCATCTGATGTAACAAGAGGTACAACAGTACCAAAATCGATCATGATCTGCTTCATTGTCTCAAGATACTCTGTGTCATCACCATAGTAGCCATACTCATTTTCTACCTGCATCATGATGACTGGTCCACCGTAGTTTACCTGAAGCGGTGCCAAAACCTTGAACAGTTCTTTATAATAAGAACGAATATAATCTAAGAACGGCTTATAGCAGCCTCGAAGCTTCATGCCATCCTCTGCCAAAAGCCAAGCCGGCAGTCCGCCAAACTCCCATTCTGCACAGATATATGGTGATGGACGAATAATCACCCACAGACCTAACTCCTGTGCTGTTTTTACAAATTTTGCAATGTCGAGCATTCCGTCAAAATGGAACTCGCCCTTATTTGGTTCATGCATGTTCCAAGGAATGTAAGTCTCAACTGTATTGCATCCCATCGCCTTTAATTTTTCCAGACGATCCTTCCAATACTCCGGAACTACACGGAAATAGTGGATTCCACCAGAGATGATCTGAAATGGCTTGCCGTCCAGATAAAAATTGTCTTTGATCTCAAATGTATGTGTCATCATTGCTCCTCTTTCTAAAGGTCCTCGATGCTGAATCTTGCCTCCGTAAAGATCAGCCGTCTCGTCCCATTTACATTTATTACAAAAAAGAGCAGGATGACCAAAGGTCACCCCGCCCTTTACGCGTTTACTGACCCATTACTGTGGGTAGCTACTATTTTTTATTATTCTGCGTCACCGTAAACTTCGGTCAGCTGCTTCTGAAGCTCTTCGATAACGATATCCATACCTGCATCCTTTAAAGCCTGCTGATACTCAGCAACGATCTCTTCTGCGGTGCCAGTGTACTTACCACTTGCGATCTGCTTCATGTAGTTTGTGTTAACCTCACCGATATTGTTGATGTAGGACTGAATGTCATCAACATTTGCAACAAACTTACCATAAGGATAACCAATTGATGCATCCTCTAATTCTTTATACATCACATCAATCTTGTCCCAATCCTTTGTAGCGTCACGGATCTCTAACAGATCGTTACGTCCCCACCAGAAATTAGTTGTGATGGACTCAGTATCAGAATTATAAGATTCTGGAACAATACGAAGACCTTCATCGTTAACATCCCACTGAACACCCTTCTGACCATAGTTGATCAGGTCGTAGCACTCAGCATCATTTCTCAGTAAATCATAAACCATCAGAGCTCTCTCTGGGTTCTCAGAACCGTAGGAAACTGCCATTGCACCGTGAGTAATATTCAAAGCAGTAACATTCTTTTCTTCCTCGCCAAACCAGAAGAATCCAACCTCAGCACCCGGTACGTTCTCTGGAGTCTTACTTACAAGATCAGTCCAAGTCTGAGTATGATGCTGCTCAGCAGCGGTCTTTCCAAGCTTGAAGTCCTCTCTGTTATCAGCAGAAGTATTGTTCAGAACGTCTGTCTTCCAAACGCCCATCTCATCCCATTCCTTCATTGTCTTTGCAAACTCAACCATCATATCTGCATCAGTATAGAATGGGCTAACGATGGTGTACAGGTCATCCTTTGTACCTCCCCATAAAGCTGCTGATGACAAACCATCGATTGCTACGAAATCGCTGTGGGAAGAAACCCAGCCGCCTGCCATAGTTGCATATGCACTACCATCAGAATCCCAAGGAGTTACGATACCAAGCTCATCCTTGTGCTCGCATACATACTTGAAATATGTAGTCATATCTTCCCAGCTGTGAACGCCATTCTCAAGACCTGCCAGCTTTGCAAAATCAAGACGATATGCAAAACCATGATTTGTCCACTGTGCGTAGTTATCCTCTGGCATCAGATAAATGTTGTCATTGTACTTACACAGATCCCAGTCTTCCTGCGGAACAGTCTCATAAGTAACTGGTGCATACTTTGCAAGCATCTCATCACTTAACTCAAGGAAAGCACCATTCTTTGCGTTTGGCCATGCATCCAGCCAGTCAGTAGCAGTACCAACTAAGTCTACAGAACCATCCATACGAGCCAGAGTCAGGTTGTAGTTTGACAGATAATCGGTCCAGCCGATGTAGTAAATCTGCAGCTCTGCGTTAACCTTCTCGGTCAGGATTGCATTCAGTTCATCTAACATCTTCTGTGTTGCATCGTTTGTCGGTGCATCACCAGTAACCATGTAATTGATGACTACATGCTCAGATGTATCAACATCTGCCCACTTCTCTGCCCAGACATCATCATAATTCGGAACCTCGCCCGTAGTTGCCTCTGCTGCTGCGCTGCTGGACTCTTCCTCTGCTTCTGCGCTTGTAACCTCTTCTGCTACTGCGCTGCTAGACTCTTCCTCTGCGAATGCCGGCATTGATGCGAACATTGTTCCTACCATAGATGCTGCCAATGCGGATGCAAGAAACTTCTTCTTCATATTAAAATTCCTCCTTCTTTGTGCGAGTCTTCTCCTCGCTTGTTTTCTTTGTTAAGTATCTATTAATGCAGGATACCTGCTATTAATCAAAAATCATTAGCCCTTTACGGCTCCGACTGTGATACCGCCGATAAAGTAGCGCTGTACAAATGGATAAATCAGAATAACTGGTCCTGTTGCTAAGATTGCATTTGCCATCTTAAGTCCATTTGACGGAAGATCTGACAGGTCAACATATTGACCTGCTACTGTACTCTTTAAGCTGTTTACCTTATTTACAACCTTGTACAGAGTATACTGCAGCGGATAAACACTAACCTTCTCACTTAAAAACAGTGATGACTGATACCACTCATTCCAATAACCGATTGCAAGGAACAGACCGATTGTTGCAAGTGCCGGCTTTAACATTGGAAGAATCAGTGCGGTAAAGATCTTCATATCACCTGCACCGTCGATCTTACCAGACTCGGTGATCTCATGAGGAATGGACTTTACAAAGTTCTTCATCAAAATGATCAGCCAAGATGACATCAAAAGCGGCAGCCATACTGCTAAGTAGTTATCCTGCAGCTTGTAGGTCTGTGTCATTAACAGGTAGTACGGAGCCAGACCTGCTGAGAACAGTGTGGTAAAATAGATGTAGAATGAGATTGCATTGCGGAACGGGAAATCCTTTCTCTGCAAAGCATATCCAGTCATGGAAATGATTCCCAGACCAACGAGTGTACCAGTTAAGGTCATCGTAATAGTCAGTCCATAAGACTTCCAGATTGCACCACCCTGAAGTACCATCTCATAAGCCTTTGTTGTAAACTGCTTCGGGAACAGCTGCGCTCCTTCTGTACGGATCACTTCCTCCGATGTAAATGATGTTCCGATGATGATCAAAAATGGAAGTACACAAGCGAGTGCATAAAACGTAACTACTACATATCCTATTGTACGGATTATAATATCGGAGCGATCCAGCTTGATTTTCGTACCTTTTACTGTCGATTTTGCCATTTCTTTCTCCCTCCTTAGAATAATGCGTACTCAGGATCAATCTTCTTAACAGCAAAGTTACTTGCCATAACGATACAGAATCCGATGATAGACTGATACAGGCCGACTGCAGATGCCGTTGAAAAGTTGAAATCCGTCATTGTGCTTCGATATACATAAGTCTCAATAATATCAGTAGTGTCATACAACAATGGGTTCGTTCCGACGATGTTGTAGAACAGACCGAAGTTTCCTTTTACGATACCGCCAAGTGCGAACAAAAGTAAGATAACGATTGTGCTTCGAAGACTCGGCAGAACAATGTAGCGAATCTTCTGGAAACAGTTTGCACCATCCACTCTTGCTGCCTCAATGATAGAAGTATCAATACCACAGATAGATGCGAAATAAACAACTGAGTTATATCCAGTTACCTGCCACAGATATACGGCAATTAAGATTGGTGGCCATACACTCTTATCGGAATACGGCTGCCATTTTTCCATACCCAGCTTTACTAAAATACCATTGATAAATCCGGTATCGTAGTTTAACAGGTTGAATACAAGGAAACCAACAAGAACCTGTGAGATGAAGTATGGAAGGAACATCAATGTCTGTGAAACCTTCTTAAAATACTTATTGTGGATCTCGTTTAACAAAACTGCCATTAACATCGCAATGATGTTTCCTAAGAAGATGAAAGCCAAGTTGTAAAGAATCGTGTTCTTTGTCAGGTCGAGGAGCTTTCCAGACTGCATTAGAAACTCAAAATTTTTCATACCCACAAACTTGCTTCCGAAAATACCGTCTCTGTAATTGTACTTAACGAATGCCACATAGATACCTGGGAGCGGCATGTAGTTAAATGCAAAGAAGAATACGATTGCCGGTACACACATAAGTGTCAGTACACGATACTTTTTCAGGTTATAGAAAAAGCCATGCTTTTTCTTGTACTGATACTGGGGTAAAGTTGATGTTGTCTTTCCCATGTTACCCTCCTTAATAATAAAGAATAAAATTTGAATTTCAGCCCCTGCTGCGCTCATAGTTTATAGGTTTATTTGACGCATTCGTGAAACCGCTTTCATCTTTCTCATAAAAAAATAAATTCATGACACATTATGTATATTTTCTATCAGAAAGGTGAGGTTTCATTCGTGCATTTCAACTATCCTTGCTGAAACCCTTTTCATAGCTTTATTATATATTTTTTATCGCATATGTCAACATGTTTTTGCGCATTCTAACATCTTTGTAATAACTCACTAATATGCAAGCCTTTTTATTGTGCATATTTTACAATTAAAATAGGAGTGAACATATGTCACTCCTTGATTTCTTGTTATACTAGCCTATTTTGCCTATTTTCTGTCTTCCTTTGGCCTTATGAAACCACTTTCATATTCCTCAAAGATTTTCTTCAGGCACATGTGTGCAGGAATCTCTTACGCTAATACCAACCGGAACCATATAGTCCTCAGGGCATGTCTCGTTCTCTGATGCACGGATTGCTGCCTCTACAAGATGCTTTGCAAACTCTGTATAATTGGCTCCTACTGATGTCAATGCTGGTGTCAATGCACCTGACAGGTACGTATTATCAAATGCTACTACTGAGATATCCTGCGGAACACGAAGTCCTTCATCGTGAATTGCCCTAAGTACACCTGCTGCCGTAAAATCGTTGATTGCCACTATTGCTGTTGGTCGATCTGGATTTTTTAAAAGCTCTTTCGTACAGTTGTAACCGCTATCATTAGAATAATCAATGGAATCAAATACGTAATCTTCACGATATACAATTCCTCTTTGCCTAAGCATTGTGCGATATCGCATACGCTTTTCCAGCGTAGACTTCGCATCCTTTCGGCCGCCAATTGTTGCAATCTTTTCATGACCAAGACTAAATAAATAGTCCATCGCCAGATCCATGCTGCCGCCCTCATCAAGATGTATCTTACAATTTCTCACACCTACAGGACGATTTGTTGCTATAATTGGTGTGCTTTCCAAGATATGATTAAGCTGTTCTACATATTCTTCATCTACCGCAATTCTGTCTATTACACCGCCAACTACGATAATTGCATCCACCTGCTGCTCATACAACTTCATTAACTGCTTTTTTTCAAGCTCTGGATCACCTAAGGAGGTAAGCATCATCAGCAGATACCCTGCTTTATCTGCTGCTTTTTCACATTCTGTTGCTACTGCCGAATAGAATGGGCTATAAATATCAGCAATCATCAAACCAATTGATCTTGTTTTCGAGTTGCTTAATCCTTGTGCCAGCGCATTTGGTGTGTATCCATATTTCTGTATCACACTTTGTACCTTTTCGCGCTTTTCTTCACTGACTCTGGCGTTATTGGTCAGCACGCGCGAAACTGTTGCCGGAGATACACCGGCTTCTTTTGCGATTGTATAAATATTCGCACGCTCTTTTGCCATAAATGTACCATGCCTTTCTGTCACCCGCTGTGCAATTTTTATTCAAGCTGTCCTTTGCAAGCGGTTTCAAACCTCTTTTCTTTAACTATACATGATATTTTTTTCTTTGGCAATGGGAAATTTTCCTATTTTCAGGGAAATTTTTGTTACAACAGTTCAAGGGACTTGCGGTTTTGCGAATTGGCGTCCAGTGAACTGTAGCAAAAAACCTCCTAAGTAGATTTTGGTTATTTGCCTTGTCTACTTAAGAGGTATCATATCAGATCATTCCCCAATGGTTTTTATACAAATTTATGGCTTTTATGCGTTCTTGTAGCGATTGTACTCGTCTACACAAAGAATCTTTCTTGCCAGTTCGACTTCTTCCTTGGTTGGAGTCGGTACACCTTCAAGACCATACTTGATTCCAAGCTCTTTCCATTTGAATACTCCGAGTGTATGGTACGGAAGTACATCGATACGATATACATTATTTAAGGTGCTGATGAACTCATGAAGTTTTGTCAGTGACTCTTCGTCGCTGTTGATGCCTGGTACAAGCACGTGACGGATCCAGATTGGCTTATTGATATCGGAAAGATATCTTGCCATATCAAGGATATTCTCGTTTGTCTTGCCAGTCAACGCCTTGTGCTTTTCTGGATCAATATGCTTTAAATCAAAGAGAAGCACGTCTGTATTTGTCATCAGTTGCTCTAACTGTCCGAAGAATGGCTCTTCTCTCGTAAATGGCTCTCCTGCGGTGTCGATACATGTATTGATCTTTAACTTCTTTGCCTTTGCAAAAAGATCATTCATGAACTCCATCTGTAAAAGTGGCTCTCCTCCACTTACAGTGATGCCGCCCTTGTCGCCCCAATAATTTCTATAACGAACTGCCTTTTCTAAAATTTCGTCAGCTGTTAAAAGCTGTACGTCTTTCTTTGCCCATGTATCTGGATTGTGGCAATATTTACAGCGCAAATTGCAGCCATTTAAAAATACGAGATAACGAACTCCTGGTCCGTCTGCAGAACCAAAAGATTCCAAAGAATGAACAATGCCTTGAATCATAATTTTTTTCCTTTCTTGTTTTGTGAACTTCATGTCTTCACGTTTACTATTATTTTGTAGTAAAACAGGCGGGAGTGCCAAAGCACCCTCCGCCTGTATTAGTTTTATAAATTTACAGCAAATCTATTCTGATTTGTTCAGATCGAAATCAATCGAGTCTGTCACTGCTCCTAATTACAGGAAGGAATGGCAAGTTCTCTTGATAACGTCGTCCTGCTGCTCCTTGGTCAGATCGATGAACTTAACTGCATAACCAGATACACGGATTGTGAAGTTAGCATACTCTGGCTTCTCCGGATGTGCCTGGCAATCCAGAAGCTTCTCAACACCAAATACGTTTACGTTCAGGTGATGAGCACCATTTGCAAAGTAGCCATCCATAGCCTGTACAAGGTTATTTACGCGCTCTTCATCAGTGTTTCCAAGTGCACTTGGGTTGATGGTCTGGGTATTGGAAATACCATCCAGAGCCCACTCGTATGGCAGCTTAGCAACAGAGTTCAGAGATGCAAGCAGACCGTTCTTCTCAGCGCCGTAAGACGGGTTAGCACCTGGAGACAGTGGCTCACCAGCCGGACGACCATCCGGAAGAGCACCAGTAGCCTTACCATAAACTACGTTAGAAGTAATGGTCAGGATAGAGGTTGTCGGCTCAGAGTTACGATAGGTGTGACGCTTCTTGATCTTTGCAAGGAACTGTCCTAACAGCTCTACAGCGATGTCATCTGCACGATCATCATCGTTACCGTAGCGTGGGAAGTCTCCCTCGATCTCATAATCAACAACCAGACCGCTCTCGTCACGTACAGTCTTAACCTTTGCGTACTTAATAGCACTTAAGGAGTCAACTGTGTGAGAGAATCCTGCGATACCAGTAGCGAATGTACGACGTACATCGGTATCGATCAGAGCCATCTCAGCTGCCTCATAGTAATACTTGTCATGCATATACTGGATCAGGTTCAGAGTATTTACATACATTCCTGCCAGCCAATCCATCATAACGTCATACTTCTTAACAACTTCATCATAATCCAGATACTCGGAAGTGATCGGCTTGTATGCCGGACCTACCTGAGCCTTGGTCTTCTCATCAACACCACCGTTGATAGCGTAAAGCAGACACTTAGCCAGGTTTGCACGAGCGCCGAAGAACTGCATTTCCTTACCGGTCTGTGTAGCGGATACACAGCAGCAGATGGAGTAGTCATCGCCCCATACAACACGCATAACATCATCGTTCTCATACTGGATGGAAGATGTCTTGATGGAAACCTCTGCAGCATACTTACGGAAGTACTCTGGCAGGTTCTTGGAATACAGAACAGTCATGTTCGGTTCCGGAGCCGGTCCCATAGTCTCCAGTGTGTGCAGGATACGATAATCGTTCTTAGTAACCATGGAACGTCCGTCTACGCCAAGACCAGCGATAGCCAGAGTAGCCCATACCGGGTCACCAGAGAACAGCTCGTTGTAAGACTGAATACGAGCAAACTTAACCATACGCAGCTTCATTACGAAGTGGTCAATGATCTCCTGAGCCTGAGTCTCGTTGATAACGCCATTCTCAAGGTCTCTCTGCATATAAATATCAATGAAAGTGGATACACGTCCGATGGACATTGCAGCACCGTTCTGAGTCTTGATAGCTGCTAAGTATCCGAAGTACAGCCACTGAACTGCTTCCTGAGCGGTCTTAGCCGGCTCAGAAATATCGAAGCCATAGCTTGCAGCCATAACCTTCATATCCTTCAGTGCTCTGATCTGATCAGCCAGCTCTTCTCTCTGACGGATTACATCATCAGTCATAGTACCATCGCCGCAGTTAGCCAGATCCTTCTGCTTCTCAGCAACAAGGAAGTCAATTCCGTACAGAGCGATACGACGATAGTCGCCTACGATACGGCCACGGCCGTAGGTATCCGGCAGACCAGTGATGATCTTGTTCTTACGTGCAGCACGAATCTCTGGTGTATATGCATCAAATACGCCCTGATTGTGGGTCTTGTGATATACAGTGAAGATCTTGTGCAGCTCTGGGCTTGGAGTATATCCGTACATCTCGCAGGACTCCTCTGCCATTCTGATACCGCCGTAAGGCATGAATGCTCTCTTTAAAGGCTTATCAGTCTGAAGACCTACAACCTTCTCAAGATCCTTATCCAGGTATCCCGGGCCATGGGATGTGATGCTGGAAACGATATCGGTATCCATATCCAGTACGCCGCCCTTTGCTCTAGCCTGCTTATTTAACTCCTGCAGCTCTCCCCAAAGCTTATCTGTAGCCTCAGTAGCATCTGCAAGGAAGGATGCATCTCCATCATATGGAGTATAGTTGTTCTGAATGAAATCGCGGGTGTTAACTTCCTCTTTCCAGAGTCTGCCCTTAAAACCAGCCCATGCTTCAAACTGTTTCATGATTCAAAAACCTCCTTTAAAATTGTTACTGTTCACGGGACACCCATTCACAAAACCGCACGTTCCGTGCGTCGCTGCTACGCAGCTTTGTTTTGTTCATTAACGGGCGTCCACTTCGTCCTGCTGATCTGTCAAATCTTCATGCAAGCATGAGATTTATCCAGATCTATCATGACGCGTGAACTGTAACTTAAAATTTGCTGACACCCCCGGTCAGGGGCCCTATCATGTGCCGCATCACCCGAAACCGAATTAATGTTTTTTATTTCTTCGATTCCCGGCGATGCTGCACATCCACCTGTCGCCGTTTGTGTCTTAACCTTTGGTCTGACATTATAATAGCATATCCCCTAAAATCTTACAAGCGGACAAATGCGTTTCTTTGCACTTTTTTCAATACATCGGGGGTGCAGCCCGGTAGGTTATGAATGCGGCCTCAGGTTACGATATTTCCCCGGCAAAAATATGGCATAGATTGAAAATACTATTAAGTAAATCTTCGTATTGCTCGGTGCAGCACTTTTCGAAGCGTTCCATATTTTCTGGGCAGTATTCGATTTCTTTTGAGAAGCGCCGTACTAATTCAATGCGGTCTTGCTGTGTGTAAGCGGTGTTTTTCTGGAAGCTATGCAAGTCCATGAGAAATAGCAGACATATTGATGCTGCTGCAAATAAAATTTTAGCCTCGGCCTGACCGTCTAACAGAATCTCTGGGTAATAACGATATATCATGTACACTGCAATATGCTCATACTCGTATAAGCGATTCTCGCCCTTCAAAAATTTAAGGAATGCGTTTGTGTTATTTGTATCCACTAATTTGTCAATATTCTGCTCTAGCTCTTTCATCATGGACGGCCATGTTTCGTCAAGTGATTCCATTCCTCCAAAAAAGCGAATCAAAAATAATGCACTGCTTTTTAGTGTATTCGTGCTTGGCTTTGCATTATAGTCTAATTTCGGAATAGATTCTGGATCGTCCCACTCCAAGATTGGAACTGTCAGAAGCAACATTTCATCTGCGTATGGCAGCTGCAAAAGCAGTCTCTTTAGGCGTGCGCCGATATTTTTTTTACGGTTTTGTAGAATTGAGAAGATTGCTTTTCGTTCTTCAAGCATCTGCTCACATTCTTCTGATTCGTCGTCTAATAGGTCAGAAGCATCTGTATATTCATCCTCATCACTGTAGTCTTGTTCTTCATCCTGCGTAACTTCTTCCACAAATGTAAGCGACTTACTGTCAGAAAATAAAAGTCTCTCTGCCTCTTCACAGCATAGTCCCAGACCTACTTCCGTGTAATCGCCAAACCAATTATAAAACCTTGGATGCTCACGGCAGATATCGCAAAGTCTGTCTTCTCCCAGATTGATAAAAATATCGCATAGATTTTCTTTATTTAAAAATGGGCAGCGATTGTTTTTTAATTTAAAGAAATATTCTCCCGGCTCGCTTCCAATCTCACGGCGCAGACGATCACCAAATGCACCCTTTTCTGCAAGATACCCTTCCGCCGTTGTCTCATCAACTTCGATTTCCCATCCGGCACAGCAGGTATCTGTACAGGCAGAACCAATACACTTAAATTGATCAAAAAATGATGGTTTATGGTATTTCATGCTGAACTCCTTTTACTATAAAATAGTTTGCACTTAATTTAAAAATGGTCCGCAACCAAATGTCGGATACGGACCATACTATCTATTACAGTGGCAAACTCTCTACAGCTGCGCGCTCTACTGGCAGACACTCTTTATATCTCTGAATGAACGCATCAAATCCAGCTACATCTTCTGCATTTGGCTCCATGCGAACACCAGTCTCACCGTGGAATACTTCTTCTGAAAGGAACGCATCTAATGGCTGGTTTTCTTTCTTATTAAGCATATAGGAAGCAAGCAGTGCAATTCCCCATGCACCACCTTCTCCTGCTGTCTCCATCAATGATACAGGTGCATTGATTGCTGCTGCCATTATACGCTGTCCAACGCCCTTTGTCTTGAACAGACCGCCATGACCGTAGATATTGTCAAGCTTTACGCCCTCTTCCTTAAACAGAATATCAAGACCTACCTTTAATGCACCAAGAGAGGTGTACAGATGAGTTCTCATGAAGTTTGCAAGTGTAAACTTGCTGTCTGGTGTACGCACAAACAGCGGACGACCCTCTTCAAAGCCTGTGATGCTTTCGCCTGAGAAATAGTTGTATGCCATCAGACCGCCGCAGTCAACATCGCCCTCAAGTGCCTTATTATACAGTACTGAGAAGAGCTGATTCATATCAACAGGAACACCAAGCGCCTGCTGGAATTCCTTAAAGATACCTACCCATGCATTCAGATCAGAGGTACAATTATTGCAGTGAGCCATAGCTACAGGAAGACCATCTGGTGTTGTTACCATATCGATTTCCTCGTGAACCTTCTTTAATGTCTCGTTCTCGTCCATGACAACCATTGCAAATACAGATGTTCCTGCTGATACATTTCCTGTATGTACAGTTACACTATTTGTTGCTACCATACCAGTTCCGGCATCACCTTCCGGCGGACACATTGGAATACCAGCTTCAAGCTCACCGCTTGGATCTAAGAGCTTTGCACCCTCTTGTGTCAAATTACCGGCCGGCTCACCTGCTACAAGTACCTGCGGTAAAATGTCACGCAGTTTCCAGGAATATCCCTTCGGTGCAATGAGCTTATCAAAGGTTTCTACCATGTTCTGATCGTAATCCTTTGTCTTACTGTCAATCGGGAACATACCTGATGCCTCACCAACGCCAAGCACTCTCTTTCCAGTTAACTTCCAGTGAACATAACCTGCCAGTGTGGACAAATAGTCAATGCGTGGAAGATGCTCCTCACCATTTAAAATTGCCTGATACAGATGAGCAATGCTCCAACGCTGCGGAATATTAAATGAAAATGCAGCTGTCAGCTGTTTTGCTGCCTGCTCAGTAATTGTATTTCTCCAGGTACGGAACGGAACCATCAGTGTTCCTTCCTTATCAAATACCATGTAGCCGTGCATCATTGCTGAAAATCCTATTGCACCAATTTTTTTCAGGCTGGCACCGCACTGTGACTTAACGTCTGCTGCCAGCTTTGCATATGCATCCTGCAATCCGCTCCAGATATCCTCAAGAGTATACGTCCAGATTCCGTTCTCCAGACGATTTTCCCAGTCATGTGCTCCCTGTGCGATTGGAGTATTCTCATCATTTGTCAGCACTGCCTTGATTCTTGTTGAGCCAAACTCAATACCAAGAATGGTCTTTCCAGCCTCTACGGCCTCTCTCATTTTTACTGAATCCATAATAGACCTCATTTCTGCGTTTAGTACGCTTTTCAGAAAGTACAGCTTTCTGTTTTTTCAAGATTTTTACTGCTTGTCCAGTATACCATACCGCTGACAGAAATACAACTTTGACTTTTCTTACAATTTAACATAATAGAGGAATGCCCGCAGTTTTGACCATGCCGTCTCATCCCAGTCATGGTCGATCTCGATCTCATCTGACTTAACCTAAGGGCAAGCCCTAGGGTTCCATTGACGGAGTTCTAGTACCTGCGTACATCTCAAGGACTTTTTCATTAGAGGCAGGACATATCTTATCGATTCTTGGGCCAAATGGTATCGGAAAAACAACTCTTTTAAAATGCATGATCGGTCTTCTTTCATGGAGCAGCGGTCATTCGCTTTTAAACGGTCAGTACATTCAGCAATTAAAGGCTAAGGAAATCTGGAACACGATATCCTATATTCCGCAGACACATGGCTTTTCTTTCTCCTACACCGGCTTGGAAATGGTCATGATGGGCCGAAGCTCACACCTTGGCCTCTTTGAGCAGCCGGGCACAAAGGAGATTGAGATGGCAGAGGCGATGATGGAAAAGACTGGAATCACGCATCTTTCCTCAAAGGATTGTAACCGCATGAGCGGCGGTGAATTGCAGATGAGGCATTTATGATGAACAGAAATGGGGACCGATTCTATGGGAAGGCAGCAGATATCTTGAATGAGGAAAATATTTCCAAGTCGTTTGATGTAAATGTCATCGTGGATGAGGTCATGTACAATGACCGTAAGCTAAGAAGCATTATTCCGGTATCGCTTACTGAATAAAACACTTGCAGTCTACCATACTTATAGAGTATAATAGTGTAAATTTATGATTATGTTAAATAGCAGCTAGAAGGGAGATTTGTTTTTATGGCTGGCGTATTTACAGTGGAACAATTGCGTCCGATCAAGGATGGAATGACCATCTCTCGCGATGCTAAGATGGGACAGACAACTGCGGTTACATTCTTTTCTCTTGGCAATGATACGTCCATCAGTCAGGAGCGCTATGATGTAACTTCCATTTACATTGGTGCAAAAGGAACTGCTGATTTTCTTATTGGAGATCAGGTAAAAAAGGAGCCGGTATCAGACGGTGACTGTCTTATCGTTCCGGGCGGCACCCTCTGCGGTGTTGAAACTGCTACCGGAACCGTTTATACAGAAATTATTATGAAAAAGGAGACAAACATGAACAGTATTGTAAAATCTGGAGAAGTAATGAAGCTGAAGGACTTAATCTCTTATGAGGAGGGAAGTATTGCAAATCTTGACGTTGTAAGCAACAGCACCATGAAGTTTGTGCTGATGGCATTCGATGAGGGAACTGGTCTGACACCACATCGTGCACCAGGCAACGCAATCATCTTCGCACTCGAAGGAAAGGCTACTATCGGTTACGAGGGCAAGGATTACACTCTGTCCGCAGGTGAGAATTTCCGTTTTGATAAGAATGGTCTGCACAGCGTTACTGCTCAGGGCAAGTTTAAGATGGCTCTGCTGCTCGTTCTTGAGTAATCACATTTAAATACAGCTAAAAAACCTCCCGGAAGAAATTTTCTTCCGAGAGGTTTTTTGCTGTTGATACATTCATAAAACTACCGAGTAGTCACCGTCGCTGCCAGCGCTGGCAACACATATTTCCACTCCATATCGCTTGCCAGATAAAACTTCGTGTAGCACGGTTGGTTGTAGCAGTTATTCTGCCATGCCACGCCGACGCGGTACTGAATGTCATGAAGCAGCGTAAACAATTTATGTGCTGACAGATCGGTGTTTGTGTAGATACGCACTGCACTGCTGTCTTCGAGGCGAAGAATAATCTCGTCACGGTAATCACCGAAAATATCTGCGACAAGACAAGGATTTCCCTTTGTGCCGTTGTTTGTAAGCGTTCCCTGTGGGTCAAGCATAATGCCATGTGTGTTATCGTTAATAATGCCTGTCTGCTTTTTGCGCTCCATATAGTCAACACCGTCAATGATCTGCGTTGTCATATCAAAAGCCCAGTGGATATTCGCATTTGTTCCAAGACGCTTTACATCAAGCTTGTTTCCATTGCAGTCAAATGTGTCCTTTACCCACACCTGAAGACCACGCACACCCGGTACGACATCTCCTATCATGCAGCGTCCAAGATCTTCTTCTGCATATTCACCAAAGAATACTTTTCCAGTAAGTGCATCGCGAAGCGCAAATCCATACGGTGCTGCCTTTGCACCCTCGAACACATTAAAGATCTGGTAGCCCGGCAAATCCGGATTGATTCTTGCGACATGCATTGCATCACCGTGACCAAGCTTTGCAAGACGTCCATCTGGCAGGTGATCATAGCTTGAATATAAAAGACTGCCATCATGGTCAATCACAGCTGCACCATAGATAATCTCCTGGCAGCCATCACCATCCACATCTGCTACTGAAAGGCTGTGATCTCCCTGTCCTGCAAACTTTCCATAAACAGGATCTAAACCTTCTTTTTCATGTGCATTATCATTAAATGGATTGCTCATTGGCACATGACCAGAATCTGCCATGAATCGTTTTGCAAAGTGACCATCCTTAAAATCATAAGCTGTCACAGTGCTTCTTGTGTAGTATCCTCTGCATACGATAACAGATGGATGTTCACCGTCTAAATACGCAACACCAGATAAGAAACGATCTACACGGTTGCACGGTTCAATTCTTCTCATTGCATAATCGCCCCACATCAGGCCGTCATCGCCTCTTGGCACTGGAAAATCAATTGTCTCAAGCTCTTTTCCATCACCGCCAAACATAGTCAGATATTCCGGACCATCATAGATAAAGCCCTCAAATGCTTCAAGATGATTCTTATCGCTTCTTGACGGTGCAAATTCATATATAAAGTAAGAAACAAGCTCTTTTGCATCCTCACGGCTAAGCGGATAATGATACTTAACAGGAATACCAAAGCACTCCTCAAGTGTCGCAGGCCAGCGTCTGGATACAACCTCCGGGTGACTGCTCCAGCCCATAAACATCTCTACAAGATGCTCTTTATAATCTGCTGCGGTGCATACATAATTGTCCTGATTTGTCACGCCATTTTTCACATCGCGCTCTGGAAGTGTAATGTACTCCTCTGTCACTGTGCCGTCTGCTGCAAAACGAGTCACCTTTGTACCTGGTGCAGTCTTTACACACATTTCTGCCTTGCCGTCACCGTCAAAATCGTACACCATAAATTGCGTGTAGTGCGCTCCTGAGCGGATATTTGGTCCCATATCGACACGCCATAAAAGTGTACCGTCCAGTCGATAGCAGTCAATGTAGCAATTTCCGGTATAACCGCGATGAGAAACATCATGTGCATTTGACGGATCCCACTTTACGATATACTCTAATTCGCCGTCTCCGTCTACATCACCAATACTCATATCATTTGCGCTGTAGGTGTAAGGCTGACCCTCTGGATACATCTCGCCCTTTGGGGAACGGCCATCAGCTGGCTTATTCATTGGAATATCAATATAATTGTTTTCCCACACAAGAACTTTCTTACAGCGTTCTCCCTCTTTGCCGTCGATAATCGATGCAACGCTATATGTATCCTGCAAGGTTCCATCTGTATCAAGGTAGTTAGTGCTGTCTGTAACGACTGCAATTTTATTTTCACCGCGGTATACGGCATAATCAGCACCTGTAAGTCCTGTATCGCTGTAGCCGCGCACCTCGTCAATAAACATACGCCAGCCAACATACACGCCTTCGTCTGTCTTAACGGCAATAAGACCTCTGTTTAATTTTTCAAGCTGCTCATGAAAAACTGCCTTAAGAGGTGTCTCAACGAGATTACTCATCTCATACTCAGTTTCATTCTTTACAGCTGCTACCTTTAAATAATGCGGCACATGCGTTGCCTTCTTTAAGACAAAGCTGCACTCTTTTGTATCGCCCACAAGCTGATACTTCATGGTCGAAATATCTTTATCGGCCCAGTAAACATGATACTTTTCGGCTCCCTCTGCCGGTTCCCAGGCAATTTCTACACAGTCATTATAGACCTCTTTTACTGTTGCATTCATAACGTTCTCCCTTTCTTTATCAAAGCGCGACGAACATATTTTGTGCCAGCTCTGCTTTCACCTTATCCAGCTTGTCATCACGCTCATATGAACGAATCAATCCTGCAAGAAGTCCGGCAAATGCCTTTGCACCTGCCTGCTGTAAATGTGCATTGTCCTTTTTTCCGTCTGGATAGCCTTCATATGCTCCCTGATCTAACCACATAAACAGCTTCTTAGAACCCTCACTTCCAACAGTATTTAAATAATCTGCAGTTGCTTTTCCCAGATCAAGCACAGGAAGATCATACTTATCCCCCATCTCAAGCATCTTATCACGATACTCTGGAAAGCTTACGCTAAACTTGCCATCCGGCGTATCATCACAATCTCTCATTGCAATTGCTGTCACAAGAACTGGCTGTGCGCCACGCTCCTTTGCTGCATTTATATAGCGAAGCAGATATTCCTCATACTGCTCTGGAGTAACATAACGCTCCTCTTTTTCCTTGTTTGCATCGTTATGCGCAAACTGCATGAACAGATAGTCACCTGACTTGATCGCCTTTTTTAAATCATCAAGGCGACCCTCATCAAAGTAGCTTCTGCTGCTTCTTCCTGCCATTGCACGGTTATCAATAAACAAGCCATCTGTCTCATAAATAATCGACTGGTCAAAATCAGACGCACTCTTTTGTCCATAGCCCATCCAGTCACAGCCATCCTGATTCATCTTTTGTTCTGTCTCTTTAAAATACGTATGCAGCATCTGACCCCAGCCAGTAATCGGCTTTACAGGTGTCTTATAGCTTTGTACGGTAGAATCTCCTGCTAAGTAAATTGTAAATTTTTTCATTTTTGCGCTCCATTTTTAAGTTTAAGAAATTTCTAAATTACAGTTCCTTTACGATCACATCCTTCAGGCTTCTCTTCGGAACATAATGAACCTGATTTTCGTCACGATAATATTTGATATCGTCGTCTTTTACCTCAACCATCTTTACTTCTTCAACTGGAACACCAAGTGCTATTACCATTGAAATTGCGTACTTCTCTGGATCTAATCCAAAGATTTCCATAAGCTCGGTGCGCTTGATATTCATTAACATGCAGCCGCCGTAGCCCATATCTCTTGCGCCAAGGAAAATGGTCTGTGCCACGATTCCTTCGTCAACGGTCAGATTCTTCTGAAGGCTCAAATCACGCAAAATCAAAATATAGCCTGTCGGACGCTCTCCCTCTACTGGTCCGTCCCAGTCACTTAAATAGCCTGCCCATGCCAGATTTTTGTAAATCTCTGCATTCATCTTCTCATCTGCGCAAAGTGCAAAGCGGATATACTGACGATTTCCACCGCATGGTGTGATGCGGCCTAACTCAGCTAGCTTTTCAAGTTCCTGCATGGTCATTTTTTTACTCTGGTCAAAGCGGCGGTATGAACGTGCGCCAGCTACTAAATCGTGAAATTTCTGTGTCATAATTATTTTTCTCCTTTACGCTTTATGGAATCCACTTTCATCAAGCCCTGTCAAAAGCTTTTCTAACTCTTCCATTGTCTTTGGCAAATCCTCGCGAATATAGCGAAGTGCCGTGATTATATTTAAGCACCACTGTGAAGTGAAGTTTGTAGTAATCCATGGAATCTCATGAAGTACTTCTTTATTTCCTGCATCAAAGATGTCATGCGCCAAAAAGCCCTCTGTATTATTATGAGTGCAAAGTGCATGAAGAAGAATCTTCCATGTAGCCTGTGCCAGCCACTTATCGTGCAAACGAGCTGCTCCATATGCTGCAAGTCCCGATGCCATAAATGGAAGGCTAAACTCTCTGTTTCCGATAAGACCATTTGATTCTTCTAACTGCTTTTCCTTTGGCAGATAGTAGAAACGGCCATGCTCTGCTAACATATCCTTCCATTCTTCATCGCCAAGCAAATCGGCAATCTCAATCCATACCTGAATAGCACCCATGCACACCTGCAGATGACTTCCTCCGTTTGTGCGCTCTCCGATGTAACGAAGATGGCTGTCCTTCGGATCATACTCAAAATCAGGACCTGAGGTAAGGCGAAGCGGCAGCGCCTTTAAATCATCAATACCAAGCTGAATCTTATTTCTATATGTGTCATCGTTAAATCGCTCCCACTGTGTCATCCAGTCAGAACAAAAACTTGACCAATCTGGTCCTGAACGCGCATGTGCCGGTGCATTCATCTTGTCTTTGTCAAAGAAGAAACGAAGCGGATCTGTCGTAACAATTGCCTCATCAGCATCCTTTACGTCCTCAAAGACATCACCAAGACGCATATCACCTGTCAGGTAATAATAGAAACGATGATGACCTGCCATTGCAATACGAGCCTCCTTGCATGAGCAGCCCCAGTGACGCACGTTATGACGAGAGCCAAGACCTTTAAGCGGACCAAAATGATAGATATCAACCTCAGAACAGTGACGGCTCATTGCCTCTGCCATTGTGAAAATATCTTCTCTTCCGCTTCTCATAAAGGCTAACCACAGCCACAGCGTTGGAACAAGCTCTGTATTCTGCCATGCGTAGCCGCCCATATCATAGCGCCAGCTATGGCGGAATGGATCATAAGTATGCATGATATCTCCATAATTAAACATGCCGTACCAACTGCGCACCTCTACCTCATTTTTATAAAAATCAAACGCCTTATCAAGCTGTTCCTCTAAGAAGCGCTCTACCTGTGTTTTTTTGGATGGAAGACTCCACTCACCAAATGCCTGAAGCTTTTCATAAACAGATGGATCTGCTACATATACAGGCGGCTTTTGAACACTGTCTGAAAAACGCTTTAATGCATCGGCATCAGATACTGAATTATTAGAAAGTTCAATAGAGAAATTATTAGTATTTCCAATACCGTAAGCAGATGCACCAACTACATCGAAACCCTCATAATAGGTCTGAGAATAGCCCTGATCAGCATAATGGCGAAAATCCATCGCCTCAACCTGTGGGCACCACAGCCAGAAAATCACCTCTGCATTGTCCTGATCAAGATCACCAGCCTCAACTGCTGACGGATATTTCTGCCAGAAATCTTTTGAGGAAAGAGAAAAGCTTCCGCTCTCATCAGCAATGTTTACGCTGCCCGGTGCTCTCATGCCATGAAGTCCCTCTATGTAGCAGCAGTCTGGATTTACGATCTTCTTTTTAATGGAAAAATGTGTTGCACTGTCCTGACAAAGCACGTAACGGCTCCAGATAGGCATATGCTTAGATGCTTCTATTGCAGTTGCGGCAGCCTGATCATTATCTGCATCAAGATAAAGCATCTGTCCCTTTGTCTGTGCATCATAAATCTCTGGCGCTACTCTTGGACGCCAGCTAAGAAGCTCAGCCATCTCCTCATGAAAACTTCCATGATCAGTACCAAAACGAATGTGACGGTTATACATTTCACCCTTCATTGGACGATGGAAACGCACACCAAGACCTTTTAAGAAATCCTTTTTCTCATCACCATCAAACAAAAATGTATGCTCAAAATCAATCTTGGGGCTATTAAGATAAATAGTCTCTCGAATGACAAATGGCAGCACACGGCGATCATTTGCATGACTTACATGAGTTCCTCTTAAACAAAATGTTATGCGAACTGGTCCCTGCTCCTCAATAGAAACAGACTCAATCTCTCCTGTGTACGGCACTGTTTTTTGAATCAATACACCATCTTTCACACTTCTTTCTTCTAACTGCAGCACCAGATCTGCATCCGTCACCTGAACACATCCATCTACTGTTACATCGCGAAGAATCACATTTTTATTCTTTGGCACAACTGCGTGAACACATCCTGCGTCAACTATATATGCATCTTCCTCTTCTTTTACAAAAAGTGATGACTCCATATCCTTTTTGCTGCTTACGTCTTCATTTACAGGAATAACCTCAAAGATTTCACCATTTTTGCTGTCTGCGGTATGAGCTGTCCACTTTACTGAACCATCCGGCCAGTATGCTGTTATTCTTGACTGAGACGGCACTATTTTATTTTTTGTACTGTCTTTTGCGTACACATTAAAGGAAGCATCCTTCAATACAGCACCTTTCTCCCACATGCAGCCCCATGTTGTATAGCCATACGCTTCTCTGTTTTCCATCAGATGAAGTGTCATTGACTGAACTGTCTGCCCCTTCATTTCCATGTTTTTCATGTCCTCCATGTTCTTTTGCCCCATTTTTCACACACACACCACATATGCTTTTTTTGACAATTTGCATTTTGTAAGGCGTTTATTCACCAAAAAACAAAATAAGGGACACCCGGCTAAAACCAGGTGTCCCCAATACCGCTTTGGTATCACACCATTGACGGTTTTCTTATTTTATTTTTAATTACTCAGCCTGGCTGGAAGCTTCCTCAGTAGCTGCTTCCTCAGTAGCTGCCTCTGTATTCTCATCAGCCTCAGCGGTTTCCTGATCTGCTGCATATGCCTCGTTAACCTCAGCAATCAGATCATTTCCACCCTTATTTGCCCAATCATCCCAAGCATCCTGCAGACCCTGCTCGTCGATAACGCCACAGATATACTGTGTTCTTGCCTCAGACAAGATGTTGTCAAGGTCAGCGCCATACTTGGAGTAAGTCTCGGAACCAGACAGATAAGCAAGTGCCGGATTGGAAACTGCTACCGGACGTGTTCTCTGCTCATAGCACTCAGTCAGAGCCAGATCTCTGTCTGTCTGCTTCAGCGGCTTCTGATCATCTGCGTATCCCGGAATGTAAGCTACCATCTGGTTCAGACCAAGATGTGGATTCTCACTGTTGTCACGACCGGAAATAACTTCGATCTTTCCATCTGCATCCCAGTTGTAGGTAACGCCCTCAAGACCGTAATCAGCTAAGATAAGCATATCATAGTCATTTAACTTATCAAGGAAGGTAAGGGAATTGATAACATCTTCCTCAGTCTTAGCACCATCAGTAGTGATTACATAGAAACCATTGTAACCGGAAGTAGCAAGAGTCTTGCCATTGATCGGTCCTAACAGGTTCATAGATGCAAACTCATCTGGATTAGTAACAGACGGAACTTCGTTGTTTACGAAGTAGTCCCAAATACGGCGAGCGCCATCCATAACGTCGATGTAAACACCGTTCTGACCCTTCTTGCAGCCGTTTGACCACTCAGAAGTATCAATAGTTACCCAATCCGGGCTCATTAAACCATCATCATAAACCTTCTTTAACCAGTCGATTGCTTCCTTGTACTCAGCAGTCTGATGTACTGGAACAAGCTGACCGTCCTGCTCTACCCAGCCGTTTCCACATCCAAACCAAGTCTGAACGATATCAAACGGTCCTGTGTACTTAGTCATTTCCATACCGTATGTATCATCTACATCGTTTCCATCCGGATCGTTATAGGTGAAAGCATACAGCATATCATAAACATCCTGAATAGTCTCCGGAGTACCTAAGCCTAACTTATCAGCCCAATCCTGACGATAGGAGAAGCCGTAACGTCCAAGCTCACGAACACGCGGGATACCGATAACTTCGCCACCTACTGTCAGACCCTTTAAGGTTTCCTTGCTAACCTGAGACAGATTCGGGAACTTCTCGCTATCATTAAGATACTCGGACAGATCCCAGAATGCACCTTCCTCAGCTGCTGATACGATTGTTCCGTTCATAGCGCCGCCGCAGGTAAGAATCATTGGCATGTTGTCGAAGTCCATAAGAGTGGTTCCAAGAACCTGATCATATGCACCATTATCTCCCCACTTAATCTCGAAGTTGATTCCAGTGTACTCCTGAACCTTCTTAATAACCTCATCAGAACCCTCATTCTTTAAGCTCTTTCCTGCATTGTACTCTGGAACGAGTAAAGTTACTGTCGGCTGCTCATCTGCAAATGCCATAGACGGAAGCATTGTTGCTGCCATTGCTGCTGCCATACCAGCTGCTAAAAACTTCTTATTCATTTTTTTAACCCTCCTGGAATAAATATTCTGACAGTGTCCGAAGCTGCACTTTTTATAGGCAGCTTTCGGTCGCCATCTATGAAAGATGATCTGCGAAATTTTCGCGCTCATTATCACTTCTTTTTACTTATTAGCCCTTAACTGCACCTACCATAACACCCTGTGTAAAGAACTTCTGGATGAATGGGTAAACACAAAGAATCGGGACAGTTGCCACTACAGTAGATGCCATACGAACTGCCTTAGACGGCGGTGCTCCATTTGAACCCCAGTCCATAAGCTCATCTGTCTCTGCCTGCTGTGCCTGCTGCATAACCTCACGCAGTACCTGCTGTACAACCTTCATGTTAACATTATCAATATACAGCAGTGAGTTGAAGTATGCGTTCCAGTGTCCTACTGCGTAGAACAGACCTACAGAAGCCAAAACTGGCTTGGAAAGAGGAAGAACAACCTTAAGGAAAATGGTAAGGTCAGATGCACCATCGATGTGTGATGCTTCCTCAAGTTCCTTTGGAAGACCCTGGAAATAGTTCTTGATAATAATCATGTTGAATGCACTGATTGCACCTGGCAGCCACAGTGCCCAATATGTATTACGAAGATGAAGAATATTTACAACTAAGATGTAGCTTGGTACCATACCACCGCCAAACAGCATCGTAACTATAACCATGTTTGTGATACCGTTTCTCCAGCGGAAGTCGGAACGAGCCAGAGGATATGCAAGTGTGGTACTCATAAACATATTGATAAAAGTACCAACTGCTGTTACAAGCAAAGAGTTTGCAAGACCTCTAAAAATAGAACCATCTTTTATAATGTAAGAATATGCATTGGTAGAAAATACTGTCGGGAACAGGAAGAATGACTTTTCAGTCAGCTCTGCCTCTGTCGCGAAGGAACCAGCCAATACATATAAAAACGGGACAACGGTTGCTATGGCAAAAAGTGCTACGATCACATACAGAAGAACCTGTACAAATGCATCACCAGGCGACCGCTTAATTTTGTTTGCTCTTGAAATGTTGTTAGCCATCGCTTTTGCCTCCTTAATAGAATCCGCTCTCACCACAGAGCTTTGCAATCTTATTTGCACTTAAAACAAGAATCAAACTGACAATAGACTTAAAGAGTCCTGCTGCCGCTGATACAGAATACTGACCGCTTACAATACCTCTCTCATAAATGTAAGTATCAAATACCTGTGCTCTTTCAGCATTCAAATCGTTCTTCATCAAATAGATCTGCTCGAAACCTGTGTTTAAGATACTTCCGCACTTCATGATCAGCATGATAACAACTGTACCACGGATGGCCGGAAGTGTGATGTGCCACATCAGTCTCCATCTGCCTGCACCATCTACACGTGCTGCCTCATACAGCTGCATGTCAACACCGGAAAGTGCTGCTAAGAAAATGATAGTACCGTAACCAGTCTCCTTCCAGATACTCTGTCCTACAATCAACTGATTGAAGAACTTCGGATCGGTCAGAACCTTCGGTGTCCCATCACCCATAAACATCTTCATTAACTGGTAAACAGCACCGTCATTAGAGTTAAACAGCTGCTGTGTTAAAGATGCAACAATAACTAAGGATACGAAGTGAGGAATGTAAACCAGTGTCTGTGAAATACGCTTAAACGGCATACATCTTAACTCATTAAGCATCAATGAAAGAATAATCGGTGCTGGGAAAAACAATGCCAGACTCAATAATGAGATGGACAATGTGTTTCTAAACAGCGACCAGAAACTAACTGTTTTACTTGTAAAGAATTCCTTAAAATTATCCAGTCCTACAAATTCACTGTAGATGAAACTGGAAAAGATGCCTGAATGACCACGAATACGTAACTTGTAATTCTGAAATGCCATTACCAGGCCGCCCATAGGCAGATAACAGAAAATGATCATCCAGATAACGCCTGGAAGAACCATCAGATACAGCCACTTATGACGCTTCATGTCAGTGATCAGCGGAGTCTTCTTATGCTGATAGGCTGATGTGTTATTTTTCTTACCCATGATTTTTCTCCTTCCTTCTTTTCTACTCCGATCCTTTTAGAGTGCATTCTATGCATTTACGACCAAGTTTTTTTATAAACTTTGATTTTCAAAGATGATATCTGCTGCACACGGATGGTGTATTTTCATTGTCGATATTATATAATACTTTGCTTATTTTTTCAATAGTTTTTTTACTTTTTGTTTCAAAAATTTTATTTTTTTCTATTTTTTGTTAAAAATTTATCATTTGTCATTAGGTAGAACGGACAAATTTTGGATGTCTATTCAATTTATTTTTAGTTCATAGCAAAAACGACCTTTTATGTAAATAGACACTTTCTCAACTATATTTTTTTAATTTTCAAAGCTATAAACTTTAAGTTTTGAGTACTCTCCTATCATCGGTGCAAGCTGTCTAAATCCGATTTTTCCACCTTCCAAGCATGGACCATATGTTGTTCCATCATCGTTGAAATTGAATACTTCTAAGTCATTGACAAAGAAGCGTACCTGATTCTCATATTTTAAAAGACCAAGCTTGTACGGTGCGGATACATCTGCAACGTCCGGAATAGGATCAGCACCCTGCGCAACAAGATAAAATCCATAGCTCTTTCTTAAGTTGCATGTGTGGAAGCTTCTCTCATCTGGCTCTTTTCTTCTGAAATAAGATACATGGAAGGCATTTATATCTCCGTGATGATAAAGCGGATACTCTCCTGTTCTTGGCTGAAGTGATTCATCAAAGAGATCTTCTCCATTTCTTCCCTTTGCAGCAAAGAAAAGGATTGCAAGTCCTGGCTCCTTTAATGGCTGAAACTCCCATTCAATGTAAACATTGGATGGAAAATTCTTCGGACACCATAAAACGTAGTTTGCCTTCTGACCCTGCGCAGCACTTAAGCCGTTTTCCATGCGAAGCTTGCCCTCAGGAAATGAAATGTTAGCTGTACCCTCAAGCACAAAGCCGTCGATATCGGACTTGGATGCAAGTGGGTTGTTGTAAATTAGTTTTGGAGTTTCTGTGATTCCATACTTTGTAAATTCCATGGTAGATATTCCTTTCTTTTTTATTGTATTGTAACCCAGGAGGTTATCGAAGGGGACCTCGGCGAAGTGTTTGTCGGCCACCCATTTACGTAACTAGTTATCAATTTCGGCGGTTGCGCTCTTTTCAGAATTGACATTTTGCAAATTATTCACAACTTGCTTACCGTTTTTCTTACTATCTTCTAAGTGAGCTAATTCCCGCTGTTTAATCCTCTTTTTCCAAACGGCTGTCTCCTCTTCCTCTGCCAAAAGAAGATTGATTACTGATGCGCTAAAGATATCCTGCGGCAGCTGTCCCTTAAGCTCTGGGTACGCATCCGGGTCTGCCTCTTTTTGATACCAGCCGTCTGGTTCCATTGCCCAGAAGCAGCTCTTTCCCGGTGCGCTAAATGTATCGAGTGCAGTGAAACGAATACGATCTGTATATACTTTCTGCAAAAAGGCTATGCGCTTTGGTTCGTAGGATGACGAAAGCTTACCTTTTTGAACTTGTTTCCATGTACCGTCTAACCATGCCTCGATAAGATAGCTGCGAAGCTCACCCTCATGTTCACGATGATTTTGACGCGGCATATAGAGTATACCAGAAATGTCATGTTTTTGTGGTGTCTGAATAATGAAGGAATACGGATAGCCACCCGTAAGCCGCACAAAGGTCTGCGGATTTCCATCAAGACAGGCAGATAATGAATCATTATCTATCTTTGCACCTAGTTCTTTCATTACATTATTCATCTCAAACAGCGATGATAATTGTTTCCATGATACTTGTCCCTGCGGTTCAAAAGCATCGCTCTTCATATAAGAAAGGATACTTTTCTTTAGGGCTGCAGCCTGTGGGGTATCCTGTTCAAGATTTATGGAAGTCATCATAAGATGGCCAGTTCCTACCTGACACTCAAAAAGAAGGCTCATCTTGTCGTTTCTGTTCCATTCGTCAATCGGCTGAACAAGGTTTGTAATGCAATCGCAGCCAAGTTTTTCTACTCGAAGACCTCTTGCATTTTCAATTAAGCTCTGCCACTGCCATCCGCCGTCAGCAGTTGTTGGAAATGATGCAAATGCCGGATGTGCATTTTGAATTATCATGCCCATGCCGCGCGCCCAAGTCGGTCCCATCTGCGAGTTCCAGAAGGATGGATTAAAGCGAACAGGCGGACAATCATATGAAGTATCCTCATATGGCAGTTCAAACAATACACGCTTTCCTTCATTAAGAAGTGTTTCGGCGTGGAAGCGGTCTGATGTGATGAAAACTGCTTCGTGCGTATCAGACTCTGCTTTTGACCCGCCTGGTGTAGAAACTGGGTTTAATTTGCTGCTGTCAAATATCCAAAGTGGCCAGGTATTCTCCACTATCCTTCCATTTACCTTCATGCTTACGCGCAATGTATAAACACGATTTGGCTCTATATCTTCCATATTCAAGTAAATGCAGCCGGCAGACTGATTTTTCTCTAGCGCATAATCTCTTTGCTTTAGTGTTCCGCAAAGAACAGGCGACTGAAATATGGTCTGCGTAAGTGTCTTGCCATGTTCACCGTATGTATACTCGGTAACTGGCTGCTGCTCAAGCTGCCAATGAATGCGAACGGACTGTAACGGTGCGCGACCAAAATGGCTGACCTCGATTGGGATGCTGATCGTAGCATTTTTTGCACGGTCGATGCAGTAGGACTCGATGCGCGCAAGAAGTACGGTTTCATCACAAAACTGACGCCACTCGTTTGGAGTAACATAACCTTTTGAATCCCAGAATGGATCGAGAATACCGACAAGTGCCGTTCCCTGTCCCAAATAATCATGAAGATCAAGAAGTTCAAAACCGTATATATAAGGTGTACGCAGATTTGCTTCAAGATCTTCCTTTAACATACGCACCTGCTGCCGTCCTGAATTATAGACAAATTCCTTATTTTGCCCCAACACATCATGCGCACGCGCACTCTCACGAAAGATCTCGAAATTCCCCGGCTGCAAATAGCCTGTAAATTTATCAATCACATCAAAATCTGGATACGCACACCACTGGCCAAGCTCATGGCATATTACAGGGTAAGAGATATCTTTTAATGATTCACGGTAATCACCACCATTCCAACCGCGCGGTCCACGAATGGTTCCGCCTGGCTGTATGCCAAAGCCTGATCTATGAAAATAGACATAATCTGTTCCCGTGATTTTATCCGGCTCCATAGGATATGGCCATCCGGACTGAATGGTATAAAGATGTCTGCTATCATATGCGCGACACTTTGATACCCAATCAGTAAGTGGCATAAGCCAGTCTCCACCCGGCTCATTGCTCGGAGACAGCATTAAAAAGGACGGATGATTGCCAAATGTATCAAGTATACGCTTTGTCTCTTCCCACAATACGTTGTTCATTTGCGCATCTGTCGCAAACACATTCCACATATCGCACTCTATCTGCAAATAGACACCAGCGCGGTCAGCTGCTTCAAATGCAGCCTCTGGCGGACAATATGAATGGCACCTGATAAAGTTCATGCCCCACGTCTTCACAGCCTCCATGATTTTATCCCAGTATGCGCTGTCACAATCCGGAATGCCGCTTAAAGGATAATCGCCTCCAAAATGAGTTCCACGAAGATATGTGTTTCGCCCATTGATAACAAAATGACCGTCCTTTACCTCTGCCCTGCGAAAACCAAAGGTGACTTCTTTAGTCTGTAGTACTGCTTTTGGAAACTGCGATACCATTTCTTTGCTTTGTAATGGTAATTGTGTGATAGATGATTGCATTTCTCCTTGCAGTGCATTGCTTATAGAGAACAATGTTACTATAAGGTGCTGTAAGCCCTGATCAAACTCATCCCAAAGTAATGTATCAGATGGATAATTCAGCGTAAGCTCACAAATCTGGCTTCCCGGTGTGAGCACGCAGATCATCTTGGCACTGATATCCGTGCGTGCAATATCCTGTACGCGAATTATACAGTTTTGAGTATGGCTTGTCTCATTTTTCAGGTGCACCTGTATGGCAGCCTTCGGCAGCTGCGCATTGACCTGAACGCGCTCAATCCAAACACGATTGAATAGCTCTAAGGTAATCGCTCCTGCTACGCCGTTCCATGTTGCGCCTAGCGCATCTGACACGCCATGACCATCTGGCCGATACGGCAGCTGCCATCCATTGTCAATGCAAAGCGTAACTGTATGCTCTCCTGCTGACAATACCCCTGTCTCATATACGTGCGGCGCACAAAGACTTACTATGCTGCCTTTGCATTCCCCATCAATCCAAAGCGTTGTCTTCCATTTTGTGTTCTCAAGCGTCAGACGACCAACAAATCCATCTGATTTTTCAGGCACAAAAATTGTCTTCTGATACCACGCCTTTCCTGTATAGTGACGCGGCGGCTGACTCAAAAATGGCACCTTTGTTCCATTCTCCTGCGCATATGCATATTCGCCGCGCTGATACCACAGCGCATCATACAAACTTTGAACCCACGGTGTATCTTCACTGATCGCATCGCCATACCCCTGCGCCTGCAGACATCCAGGCAGCGTGATCGTCTGTGTCAGTCTTCGTTTTTCCCAGTGCTCGGCAAAGCCCCTGTCCTCTTTATCAATCTCAAAGCGCCAGATTCCTGCCAGATCACATGTCTGTCTTTTTTCCATCTGTTTCCTCCGCAAATATACCTTCCATCAAAATGATAAAGCTATGATACCACACAAAAAGGTACGATACAATGCAGGTTAGATGCTTCTTATATGCAAAAAAGACCACATTGTTTGCGGTCTCTTTAAACTGTGACAGAGCTGCGTCAAAAAAACGCCATAGCCGCTTTTGCAGCTTCTGGCGCCTTTTGCATAACTTTATTCCCATTTTATGTGTATCTGCACGTTTTTATGTAATGCACATAAATTTAAACTCGCATCTATATCAGAATTTCTTTAATTCCTCCATATAAAGTTCAGCTATATATGCTGGACCATTACACCACAACTTTGTGTTCTCATCATACAGTGCTTTTCCAGTCTTTGAACACAGAAAATCTGTCAATACCTCTTTTCTGTCTTTTCCCGTCTCTTCTGCAATTTCTTCTGTCACCATAGTAATAAGAAGATCGATTGTATAATTTATTTTTTCTTTTGAAATTTTTACTTCAGCCATATCTTCTCACCTTTCACAAATTTCAGACACTTAATAGCAGCTTCTGTTTTGAAGCAATATTGATCTTTTAATTTATTAGGCAGTAACTGTCTGATACAAAAATCATCTGCTACCTTATCACCTGCAGTCCCAAAAACCCCGGCAAGATATGCGGTAAGAGTAGCGTTTGTTGCATCATCAGCAATCTTTCCTACAATGATATCATATTTTGCCATTTCACGTTCAAACTCGGCAAGTTGTCGTTCTAAGCTAAACTATTTTGTTTAAGTTTCATTTGAGATCTGCCTATATTTTACTTTATTTGCACACTTTATTTTAGCTTACTGATTTTCTGTTGCCAAAGTGTTGCCATGTACCAATTATAATCACTCCCAACAGAAGAGTCAATCGTTCCTACTTCTTTTCATAATTCTATATGTGCAAAGGAATTGTTTCCAAATAACGCCTTTCTACATTTGCATGAACAACTCCATACTCTATCATCTCATCCCATGTTTCATCTCTTTTTAAAGATATTTCAAACCATTTACCTTTTAACATAACAAGCAATTTATCTTCACTAAAGGCATGACAGTACCATGTTTCTTTAATGTGCTGTTTCAACACATCCGCTACATCCGTGATTTTATGTTCCGCAACTTGATACTCGTTTATATGCCATACTGGATATTCATCTTCCGGCACATTTTCAATACGCTGTGACACAAAATATGAAGCCAAACTACATAATACATTTTTATTATCAATACTTTCTTCAATTATCCCCAGTCTATACATAACAATCTCCTTTTCTTAAGTATTGGTCATTTGCAACGCTTCCTTCAGCATAAAATACACATCCTGCACGCTATCAAAAGCATTCAAAATACAATTCAGCATATCTCTTCCGTAAAAAACATTACTTAGTTCATCTTCATGTACAAACGATATTTTCTTGCGTTCCAACCACTCCTGCAACACTGCGTTCTCATCCGGATAATATGCTCTTTTATATTTTTCTCCGCGTACTTCCAGTAATCCTGCCTTATTGAATTTTTCAATTATTTCTTTCGCATAATGTTTATTATCCAATATGTAATCTCGTATCTTCTCCATACCTCTTGCATCTAAATTATAAATATTCAATCCAAATTTATACCCTGTTAAAGAGGCATCAAAAAAGAACCCAAGGGCATTTTTCTTATTGGCTGTATCCAGCTTAAATCGAATATAGAAATATTCCTTTATGGGGGTGTCACTACAAAAGCGAGCATCATTATATGCCGAAGAAATACTTCTTCTCTTATTGGTTAGTAAATCACTGTCTATTTTACTAAAATAGCTATACAGTTCATAATACAATTCCTCCAGTGGATATTTCACACCTTCAAGATATAGTACTTGATTATCTTGATGAGTATTTTTGCAGTTATTCGTGCTGATTGTCTGATAATAGCCTATTGTAGACTCATTAAAACCTTCAAACATCGTTTATCTTCCTATTCGCCAATTATTTCTAATTCATCCGGAAATTCTCGTATGACAAAGGCACAGGTATTGGTTAATCTGATGTTATCCTTTAGCGGATATTCTACCTTACCTCTCACTTCTCCATCCGGACAATGCACATCCAATCTTGTATTTATCAGCCCTAAATTTCCTACCAAATTATTTGAGAAAAGAAGGCTTCCGGCACTCACACCAATTACCATTCCATCCTGCTTAATATACTCCATTAAGGTTGTACTAAATCCGGTAGCATTTACTCTTTCAAGCAAATAAGTTGTATCCCCACCACACAAATATACCACATCATATTTCTGTAATTCAGCTATTTCCATTCCTGTGTGCAAATCAAAAACTTTAATATTTTTATTAGAAATACCACATTTTAATAAATCATTCATGCATTTCGGCAACACCTCTATTGCCCCTGCATCTATAGCTGCTGTAGGGATAAATAACGCCTTTACCTCTGACACAGCTTTTCCCAACATTTTCACAAAATAGTCTTTGATTTCTTCTGTTTCCAAACCTGCTGATGTTAATAATACTCTCATATCCGCTCCTATTCTGACCAATTCATTTCCCCGTCGGTAATTCCCATCTTCCGACATTCGTTGCATACATAATCTTTTTCTTTCTGATTGCCAATCTGATATTTCAATATTTTATCTTTGAAAACAATGTACTTCTCATTTCCAGCCTTAAAATCAACAAACCAATTTCCACCGTTATCCGGGTCATTCCCCATTACTTTGGATACTTGCTCTGGAAAATCCTTTTTATCACTGGTAAAAAACAATACCGTCCAATATTTCGGCTTTCCACCGGTATTCCATAATTCAATCTTATGTACATTCAGCAAGTCAATGATGGTATCATCTGTTACACTTTCTTTAATCAATACTCCTTCATATACTTCCTGCTTCTTCCCTTGAATTGCATTATTTCCACAAGTGTGCACTTCCTTAACTTCACTTAATGTCAATTCATCCTTTAACAACACATCCATGGAAACATGAAACAATTCTCCCAGTATTAACAATTTATCCGTTTCCGGCAACGCAATGTCCGCTTCCCACTTGGATATTGATTGTCTGCTTACATTACATTTTGATGCAAGTTCTTCTTGTGTCATTCCGTTTGCTTTCCGCAATTCTATTATTTTTTCAGATAACTTCATAAAAGATTACCTCCTGCAATTATTGATTTTATTGTACAAAATCTTTATTATTTTTACCACCAATTTCAAAGTTCTTTTTCGCAACCTATAGTTGCCAACATAAAATCATAGAGGGGTTTTATCCCCTCTACAACAATCTTTATCTGCCACCTCTGTCCTTCTTGTGATGGTGGCTCTGTCTGTTATTTTCCCGTTCCTGCACTTCCTGTTGCTTCCTTTGCAATCTCGCCTTCATACTGTCCGATTCTGCCTTATTTCCGGTCTGCTGTTCCCACTTTGCAACTGCCGACTGATAATCGGTATACTCCACTTTGGAAGCTCTGTATTCAGCCAAGAACTCCTTCACATTCTTATAACCATACCCCTGCACACCGCCAGGGGGACAGGAACGCCGGCTCTTTTATTGGGTACACTGGCTCAATTAGTGTCCACGTGGTATTTCTATATGATAACAGCTTTTATTCCAAAATGATATAGCAAGAATTTGCTACCAAGCACTCTTACAACGGTCATTCGATGGCTGAAAATTGTAAGAGTACTTGGCACTGCGTCAATATACCTTCTATCAAAATGATAAAGCTATGGTACCACACAAAAAGGTATGATACAATGCAGGTTAGATGCTTCTTATATGCAAAAAAGACCACATTGTTTGCGGTCTCTTTAAACTGTGACAGAGCTGCGTCAAAAAAGACGCCATAGCCGCTTTTGCAGCTTCTGACGCCTTTTGCATAACTTAATTTTAAGCCACCGGGACAATAATCAAACCAACGTACCCAATTAAAAGTCCGCCGGACCTGTCCCCATGGTCACTCAGTTTCTCATTCAACTTCTCTCATGACAACTCCTGCATCTATGCGGTACACCTGATCACATAAGATACGGATATCTTCTATATTGTGACTGGAAAGGATGATCGTTGTACCCGCCGCTTTTCTCGCTAAAATCAGCTGCCGCATCTCCTCCACGCCTTTCTCATCCATGCCATTCATCGGCTCGTCTAATATCAGAAGCTTCGGAGACTCCATTACTGCCTGTGCGATCGCCAGACGCTGTCGCATTCCCATGGAAAACTTTGATACATGCTTTCCTCCGACATTTCCTAAGCCGACCATCTCTAGCACTTCCTTTATTTGAGTCTTTGACAGATTGCCGCGCATCGCTGCGATGTCTGCCAGATTTTGATATGCACTCATATATGGAATAAACTCAATCGTCTCAATGATCGCACCCGCACTCTCTGGGAAATCCACATCCTTTCCGATTCGCTTATCTCCCACTATGACCGTTCCCGTTGTCGGCTGCAAAATACCCAGAATCATTTTCATCAAAACGGTTTTACCAGAACCATTTCGCCCGATAATGCCGTGAATCATTCCTTCCTCAAACCCCATTGTAAGCGGCTGCAACACAGTCTGCTTTCCAAACGTTTTACTGATATTTGTTAATTGAATATAATCACTCATACACGTCACGTTCCTTCCTATATAATTATAATGTTAGACCGAAAAACATTGACTATTGATCTTGCATCCTTTCTCTTAAAAATAGTTCTTGTACACCCTTATTGGCTTATGGGCCATACTCATTATCGCCCATACTCATAGCGCCTTAATTTCCAGATGCTAATGCTCAGTGAAACCACAAACAAACCGCCAAGAAATAGGCACGCATACGAAAATGATGGATTGAACCGATCATTTACGCTGGTACTGAGTGCTGAAATTCGACTCAATGTAAGAGGTGAAAAATAGCGAAGTCCTACAATCGCATCCAATACCGCCGTTACCAGATAATCACATGCTAGAGCCACTGCGCCAACCAATATACCGGGGCCATTTTTCCACAGCATATGAATCGCCATTGTCAACATGCCAAGAGTCATCGAAACAAGCAGACATAAAAAGAGTTGTCGTACTACCACAACATACTGTGGATTATGCTTTATTAGCGAAAACGTAAAAGAAAAATAATTCTTTATTCCACATCTCCATGGTGCATTCAGCATTTTGACAAAAGCATTTGTCCACGAGATACGAAATGAAATATGAGGAACAATTGCTGCTGCAAGCACTAGTCCCACATAAAAAAAATAGAAAATTGTTACCAAGAACAGATATAAAATCTGACCAAGTAACCAACTTTTTCGAGATGTGCGAATAAGATATGGGTAAATCCCCTTCTCACTATATGGAATATCACAGATCACAAGCAGATAGCCAACCCAGACTGTCATTGCCGTATAATGTGTATTCATCATAGCCAGGAATAACTCCTGCACACTGACCGTTTCTTCTGCCGATGCCAGATACCCACGAATGCCACCGAGATAATAAAGCAAAAAGCAGCCCATGCACAATAAAACAGCCAGATTTTTTCCCTGACGCATTCCCATATGAAAATTCAGACGTGCGTAGCCAAAAATTTGTTTTGCCGTTTTCTTTGTTCTTCTATCAGCCATGTGATGCCCTCCATTTCATTTCCTCTATAAAAATACAGGTAAATAAAAACATTACTGCCAAATTTTTAAAAGCCAGCCAGAAAAGATCCACCTGCGTACCGGTATACCAAAACTGTATTGGCTGATAGCTATATGGACTAACGATCGAAAGCCAATCAATCATGTCTCCAAGATAAAGAAATATCCTATTGATAAAAAAAGGAACAGCTGCAACCACATATCGATTTTCACTAAAAGCAGCAACACATAACCCTAACATCGAGGACCACGCAGCAACTTGAAGCGAATTCAAAACTACATACAAAAAGAATACACCCCAATACGTTCCATCCTGGATCCACTTCTGCCACATTTCACCGACCAGAAAATACGAATTATTGGCAGTCTTTAAAATCTCAGGATGCATCATGCTTCCAACTGCAATAAATAGGAACACGCTCATCATATATAGAAAAATGCTGCCAACAAATACCGCGATTGCTTTTGTCACACAATAGCGAAGCCGACTTGTCCGCATCATTTTTACCCAATCACATTTTCCCTTTTTTTCATCAAAATATACCGATGCAACACTCATAGGAAATACCAGATTTTTCACCAAAGTTGTAATGCCATATTCTTCTGACACACACAACAAATCTAACCAGCCATGATCCGATATTGCCTCTTTTACTTTTAACGTCTCTGCAATTCCCATCAACAAAACTGCCGCGTAGATCACGACACAAAACCATGCTAGCGGAGACGTCACAATCCGCCTTGCTTCCCGTCTGATCATATGCATCCCTCCGTTCCTATTCGCTCTGATCTGTTTGATTAACATTTGCCGTCATTGCAGTCGCATAGCAATACGGGTATTCTCCATCGACAAAACCTTCAATCACATACTGATTTCCACCATCTGTATCGGACATTGGAATTTGCACATAATAGCCAATATCACACACACTCTCGTCATTCTCGGATCCTTTATCAATCATCAGGTATTCCATGTCACAGGAAGCCTCTTCTACTAATACGCCCACTTCATCCTCCGCATTCTGATCCCAAAAATAATTGTCAAGACATGCCCGTATGGCTTTCTCTTTAGAAATCAGCTTTCGTCCTTTCTTTTCTTCCCGTGCAATTACTTCTGATACATTATTAAAGGATACAAAATAACCATCTTTCTCAATTGTAATATCAATTGACTGTCCCCAACATTGTCCCAAATCACCCAGTGAATAGCCATTTGGACACAGATGAATTCCATTTTCTTCTATATAATAAATATCATGTTCTTCATCATTATTTTCACCCTGCCACTTTTTTTCATAAGAATCATCGACTGAAATTCCAAGATTCTCAAAAGTTTTTAACCAACGGGCTGTCCATTCTTCTCTGGTTTTTTCTTCTCGTCCATTTATCCGAACAATAGCACCGTTAAATGCTCCCTGATTCCAGTTCACTGTTATTTTTTGCTTTCCAGTATCATAGGTCGTCGTGACTGCTGCCGTCCCACGCTGCGCTAATACCGTTAAGCAATTCTCATCAAGTGTATCCGTATCTAGCCATGCTTTAATGATCTCCTCCCCTGTGAATACTCTTGATTTAATCGTCAGAATATCTACATCGGCAGCATTTTTTGCCATCACGTTTTCAATCACGCCTGTTCTACTGTTGCCTATCACCGCTGTACAAGAAAATAATACTATTATAAAAATAGCCAAAACAATTTTCACTTTTCCTCGTTTTCTCATTCGATCACCTCATCTCATACTGAATCAATTTCTCCTTCTGTGTCTGCCCTTTCTCATACGTACTGTTTGCATCACTAGCTGCTGCCGCTATTGCAATCGTCTGAGTTTTACTTGTGCCATCCTCAAACGCTGCACAAACTGTAACCTGTATTTTATCGAAAAGAATCGAATTTAACTCCTCTGTCCATTTTCCTGCCTCAATTGATTCACTCTTAAAAAATAAGTTTTCCGTTTGCTCATCATCCGCCGTGAATCCACAAATATTAACAAAACACCCCGCATCCTGATTTTCATAATCAATGGTATAGGAAGTGCAATATAGAACACTTTCCTGCTGATCCTTGTTTTGGGAAATTCTTGGCAAATTCATTGTCTGCTCTGTATATAGAGTCATCTGTGTGCAAAACTTCTCAGGATTCTCCCCGATGATCTGAAACGCCCCCTTGTTAATCGTATATGTGATCTGCTTTATCTGTTCACCTTTGCACGAAACAGGAAAAGCGATGCAATAGCTGAGCATATCACTGTCTGATCTCATACCGAATACCCACGAATTTCCGTTCTCATTGTTTAACGCCACCGAATTTTCCGAACTGAGCTCCGATGCATAAACGCAAAGTGAAAATGCAGATGATGTTTTGTTTGTAACAAAATCCTGCTTTGTTTCTGTATACGGTACTTGTCCATTTCCAAAACGATTGAGCTGCACACCTGCAACCACACAGGCAGCCGCAGCAATTCCTGCTGTTATACAGACACGCAACCTTCTTTTTCGTTTCATTCTGTTTTTATAATTATTTGTATTTTTTGGGATCACAACATCTCGCTCATCAATTTCAGGCTTCAATGCCTGCTTCATCAACTGTTCAAATCGCTCATCTGTCAATTCCTCTCGCCTCCAATTCCTGTTTTAAAATTGATTTTGCCTTTCGGATTCTTGTTTTCACCGTATTGACCGGCACTTTCATACATGTTGCAATTTCTTCCATTGTCAGCCCGGCACTGTAACTTAAGCAGATTGGAATTCGATATTTTTCTGGTAGCATCTGCACTGCATTTCTCACCTCTGCAATCTCCTGTTTGTTGATCATCATCTGTTCTGGTGTCGTGTCCCAATCCGCCGCAAATGAAGAAACCGTTTCCTGATGCTCTTCCAAGCTGCTGACTGGCGCGATTCGCATACGGTTTGCATATTTTTTCTTTTTGTTTTTCCACAGCAAAACAGCAACAGACAACGCATAGCTTTTGCTATTTTGCTCTGCTTTCAATGACGCCCGCTTTTCCAATAACAAAACCATCGCGTCCTGATATAACTCATCTCCCTGCTCTTTATTATTTGTAATGATACGGCAGAACCTCAGAATATCCGGCCCTGCGTTCATGACAAATGATTCAAATTCTGTGTCAGACATCCCTTATCCTTTCTGTATCGTGTATTTTTACAGTGCACTTGTACTTTGCAGCTGTAGCTTGCATTTGAAGTTTTCATTTGAAACTTGCATTTGAAGCTTACGTTTAAAACTTGCTTTTAAAGCTTGCCATCTCAGCTTTATGCTTTTTCTCTTTACTTGTATATTGTATCATCGCCAAAAAAAGTTTTCAAAAAACTCTTTTAAATAAAAAAAGAAAAGGAATCTTTCACCCTTTCCTACTTAAAATTTTTCCCACACAAAAAAGACGCTGAAGCCGCTTTCGTAGCTTCTGGCGTCTTTGCATCACTTACATCTGTCACCCCCTAGTATTAACTTCCGTCAAGTTACTCTACTTTTCTTAAATAATTTTCAGAAACATCCGGTACCGTTTCTACTTCGATGTCTATTTCTTTTCCATCAATCTCCAAAGTGATCGTGTCATCAATCTGCATTGGCGATGGCAGCTGAATATACAAATATGCTCCAAAAAATCTTTCAATTGGACAAGAGAAACCTTTCATTTCAACATTTACGTTATCATCACTGCCTTTTAGCTTCATTGTATCAAACCAAAAATCTCTTTTTGCATATGAAATTGGATACCGATTGAATAATACCAGCCATGTTTGCCATTCCGATATGCCATCACACTGTAATAGATACAATCCATTCTCTAACTTCTGAATTTTCTTATTAAGAAAAACGGTCTCTGTTTTTAACTCATCCAGATGCCCATCCACATCTAACGCTCGCCCTCGTGCCGAATTCCAATAACTTCCGCTTTGCACACTTTGACATAATCTTTCATACGTCCACTGAGGAGGCCCCGTATAATATACAATCCACGGTTGCGCAAAATAGAAAATACCTCCAATCACTAGCAGTACTATTATCACTTTTATGACATTTTTCTTTTTTCCTTTCATTCCACGTCACCCCTCTTCATTGACTTAATTAGTCCTCTCTAAAGCCACCGTGACAGTAATCAAGCCAATGTACCCAATTAAAAGGCCGCCGAACCTGTCCCCATGGTCACCCCAGCCTATTCTGTCTATGACCAACTATTCCTGCAATCCCCCATGTTAATGCCGCAATAATATCTACTAAAATAACTGTCCAATGATACATTTGATGTACATGAATAAAACAAGTAAGAATAGTAAGTCCAAACGCAATAGCATAACCCCAATAATATTTTCCAAATTTATTCTGCTTCACACCCCATACTAAAAATAATACAGCTGCTATTACAACACACACTAATAATATCATTCCATATTCACCTCTTTTTATGTTATTTTATAAAATATCACTTCAATTTATCCTACTATTTCCTGTTGTACCATTATTTATTTTCCAATATGTAATGAAAGCCACCGGAACAGTAATCAAGCCAATGTACCCAACTAAAAGACCGCCGGACCTGTCACCATGGTCACTTGGTTTTGTCATACATATCTGCTATTATTTCTGCCGGGGTATTTCCCGATACTACAATACACGTTCCTGTAACTTCTTCCTCATCAGAAAGTAATTCATCATATCTCGTCATATCCTCTGCCGTTTCCCAATCTTCCTCTGGAAAACGTGCTTCAATTGACTTGATCTCATCTGAATCCAATGGTTCCCAATAATCCACGAATTTGAATGTGTTTTCACTGTCTTTTTCAAAGGTTGCTGAAACTGCATATTTTCCTGTATAGTCTGCATTGCTTTCATATGAGGTAATTCCAAACAATGTAATTGTATCATCCTGTGTTTCTTCTGATATCACAAAAACCTTTGCAGAAACGTCAATATCATTTTCTGAGTTTTGATACCAAGTTTCGTGCATCCATTTAACTGCCCATCCCAAAAGATTAGCATCATCACTGCATCCATCTGGAAAATAAAAATAGGTGTCTTTTGTTGTTACATAAACAACACCGGTATCAAGCTGATCCTGATCAATCTCTAACAACTTCTGATTATCAATTACATCTGTGTTTTCCTCTGATATGCTCTGAGGCTCTGTCTCTGTAATATTTTCCGATGCAAAAGATGCTTGTACCATATTCATTCCAAACAACATTATACCTGTTGAAACACCAAGTACTCTTCTCAAAATCTTATTATGACTCATCTGTTTTCCCTCCTAAAAATTTTCTACAACTTTTGTTGCTCTATAGTTGTAGAGTAACATACTATACATAGATTGTCAATCACAAAGATTGACTTCTTGGCTATTTTATTTTAAAATGAAGAAAAAAAGAGGAGGATTATCATTTACATGGAAAAAATGACAAATGTTGAACTTCAGATCATGGATTGCATCTGGTCTATTGGTACAGATGTTTCGCCATCACAAGTTCTAACACTTCTTAATGAACGCTTTCAACGCGGATGGACGCTTCAAACGTTATCTACCTACATGCTTCGCATGGCTGGAAAGGGATATCTGACATATCAGCGGAAAGGTCGGGTATCTGTCTATCATCCACTAATCACAAAGGATGCTTATTTTGAACAAACCGCAGTTGACTATTCAAAAATTTGGGGAAAGGGAGTTTTGAAACGTATGGCTGCCGCTCTAATTAAAGAAAATGAGCTGTCAAAAGACGATATTCAGGACTTAAAGGATTATCTGGATGAGTTGGATTAAATGGGGGTCTGATATTTTCTACGCAATTTTTTATTGTATTATCACCAGCTTTTGTTTCTGGTCATTTTGGAAAATTTTAATTCTCGAAGCAAAACGGTTTCCTTCTTTGGTTTTGATTTGCTATCAGCTGATTCCTCTTGGCATCTTTTGCTTTACGCCATTTTTCTTTCTCACGAAATCAGTAGAAGCATTTTATTCTCCGATCAATCAATGCGAGCACCCCTTTCCTGGTATGGTATTTTTTTGTTCAACAGGCTATACCAAGATCACTTGGATTCCTCATTCCATATGGCTGATTGGCATTCTTATTAAATGTATTTTCTATATAAAAGATTGTATTTCTCTACGCAAGATTCTTAATCAGTCAACATACTCGCCAAGTGATGCCGCGCTAGATAAAATCGTTCGTGATTTAGTCGAAAGCTTACACCTTACGCATATTCCAAGCATTCGCTACTGCTCATTGACTTCTACGCCGGTCACGGTAAAAGAACATAATTTTATCATTCTGCTTCCGCAGCGCGACTATTCATCGAATGAGCTTTTTGCGATTCTGCTGCATGAAATGATTCACATAAAACATAACGATCTTCGCAAGTTTCAATGGGGACGTATTCTCAATATTATCTTTTGGTTTTATCCGGTAGCCTACCTATTTCGTCGCGATATTGAACTGCTTTGTGAAACAGTATGTGACCGAACAGTTTTAAGTCTTTTGAAGGGTGATTTGTCCCATCATGACTACTTTGCACTCATTTTGTCGCACCTTCAATCTAAGCAGATGATTCCTTCCTGCATTGGATTAAACAACAAAACACAGTTAAAGTACCGAATGTCTACAAGTCGCTCTGCATCTTTTACTCATCGAAAGCAGTCTATCTTATTCTCTATTCTAGCTGGTGTGTTACTTTTCGCCAGTTCATCACTGATCGCTCAGGCAAGTGTTGAGCCAATCGATCAACTAAATTATGACTGGTTTAATGCAACAACTGAGGCTATTGAAATCCCTTGGTATCCACCAGTCTATACTTTTTACACCGATGACGAGGATCCGTCTTATATGGATTCCGTATTTTTAAAAGAACTCGATATGGATAAACTGATTGATACTCGCATCGATGGCGGCATTGAAACTTATTCCTACACACTTGCTCCTGGTGCTCGCGCCGATGATGTTTATCTTTATCTAACACCAGATTCTTCGTTTTGCACTGCTGGAGTTTGCAATGTCACCCCTAATATTCATTTTCGCGTTGGACTTACAGATGGTCATCAGAAAACCTATATCTCCCTTCACGAGAATGGCTATGGAACCCATTTCTCGGTTCCCTCTAGTGGAATCTATCGAATTTTTATGGAAAATGTTAGTTCCACAAGTATCACAATCTTGGGAAGCTATGCATTCGATCCATCCCAAAACATTGATTCCAATCAATAACTTTCGGACAGACACCATTACCTTCCGGGTTACAACTCTTCCAGTCGAAATCATCTTCCGATTTGCACACTTCTTCCGGGTTGCATCACCTCCCAAGGTCTGCTATAATGGCAACGACACCATTGTAATACATCATCCCAAAGAAAAGAGGGGCAATTCATGAAAACAAAAGTATTTATTGACGGAAGCGAAGGCACTACAGGGCTTCGCATTCACGAGCGTCTTGACAATCGCGACGACATTGAACTGTTAACTATAGCACCAGAGCTTCGAAAGGATCCTGCTGAGCGCAGCCGCCTGATCAACTCTTCTGATATCACATTTCTTTGTCTGCCTGACAGCGCAGCCAGAGAGGCTGTTGCACTTGTAACAAATCCGAATGTGCGCATTATTGATGCTTCGACTGCACACCGTACTGAGGCTGGCTGGGCTTATGGTTTCCCGGAGCTTTCCGCTAAGCACCGCGAGGCTATTAGAACTGGCAAGCGCATCGCTAATCCTGGCTGCCATGCATCTGGCTTTATCTCACTCGTTTACCCGTTGATCGCAGGCGGCATTCTCCCGGCAGATTACCCTGTTGCCTCTTTTTCTCTGACTGGTTACAGCGGCGGCGGCAAAAAAATGATTGCGCAGTATGAGGCATCTGACCGTGATGCAGAGCTTGATGCACCTCGCGAGTATGGTCTTTCTCAGCAGCACAAGCACTTAAAGGAAATGCGCCTTATCACAGGATTATCCCGTGCTCCGCTGTTTACCCCTATTGTTTCCGATTATTACAGTGGAATGGTTGTCAATGTTCCTCTGTACACTGATCTGTTAAACACCACTCAGACTCCAGAATCCTTACAAGCATTTTTTGCTGACTACTATGCAAATGAACCTTTCGTAAAGGTTATGCCGCTCGGCGCTGAAAGCGAAATGTCTGGATTTTTAAGTGGCAATCATTTAAGCGGCTATGACGGCATGCAGATCTATATCACTGGAAATGAAAATCGTATTCAGCTGTCTAGTGTCTTCGATAATCTTGGTAAGGGTGCTTCAGGTGCAGCTATTCAGTGCTTTAACATTATGACTGGATGTGATGAAACGAAGGGACTAAATCTTTAAAACAGCGAATACAATAATGAGAAAGGATTTATTTATGTCACTTCGCCATCAGCCAAAGGCTGCTTTGATTAACGATTTTTCTGGCTTTGGCCGCTGTTCTGTAACAGTGGCTCTGCCCATTATATCTCAAATGAAGGTTCAGTGCTGTCCGGTGCTGACCTCAGTTTTTTCCAATCATACAGGATATCCGTCCTTTTACTTTGACGATTACACAGAGAAAATGCCATCCTACATCGCTGAGTGGAAGAAGTTAAATCTCCACTTTGAATGTATTGCAGCTGGATTTTTAGGCTCTGAGCGTCAGATTGAAATCGTAAAAAATTTCATCCGCGATTTCAAGGATGAAACTACTAAGGTTTTAATTGATCCTGTTATGGGTGATCACGGACGCACCTATCAGACCTTCACACCAAAGATGTGCAGTCAGATGAAGCAGTTAGCACATTTTGCTGACATTCTTACACCTAATTTGACGGAAGCCTGCATTTTAACTGACACACCATATCACGATGGTCACTGGCAGATGAGTGAGCTGTCCAAGCTGGCTCTTTCACTGATTGCCATGGGGCCGTCTAAGGTAGTAATTACTGGTGTCTCTATGGGAACTTTTATAGGAAATGTTATATGTGAATCAGGCGGTACACCTTCTGTAGTGAAAAGAAAACGCGTTGGACAGGAGCGTTCTGGAACAGGCGATATCTTTGCTGCGATTTTGACGGCAGACTGTGCCAACAATGTAGACTTTGAGACTTCTGTGCGAAAGGCAAGCGCATTTGTGCAGCGCTGCATTGAAATAACAGAGGAATTTGAATGTCCGAGAACAGACGGTGTCTGCTTTGAGGAGGTTCTAAACGAATTAAAGGCGTAGCTAAAGCTACGCCCTTTCTTTTTATCAAAAATGCATCATCTCAAGTAAAAACAGCCAGCTCAGTCCATAGTAAACGATAACTGCTATAAGGTCGTTGATCGTTGTAATAAGAGGTCCTGATGCCACTGCCGGATCTATTCCAATCTTGTTGAAAAACATAGGAACTAAAGTTCCTGTCAAGCTTGAAATCACCATGGAGCACATGAGCGCCAGTCCAATGCAGCCTGACACGGCAAATGCAAAGCCTGCCGGACGACCCTTTACAATCATGATGAAAATGCCAAGCACTATAAATGACAATATTCCCAACAAAAGTCCATCACCAAAGCCAACGCGCACTTCCTTTGCAACCAGACCAATCTTTTGCTTTACTTCAAGATTCTCATCCATTAAAACACGAACTGTAACTGCCAGTGACTGCGTTCCTGCATTTCCTGACATACCAAGAATGACTGACTGAAACATCATTAAAATTGTCAGCTGTGAGACTACTGACTCGAATATGCCTACAACAGATGAGACTACCATTCCAAGGAACATTAAAACAACCAGCCACGGAAGACGTTTTTTCATACTGTCTAATAGTGGTTCTTTTAAGTCCTCCTCTGCCATCAAACCAGCAAGTCTTGCGTAGTCTTCTCCCATCTCTTCATCAACAACTTCAATAATATTTTGTGCCGTGATGACACCAAGAATCTTATTGTTATTGTCGAGTACAGGAATGGAATCCTCTGAATAGTCTTTTAAGATTTCAATACATTCGCTTATAGACTCGTGGCCATATACATACGGGTATGAGGTGACGATCATATCATCAAGCCTTGTGCCTTCTCTTGCAATGATCAGATCCTTTAGATCAATCGCACCACAGAAGGTATTAGACTCATCAGCCACATAAATCTTTGAAATGTTGTCATTCTCAGCGGCCTGCTTTACAAGTGAACGCATAGCCTCCTTGACTGTAAGATTTTCGCGGATCACTATGCAGTTTGTTGTCATTCTGCTTCCTATCTCATCATCATCAAATGATGCGATCAGCATAATGTCTTTTTTGGACTCCTGATCCATCAAATCAATGATGACAGAGCGTCTGACTTTATCAAGTCCTCGAAGCGCTGCAACTGCTGTATCGGCTTCCAGGCTGCTTATGATCTCAACTGCCTTTCTAATGTCCATTTCCTCTAGGTACGGACTGACATCATCTATGCACTCAAATACATCTGAAAGCATATCCATGTTCAGGATATTATAAAGCTTCTTTCGCTCTACTACTGTCAGCTTTTCGAGAACATCAGCTATATCATTTGCATGATAATCCTCAAGCTTTTCACGTGTAACCTTTGGCGAGGTGGTGCTTCTTATGATCTTTATGATCTCTGACTCGTAATCGGGCTTTACAAACGTCTCATCTTCTGACGGCGTCTCGTTTTCTGTTTCCTGCTCTAATGCCTTTTCGAGTGCCTCATCCTTAGCCTTGTCCTGTTCTAGCTCTTCGTTGTCCATTTCGTCCACCCCCTTTACTAATTTAAAAGTATATCATTTTGCCATTTGCTCGTCAACAAAAGATTGTCTGTCCGATTGAGACAGCATAAATACATGCTTCCTTCACAGGCCGCTTTGTCATCTGCATAAGAGCACGCTTATAGTATGACAGCTGTACCTGGTAGCGTTTTTTAAGCAGCTCTTTAAACTCTTCATCTGTCATATCTTCTGGCTTTTTGTCTGTCTTAAAGTCTATCAGCGTGATATAGTCCTCACCATCTATCCAGGCATCTATGACACCCTGTACACTGACATACTCGTTCTCATCTTTTTCTGACAGCTTTTTGTCATTTTCTATCATCTCTTTAGCCGACACTCCAAGTATAAACGGCATCTCGCGGTGATACGTTCCTTCTTCCTGCGCTTGCTTGACTTTTTTGCCAAGAGGTGTCTGCACAAAACAATCAAAATCGGCTATGCGAATCCTCTTTCGCTCCTCAGTACTTATAAGCTCTTGCTGCATAAATGAGGAAAGCTGTGCCCTTAAATCACCTGTAAAATCAAAGTGTTCAAAAAGCCAGTGATAAAGTGTACCGCGCGCGGCTCCGCTCATCTTATCTTTTTGCTGTAAAAACTCTGGAAGAAGTTCTTCATCTGGCAAAAGCTTCTGATCTTGCAGCTCGGGTTCTTGTTTTATAAGCTGTGCAGCAGGCTCTCTTACGTATGATCCGCTCGTTGCAAAGGCTTCCTCCTCATGGCGTGCCTTTAATTCCGATACTGTAAATGCCGCCTGCAGCTTTGATAGAGGGCTGTCATCGTAGCGCACCAAAAAGCGTGACTCGATAAGATTTTTTGATGTCTCATCTGTGGTTTCGTTTTTCCAGTTTTCAAGTGCTGTGCGCTTCATTGCTTCCTCTGCACGCCAAAGTGACGTCTGCATAGACAGACTGCTTTTTGTCACAAGCAAAACTGACAGTGGGCTTTCGTCTTTATAACACACACCATCAAATGGCACATTTATTCCAAGCTGCTCATAAATTGCCTTAAAGCTTTTGTGCTTGCAGGCTGCTGCTGTAATCCAGTCTAAGAAGCTTCCTGCCATCGTAAGCTGGCTGTATGAAAGTTCACGCGCTGTCTTGTCTGTCTCATGAATTTTCTTTTCCAAGTAGTCAAAAAGATGATCCTTTGCACCTGTCAGATACAGCTTTTCCCTTGCACGCGTCATGGCAACATATAAAACACGAAGCTCCTCGCCAAGATTTTCAATCATAAGCTGGCTTCTCATGGCCTGCTTCATAACTGTGCTCTCCTTTGTGCGAAGTGTCGGATCTATTGCATCAGTTGCAATGCCGTAATCAACAGAAAACAGCATTGACGCATTCACATCCTGCTTGTTAAAGCTTTTTCCAAGACCTGCCACAAAGCATACAGGAAATTCAAGACCTTTACTCTTATGAATACTCATGACGCGCACCTGATTCTGGGCAAGCTCCTGCGCTGACGCATAGTCAACGGAATATTTCTTTAGTCTGTTGATGTAGCGGACAAATTGGAATACACCCTGATAGCTTGTCTTTTCAAATGCACCAGCACGCTCAAGAAGCATATCAAGATTTGCTTTTCTTGTCGCAGCGCCAGGCATTGCACTTATAAACTCGTAGTAGCCACTGTCTTCTAACACATAGACAAGAAGCTCACGAAGCAAAAGATATCGGCTCTTTCTTCTGTATGTCTCAAGCTGATTAAAAAATGTGCGAAGTCTGCCTGCCAGCTCGTGATAGCCTTCCTTGTTTTTTGCATCGGCTGGATCACTATATTTTTGTGCAAATGATGTGGCAGCATCATAAAGGTGCTTACACTGTGACGGCGGTTCTTCTGCGCGGATAATGGCTAACTCCTCACTGGAAAAATGGCCAATCGGCGAGTGCATTACCGCTGCAAGCGGAATATCCTGCAGTGGATTGTCTATAATTTCAAGCAGATTTAAAATTGTCTGAACCTCAAGTGCACTAAAATATCCGCTTCCAGTATCAGCCGATGCTGATATTCCTTTTGAAAGAAGCACTGAAATCAATTCCTCTGCCCAGCCAGACACAGTACGAAGCAAAATCGCAATATCACGATACTCTGTCAGACGATATGTTTTTTGCTCCTTATCCCAGATATAAAGACCAGACTCCGGATCGGTAATCTCGCGGATTTTTTCTGCAATCATTGCCGCTTCCCACTCTCTGCTGCTGTAGACAGCCTGTGTATCTTCATTTTCTGGCTTAACATCATCATCACTATCCTCTGTCACATCCTCCAGATCAAGAAGCATAAGCTCAGTGGCTCCTCCTGTCGGGTGCGTATCACATGGCTCATACACAAGACCTGGATAAAGTGCTGCGTCCTTGTCGTACTCCACATTTCCGACTGCCTTATGCATAAGCTGATAGAAGAAAAAGTTTACTGAATCAAGCACGCTTTTTCGGCTTCTGAAATTCTGGTGAAGCTCTATTTTTTGATGTGTGCTCTCCTCTTTTGTATATGTCTCATATTTTTCCATAAAAAGCTCTGGGCGCGCCAGACGAAAGCGATAGATACTCTGCTTAACATCTCCTACCATGAAAAGATTTGGCGGATCTGTCCTTGAAATGCTTGTCAAAATCAGCTCCTGTACGTAGTTGCTGTCCTGATACTCATCTATCATAATCTCCTCGAAGCTTTCACGATACTGTGCTGCTACTAAAGTTGGCTTCTCGCCGTCTGGTGTCTTCTCGCTAAGCACGTTTAGTGCCAAATGCTCCAGATCCCCAAAATCGACAAGATTTTTCTTTCGTTTTGCTGCGCTGTAGCGCAAAAGAAAGGCATGTGTCAGGCGCACAAGTTCCTTTACCTGTACCCCCGCAAGATGCTGCTTTTGAAGAAGACGCTCGTCATCATCGGCAAAGTAATCCTCTGACAGCGATTTTATCTGCTTTTTTGCCTGTTCTCTCATATCCCAGACACGTTTTGCCTTATCCTCGCTGAAGGAATCAGTCTTTTTCTTTCGCGGCTTACTGCCAAAGCGGATCAGATTGACACGTTCTCTAAGTTCATCATACTTTGATGCCTCTGATGCATATTCAATCATCTGCTGCTCTGATAAAAGGACAGACTCGTAGCTTTCCATGCCGCCCTCATCCTTGCAGACAGCGATCATTCTTTTATAGAGCGCTGCCGTCTCAGAAAGGATTGTCCTTAGCTGCTCTGTCATTGTACACATCCACGGCTGCTTTTCAAGCGTCTCCATGCTTTCTGCCCCGTAGCTTTCAAGACAATGATTAAGCCAGTCCTCTGGACGTGGATTTGCCACTGCAAAGCCATAGAGCTGCAAAATTAACTGCACGGCACGCTCGTCATCTTTTCCTGGTGCATATGCCTCCATAAAATGAATAAATGATTCACTTGCCTGTTCGTACTCCTCCTCTAAAAGTGCCTCTAGTACATCGGCCTGCAGAAGCTTTAATTCGCCCTCATCTGCAATTCTAAAGCCTGGATCAAGCTCTATCTCCTGAAAATGCTCGCGAAGCACTGACAAACAAAAACTGTCAATCGTAGTAATATGTGCATGACCAGCTAATATCTCTTGTCGGCGCAGATGAGCATTGTCAGGATTCTCCTCTACACGCTTTGCAATTGCTGCCTGCACACGCTCTCTCATCTCGCCTGCCGCAGCGTTAGTAAATGTCACCACGAGAAGACGGTCAATATCAACTGGGTGTGATTCGTCACAAATGCGCTCTATAATTCGCTGTACGAGTACTGCCGTCTTTCCGCTTCCTGCTGCCGCTGAAACAAGGAGGCTTCTGTCCCGCAGGTCAATGACCTGCTTTTGTTCACTTGTCCATGTCATATTGTCAGCCATCTTCCCTCTCCTCTTTGTCCGTCTGCTTATTTTCCTCTCGCGCAATTTCCTGCCATACCTCGTCCTTGTCAAGCGCAGAAAGTCTGCGGTAATGACATCCCTCAAGCTGCAGATCAAAGCCGCAGACAGAACCGTACTCGCAGTATTCACACGGATTCATCTTCTTATACTCATACGGATAAGCGTCAATCTTTCCTCCGTAAATATCTCGTGCCAGATTGAGTGCTTTTTTTCTGGCAAAGTGACCAAGCTCATGCATCTGATCTGCATTTGCTACAAGTGCGCGTGAGGACAGACTGCCATCTTTTTTGTACTCCAATCCTGACACGACATTTCCGCCTTCTGCGTCAATCAAAAGAAGTGATGCCTTTTCTGTGCTTGTAAGGCCATTCATTCTAAGCTCCTTTTGCTGCTTTGCCTCTATCTCTTCCTTTGTCATATCAAAGCCTGACACAATCGGATCCTTCATGTTGTAATAATAAATTCCTGCCGGAATAAGCTTTCTGTTAGGATTTCTTTTTGCCGCCATAGCCATTGCCGCCTCTAAATAAAGCACTAGCTGCAGCTGCAGTCCATAGTACACCTTTCCAAGATCAAGCTTTGTACTTCCTGATTTGTAGTCGATGACCTTTACATAAAGCAAACCGTCTTCCTCAGCAAAGTCCACACGGTCAATCCTTCCTCGAAGCGACAGCTCCAGACCTTCCTCGACTGGAAGCGTCACGCCATTGCCGCCGGCTCTTCCAAAATCAAGCTCGTGCCATGTTTTCTCATAAGCACCATGCTCCCACTGACAGCCAAGCGCCCAGAGTGTTCTGTCTGTCATTCGGCGTATGCGTCCTGCCATGGATTTATTTCGCGCACTGCTGTCAAAAACAGTTGTCTGGTATTCCTCCATGGCCTTTGCCACACTCTCCTCGACGAGCTGATTTCTCTGTGTGTCTGTAATCTCTCTCCAATTTAAATGGCGTTTTTCAAGAAGCTCAAAGAAATGACTAATTGAAGCATGAAAAAGGCTTCCGTAGTCAGCTGCTCCAAGCTCAAACTGGCGGCGTTCCTTTAGCTGAAGGCCATATGTTAAAAAGTGAGCATACGCACAGGCTGCATATTTTTCAAGACGTGAAATAGAAATCTCATGATCACCGCCAAACAGCTTCTTTGCGATTTGCTTGTCTAATTTTTCTGTCTTGTAACCATAGAAAAGTCCTTCGCGCATAATATCTAAGCGCTCTTTAAAAGCTTCATCCTCCATGTAGTAACGATAAAGCTCCTGCCACCACATCTCTTTCTCGCCATCCAGGTAGCTGCGAAGACCATTTATAAGTAGCAGGAAGCCGTCTTTCTTTTGCATCAGTCCCTCTAGTTTTTGATACGCGTCTTCTGCCGCATATGTCTGACATTTTGGAAACAGCTTTGTGATCACATTTTTTAAATGAGCCGGGCGAAGTGCCTTTCCGTCTGCTGATGTCTCACTAAAGCTGACATAAAGCTTTTGAGACGGCTTTGTTAAAAGCAGATACAAATAGTATTGCTGGCAAAATACTTCCTCGCGCGCTGCGAGCGCCAGCTCCATACCGGCGCCCTTTAAAATCTCTCTGTCATAATCTGAAAGAATGCCGCCTCTGTCTGCGCGCTTAGGAAGCAGTCCATCGTTGCAGCCAATGACAAAGAGTACACGAATATGCTCTAGTCTCGTTCTCATCAAATCTCCCACAACGAGACGATCTACAGCAGCTGGAATGAAGCCGACCGAAAGCTCCTCAAAGCCGGAGTCTAAAATATCTGACAGCACACGCACTTCTAATGTTTCATCACCCATCAGCTCTACGATCTGATCAAACAGACCAAGTACCTTTGCATAGACCTGCTCATACTCGCTTGCTAAGTATTTCTCTCCTGATTCACGAAAAGCCTTTTGCTGTGCCTTTAGCTTATATGCGATATCAAATTGCTGCATGAAGGAAAAAAGAGCTGTCATAGCCTCGCGCACAGTTGTATCAGGCTTTTCCCAGACTGTGCGAAGCGGCACAAACCAGTTAAAGATCTGCTCACGAAGCTGATTAAGACGTGATAAATCTTCTTCATCTGCATTGTCATATGGCATAACCCAAGGATGCTTCCATCTATTTATTCGCTCAATACCGCCTGCAAGCAGATAATTGTCAAGGCGGTCTAAGTCCTCACAGAGAATGTCTCCGGCAAACGTATTCTCATCGCTTACTACATATGGATTTCGAAGAAATGCCATCACGCTGTCGTAGCTCATCTGCTCCTCTAAAACAGCAAGAGCTTTTTTTACAAATTGAATCAAAGGATGTGTATTTAATCCTTTTTTCTGATCAATAAAATAAGGAATGCCTGCCTGATCAAATACATGTGAAATTTCATCACGATAAACAGACAAATCACCGGCGACTACTGCAATCTCGCGGTACGCATATCCTTCGCGCACAAGAGACAAAACTTTTCTAAGCACAAAGCCAAGCTCTTCTGATGGATTTTTCGCAGCAATAATATTAACTGCATCTGTCTGCTTATTCCATGATTTCGGCGGTACCTGATAAAGCTGCTTTTCAAGATGTGCAAGCTCTTCGGCCACTTCTCGTTTTTTTGTCACGTAGCGATGATTTTTTTCCTCACATGAAACATGATGTTCCTTTGCAAGCGCAAAAAGCTTATTTTTCATCTCGCGGCTCATAGAAAACAATTCTTCCCGGCCACCCTTTTCATCCTCTGTAACAGCGCATACAACATGCTCTGCGCATTGGAGCATTTCCTCTAATACCTGATACTGCAGCGGTGTAAAACCTGTAAAGCCATCTAATATGATTATACTTCCGCGAATTTTTTCTGACTGCGGCACAAGACGTGACAAAACGCCAAGAAGCTCCTCTGCTGTTAAGTATTCCTCTCCAAGCTCCTTATAAAATGAAGTATAGACCTTTTCAATATCACGCAGCTTTTTTTGAAGAGCAGGACGCTTTTCAAGCGTTGGAAGAACTCCCTCTAAAACTTCTGAGGTGACTTTGTAGGCACTAAATTCACTGATCACTGATTTTAGCTCTTGAATAAAACCGCTCTGATTTAAATTGCGTCCAAATACCTCAAGGCTTTGCTTTTCCTTTCCTGCAATTCGCCTAAGAATCATCGACTTTCCTGTATCATCAAGCAGTACTGCCTGCTTTCCTGCCTGTTCATTCAAGAGACGATGTGCCAGTCTGCCAAAGCTCACAACATCAATATTTCCAAGCACATGATCTGGATGAACGGCTGAAAGCTCTCTTTGCACCTGCAAGGTTGCCTGCTCCGGCACAAGAAATATATAATTTTTATCTGGATGTCTGCATGCTTGTGCGCAGATTGTCTCGTACATTACCGCCGTGCGGTCCGATATACTATTTCCTGAAATAAACTGAAGTGCCATGCTCTTTTTTCCTTCCTGATTTGTAACGCCATTCTTTCTGATTCCTGTCACCCGAGCGCAACATCTAGAATCATCATAACCGAAAAACCCACTGCAAACAAGACAGTTCCGATGTTGGAATGGCTGCCTTCTGACATTTCCGGAATCAGTTCCTCCACTACTACGTACAGCATTGCCCCCGCTGCAAAGCTTAAAAGATACGGAAGCACCGGCACTATGATTCCTGCCGCAAGTATCGTAAGTACACCTGCCACTGGCTCTACTGCACCTGACAGCACACCCATTAAAAATGACTTTGGGCGGCTCATACCCTCACCTCTAAGCGGCATTGAAATAATTGCTCCTTCTGGGAAATTTTGAATTGCAATGCCTAGTGATAAAATAAGTGCACTCATAAGAGTGATATTTGAATCGCCGCTTATCCATCCGGCATACACAACTCCGACTGCCATTCCCTCTGGTATATTATGAATTGTCACGGCAAGAAGCATCTTTGTCGTGCGCGAGAAGTTTTTCTTTGGTCCTTCAGATTCTTTGCTGTTTAGATGAAGATGCGGTGTGACGTGATCAAGAAACAGCAAAAAGAAAATGCCAATCCAAAAACCGACAACTGCCGGAATAAAGGAAAGCTTTCCCATGCTTTCTGACTGCTCAATTGCCGGAAGCAGCAGACTCCATATAGAAGCAGCTACCATGACACCTGCCGCAAATCCAGTCAGCGCTCGCTGTATCTGTTTATTTAATGTCTTACGCAGGAAAAACACGCAGGCAGAGCCAAGCGATGTTCCTGCAAACGGGATCAAAAGTCCCTGTGCGATAGAAGCTATCATTATTTATCATCCCTTTCTTTTTTATAATTACACTTACTTATAGTATACACAAAAGAAAGGGAAAGTGAAATTAAAAAGGTTTGAAAATGCGTTAATGAGAAAAGGACTCTAATAATCAACAAACCGATTGCAAAATAGTTCAGGCAGATTCCGTTCTAAGTATAATCTTTGCTGTAAAAATTCCATTTTTATATTGGAAGCTGCTTGATCCCCCATTTTTTTCAGAAATACGTCGGACCGATTCAATTCCGATTCCATTTCCATCACGCTTCGATGATTGAAAGACTTCATTTTTTTCCTGAATCTGTCCACTAAATGCATTCTCCACCTGTATCAATATGAGATGTGTATGATGCAGTCGTACTTCCAGATTGATTTTTCGTCTGCTTTTTTCTGTTCTTATGCTTGCCTCTACTGCATTCTCCAAAAGATTTGAAAGAACCAGGCATAGATCAATTTCATCCGTTGGAATTTCAGCTGGCAATTCAATCGCTGCCTTAAAAGAAATTTCTTCCTTTGCGGCAAGTGCAGCATAATGACTAATTATACTGTCAGCTGCCTGATTTTCACAAAAATGCAGACTCATACCCGACATTTTCTCCATCATATTGGAAAGATACTTTTTTATCTCATCAAGATCACCGCGCTCTGCCATAGAAGACAATCGCAAAAAATGATGGCGCATGTCGTGCCGCGCCTGTCTTGTCTCTTCAATTGCCGTCTGAAGATTGGCATATCGTTCTTTCTGCAAAGAAAGGAAATGATTCTCCTGCTGAAGACGTGCATTTCGATTCAGCCCATTTGCCATTGCCAAAAACATAGCATAAAACAGAACCAAAATGGCAAGCAGCACAAGACTAATCACAATGTAGCCAGCCAGAATACGTCCTGTATATAAAGTACTGCGATAGGTCGGCACCATAAATATATTTAATACGATAAAAATTGAAGGTACAATCCAAAAGATATACCAAGTCTGGGCAAAATTGTCATCAGCTATCATTGTTCGCGCCGCATGAGAGGCTGGATACCATGCCAATAACACAAAAAGCCAGCACATTGCATTATAAAAGATTTCAGCCTTAAGGCAAAACCAAGGCTCATTTTGTGTTATATTCAAATCGGCTGTCAGCTTTGCATTTACTGCTCTTGAAATGCTATTAACACAGGCAAATACGGCGCTGACCGCCAAAAAAATGCTGACCGATTTCCATAGCGAAATTTTAAGCGTTCTGTGATAAATAACCATGGCAGATGCAGCCACCAACAAAAGTAAAATTCCTACAGAATCATTAAGGCGATAACTGATACCGCCGCAAATGACACATGCGCCAAGCAGCAGTGGAAGCATCCAGCTAACAATTCTGCCCAATGGCTGTTTCATGTAGGACTTTACTGGCAAATAGGCAAGTATCATTCCTGGAATCACCACCATCAGCTCCAGAATTGGACGAATAATATCGTACACGATCATCACCCCCTCTGAAATAAAAAGTCAAAAAAGACTTGTCTGGCATTTTTGATCAACTTGCGGCTTACAGAAACCGTTATGCCATCATCGAGCCTAAATACGACTCCGTCAAAATCAACTGCATGCTCAAGATTTATGACAACACCTCTGTTGCACGTATAAAAGCGCTGATCCCTCTTTAATGAAACTGTAAATGACTCAAATGATTGTCGCGTAATTAATTCCCTGCCATTTGTAGTGTGAATATGCATCATATGAGAAAAATGCTCCGCATATACAATTTTCGCATATGGTACACGCACATTGCTTCCATCTACTTTGATCTCTATGTACTTTCCGAAATCCGGAATGCGGGATAAAATTTCATCAATCAATTTCGTAAGTTCTGCTTCCTCATATGGCTTTACAAGATACTGCATTGCCCGCACCTTAAAGCCATCCAGTGCATGATCAACTGATGTTGTCGTAAAAATAAGCAGACAATCCGAATCAAATTCGCGCAACTCTTTTGCCACTTCAACCCCATTTTCTCCACTCATGTAGATATCCAAAAACAATATTGGAAATGAGCATTCCTTTGCCGCAGCCAGAAAGTCTTCTCCATTTTCAAATTCAACCAGTTCTGCATAAATTCCACGCTTCTCAAACTGAGTCTCTAGTCGGCTGCGCAACAGCTTCCGTTCCTCTGCTATGTCTTCAACAATCGCAATTCTCATCGTAGTTTCCCCTATTCTATTCGTTTCTCAATCAATAGTATACCACAAAATCAGCCAATGAAAAACAATTAGCGGCAAAACTCTTTTGTCATTTTACCATTCGTGCTATTTTCCACCATTTCGTGCCAAATCAATTGAAAAAATTTTTTCTTTTTTTATAATAAAATCATCAGATTCAAATGCAATTGAACGCAATTCGGAAAGAATTTTAATTAGGAGGAAACACTTTATGAAAAAACAAACTGCTCTTCTCACAACCATTGCTTTCTTATTTACATCTGCATCTAGCGGTACAATCACAATGCCGCATGCAGAAGAAACACAAACGCAGCAGCAGACAGATGTATCTGCTAGTCTTTCCATTAAAGCTCTCACTGCAAAGGCTGTTGATGAAAATCCTTATATGTCAAACGGAGATACAAACATTCATCATGACTGTTACAACACAGATACAACTGATGCCGTACTTCCGATTGGCATTTATCCAGAAATCAATGTTTCCTTTGAAAAAACAAATGCGAATGCCTCCCCGGCAATCTTTTTCGATTCTTATGGTCATGCCATAGTTCCTCTGCTTGGTGGTCTTGCTATCCGCGATCTAAATGCAGCACAAACTCAGACTATCGGATATTTTTCACCAACTCAGCACGATGGCGGCGGCTATGTCATCCAAAGCTCTTATTCCTTCGTAGATGAAAGCAACCGTATCGTATGCCCAACGAGCAACAACCATGTGCTTATGCTCAAGACAACTGATGAGGATGGAAATGTACTTCCTGAATTTGAAAAGGTTCTCGACATTGACATTAAAGCCGCTGCCGAAGCAATACTTGGAAAAACACTTGATCAAAACCTGCTGTCCGTTGTCTTTGATTATGACGGCAATCTCTGGTTTGCAACTGGTGGCTTTCGTATTTATCCAGATCGTGGACAACAGGGAGCCATCGGCTACATTTCCCGCTCTGCGATTGATGCGATCCTAAATAATGAGGAAGTTGATCTGTCTACTGCTATCTTTGTACATGAGCTTACTCCTGGAGAAGGTGCTGAAAACGGCATTGCATCCTCAAAAGACGGCGCTGTTATTCTGACCAATCAAAATTGTTATCTGCTTAAGGCAAACGATGGTGTCAATGTCGTATGGCAAACACCATATGCAAGTGTCGGTGCAAAGGAAAGCAAGGAAGGCGATGCGACCACCGGCGGCGGTCTTGCATGGGGCAGCGGATGCTCACCTTCTATGACAAGCAATCTCGTTCTTTTTACAGATAATCTAGATCCAGTCAATCTCATTGCACTCGATATGAAGACCGGCGAAACGGTTGCCAGCCTTCCAGTGCTTGATGAACTTCCAGAAGGTACGCAAGTATCTGTTGAAAATTCGGCGATTGTGTACGATAACAGTAATGGAACAGTAAGTACGATTGTCTGCAACTGGTTTGGTGCTGGAAGTGCCAATCTTGGAAATGCGGACAGTGATTCCTCGATTCAAAGCTATGCGAATATCTATGATGTGAACTGGCTGCAGCAGGGAAATAAAATGATTGCGCCGGGCGTAGAACGCATTGATACGATCAAAACAGAAAATGGTTATGAGATGCAAAGCATATGGTGCCGAAATGATCTGTCCGACACCTCAATGCTGAAATTATCGACAGCTACCGGATATATTTACGGCTATGTTCAGGATCTTGAGACTGGTATGTGGCAATATATTATTCTGGATTTTGAAACTGGTGAAACCGTCCTTTCTATGGATGTCTCCAATAAGGCTGGATATAATAATATGGCAATCGGTATGTATGCTGGAAACAGTGGCAATGCGCTGTATTGTCCGACTGGCTACCTCGAACTGCTCAGACTTCAGGATCGATTTGTCTATCTGCCTGAGATGCCATACCGAGAAGTGGATCTGGATCTGGCTAACCGAAATGTCCTTACTCAAGAACAATTTGAAGCAGATGGCGGTCAGGGCAGTGTTGCCGGATGGCTGAATACTGTAACCGTTGAAAATGTTCATCCATCCACAACAGTTGCGCTGCGCATGAATGGAATTTGTGGCACAGCCAATGCATTTAAGCTGTATGCATATGATGCAAACCACACCTTAACCGAAATTCCTACTGAGTTGTGGCACATCCAGACTGAATCAGGCGAAACACCTGACACATTATCGGCTGATACTCTGTATGAGGTTCATGTTATCGTCGAAGATAATGGTGCTTTTGATTTAAACGGAGTGGAAAAAGAGATTACCGTGTCTGTGGTACTTTCGGAATAATTATAAACCCTAATAACTGACAAAGAGCCAGGAATTTCCTGGCTCTTTGCTATTAACCTTGAACTATCACATTGAAATCCATCCGAATGCATTTGCAACGGAGCTAATAAGAATAATTGCTGCAAAGATTGGGCAGATGTACTTGATCATCACGCAGAAAATCTTCTTTCTGCGAAATGTTCCCTCTCCATGCAAAACTTCTGCCTCGACTGCCTTGATTCCTGCTGCCCTTGATACAAGAAGACAGATCATGATAGCTGCAATCGGCATCATAACAGAGTTTGTCAGAAAATCAAAGAAATCAAGAAACTGCATGCCAATAATAGTTACATTTGCAAGCGGACCATAGCCAAGACAGGAAAGGCTTCCAAGTGATACCATAATCGCTGCAAGTACAAGTGTAGCTTTTTTACGATTCCAGCCAAGCTCGTCCTCAAATGTTGAAACTGCACTCTCAGTCAGCGCAATAGAGCTTGTTACAGCTGCAAATAATACAAGCAAGAAGAACAAAATACCTACTGCTGTTCCAAAGCCCATATTAGCAAATACCTTCGGAAGAGTGATAAACATAAGTGCCGGACCTGCCTGAAGTGCATCTGGATCACCGCCGGAGAATGCAAATACTGCCGGAATAATCATAAGTCCTGCCATAATCGCAATCGCTGTATCAAAGATTTCTACATTTTTTGTTGAACCTTCAATGGCCACATCCTTTTTCATGTAAGAACCAAATGTGATCAAAATACCCATCGCAATTGACAGTGAATAAAACATCTGTCCCATCGCCGATACGACTGTCATCCATGAGAAGTTTTCTACATTTGGAATCAGAAAATACTTCACACCTGCAATAGCGCCAGGTCTGCTAACAGAATATACTGCGATAACTACAGACAGCACAACGAGTACTGGCATCATAAACTTTGATACGCGCTCAATTCCATTTCGAACACCTGCAAAGATAATCGCCAATGTAATAAATACGAAATTTAAAAAGCAGATCTCTGTGGCTGCACCACTAGAAATAAATGAAGAAAAATATCCATCTGCTGCGACTGTCCCTGCATGTCCAGTCACATACTCAAATAAATATTTGATAACCCATCCTCCGATTACCGAATAATACGGCACAATCAGAATCGGGATGATTGCATTGATCCAACCGCCAAATGACAGCCATTTTGCTTTTCCAAAGCTGTGGAATGCACCGACAGGACTTTTTCCTGTCATTCGTCCTATTGAAGTCTCTGCAACAATCATACTGTATCCAAAGGTCAGTGCCAATATAATATAAATCAGCAAAAAGATTCCTCCGCCGTATTTTGCTGCTAAATACGGAAATCGCCAGATGTTGCCAAGGCCTACTGAAGCACCTGCTGCTGACAAGACAAATCCTAACTTGCCTGAGAAGCTGCTTCTTTTTTTGTTTTCATGTTTACTCAAAACTTCGCCCTTCCTTTTCTATTTATAACGTTATTGCGCAGAATTTTACGCCATACCGTACCAGTATACACAAAAATACTTTACAGTGCAATGCTTACTTACGGATTCGTTACTTGTTCCACCATAAACTCATAAATCGCTTTACTTGTATAATAATCATAATGAAGTCCGTCCATTGTGGCAAACAAACCGCTGTCTAATCCGTTTTTGATATAGCCATACGCATCTATCACAGTCACCTTAGGATCTAGCATTTGTGTCAACGCCGAATTAAATGCCAACACCTCACTGTTTTTTTGCTCCCAATGTCCGTTGCACGGTCCAATTGTCATATAGTAAATAGGAATATCGTATTGCTGTACAAGACCATTTACATAATTAATGTAGTCGGAGGCGACATGAAGATCATTTACGCCAAACCAGATGACAAGCGCATCAGCCTCTTCAAGATGAGATACGGCATTAGGAATGCCAACTGCACGCATCCAGCTGCAGCCCTCGCCTCCCTTTGCCACTACAATGCTTTCGTTTGTATATCCTGTAAATGTTGCTTCGTCAATGTTATAAAAAACATGCTTTGGATACTCTGCCTCGTCATATATCTGTGAGCAGTAAAGACAAACAGTTCTGGAATCTCCTGTCAGCAAAATTTTTTTATCTCCCGCCAAGCGAATCGGCCCAGCGCTGCCGTTTGCCTCTTCAACTGTTACCGTTCCTGCCGGGACAGCTGTAAAACCAACCGTTTCCTTTTCCTTATCCTCAACAGATGCCGACTCTTTTTCAGACAAAGCTTCTTTCGTTGACATTTCCTGATTTTCGCTTGCCTGCACACTTTTTTCTTCTTGTACAGAATCCTCCTGCAAAAGAGCTTCATAAACAGGCTCAAGCTTTGACTCTACTGCCTTGCAGCCGCCAATTGCTGTACAAAATGTAAAGATTGCTGCTGTCAAAATAACTTTTACTTTTCTTTTCATCCTAGTTGTCTCTCCTGATCTTTTGACCGTTTTGCCTGTTTTACTCATATTTTTGTACATCAGAGCGAACTGCCCAGCGAAACTTAGTTGAGCGTGCTCTTGGATTAGATGCACATTCCTTTGCAGACGGACGAATAACATCCTTTGCTATGTCACTGTAAATGCCTTCTCTTGCATAGTACTGGAATGATTTTTTTACCATGCGGTCTTCACCCGAATGAAATGTCAATATAGCAGCCTTTCCGCCCGGCTTTAATATATGAGGCAGCGCCTCTAAGAAAGAATCTAACACTTCAAATTCACTATTAACATCAATTCGCAGCGCCTGAAATACTCGCTGACATGTCTTTTTTACAGCTTCCTTCGGGTTTTCCGGCTTTGTGCGAAGAACGACCTGCTCTACAATCTCCCTAAGCTGACTAGTTGTCTCAATTGGCTGCTTCTTTCTTTTTGCTGACATTATTGCTCTTGCAAGCTCTTTTGCAAGCGGTTCATCTGAGTTTTCAAAAAGCATACCCTCAATCTCTTCTGCATCCATTTCTTTTAGACGCTCTGATGCCGGAACTCCTGCCTGCGGATTTAATCTAAGATCAAGCGGTCCTTCCTCGCGAAAAGAGAAGCCGCGCTTTGGATCATCGATCTGCATAGATGAAACGCCAAGATCAGCAAGTACAAAATCAAGCTTTCCAGCCTTTTTTTCAATCTCAGCAATATTTGCAAAATTCATCAAACAAACATCCCATACATTCTCGCCATAACCCTGATCTCTCAGACGCTTCTTTGTTTTTTCTGACTCAATCGGATCAACATCAAGTGAGTACAAATGGCCTTCACCCTTAAGACAGTCAAGAATCTTCTGTGTATGACCTCCATAGCCAAGTGTTGCGTCAACACCGATCTGGCCTGGCTTCACATCTAAGAAAGATAAAATTTCTTCCACACAGATTGGTCTATGTGTTCCTGCCGGAGTGTTTCCCTTTTGAATGATATGCTCAGCCGTCTCTTTATATTTTTCCGGCTGCAGCTCCTTATATTTTTCCTCAAATTTTCTCGGATATTTTCCTTTATAACGCACACGTCTTTTGTGCGGTGTCTGCATATCGTCCCCTGCTTGCACGTTTGGTGTGTTCTTAATATTTTCCTTTCTGTTCTCTTCCATATATAATCAATTCCTTCCACTTTTATATTTCATTTTGTAATGCAATCTTTTTAATCGTACCACACAAAAAAATTTCTGTAAAGGAAGAAATCTGCATAAAAAAAGACTGACCGGTTTTCCGGCCAATCTTTTTGATTTATTATTTTCTAAGCAAATAAAATACACTTCTGAAAAATCCCATGATCACAGCGCTATATCCAGTGATTAAGAATGTCATAAATCTCCATTTTTCATTGAAGGAACCACCAATTACACCTCCTGCCACACATACGATAAATGCAATCGCTGTCCACAACAAAATATTTATTCCTACAAATATTACCTGCTTCATTGATTTTTCTATATCTGAATGATTAATTGCGTACCACATTGATGCCATTTTCATAATATCTTACCTCTCTTTCTGACACCAATATACTCCATTCAAACATAGCCTTCTATCTTTGTTCGGTAAATCAAATGTAAATTTTATGAAAAATCTGTTGCCTTTTTAATCGCAGTATTGGAGCTGCCATCTGCATCTGAAGCATTTGCATTTTCTTCTGGCTCTTTATTCTCATGCTCCTCAAGAGTTTCCTCTGCGTCAATCTCTGCAATAATATCAGCTGGTCTTTCTTCATCTGCCTCTTCTTCTGAAAAATTAACAAATGAAAGATGATCAAGTGTCTCCTCTGCAATGCTGACACAATTATCAACAATTCTGTCTAAGCTATATATAATTGCAGAATAATCTTCTGTCATAGAAGCATCGCAAAGTCCCTCGTTGACACGCGCAATGTGAGCACGCTTTAACTGCTTCTGTGCCTTTCTCATCTTATTCTTTTTCTTTACAACGGTGCGTGCGCGATCTAAATCGCCATCCTTAACTGAACGAATGGCACGATCAAACAGCTTTCTTGAGATCTCAATACAATCCTGCAGCTCTCCTGTTGCCATCTCTGAGAATGATTTTCCGCCCTGTGTAATTTTTTCATGAACACCTGCAATTTCCTCACAGCGGTCTGCAATACGTCCAATATTATTTGAAACATACAAAAGACCTGCCGCCTGACCTGACTGCTGCTGTGTTAAATTTCCGCTTGAAAGCATCTTCGTTACATATGCAGCAAGATCCTCTTCCATTCGTGCTGCCTGTCTGCGATATGTTTTGTACTGCTCTGTGGCTGCCTCACTCTGTGTTTTGTCAGAAGAAAAGCTTTCCTTAAGTGCAGTCAAAAGCTTGCTGCCAACCTCTGCCATATGCTCTAACTCTTCTGATACAAGATAAAGTGCTGCTGCTGGCTGTGCAATCACGCCACTCTCCAGAACACTTACCGGACCATCGTCTCTTTGCTTTTCTGTTCCTCTTATAATTGTAGTAACAATCTTTACCATAAGTGGAATAAGCGGGAGCCATATAAGCGTACAAACTATATTAAAGGTGGTGTGTGCATTAGCAATCTGTCTTGAGATAACATCAATCTCATTTCCCTTTGGTGAAATAAATTGAACGAAGCGTGCAAAAAATGGAAGCACACACAAGAATACAACACTTCCTGTAATATTAAAAATACTATGTGCAATAGCAGTACGTTTTGCATTTTTAGACTGTCCAATTGATGCTAAAATTGCAGTGATTGTTGTTCCGATATTATCACCAAGAAGGATCGGAATTGCACCTGCTAATCCCATTACGCTCGTCACACCATCCGGTCCAGGCTGAGCTGCAAAATTCTGCAGTACGGCAATTGTTGCAGAACTGCTCTGTACAACAAGTGTCATAATCGTTCCCAGTGCCACGCCAAGAATCGGAATCTCCTTTACCTTTGCCATCAAATCCACAAAAATTGCACTTGTAGCAAGCGGCTTCATTACACTTCCCATTATCTCGATACCTTCAAACAAGATACCAAATGAGAAGATGACAAGTCCAATATTTTTTAACTGCTCCTTCTTGCAGACAAAGTTCATCATAAATCCGATGAAGATAAGTGGGTAAATATAATCGCTGATCTTAAATGCCATTAACTGTGCTGTCATTGTCGTACCAATATTAGCACCAAAGATAACAGAGATTGCCTGCGGCAGACTCATAAGTCCAGCACTTACAAATCCTATTACCATAACAGTTGTTGCGGAGCTGCTCTGCAAAACAGCTGTAACAAGTGCGCCTGCTAATGCACCCATGATCGGATTCTTCGTCAGGAAGCTTAAGATTTTTTTCATCTTATCTCCTGCTGTCTTTTGAAGTGCATCGCTCATACCGTTCATTCCATACAAAAACAGTGCGAGACCGCCCAGCAGACCAAACACGATTTTTACATTCTCATTCATGATTTCCTCCCCCGGTTTTCCCGGATGTACATTTTTGTGCAAAACCTATTTATAAGATTTTGTCAGGAAACTGCTGTATTTGATATCACCATTGATATCAAAAATAGGAAGACCTGCAGATTCGCCTGCTACAGCCTTCCTATTAAATGTACCCTGATATCAGAAATCATGCTATCAGCTCTATGTGAGTTCTATGTAAATTTTATGTAAAATCAAGCTTATTTTCTCTTCACGCGAAGGAAAACTGTTTTATCCACTGGTGTAAGGGCATTGCAGAAAATGGTATAGCCGCCTGCATTTGTCTCTTCACCTGAATAATGACCCTGAAACTCGTGCTCTCCAAAGCATGGACCAAATGACAAAATCTTCTCTCCTAATGCCAGTTCTACATCACCACTTCGAACAATCATACCCTGTCCTGCTTCTGTCTTTAACCAGAATGCATCGTTTCGTACAACGGTTCCTGCCGGGATGCAAAGCTGCAGACGAAGCGGAAGCTTCTCTAGCCCTTCTGTGTGAAGTGTAATCTCTAGACCGTCCTCATGCTCATGAATTGTTACCTTTGTTGTCAATGTGCGCGGAATTTTTAAGGATCTCTTTTTCTGATCCATCTGCCACCAGTCACTTGTATTAGGCTTTTCTTCCCACGGCTCATAATACCAGACATTAGCACTTGCTGTAAGTTCACATCCATCCTCAGTCTGTATCAACTGCTGCGCAACAAAGTTTCGCACCTCGCAGAAGCTCTCGCCTATTTTAAAGCAAACATCCATTCCATTGACATTCACATACAAAAAGGCTGTTTTTCCTTTCAATGCTGTATATGCATAGTTTTCCCTTGCCACACGAAGCACACCTGAATCTGAGAAAAGCTTTCTATATGTCTTTATAAAGCCGCTTCCCTCTAATGTACACTCTGCCATCTGCTCATACAGCATCAGAAGATACAGACAATCCGGTGCATCATCTCCTCTTTTGATGCAGCTTCTGATGATCTGATGAGCTGCCTTTAAAAATTCATCACGATGCTCACCTTTGACATTTCCTCTCGTTGCCATATATAAGTACTGATGAAAATAAAGATCAGGCCATACCTTTTTGCCGCGGTCCTGTCTTGTGGAATTTTGTGTAAAGATAGTGCCGTCAGGTTCAAAATACAGCTCCATCATATGAAGATTTCTCTCTGGATATGACAAATATTCCTTGTTCTTTGTCATCTCATAAAGATTGATCATTGCATCGTTGACAACGCAGTTATAGCCTCCTGTAGAGCGCTCTGCGTACTCTCCGTCTGCATTTCCATCAATTCCTTCATTAAAATACTTTTCCGTGCGTGCTTTGCAGCTCTTAGCAAATGATTCATCTTCGGCAAAAACATCTGCAGCCTGCATAAGTGCTGCGCAAATTGCCCAGCGATGATTCGGTGTGTGGAAACCGCCGTCACGAATGGCTGCTGCTGCCTTTTTCATAATAGCAAGATATTTTTCCTGAAGTGAGGATGTATCCACATCATTTTCAAATTTTTTCATAAGACGATATGTCTTATCCATCGGATGATAGCAAAATGCTGTGTCTGGTGCGGAATGGAAATTGCACACTGTATAGTCAAAGCTTCCGTCCTCATTTTGGTTTCGCGCAACAAAATCTATTGCCTGCTCCATTGCTGTTCTAAGTGTCTCATCCTTATAAAAACGACTCTGCGGATATAAATACACAGACATTGCCGCGCGCAGAGCAAACACGGTAGGCTTTACATCTACTACTAAGCCTTCCATACCGCCGTCTGCAAGAGTACCCTCATCATGTACCTGTACCTTTAGAAAATGCTCGGTGATCTTTTCCGCCGAAACAAGAATATGTGCCATATAGCGTTTCATTTTACTGTTCTCCTTCGCTGTTTATTTACTGCTTTTCTGGACTTAGTATATCACAAAAAAACCAGTGGGGACAGGTAAAATGGCTTTTTATCTGTCCCTACTGGTTTTAGATCACACACAAATATACAAAATACGCTGCATAACCAAGCAACATCAAAATTCCGCAAGGCTTTCTAAGCTCTTTCTTTTTAATTGTTCCACCCCAAAGCAATATTCCACTGAGGACTGCAATGATTGTATCAATGATAAATTTACGTTCAAATGGAACGGAGCAAATGAGTGCTGCTGTACCTATTACAAATAAAATATTGAAAATGTTGCTTCCTACTATATTTCCTATGGCGATTCCGGCGTTTCCTTTTCTTGCTGCCGTAACTGATGTTACAAGCTCTGGAAGTGATGTTCCAAATGCTACAATAGTAAGACCAATAAATCGTTCACTCATTCCAAAAAATCTTGCTATTTCTGTTGCACCGCTAACGGCAAAATCACTTCCCATTACTACCATAACTCCGCCAAGCACCATGAAAAGAAGACATTTCCATACTGGTATATCTTTTACATTCTCTTCTTCCTGCTCTGTACCCTTTTTTGACATAATATAAAGGTATCCGAGATAGAGCAAAAATAAAATCCAGAAAATAACGCCCTCCATAAATGTTATTTTTGAACCTGTAATTCCAAATATCATGAGTATTACGGTAATTATAAGCATGAATGGTATTTCATAACAGAACGTTGATTTTTGAATTGAAACATTCGTAATGACCGCTGTAATTCCAAGAATTATCAATATATTTAAGATATTACTTCCAACAATATTTCCGATTGTGATTCCTGCATTATTGTCTAATGCTGCCGTAATGCTTACAGCTGCTTCTGGCAAACTCGTTCCCATGGCAACTATTGTAAGTCCTATTACAAGCTGCGGTATTCCAAGCTTTTTTGCAATGCTTGCTGCTCCCTCCACAAACCAGTCCGCTCCCTTTACCAGCAGAAAAAATCCCACCAGCAAAATCAACACTTGTACCATCATACTACCTACCTCTTTCTTATTTTATTTGCAGCAGGTATAAAAAAAGAGACTCCTACTGCATTGCAGTAAAAGTCTCGCTGTTTCATCACTTTCCGAGTTATTTTTTAATAACTGTACTGACGAAGAAGTGCACCTATTTTGGTCAGCTACTCCCTTTTATTGGGTTCATTTTACCAAAGTCATTTTCAAAAGTCAACTACATATTTTTTATGAATGTTAAATTACTTTTTTGACATAGTCACGCGGATTTGATGGAATAGTTGTATTGGCAAAGCTTACATGGATGCCATCTTCCTCTTCTGTCAGCGTAAGCGTATCTTCCTCAAGAAATTCAATCTCGTATACACGAATAGTCAATGCACCGTTCTTTACGCCCCACGCACCAATCACAGGCGTATCCATACTGTCTTTCTCTGTGTAAAATGGAGAACAGTGTACCTTACGACTAATTTTGCTCCAACTTTCTCTCTCTGCACGGTACCAAATCTCACCGTCTTTTCCTGCCAATGTAAGCATATTGCCTTCGATGTTCAATGACAAATCAAAAAAGCTTGTGAGTGAAAGATTGATCTTTTTGAATGCATCCGGTACTGCTGATCCATCATCTTCTGGCAGCGGACGCACATAATGCAGCTCATTCAGGCGTTTTTTCAATACTTCCATTGTCTTTTCATCCTCTGACAATGGCTCATCCTGATATTTCAGCAATACCTCATCGTAATAGGCGTTCATCTCACCCTGCATATCACTAGTTACAGCCGTCATGGCAAGTACCGTATCTGTTTCTTTGTGGATAATGCAAAACTGTCCATACATACCGTCTCCGCGCACTGCATTGTGGCGACATCTCCACATCTGATAGCCGTATCCCTGCGCCCAGTCACTATCTGGATCATCTCCATTTTCAATCTGCTTTGAAGTGGCCATATCAATGTAGTCCTTTGGAACTAACTGAATACCATTCCATACGCCGCCCTGCAAAATCATCTGTCCAAGCTTTGCGATTACCTCAGGATACAGTGAGAATCCAAAACCGCCAACGCAGATTCCTTTTGGATCACGTAGCCAGCGCGTACCTGAAATTCCCATTGGTGTTAACAGTTTCTCCTCCAGATAATGTTCCAGATCGATTCCTTTTTTCTTTAACGATGCTGACAACATATAGGTAGCAATTGAATTATAGCGGAATACCTCTCCCGGCATCTCATGAAACGGCTCACGCAAAAATGCAGACACCATGTCATCCCAACAATCGCTATCTCCTGGTTCTTTCTCCTGTCCAGTCGACATGCGAAGCAGATGGCGCACGGTAAGCGAAGCAAGCTCTTTTCCTACCTGAATCTTTCCGTTTTCAATTTCCGCTGCAAATAAATCTGTTATCTTTTCATCAAGGTCAATCTTTCCTTCTCCAGCTGCAATTCCAACTGCCATTGAAGTGAAGGTTTTGCTAAGAGAATATACGGTCCGCAGCTGTGTTGCATCATACGGCTCATACGAAGCCTCACATAATACCTTTCCATGACGCAGCAGCATAAAACTTGTTATGTTGATATGTTCCTTCTCCATCCGATCCATCATATTAATAATACACTGTGGATCAAGCCCCGCCTGTGCCGGCGTGATACGTTCTAATTTTTGTTCTTGCATAAGATAATCCTCCTTTTACTTATCCCAACATACCTGCTCCGCAATTTTACGAATTTTTCCAAGAAGAGCAAAATCCTGCATGTCTGCTGACTCTGCAAGAAATTCATTACTGATTTTTCCTGCTTCCTCTCCAAAAATTTTCGCAAGCCATGTGCAGGCAAGCGCATAACGTCCATATAAATAATTCATATGAAATCCATCTCTGCAAAGCGATATTCCGCCTTCACGCACATTAAATTCCTTTTCCTTTCGCAGCGTCTGGATCACATCACCGCACGGAATTAAATCCAGTCCATACTTCTGCGCTTCTTTATAATAATTTGCTCTCAGTTTCTGATACATCTCATCCTGATCTCTATGATATCGTGCGAAACAGTCATGCTTGCTGTCAACCTCATATGCCCAAGTTTCCTGCAGCATAAACTTAGCCCACGGTGCTTCCTTTTTGATGTATTCTGCTATCCATCCCATAAATGGTTCATACGTGTCAAGCCAGCCACTGTCATGACTAGACTGCTGTGTGACAATATAATCCCATTTTTCTTCTGCAAGTGCATCCTGAATAGACACCTTGTTTCCCGTAGCTCTTCCGTTTAACTGATATTCATAATCCTTCGCCTCATTTTCAATATTTCTCCAATGACGTTCCAAACTGCAACCTCCGATATACAAATTAACTACCTTTGTATTGATCCCTCTTGTCAATGCCAGATCATGTAAAAAATGAGTTGCATCCTCTCCAAAACTATTTCCAATTACAAGAATTTTATAAATCTCCTTGAACAACCCCGCCCGACGGGTCGGACGAGGATTCCGTTGCAGCCGTCAGGATTTCTCACATTGGGATGCATTGGAACCGCGATTTAGTCCAGAGTT
>QWCE01000493.1_pt1 | contig 80593 bp, 65 predicted proteins | sample 1972531 | NCBI WGS metagenome assembly QWCE01 (sample SAMN09866716, study PRJNA288562) | Human gut metagenome isolate term4_stool, whole genome shotgun sequencing...
CTCTTTACCGCCGCATAGAAATGCCTGCCGTTAAGAACGACAGGCATTTGTGAATCTTTACATTTTTAATTGTCCTCTTGACAGGGAGCACACCATGTTGAGACAGCCCCTTCGTTTTATCAGGACCAGGCTCAGCCGCGCTCTCCCGAAAAGACAGAGCGCAAGCGTTCAAAAAAGCCCTGCCGCTTTTGATAATGGCTCACATTCACGCTGGACTCAAATTTTTCCAGAAGGGCCTTTTGGTCTGCACTGAGGTTTTTGGGAACTTCAATGTTGACCCGAAACTGATGATCCCCGCGTCCGCGGCCATTGATTTTGGGGATACCCTTTCCGTGGATCGTAAAAAGATCCCCCGGCTGAGTGCCTTCTTTAAGTTTGTATTTTTCCGGTCCGTCGATACAGGGCACTTCAATTTCCATGCCCAGAGCCGCCTGTGTGAAGGTGATCGGCACTTCACAGTAGGTGGTTGTGCCTTCACGGCTGAACACCGGATGGGGACGAATGTGAATCTCGATGTAGAGATCGCCATTGCGGCCTCCTCTGCGACCGGGTTCACCTTCACCCCGCAGCGTGAGCATTTCGTGCTCATCTATACCCGCGGGAACCTGGACAATCAGGCGCTTGCTCTTTTCTTTGAGCCCGCTGCCCCCACAGTGTTTGCAGGGGTTTTTGATGACCTGACCAGTTCCCTGGCAATTGCTGCAGGGCATCGTGGTCATCATCTGCCCGAAGAGCGTCTGCTGCTGGCGGGTCACCTGACCCGAACCATGACAGACCGGGCAGGTATCCGGTTCTGAACCATCTTCAGAACCGCTGCCTTTGCAGTGATCACAGAGATCCTCTTTGCGAATGCTGATCTCGCGCTCACAGCCGAAAGCCGCCTCATTAAAATCCAGATTCATGCGATAGCGAAGATTGGCTCCAGGCATGGGGGTATTGCGGTTAATACTTCCGCCTGCCCTCGTCCCGGCAAAACCAAAATCACCAAAAATGCTATTGAAGAGATCGTTCAGGTTGATATTGGCGCCAAAGCCGCCGAAGCCGCCTCCTGCACCTCCTCCAAAAGCGTTGGGATCCACGCCGGCCATACCGAATTGGTCATAGCGCGCGCGTTTCTCTTTGTCGCTCAGCACCGAATAAGCTTCATTGGCTTCCTTGAACTTTTCCTCGGCTTCTTTATTGCCAGGATTAACATCCGGATGATATTTTTTCGCCAGCTTCCAATAGGCTTTTTTAATCTGCCCTTCGTCTGCTCCCTTATCGACGCCCAGGACCTCATAATAATCGCGTTTTTTTGCCATTGAGCGTCCTCCTTCCGAGATGGCTGGTCAAAGTTTAAACTCAAGAAAAGCAATGCCAAACCGAAACCGAGCGGCACTGCTTTTCCTGTAGTTTATCTCAGGCTGCACTTGCAGCGCAAACTTTTTTTCATTCAGACTTATTTATCGCCGCCGGCATCCTTGAAGTTAGCTTCGTAGGTACCCTTAGCGTCCTGACCAGGTTCTGCTCCGGGCTGACCCTGAGCGGCACCGCCTGACTGTGCTGCCTGAGCATCCTGAGCCTGCTGCTGATAGAGCTTTTCAGAAGCTTTATAGAAACTCTGCTGTAAAGCCTCTGTGTCTGCCTTCATGGCCTCCGTATCATTTTTCGCCAGGGCATCTTTCAGCTTCTTCACGGCAGCTTCGATTTCTTCTTTATCGGCTGCATCTAATTTATCGCCGGTTTCCTTCAGTGTCTTTTCCGCCTGATAGACGGCACTGTCAGCGTTATTGCGGATATCGACTTCTTCTTTCGCCTTGCGGTCCTGCTCAGCATAAGCTTCCGCATCCTTCACCGCCTTGTCGATATCTTCTTTGGAAAGATTAGACGAGGCCGTAATGGTAATATGCTGTTCTTTATTGGTGCCCTTATCAATCGCTGTAACGTTCACAATGCCGTTGGCATCAATATCAAAGGTCACTTCGATCTGAGGAACGCCACGGGGAGCCGGAGCAATGCCATCAAGCATAAAGCGGCCGAGGGTCTTATTGTCGCGGACAAATTCACGTTCGCCCTGGAGCACATGGATCTCCACCGAGGTCTGGCCATCCGCAGCCGTGCTGTAAATCTGACTCTTCTTGGTCGGGATCGTGGTGTTGCGTTCAATCATCTTCGTCATGACGCCGCCCATGGTCTCAATACCGAGCGAAAGAGGCGTGACATCCAGAAGAACCATGCCCTTGACATCGCCGGTCAGAACCGCGGCCTGAATAGCTGCACCTACAGCGACGCACTCATCCGGGTTAATGCCCTTAAAGGGTTCTTTGCCGAAAAACTTCTTCACGTTTTCCTGAACCTTGGGGACGCGGGTCGAACCACCGACCAAAAGAACCTTGCTGATATCTGAAGGGCTCAGTTTTGCATCGGACATGGCCTGTTTCACAGGACCCATCGCCGACTCGATGAGGTCATCGGTCAGTTCTTCAAATTTAGCGCGGGTCAGCGTCAGTTCGAGGTGCTTGGGCCCCGTCGAATCTGCGGTAATGTAGGGCAGGTTGATGTTCGTCGAGGTCACTCCGGAGAGTTCGATCTTGGCTTTTTCTGCGGCCTCACGCAGGCGCTGCATCGCCATCTTATCCTGAGAGAGGTCAATGCCCTGTGATTTTTTCATCTCGTCGACCATCCAGTTCACGACGCGCTTGTCGAAGTCATCGCCGCCCAGACGGTTGTTGCCTGCCGTAGCCAGCACTTCAAAGACCCCGTCGCCAATCTCCAGGATGGAGACATCGAAGGTGCCGCCGCCTAAGTCGAAGACCACGATCTTCTGTTCATTCTCTTTGTCAAGGCCATAAGCCAGAGCTGCCGCCGTCGGCTCATTGATGATGCGCTGGACATTGAGTCCGGCAATCTTGCCCGCATCTTTGGTCGCCTGGCGCTGTGAGTCACTGAAGTAGGCCGGAACCGTGATCACGGCATCCGTAACCTTTTTGCCAAGGTACGCCTCGGCATCGGTTTTCAGCTTCTGCAGAATCATCGCAGAAATTTCCTGCGGTGAAAATTCTTTACCATCTATTTTAACTTTATGGTCACTGCCCATTTCGCGTTTAATGGACTGTACGGTGCGGTCAGGATTGGTTACCGCCTGACGTTTGGCAATCTGCCCGACCAGGCGCTGCCCATCTTTGCTGAACGCCACCACAGACGGCGTCGTCCTGTTGCCTTCCGCGTTTGGGATAACAACGGCTTCGCCGCCCTCCAGAACTGCCACACAAGAGTTTGTTGTACCTAAATCAATTCCAATAATTTCTGACATATCTTTTCCTCCTGCAGTATGAAGCACTGCATCTTTCTATTTTTAATTCAAAGGCTTTCGCCGGCTGTAATATTTTCTCCTGCCCTGCTCTCAGGGGATTAGGGCAATAAAGGCTTTTTCTTAGCTAATTGGCCACCACCACGACACTGTGACGAATCACCTGATCCCCGCAGCGATAACCTTTCTGCAGAACCTGGGCCACCCTGTTTTCGCCCAGCTCCTTATCTTCTATATGTTGAACGGCATTGTGCAGCTCTGGATCGAAGCTCTCACCAGCCGCAGGGATTTCGATGACGCCGATTTTTTCCATGGATTCGATCGCCACTTTGCGAACCAGGGCCATGCCTTCGGCCATTTTTTTGCTTTCTTCACTGCTGGCCTTTTCACCGCTCTCCACAGCACGATCCAAATTGTCCAGAACCGGCAGCAGAGCCTTGACGGCATCTGCTTTGGCATCTTCGTAGCAGCGAGATTTTTCCTGGCGCGTGCGGCGGCGGAAATTTTCGTATTCTGCCGCCAGCCGGAGATATCGCTCCTGAGCCTCTGCCAGCTCTTTTTCTTTATTTTCAAGATCGGCCAGCGCCTTCGCGTAGCGGGCAGCTTCTCCAGCGTCTGCTTTATCCTGTGGCTCAGCGGACTTCTCTTCTGCAGCAGAACGACCCGTTTCAGCTGTTTTAGCCGGTTTCGACTTTTCAGGCGTCTCTGCCTCTTCTGACTTTTCAGACTGTCCCGTCCGTTCAGGCTCTGCCTTTTTATGTTCTGCTTCGCTCAGGTTCCTGGCTCCAGCTTCAAGCTTTTCATCCTGCCTGAAATCTTTCTGCTCGTCCGGCCGCAGATCTTTTTCTTCAACCGGAGCAGCACCGCCGTCCGACTTGGACTGCTCATGGCTGCGCCTGAACGTTTTTTTGTGTTCATGACTCATGCTTTTCTTCCTCCACTGCTTCGCCTCGTGTTTCCCAGCGCCTGATCATCTTATTCAGGGTGTAATTCACAAAGCTCACGTCCGATATAATTTTTGAGTACATCATGCGCCTGGGGCCCACAACCGCAATCTTGCCGCAGATGTTATCCCCAATACGGTATGAACTCGAGATAAAACTACAGTCCTCCATGCCTTTCAGAGCAATTTCCTGACCGATACGGACCACATAGGCCGGCATCTTATCTTCTTTCGAAACTTCCGTATCCGGCATCTCCGAGAGATACCCTGCCACCACACCTTCTTTACTCATCGTATCAAGATAGCGATGAGCCTTATCCACATCCGCAAACTCCGGCTGTTTCAGGAGGCGATGCTGACCTTCGATGTAGAGGTCGATATTTTCAGCCTGCTTAATGGCAATGTAGGTCTCAAAAAGCAGCTGATTCAGGAGTGAATCCGGAATGGGCTCGCTTTTTCCCGCATCGGTCACTGCAAGCAGGGTGATGTCGTGAAGCTTTTTTCCGGCCAGAGCCTTCTCCAGGGTCTCGGCAAGGCTGCCCAGCTGCTCGTTATCCAGCAGATCCGGGATATGGATCAGCCGGTCGCGCACCACCCCTGCCGAAAGCACCACGATGACCAGGGCTTTGCCTGGTTCAATCATGAGAATCTTTACCTGACGCAGACGGCTCTCGCCATAGGTCGGCGTGAGCACAAGAGAAGTGAAATTCGTCTGTTCACTGAGGCTCTTTGCTGCCCTGCCAATCAATTCACGGATTTCAGAGAGACCTTCCCCAATCTCCTCACGAATCTTCCTGGTCTCGGCTGGAGAGAGCTTCATCGGTTCTTCAATCTCATCCACATAAGCCCTGTAGCCCTTATCTGAGGGCACACGGCCGGCAGAAGTATGGGGCTGCTCAAGGTAGCCCATTTCTTCCAGCTCCGCCATCTCATTGCGCACCGTCGCCGAGCTTACGCCCAGAGAATGCCGCGCCAGCAAAGCCTTGGAACCGACAGGCTCGGCCGTCTCAACGTAATCATTGACAACAGCCCGGAGGATGGACTGCTTCCGCGGATCCAGATGTTTTGCAGGTTTTTTCGCTTCTGAACTCAAAGCCATCACTCCTTTCTCACTTTGCCGCTTAATAAAACAGCCCTGGCTGAACCCTGGCATGTTTTAGCACTCGATGATCTCGAGTGCCAAGTTCACTTTATCATTCACTCTGTTGACTGTCAAGGAAAGTCAAGGTGAAGGATTTTGAACGATTGTGAAGGAAAAGTTCAAAGCTCCGCGACAAGTTGAGGCACGGCACTAAGCCCGACCGGATCCGCCGACCCGAGCGATTGTGAGCGCAGCGAACTTTTGAGCGAGGGCGGTGTGAGCCCGGGCGGGCGTGGGCGTTTTCGCTCGCTTGCTCCGCAGCAGGCATCACCTGGTTGGCCAAATCAAGACCCAGCTCCGAAAGGGCGAGCCCTGCTGGAGTCTTTTGCAGGAGGCCGCGCTCCTGAAGCCGGGAAAATGCGCCTGCAAAGCGCCGCTGTGGATCCTCGCCAAAGCGTTCACGATAGGCCTTAAAAGAGAGGCCTTCCGTCAGGCGAAAACGCAGCATGACATATTCTGCCTGCTCGGAGGCTCTGTCGATTTTTTCGTCTTCGATGGCAGCGGCATGTGCCTGAGTTTCCCCGGCGGCCAGCACTTTTTGCTCCCAGAGCTCAAAGTCCTCCGGATTGTGACGGCGCACGCCCTCCGTATAAGAGGCTGCAGCGGGTCCGAAGGCGTAGTAAGGCAAAGCATTCCAGTAAACGAGATTGTGTCGGGAGGCAAAACCGGGACGGGCGGCATTGGAGATTTCGTAGGGAAAAAGCCCGATTTGGCAAAGGCGGCGGCGCAGGCTGTGATACATGGCGCGCTCTTCGTCTTCGCCAGGCAGGTCAGAGGGATCGCGATCCATTTCTGCGGCCAGGGGGGTGCCTTCTTCAAGCTGCAGGGAATAGAAACTCAGGTGTTCGAGCGGAAACTGCAGCAACCATTCAACTTCTTCGGTGAAGGATTCCAGCCTCTGGCCGGGCAGAGCGAAGATCAGATCTGAAGAAACGTTGTCAAAACCTGCTTCACGGGCCGCACGAAGGGATTCAGCGAAATCTTCGCGGGTATGGATGCGGCCCAGACGCTTTAAAAGGCGATTATCTGCGGATTGCAGGCCGAGGCTCAGGCGGTTAAACCCCATGCGCCGCAGGGCGGGGAGCCGGGCAGGAAGGTTTTTGGCGGGATTGGCTTCAAGGGTGATTTCCGCCTTCGCGTCAAAAGCAAAACTGCGGCGCAGCGTGTCCATGATTTCTTCGAGGGCAGAGAGTGGCAGAAAACCTGGCGTGCCCCCACCAAAATAGCAGCTCGTGAGCGGCGCTGGCGCAGCATTTTTCTGCGCAGCGGCAGCCGCTTCGGCGCGAATTTCCAGGCAGACGGCACGAGTATAACGCTGAAAGCTATCTGCCCCCGGACGAAGACTGTAAAAATCACAGTAGCTGCAGCGGGAAGCGCAGAAGGGCACATGGATATAAGCGGCCGTTGGAATCATGCGTCGTCCTGCTTCGAAGTTTGTTTTGCAGCGCGTCCTGACCTGTCGTTCCCGGCGGCAAGGCGAACCATAGTGCGAAAGCGATGGATGAAGTTCTGCAAGCTCGGCGATTGATTGCGCTCAGGATCCAGCCAGGGGGCAATAGCCTCGGCCCATTTCGCTTTATATATTCCCACAGCAGGATAGCCGATACGGGCAAGTTCCCGCCCCTTCTCCCGACCTTCAATAATTTGTGCTAATAGCTCCCAGGTCCCGCAGATGCTGTCCTGAGTGTAGGATTTCAGGAGAGCCAGGTCGGCTTCCGGAAAGGCCTGACGGAGGGCAAGAGGATCTCCCAGCAGCCAGGCCTCCATCTCTTCGACGGATATGCCGATCACAAAGAAACGTCCCGGCGCGCAGTGGCGAATGAGCGCCTCGATCTTCTGGTAAAGCCTGTCTACATCATCATCGTCTGAATCAAGAACAACGCAGACGATCAGTCCCTCTTCCCGATTCAAATGAGCATAAGCCCTGAGCTTGGCCGGGAGCAGATTGAGCAGGCCGCTGCGGCTATACTCCGGTTTTTCAAAAAGGTTCGCAGGAATATAACCCTTGCCGCGATGGGGATGAATGTCGAGAACAACCCCATTTTGTGAAAGCAGATGCTCGCTCTCCTCTGACACGCCTGGCCATAAAGCCAGGCCCTTTGCTCCTGGAGTTGATTCAACCGCAGCTTGGACGGCTGCGGGAAAAAGGGGCTCGCGACCAAAGAAAAGAAGGTCCCCCAGTATTTTTTTCAGCACCCTGACCGAGGATTTATCTTCACAGAGGACTTCAATGCGCATCTCAGTTGACACCCAGATGGCCGCCGTACCAGAGCATCCCCATATTGATGCCTTCTTTATACATCTGACGGACAATCTCATCCTGTGCCAGGGAGCGCACGTGAATCTGTCCATCGTTCCTGCGCTCGAAGGCCCATACTTCTTCCGGGCTCAGAGCCTCGAGCACCGAACTGTTGTGAGTCGTAAGGAAAATCTGAGCGTCCTTCTGCTCCAGAATGTAGTGGCGCGTGGCCTGCATCAGGGCCTCGATCATATCGTGATAGAGACCGTTGTCAGGCTCGTCGATACAGATCAGAGCACGCGGATCCTCAAGCAGAAGCAGCATGGCAAAAAGTCTCAGATTACCTGAGGAAATACCCTGATCCAGAAACGCGTCACCGACTTTCTTGTAATCAGGAACCTGATCCAGAATGCGAGAGAGCAGCTGTTCATAAGCCTTAGGGTCTTCCTTTTCCCGGTAATTCAAGACATTACGCAGATTATCCATGCGCTCATTGAGATGCTTATGTCCCCCTTTTTCTTTCGCTAAAAGCCCCTTATCCGGCATCTCCGCAGGACGGCAGACAAAGCTGCTGGTGAGCTGCAGATAAAGCCAGCAGAGCTCTTTGTACTGGAGCATGCGTCCAAAGAGTGAGAGGGCCGGAATCTTTTCGTCCAGAAGCTGGACTTCGTCATTGCCAAAGCGCTCTGAACTCACATGGCCTTTTCCCTCACGAACCGAGAGCAACTCTTTTTCTCCCTCAGAGCTGAGCAGACGTACAGTTTCTTCATAAATAAAGGGGCGGCTGTGTTTATCTCCATTCATGCTGATATGGTAGTGAAGATACTGCTCCGGACGCCGTTCATAGATGAAATCAAAGACCATGTTTTTCTTCTCAGAAGAACCTTCAGCTGCAGTTCTGATATCCTCCGGGAAAGTGCGCGGAATTCTGCTTTCCAGGCTCCAGATCTCGCCCTCATATAGCGGGAGCTGGCGTGTGCGCAAGCGGGCAAAACCTCCACGCTGTCCGCTGCTGGACGCATGGGGCAGACCATAGAGCAAGGCATCGCGGATAAAACTGATGCTGCCCAGGAAAGCACTTTTGCCCGTGCCGTTCCGGCCAATAAAACAACTGAGAGCGCTCAGGCCGCCTGAGATTTTCTCTTTCCTCTGTAAAGCCGCCTGAATTTCTTCGGACGTCGGTCCGATCGTCACATCTTTGAGAATACCGAACTGCTCAATATGAATCGAACGAAGCATAGTTTTCCTCTCAGCAAAAGGGCTGCGGCGCAGCGCAGCCCTGGGATTTAGATCTTGGAGAAGCCAGAAGGCTCAAAGTGATGCCCTGACAGGGGGTCATCAGCCGACTGCGTGAGTTTGCGCTCGTCTGCTTCGGGTCTCCATTTTTCTTCTATGGGGGACACCGCCTCCGTTTTTTCTGCGACCTGATCGGGAGAAAATTGAGGATCTGTGATCATTTCCTTGATGGAGACAGCGGCAGAAGCAATGCCTTGCATATTTGAAGGGATAATAATCTTGGTCGCGCGGCCATCAGCAACCTTGGTCAGGGCTTCAAGGCCTTTCAGAGCGATAAGGCTCTTGTCGGCCTGCACATCCTTAATCATGGCCAGACCCTTGGCCGTGGCTTCCTGCACCTTGAGAATGGCCTGAGCCTGACCCTCGGCCACGCGAATGGCCTGTTCCTTTTTGGCATCGGCACGAAGAATAGCCGCCTCTTTTTCACCTTCTGCCACACGGATAGCCGCTTCCTTCTGGCCCTCAGCGCGCAGGATATTTTCGCGTTTTTCACGCTCCGCTTTCATCTGCCGTTCCATGGCGGTCTGAATTTCTTTCGGCGGAATGATGTTTTTCAGTTCGACGCGATTGACTTTAATGCCCCAGGGATCTGTAGCAATATCCAGCGTTTCCCGCATTCTCGTGTTAATGACATCACGGGAGGTCAGCGTTTCGTCGAGTTCCAGGTCACCGATGATGTTACGCAGAGTCGTTGCCGAAAGATTTTCGATGGCCGAAATAGGATTCTCGATGCCGTAGGTGTAGAGCTTAGGGTCGACAATCTGGTAAAACACCACGGTGTCGATCTGCATGGTGACATTATCCTTGGTGATCACAGCCTGCGGCTCGAAATCCGCCACCTTTTCTTTCAGCGAGATATTTTTGATCACTTTATCAATAAACGGCACTTTCATATGAAGGCCGGTGTCCCAGGTGGCTTTGTAGGTTCCCAGCCGTTCAATGATGAAATTATGAGCCTGGGGTACGACGCGAATATTGCGAATGAGGATAATCAGAAGCACGAGGGCGAGAAAAATAAGAGCGATGAGAGAACCGATACGGTCCTCAGAAAAACCGTTTTGAATGCTAAGAAACATAATGATTCCTTTCTATAAAGCAGCGGCGGCCTGGCGCTTTTGCTCCTGTGTAAGAACACGCCTTAAATATTGTGCCAGAACAGAACAATTTCTGCTTAAAACTTTCGTCAGCTCGACGTTAATTTTATGTCAAAACCCAAGGCTTACAGTTTAAGACACTGACACAGGGTCTGTGGGCCGGACCACAGCTTTAACTCCATGGATAGCCAACACTCTGACTGTTGCGCCTTCCGGGATGCTGCTCTGCCCATCCTCCGCAATGGCCGACCATATCTGACCCAGGACCTCAATCTGCCCGGCCTTTTTGAGCGGCAGTATATCTTTAATGACACGAGCTTCTTCCCCGATAATGCGATCGGCATTAGTGGATACCGGCCCCTTGATCAGAGGGGCCATCCGCGGTTTGAAGACGAGGATAAACAGCAGCAGACAGACAACCGAGACGAGGAAAAAGATCAGCAGCTGCAACCAGAGCTCCACGTTCAGCAGATTGGCAATCAGAGAGGCCAGCGCACCTGCCGCAAACCAGATCGTCGTCATATTGACGGTCACTGCTTCAGCAATGAGAAAAAGTACAATAAGAACCAACCAGAATATCCACATTATGAAAGCTCCTTTGCTCCTTTGGCCACGGTTCCCGGCGGAACATTGCGGCAAAGCTGTTCGAGAATAAAAGCGAGATTATTGATGCGAATTTCCAGGCGATCCGCCTCGCTCAGATAATCATCCTGGCTGCTTTCCGCAGCCACACTTTGACGCTCTTCGCTGAGCGGACTTGTTTCTTCTGAACGGCCGAAGCGGTCACGATTCTTCTGCTGCTTTTCAGAGACAAAATAATTGAGCAGGCGGTCGCTGCTGTCAAAACCGCTGCCGGCAATCATGCCATTCACAGAGGCAAAAAAGGGATCGTTGCTCTCTTTAACCGGGCTGTCACATTGCTCAATATCATAGTCGCCGGAGTCGAAAAAGACGACGGGAATCCCCAGCTGATCGAAGGGACTGTGATCGCTTCTCTTTTCTGTCCACTCGCGGTAAATGCAGTTTCCCACGCCCGCCAAATCCTTTTCGCAGCCGGCCTGATTGGTATAAAGGGCAAAACCGTTGCGGGTCAGCAGAAGATTATCGTAGTAGACGTCGGTACACTCATAGAGTTTGCGGCGCAAAGCATATTTTTTCTTTTCGCCGCTCTCCACAGAATTTTGACCTGCATGAGCATAAACCTTGTCCCCTGCATAAATAGAATCTAAAACGACAAGCGCATCAATTTTTTCACGCTCAGCAGGACTCAGCTGATCGGCTGCAAATTGAGCCCCCGCAAAATCAGCATGTCCCGCGCCAAAAAAGGCGATGGTCACATCATAGGCAGCTGGCTTTGCTGCCAGAAGCCTGGCGGTTTGCAAAAGGACGCCGAGGGCTGCGGCATTATCGTCGATGCCATCACTTTGAGCCAATTTAGGCAGGTTAGGGTCACTCGCCACAGGATTTCCCTCTTCATCGACTTCCGCCGCCTGAGCTTCCTGATCTTTTTCTTCCGCCTGCGCACGGCTGTAAAGAGTGTCATAGTGTGCGCCGAGAATAATGCGCCGACCTTCCAGATCAGCAGGATGCTGCATTTCGGCACTTTTGGCCATTTGCTCGTCCTCCTGCGACTCTGCAGGCTTTAAACCCTTTCCTTTAATCGTGGCCAAAACATTCTGCGAGCTTTTACCGCCCACTTGAAAACTCTGCATCTCAACCTGCAGACCCAGGCGTTCAAGTTCCGCTTTAAGCCAGTCGGCCAGAGCCCTTTCTTCAGGGGATCCGGGGGCGCGGAAGGGAAAGTTCTGTACGATATCCAGACTGCTCTTGCGTCCTCCGCCGCCATATCGGGCAACCGTAAGCGGAGCTCTTTCGGCCCTCTGAATAACAGAGCAGGAAGATAAAGCAAAACCCTGGGTGAGCAGGAAAAAGCCAAGCAAGAGAAGGCTGAAAAATCTTTTCGGGCATGACGTGGTTTTCATGTCTTAAATTTTATCCTTTCCCCTTTCGAAAGAAAAGTGCGCCGGCAAGGGCTCACTGAGCTGGAGAGGCTCGCCCTTCTCCCTGAGAATTTCCGCCTTCAGGCGCAGAAGATCCACGGGAAAAGCCAGAGCCGCCGCAATTTGCTCCAGGCTGTAACCCTGCTCTGCATAATCCAGAAAGCTTTCATCCGAAATCAGCAGCTCCGCAGCAAAGAGATTCGCCTCAAGCTCCGGTCGACTGCTCATATCTAAAAACATGTGGTCGCGAATAAGAATCTGCTTTTCCGCGAGCTCACGGTGCAGCTGATCATGCCCCAGCTCATGAGCCAGAATCAGTTTTTTATCCTCTTCGCTGAGGCTGTCCTTATAAAAAATACAGGGACGCCCCTCCACTACTGCATACATCCCTTTCAGCTGGTGGAAATTTGAGCGTGGATAAAGCGCGATGCCAAGATTCCTGCAAAGTTGCTCCACATCGCGAGTCCCCCAGGAGGCAAGGAGCTTACGGACAGCTGCTTCCGCCCTTTGAATTGCTCTCCGCTGAGCCATAAAAAGAACTTCCCGCCCAGACTAATACTTTTTTTCGCGCGAATTACGCCGTCCGTCCCAGTAAGCCTGTTGTATCGCTTCCATGGCTGCATCGCGGTCTTCTTCGCTCAGGCGTCCGCCTGCAAACATGGCTGAAAGCTCTTTGACAAGACGGTCGGCGGCACGTGCATCCTGCGTCTCGTGGCTTGCAGCAGATTCCTCTCCGTCTGAGAGCAGATAATCTGCGGAGACATGGAGAAGTTCTGCCAGCCGCGCCACAACCGAAGCCTGGCGGGGATAGCAGCGCCCTGTTTCATAGTTGATCAGACTGCGCGTTGAAACACCAAGTTGCGCGGCCAGCTCTTTCTGTGTGAGATTATTACGAATACGAAGATCTCTGACTTTTGAACCGAACACCTTTTTTCTCCCGTCATCAAAGCCTTAAGCAAGGCCTTAAGCAATAAGTTTCAGTTGACAGTGAAATTATTTTCACCTATGCTGTGCGACAAAGGTGAAATTACTTTCATTTATGAACACAGTATATCCCGCCCAACACAGTGGGGTCAAGAAAAAAAGACTTTATCTGAACTGATTTTACAGACTTCATTTGAGTTGATTTTAAAGACTTCATCTGAGCTATCTGAGCTGATTTTGAGGAGGCCTCTATGGGTGAATTTATTCCTGCCAAAACGAGCGGCAGACAGTCTTCAGCAACTGCACTCACAGGTATCGCAGGCGCAGGCAGAAGCCCGGGTATCGCTGGTTCAGGCACAGTGGGCAGCGGCTCAGACACCGCAGGTGCAGGCGCAGCAGACAGAGGCTCAGACAAGCTCCGTTGCCAGGCACCCCGCCTGGGTATTCTGCACTGCGATATGAATGCCTACTATGCTTCCGTCGAACAAGTCCTGAACCCAGCCTTCAAAGGTCTGCCCTTGGCCGTCTGTGGCTCGGTAGAAGACCGCCACGGGATTGTACTGGCCAAGTCACAGGAAGCGAAAATTCAGGGAGTTAAAACCGGCGAGACCATCTGGCAGGCGCAGAGCAAATGTCCCCAGCTCCACATCGTGCCTCCTCACTACGAAGCTTATGTGCATTATTCCAAACGGGCACGGGCCATTTACGCTGAGGTCAGCAATCAGGTCGAGCCCTTTGGCCTCGATGAATGCTGGCTGGATGTACGGGGCAGCCGCCAGCTTTTTGGCTCTCCCGAAGACATCGCCGAGCTGCTGCGGCAGCGCATCAAGCGGGAGCTGGGTCTGACCATTTCCGTGGGCGTCAGTATCAACAAGGTCTTTGCCAAACTCGGCAGCGACATGAAAAAACCAGATGCGGTCACCGTCCTGCGCAGCGAAGACATTCCCGAAAGGGTCTGGAACCTGCCAGTCGAAGACCTTCTGGGTGTCGGCCCAGCGACTAAACGAAAGCTCAACCTCTGGGGCATCAGCACCATCGGCCAGCTCTCCCGCGCCCCGGCAGAACTGCTGCAGCGCCGCCTCGGCATCAACGGCTATCGCCTCTGGCGCTGGGCTAACGGCTGGGATGACGGGCGCGTGCGCGTGCTGGGTGAGAGCGGGCCCGTCAGGAGTATCGGGCACAGCCTTACCCTGCGTCACGATCTCGTCAGCAAAGAAAGCCTCTGGCCGGTTTTCCTGGCCCTCGCCCAGAATGTTGGCCTGCGTTTACGGAGCGGAGGCTTTCGCGCAGGCGGTGTGCAAATCAGCCTGCGCGATCAAAACTTCTTCGAGGAAGAGTTTCAGACGCCTCTGCCCTACCCCAGCCACAGCAGCGTGTATCTTGCACGCTGCGCTTATAAACTCTTCACCCGCATGAGCGAGATGCCTGTACCTCTCAGAGCCGTGGGCATTCGTGCCATCCAGCTCATTCCCCTGGAGCAGCCGCTGCAGCTGAACTTTTTTTCGGATGCCAGGGAGCTGGAGCGTCTGGAAAAAATTGAGGACTGTATTTACAACCTGCGCGGGCGCTTCGGCGAAAAGAGCGTAAGCTGGGCTGTGCTTCAGCGTGACCTCGACTTTGCCGAACAAACCCCGGACGAAATCCATCCTCCGGGCCTGCCGGTCTTTGGTCCAGATTAGCCAGGGCAGTTCTACGCAGCGCGAATACAAACTGGCCAGCCACCCACTCCACCAAATTCATCACCGCAGGCTTCAGTTCGAGTCTGAGCCAGAAGATGACGTCTCGCTGCTCTTGTTATCCGCAGTCTTTGCCTCAACTGGCTTTGCTTCAGTTGACCTGGCTTCAGCCGACTTTACTGCAGAAACACGGGCTTCAGCCTTTTCTTCTTTCTTTTTCCGACGACTGGCGACACGTCGTTTAAAGCCAACAATCAGCAAAACGATGAAGATAAGAACAAGCAGAATCGGCCAAAATTCCACGATAAAGAGGAGCAGCTCTTCCAATCCGGATTTCAGGCCTGTCAATGAGGCCGCAAAAGCCTCGCTGAGGCGGCTGGAAAAAGAGGGATCCTGAGAGGCTACAGGACTCAGCAAAAAAACCTCTTTCAGCGAGATAGAGAAGTCTGAAAAATTCACTTTTCCCTCGATCACCCTCTGACTTGCCTCCATCTGGTCGATGCGGCTCTGGCAGTCAATAATCTGCGACTGAATGGCCATGATATCTTCCATGCTTTCGGCTCTTTTATAGAGCGCATTGAAGGCCTCCAGTTTTTTCTTCTCAGAGACCAGACGAAGCGCCGTATCGCTGTAGCTTTCTGTGAAATCCTGGCTATTCGAGGATGAGGAACGAAGCGTGCCCACCTCAGCCGTCACAGCCTTTCTGAAAAACTCAGCCTTATCCCGGGGAATTTTAACCTGGAAGAAAGCTGAGTGAATATCCTTTTCTTTGCTCGGCTGAACGCTGAGATCTGAGGAAGAAATGTAGCCCCCATTTTCAGCGATCAGGCGATCCAGGGTCGCCACATCCTTTTCGTAATCGGTACTCTCCAGTTGAAAGCTGTAAGTGAGCGCAATCATGCGGCCGGAATCCTGCCTGACAGAGTCCCTCCCCTCTGCTTCAAACGCTTGCGATGTGGGCTCAGAGGCTTCCATGCGCTTGGCCTCAAAATCAGCGGGGAAAGCTACAGTCGGAACATTCCGCCTGACACTTCCATTCATTTCGTCCGGTTGAATGACCTCGCCTGAGGGTGCAGAATTGGCCGCGCAGGCTGCAAAACAGACACAGCAAAGCAGAAGGCTGAGCAAAATCCAGAGTACTTTCTTTTTCATCGTGGGCTCCTTTCTAAAGTTCTCTCCACAAGCGACGGGCATTGTTTCCGCCGACCCTTACAAAGATCATACGCGACAAAAAGCTTTTTTGTCACTGGCTAAGGCCATTCCAGCACGATAAAAGTTATTTCTATGATAAATTAAGCTTGCAAAGTAAAAGCCGCTTGATGAATCCCCCGCAGGAGAGCCAGGAGAAAGTATGATAAATTAAGTTTGGAGAGTAAAACCGCTACTTTGAAGAATCCCCAGCAGGAGAGTCAGGAGAAAGTATGAATTCTGAAAAAGCAGCCCTGAAATTCGGTGTGGCCACCGCTTCCGCTCAGATCGAAGGCGGAGCAGTCGGTTCCAACTGGAACCATTATTCCGACGCCGGTAAAATCCGCGATCACAGCAATATCCGGAGAGCCACCGATCACTGGAATTGTTATGAAGAAGATATTGAGCTTCTGGATCAGCTGGGCATCCGCTATTACCGCATGAGCGTGGAGTGGGCCCGCATAGAGCCTCAGGAAGGACAATGGAACCCCGAGGCCATCGCACATTACCGCCGGGAAATTCAGCTCATGAGGGACAGGGGCATCGAAGTTCTGCTGACCCTCTATCATTTCAGCCACCCTCAGTGGTTTGAAGATCGAGGAGCTTTTGCACGAAAAGAAAACATTCCCATTTTCCTGCGTTTTGTGGAATATACGGTAGAAGCGCTCGGCGACCTGATTCCCGCCTACTGCACGCTCAACGAACCGAATGTCTACGCCGTCAACTGCTTTCTCTTTGGTGAATGGCTGAACGAGGAGAAAAAGCTCTTTAAAACGCTGCGAGTCATGAGTATCTTCGCCTCCATCCACCTGCTCAGCTATACAAAAATCCACGAAATTTATCGGCGTCACCAGTGGGGCGAGGTCAAGGTCAGCCTGGCCCTGCACCTGCGCTGTTTCACCCCGGGAAAAGATAATTTTATCGACCGTGCAGGCGCCAAACTTTACGACCGACTCTTTCAAAGCGACTTTTTCCGCGCCATCACCAGCGGCCGCTTTCCCTTCCCTCTGCGTAATTTCAGCGGACTTAAAAGCGGCTGCTACCTGGACGCTATTGCCATCAATTATTATTCAAGGGGCATGGTCCATGCTTTTCACCACTACGATCAAAAGGGCGTGCCGCACAATGATCTGGGCTGGGAAATCTACCCTGAAGGCCTCATCCGCACTGCCGAAAGCCTCTACAACATTTGTCCCCTGCCCATCATGATTACCGAAAACGGCTGCTGCGACCAGGACGACCGCTTCCGGCCCCGCTTCATCTACGAACACATTCGGCTGCTCGAAGAGTCCGCCCTCCCCATCACCCACTATTATCACTGGTGTTTCGTCGATAATTTTGAATGGAAAGAGGGCGAGCGTCCCCGTTTCGGCCTTGTCGCCTGCGATTATGAAACGCAGAAGCGCAGCCTCAAGAAAAGTGCGCTGATGTACCGGGAGCTCATCCGCCAGGGCGGCACAAGCCAGGACATCTATGAAACCTACGTCCAGGGCTTAGAATATCCCATGGACGAGCCGGACTAATGGACGTTCAGCTCGCCTTTTTGCTCCAGCTCGCGGACAATTCTATGGTAATATTCTTCACTGATAATATACTTCCGGCGATAGATCCAGTAGCCCAGCAAAATGAAGACCAGCGGCAGGACGAGCATAAAAATCTTGATGGTCAGTTTTCCGCTCGCATCGAGGACTTCAGCAGCGGTGTCCCCTGCCTTAACTCCCGAAAGCAGCAGGCAGAAGCTGGTCAGACCCATAGCCACGGCACCGCCGATTTTATTGATAAGAGGCTGGACGGAGAAAGTGATGCTCTCGTTGCGTTTGCCCAGCTTGAGCTGGCCGTATTCCACGGTATCCGCGAGGAACATCAACATCAGAAGCTGAATGAAAGCCTGGCCGACAAAGAGGAAAAGGGCGGCAAGACTGATTAAGCCGAGGCTGCTGTCTGCGAAGAAAAAGATGGCGTAGCCCACGAGCACAAGGCCCGTCGCCAGGGCATAAAAGCTGCGGCGATTGAGGCGTTTTGAAATCAGGGGAAAGATCGTGAGGGAGCTAAGTTGTGCGACGCCCACAACCGCACCGAGCACGGGATACATATCCGCGTTACCGAAAACATACTGCATAAAATAGATGGAAAGAGTTGTCGTGCTCATATAACCAATCGTAAACAGAGACATCGAAAGCGTCGTCCAGAGCAGCTGATCGTTGGCCGTCAGCACGTGCCAGAGTCCTGCCAAGCTGGTCTTTTCCTGCTCGTGTGTCTGGACTTTTTCGCGCACGCCGAAGATGGTAAAGAGCTGGAAGAAAAGCATCGCCAGTGTACAGCCAAGCGCAATCTGGAACCAGGCCCGGCTGTCGCCCCCGAGGGCTTTGCTCAGCGGCTGCCAGCCGACCATAATGGCAAACATGCCGATATTCGCACAGATACGGGCAAAAGCCCCCATTTTCTCGCGCACTTTCTGATCGACACTGAGCGAAGGCAACATGGACCAGTAGGCAATATCGTTGAGGCCGTAAAAGATATCCCAGACCAGATAGGCCAGCAGGAAGACGATCACAAAGCGGGAATCGCGGAAACCAAAATCGGTAAAGAAGAACATATAGCTCACGCCTCCGACCAGAGCGCCGATCAGCATGGGCGGCTTGAATTTTCCTCTCTTCCAGCGGCCATTGTCGACGATGAGGCCCATCAGCGGGTCGTTGAGGGCATCAAAAACACGCAGAATCGTATAGATAAGGCTGGTCGTGACAAAAAGGGCTTTGGGCAGATCCAGGACATTCGACAGATAATAGATCAGCGCATTCGCTTCGAGGGCGTAGAACATGTCTCGCCCTATCGTCCCGAGTCCGAAATAAATCATGTTTTTCCGGTCTTCGTGCTTCATTTTTCTTCACCACTTTCCTCTTGATGATCTTTGCTTTGATGTGCTTCGGCCTTATGCGCTTCTGCTTGACGACCTTTTTCCTGGCAACCTTCATCCTGACAAACTTCCGGCTGACGAGCTTCGGCCTGACCATCTTCGACCTGGAGCAGATAGAGCTGTGAGCCAAAATCCCCCCAGAGCCGCAGATCCTTATGATAACCCGTGCCGATAAACTGATTATTCAGGCAAATGCCCGCCGCCAGGGCCGCGCTGCTGGCCTGAACAGAAAAAGCTCCATCATCCAGACTGTATCGGGCGTCGATCAGGGTAAAAAGCGGACTGCGCGCTTTGATTTTGATGGGCAGGGCATGTTTGATCAGATGCCCGAAGCGGCGAAGGGACAGCTTCTGCGGCACGGTTTTCAGCTGATAGCGTACTTCAGGTAAAAGGCCTTTCAGACAAAGCATATCATTGCTCTCTGCCGCCCGGGCAAGGGTCTGAGCCAGCAGCGCTACCGCCTGTTTCCCGGACTCATCCACACAGAGCCACTGATACTTGTTCGTTTTAAAACTCTCGCCCCGATAAAATTTTCCGAATTGGAAAAGCCGACGATACTGCTTGTAAAAGCTCAGCTGCTGCTCGACTTCCTTAGCTTCTTCTTTGCTCAGTTCACCGGGATCCAGCTCGTAGCCAAGCAGACCAAAAGCGGCCACATTGAAACGGGTGCTGAGGGGCGTGTTGCGCAGAGTCTGCTGATGCGGAGCCAGCGAGACATGCGCCCCCATGCTGGAAAGTGGATAAAAAAGCGAAAGTCCGCTTTGAATCCGCAGCCGTTCGATCGGGTCAGTATTGTCGGAAGCCCAGATCTGCGGGGAAAAAGCCAGCATACCGAGGTCAAAGCGATTGCCCCCGGAAGAACAGCTCTCCAGCAAAATCTGCGGCCGCGGCCCGAAAATGCGATCCAGAATCTCGTAGAGGCCAAGGATATAGCGATGGCAGAATTCTCCGGCAAAGTAGCCGGGCGAATAAAATTCGCTCATGTGCCGGTTCATATCCCATTTGACATAGTCAATCTCGGCGCTGTCCAGAAGCTCCGAGACCTCCTGCACAATGTAGTCGCGAACCTCCTGGCGAGTCAGATCCAGCAAAAACTGATGCCGCGAGGTCAACGGCTTAAGCCCGGGCGCGGAAATAGCGTAGTCCGGATGAGCCCGATAGAGATCGCTGTCCGGGTTGACCGACTCCGGTTCCAGCCAGAGTCCGAAGCTGAGGCCCATCTCATGAATGCGGCGGGCCAGAGCCGGGAGACCGGAAGGAAGTTTTCTGGAATTAACCATGTAATCTCCGAGACCGGCGCGGTCGTTATCTCTCGCAGCAAACCAGCCATCGTCCAGCACAAAGAGTTCCATGCCCAGTTTGCGCCCCTGTTCGGCCAGTTTCAGCAGCTTTTTCTCGGTAAAATCAAAATTCAGAGCCTCCCAGCTGTTCAGGAGAAGCGGGCGCTCTTTCATCCTCCAGGGACCGCGGACGATGTGCTCGTTGACAAAGCGGTGAAAATTCTGGCTCAAGCCGTTCAGGCCCTGATCCGAAAAACTGAGGATCGCTTCGGGTGTCTCAAAGGCTGCTCCCTGATCCAGTTGCCAATGAAAGGACTGGGGATTGATCCCTCCCGCCACCCGAACAAGCCCATGCGAACTTAATTCAAGCAGCGTGAAATGGTTGCCGCTGTACACAAGGTTAAATCCATAGACAAAGCCCTGATCCTCGTTTGCCCCTGCTTCAGCCAGAATCACCCCTGGATTCTGACGATTCGAAGAGTCCCCGGTAGTGCTCTGATTGATCAGTAGACCCTGAACAAGCGGCTGTTCGGTTCTTTCCGCTTCCCGGATCCAGTCGCCCGTCAGGCTGAGCATACGGAAATTGCGATTGGGCAGATCCAGGAGAAAGCTCAGAAAACGGTGCAGAGTCACCTCTTCTTCTCCCTGGTTCAATAAAACCGCCCGCCGGCTGATCACATTGGTCTCCGGAAAAACGGTGTAGATCAACTGCAGACGCAGCGGATGCGCCTGTTCCTGCAGGGTCAAGGTCAGCGTCTGTACCCGGGAAGAATCCCCTGCTGTCGCTGTGGGAAGTCCCTGCATCGGCTTGACACCGTCACATAAGTCGTAGTCGACAAAGAGAAAATCATGGCTCAGGCTGCCATCGGCAAAACACAGTTCCAGGGGAGGCTGACGAAAATCTCCCCGCCCGACACCCGACCAGTTGAGGGGCAGATTGTCGAGGGAAAATTCGCTTTCTTCATCCCACATGACCTGAGAGCCATAGGGCATCGTCCGACGATAACGCAGAGCCTCAGCATCTTCGGTCTGCACTCTGGGGCCATAGTAGATCTGTTCCAGATGGCCAAAATCCCCCACGCAGAAAAGATAGGAGCTGGCATCCGTCTGCAGATGGAAAAGCTTGTCCCGGACTTCAATCATGGCATTCTTCCTCCTGCCTGGCAGTTCTGGCCAAAGGAGCTCTTGTCTCCGCCTTTACCTTGTTGGTAAAGTGGCTTGCTCGGCCCCTATCTTTTCCAGTCATCGGAGCTGTTATGTCCACCTCCGGCCCGGAAGATGGAAGGTTTTCCTCATCGTTGCTCGTCCGCATCAAAGCCGCCTCATAAGGCCGAAGCCTGCCCTGCTGGAGCGACCCCGGGTAGCTGTGAAAGAGCAGCTCGCCCGAAAAATGGGGGCAGTGGACTTCTTTGGCACTCAAGTTGAGCACAGCCAGCAGCTGCTCCCCGTCCTTTTCGCGGGCAAAGGCCAGGACAGGGCCTTTCTGGAAAAGCTCCCGGTAACTGCCGGTCTGCAGCGTATCACTCGTCTGACGAAAACGCAGAAAAGCCTTGTAAAAATGCAGAATCGAATCCTGCTCCTCTTCTTCTGCAGCTACATTAACCTTGGGATATTGGCCGTTCACTTTCAGCCAGGGCGTACCCGACGTAAATCCCGCTTCTGCTGAAGCATCCCACTGCATGGGCGTACGCGCGTTATCTCGGCTCTTCAGACGTATCATCTTCCAGCGCCAGGCTTTGGGGAAATGGAGTTTCTTCGTGAGTTTCCAGATATTGAGCGACTCGACATCCTTCACTTCCTCGATGGAGCAAAAATCAAAGTTGCTCATGCCAATTTCCTGCCCCTGATAAATAAAAGGGGTACCCCTCAGAGAGAGGAGCAGGAGAGCCAGCGCTTTGCCACTTTCTTTGCGGTAACGCTTTTCATCTCCAAAACGGGGAATGGAGCGGGGCTGATCATGATTTTCAAAATAATTGGCATTCCAGTCCAGCTCTTTTTGCCAGCGGCTCAGCGTCCTGAGGAAACGCCGCGGTGAAAAACGCCGCAAAAACCATTTGACGCCAAAACAATCTGTCTCCATGTGGTCAAAGGCAAAGACCGCATTCAGCTCGCCCCTCTCAGGAAGGGTCAGATCAGCCGCCTTTTTCGGCGTCACAAAGACTGTCTCCCCCACAGTAAAGCAGTCGTAACGGCTGAAAACCTCTGTGTGAAAGCGCTGCAGGAGGCGATGCAGACCCGGCGTCGACAAATAGTGCTCGCAACCCGTCAACGCGGGACGCCAGCGCCCATTCTCCAAAGATTCCTTATAAAGAATGTTTATAACATCGCAGCGAAAGCCATCTACCCCACGCTCCAGCCAGAAGCGCATGACGTCCTGAACGGCCTCGATAACTGCTTCATTGTGGTAATTGAGATCGGGCTGTTCCCGGGCAAAAAGGTGGAGGTAATACTCCCCGCGCAGCTCATCAAAGGTCCAGACATCCCCTCCGAAAAAACTGCCCCAGTTATTGAGTTTGCGTCCCTTTTCGCCCTTACGCCAGATATAGAAATCCGTATAAGGTTCAATCCTCTGCCGGCTCTTCTGAAACCACTCGTGCTGATCCGAAGTGTGATTAATCACCAGATCCATGATGATTTTAATATCGCGGCGGTGAGCTTCCGCGATGAGCTCGTCCATCTGCTCCAGCGTCCCGAACTGCGGGTGAATGTCGCAATAATCGCTGATATCATAACCGTTATCCACATCCGGCGAAGGATAAAGAGGCGAAAGCCAGAGCACGCCCACACCCAGGTCTTTTAAATAATCAAGGCGCGAGAGGATGCCGCCGATATCCCCTAAGCCGTCGCCATTACTGTCACAAAAACTTCGCGGGTAAATTTGATAGACAACCCTTTGTCTCCACCACTCCAACTCCATCGACCTTCACCCCCCGGAAAACATCGCCCTTGAGCACATGGCCATTATTTCAGGCTCAAGGCATTTTTTCAAACCGGTATTGAAGGTAGCAGGGATACCGATTGGCGCATATGACCTTCAGATCGCCGCGCAGGGGGTCGCCAGGGGAATCACCGTCGTCACACACAATACAAGAGAATTCATCCGTGTTCCTGGAATAAGCTTAGAAGACTGGGTTGAGGAATGAACCTCACCCAGTTTTTATGTGTACTCGATTCACCTGCTGCATTTCTTAAAAACCCAATAATAGCAGTGGTATTTTCATCCTGATTCCTGCGGTCTTTCCAGCATACAGAGATTTTTCTGTTTTAGGTGGCTCTCAATGAAGGATGCCAAGGTTACCCAGTTTGCCATAATCAGTCCTCAGCATCTTTCCTCAAATCCATAATTTCCCAATCTTTATCAAAAACCCCTTTGCTTTGTTCATAGGTTTCTGACTGCATAGCAACACACAGCAGGTGCCTTGGCCTGCTCATGCCCACATAGGCGAGCTTACGACTGTAATCATACAAAGAGGATGAACCAGCTTTACCAACGCCAAAATATGGAAGAATCCTTTTCAAATCAGAAGCACGTTGCCTATCTGTTTCTAAATACAGAGTAGCATCATGAGTCTCACCTTTCACACCGTGTATAGTATTGAACTCAATCCTACGCCCCCTTATTGGATCAATATAAATGTTACTATCCGATGCTTGATAACCTTCCGTAACTGGGGCTTCAGCAAAATGCTTGGGCAAGTTTCTGAAGATATCTTCTTTGCCAAAGTTCATAAGCTCCAGCAGCTGATTAATAAGGTTTCTGAGATACAGATTAACAGCGTCCCTTTCAAAGTCATTCAATCGTGTTAAAGCAAAGATCTGATCACGATAAATTTCATAATAGTCATCATCAAGGTTTCTCTTGATCGTTGTAACAGTATAATCTTTTCCTGTTTTCGGATGTCTTATTTCTGCGTAGTGGAACAATCTACAAATCAATTTCCGAATCGCGCGTTCGGCTTTATAAAGCTTTCCAGTTGATAATTCCTCGCAAATGACATCAATCAGTGCCCAGTAGGAATCGTCTACTTTCCTTTTTCTGGCACCATCAAATTTCGACCAATAGCTCCCAACCTTGAGTCCAGCAGAATCTTCCTTCTTTATAGCCCCGATTGCTTTGTATATGCCATTAGGGTCATGAAGTCCGCGTGCTTCCAAGGCACTCACAAAACCATCAATTACTCTATCGATTTTCTCAACGTCAAATACCAGCAATATAGGCTTCAAATTTGTTTTACCAGTTAGCGTAGAAATATGCTCCTTGTCGCGCTTCAACTTGCCCAAAACGTCAGCAATTTCTTGTCCGTACCGGCACGACGAAGCAATCGATAAAAACCCTTTTGATGGAATCCAATCTGTAATAGTTTTATTCATCGAATTATAAATTGCCTGATCCGCATCACCAATATTTATAACAATACATTTATTAGAATTGAATAGCGTTCGCAACGCATTGCGCTGAATCTCATCACAATCTTGATATTCATCAATGAAAACATATTTAAATCGTCTGCTAAAAAGATTCGTGTAATCTTCTGATAGAGCCTTTATGGCGTTATTAGCATATGTGTAAGTGTCATTAAAAAATAATATACCTTCATCAAGCAGAAGATCCCATTTAGCTTGCAGAAACTGTTTCCCAGAAGCACTCTCAAAACCCGCTAATTTTCTAGTATCGAGGTATATCCCATCTTTGCCAATCTTTATATTTTGAAATAAGTCTTCTTCATTGGCGTAAGGGAATTTATTGATCTGATAATTTTTTCTTATAAAAAACCTTAGAGAATTGTAAGGTGAATATTTAGATCGGTCATGCCAGATCCAGTTATACAGATATCTGCTATACTCTTCACTGTTCACGAACTGCAACCCTGTTTTGCACTGATCTCGCAAATACGGCATTGTCACAAATCTGTCGACAAAAGATTGGATTGTCCCGATAAAATTGGGATATCCGAGGAGCTTGTCCGCATAGCTGGATAAACGGGTTTTTATCTCATCAACAGCTACATTCGTGTGGGAAAGGACGCAAATCCCTGCCCCATTTTCAAGAGGCATCCTGTCTCCCAACAATTTTAGTTTTGCAAGAAGAACTGTTGTCTTTCCACTTCCGGGGCAAGCAGCGACATCTGTGGAATGCCAGCAGCGAATAACCGTCCTTGCGTCATCAGCAAAGTGCGCGCCATCCGGCAGAAGGAGTTTTTCAGTAGCTTCTATTTCCTGATCGGTAATAACCCATTCTGCCATGGAAGCCCTCTTCTCTAGACAGTTTCACCAGCGGCATATTTGATAGCTTTCACAAGATATCCAATGTACGGATCTGCTTCAATTTTAGCCTTCAACTCAGCTTTCTTCTCGTCATCGATCCTATACGTATACAATTCAAGATCGAACATCTCCTTTTTAGTAACGTTTTCAGGCATGATTGATATATTCCATCTGAGAAGAGAGGCAAGACACTGAGAAACAATCGCTTTCAAGCTGCTCTTGTCGTTTTCATCCAACATCAGATTATAGATTTGATACGCACTCTCCCCTTGAGATAACTTTGACCACCGTTTAGTTTCAGCAAGCATATCACGATCAGCATCCTCTATTTTTTGATCGGTGAGCGAAATGTGTTCCTGTGCGTTATAAATCTTTTTCCCATAATGAACGGCTTTGTGAAAGTCTTCAGACAAGCAGCTCATGGCTAGGCAGTACTCCAACGTCCAGCGGGGAGATGTATACCCATGGACCGTACCGACGGTATATTTCTGATTCTTGGCTTCCTCCGCTGTTCTGGATTCCTGTTTTTTCTCTACGTATATTTTTGCTTTTGAATTTGGATCAACAACAAATGGTTTTACATCGCAGTCTGTGATAACAGACACCGGAATTCCAATCGTTGAACCATCTTTTCTAACCATGATATGGCTATACCTCAGGAATGCTGTACTTCCTACATTCACAATGGATATTCCGTACTTTTCAAGCGGATAGCCCATAATATCTGCAATCACGGGAATCAGGATATTTTCTGCATCTCCTTCCACCATGATGATACCTTTGGCAAAGAACAAATTTGCTTTTGTTGCGTCCAGGAACCTCTGCAGAAATAAATAATCACCTTTCAGTAAACCAGTTTTTCCTTCAGCAAGATCATATCCCTTACCATTCTTCATCAAGACCAGATTCTTCAGATTGATCTTTGAAGCAAGAATAGGACTATGGGTAGAAATGATAATCTGAGCATCATCTTCATTGTATTCATTCTGAAGATAGCTGATCAGTCGAAGCTGCGCCTGTGGATGTAAATGTGCTTCCAATTCCTCTATCAAAGCCAATTTCATCCCTCCTGCGGTATCGTCCTTAAGGAGCAACAATTCTGCAGCAATGAAAAGAAGATTCAGCTCTCCAAGTCCAGGGTTAACCTCCGGTGCATTTAGCGACAGTGATTCCAGGATTGCCTTAAGCTGAATGTCTGATGTCCTCAGTTCTGCATCACTCGCCTGCCCCCGCTCATTAAAGGACTTAAGATGATCACGGATTGTCTGAAGTATTACCTTTCCCTCTGAATCCTCCAGAAAATATTGATCAATGCTTGTATTTGCATCGCGAAATATCTGAAGGAGTCGATGATCTTCTTTATTTTTAATCGCCGGATGGCTCAGAAGTATCTGTGATATTCTGGAACTACGCCCGGAACTCATTTCTCGTTCAGCATCCCGGAGTGGCTTCAGGTATACGGCTCGCAATAGGTCTCTTGCTTTCCCCTCAATTGAAACGCCATCATCGACATCGCCCACACGCAATTCCTGAAAGATTCTATGTCCTTCCTTCCAGGCACGATAGTGAAGCTGAAGATAATATCGCAGCCGCTCTCCATCCTTTTCGAAATTCAGATACTCAATGAAGTTCTTAGCTTCATTCGGAGTGAAGTCGGATAAAGTGCAATCAATTTTAAATTCAGTGACAGATTCTCCATCGGCTGGTTTATAAAAATCCTCATCTGACGGCCTGATATACTCATTACTCTGTGTGAGCAACACAAGCTTCAACGCATCTATTACAGAGGTTTTTCCAGAATCATTTTCTCCAATAAGAGCATTCAGCCCTTTATGAAATGTGATATGAAGTCCAGGGGTACCATCCACAGAGTGAAAGCGTCTGAAATTGTACAGTTTAAGCTCAGATACAATCATGTGTGCTGTCCTCCTCTCTTATAAATCCTCTGGAGGAAACAAACTGAGTCTGAGAAAATTATACAACTGAACAAAGAAGCGATAAAGGGAGAGCTGTGAACACTGATGCAATAAGGTGTGTGCGACACGCTAAATGTGCTATTGGATGTGGAAGCAGATTCACTGACAAATGCCAGTCGCTATGAGGTAACCGTAAAACCTGAGGGCGGTTAGAAGGTTCTCTCCGCTCCTGCTCCAGGCCAAGTCTCGCTTCCAGCGCTTTTCTCACTTTCTTTTTTTCACGGATGCCATTTATCTTTTGATCAGCTTCTCGTCCAAAAGGAAATCCTCGATCCCGATATACTGAATTCCATTCTCATCCTGCCAGGGTTTCATGTAGTCCTTGACAACCACAATCTTCCGGAAGGAATCCGGAATTCTGATCAGGGATGCGATCTCCTGCTCTTTCTTTTCTGAGTCTTCAATTGTAAGCGCTGACTGAATATAGTAGCGCTCATCTCCACGATTCACAACAAAGTCAACCTCCAGCTGCTTTCGGATATTCTTCCCTGAATCGTCCCTTACATTCTGCTCGACCATACCAACATCAACATCGAAGCCTCTGCGGATCAGATCGTTGTAAAGGACATTCTCCATCAAGTGGGTTTCCTCCAGCTGTCTGAAGCCGAGTCTGGCATTTCGCAATCCTGGGTCAGAATAGTAATACTTGACTGGGGTTTTGATGTATTTACGTCCTTTTACATCATACCGCTCCGCCTTCTGAATAAGAAATGCTTCCATGAAGAATCCAATGTATTTGTCAATCGTATCAGGCGCAATCCGAATCTGCCGCTCACTGGCAAAAGTATTTGACAGCCTGCTTGGATTCGTTAAAGAGCCGATGCCGGAAGCAAGCACGTTCAGAAGAATCTCCAAAACCTCTGCATCATTGTTGATCTGATGGCGTTCCAGGACGTCCCTGATATAGGTTCTGTTGAACAAATCCCGCAGATAACGACTCTTCTCTTCATGCGATTCCATCATCCATACAAGCGGCATTCCGCCATAGGTGTAGTAATCGCGCCATGCTCCGCGCTTATCTCCTTCATAAAGCTCGTAGACTTCCGCGAAAGACAGCGGATTGACACGAATCTCATCCCCACGATCTCTGAACTGGGTAAGGATATCCGATGAGAGCATTTTAGAGTTACTGCCCGTTACATAGATGTCCGCATTCGGGAGCTTCATGAGTCCGAGCACCACATCGATAAAGGTGAGTTTCTCATTCGGATCATCCACATACGGATTGGCGATTTCGCTCACAAATTGGATCTCATCAATAAACACATAGTAGCGTTTATCCTTGTCCAGCATCCGCTCCTTCACGACTTTGTTCAGTTCAAAAGGATTTCTGTACTTCGCATTGTCAATCTCGTCCAGAGCGAGCCCTACGATCTGATCCTCTCCTACACCATTGTCCAGAAGGTACTGGCGGTAAAGGGTAAACAGAAGGTAGGACTTCCCGCTCCGGCGAAGACCGGTGATGACTTTGATACGTCCATTGTCCTTTTTCCGGATCAGCTGATCCATATATTGCTTTCTTGCATACTGCATCGCCATAATCTCCATGAAATTTTTGCGGCATCCGCATTTTTTTCATGAATTCATTGTATCCTGAGACAAATGAATATATCAAGTCTTACGTCTGAATTTTTTGCGGATTCCGCATTTTTTTCACGCGCTGATTTCCAATGCAGGCTTACAGGAGCAAGCTTCAAAGAGCCTGTAGAAACCCGTGCTATTTTCGCCCGGAAACCCAGAAAAAGGGGATGGCCGCGAGCTGAGCCAGGACGGAAAGGGCGACCATGGCAGTGAGGTTCAGATCGTAAAGACTGCCCAGGAGCCAGCTTCCCAGAAAGAAAAAGACCCCGAAGAAAAATTCAAAGAAGCCATAGCCTGTAGCCCGGCTTGCCTTGGGAATCATGGTGGATACGGCCGCTTTCAGGATGGATTCCTGAGCGCCCATGCCCACGCCCCACAAGGCGATGCCGAGCAAGAGGGCCGGAACAGTATGCAGGGAAAATACCAGAAAGGCAAAGGGCGAGGAAATGAGCGTCGATAGCACCAGGGCGAGGCTTCCTTTTTTATCAAAAAGAAGGCCGAAAACCAGCGAACTTACCGCGTCGATCAACATGGCTCCGGCATAGAGCAGCGGCAGAGTTCCCGTGCTCACCAGTGAGGTCGTTTCGGTAAGACTGCCGCTGAGAGCCGTATAAGTTCTGGAGACATGCATGATAATCAGGGAATAATCCATGAAGCCAAAGGCAAAAAAGCTGATCCCGATGATGTAAAAAATAAAGGGCTTTTTCAACTTTAAAGGAGCAGGCGCTTCCACTTCCGGCTCAAAATGTTCGGGATGAGGAAATTTCCGTTTCGTGAACAAAAGGAGAATCAGAGTGACCGCTCCCGGTATCGACAGAAGAGCAAAGGCAAAGGAGTAGATCTCAAAGCTTGTGCCCTCCGTGCGGAAAAGCATGACGAGGTAGAGCAGCACCGGCCCGAGAAATGCGCCGATCTGATCGAGCACCTCCTGGATGCCGAAGCTTTTGCCAACCCCTTCCTGCGTGGCGGCAAAGGACATGAGCGTATCTTTGGCTGGTTTCTTGATGGCCTTGCCCATACGCTGGATGATCAAAAGGGCCGCCGCGGCGATCCAGCCATGCTCGCCTACCAGTGCGAGAGCCGGAACCGCCAGCACATCCAGCACATAGCCTGCAATGACCAGCGGCCAGTATTTCTTCGTCTTATCCGTAATTCTGCCGAAGAGCAGGCGCAGGGAGTAGCCGACCAGCTCGCCCAGACCGGAAACAAAACCGATCGTCCCTGCCGAAGCGCCCAGAAGCGCAAAGTAGGCTCCTCGAATACTCGCCGCCCCTTCGTGCGTCATATCCGAAAAAAGGCTCACCAGGCCGAAGAGAACAATAAAGCTCATGGCCGATGAAAGGGTCTTTTTTGAAAAGCTCTTTGTCGTCTTTTTCTGCTGATCGGCAGCAGGGTCCTTTTCGCAGAGATTCTTAAGCATAAACTCGGCGCTAACCTTCTACTCTTATCTAACCTAAATCGCTCACTCGCCTAACTCGGCGCTTATCTTTTACTCTTATCTTGTATTTTCATTTCTTGAGTTTTCATTAAAAACGAGTCTACTTTACGTTTCTTTTGGATTTCAATCAACAGCAAGATAAAAAGAAGGATCAGGAACAGCATATAAACTGCACTAAAAATTTCCAGCCGGGATAACAGACGGGTAAAGCTGATACTGGCCTGACTTGCAAGATTTACGGGGTTCTGCTTTCTTGCTCTGTAGAAAGCCAGGTCAAATACATCACGTTCTGGCAAATAAAGGCCTGCAACGTCAAATTGAAAATGGATAACTTTTTGCAGAAGCCCGACAGCAGGGATAAGGAGAAGAAAAAACACGCCTAAGAATTTTAACAAACTTTTCCACTTATTTCGGATCAGTTCAGCTGCATAATATCGTTTCAGGCCATTTTTAACCCAGACATAAAGATAACGTGTCAGTTGAACCCCTGCACAGACAAGCAGAGCCAAAAGAGAAAGCGCCGTCAAGCAGATCATACCGCGTGGAAATTGACTCAACAAAGTCGCCGCTTCTGTATAATTCCGGATTTCAAAATTCAAATTCTGCTCTTCCCCAGCCCCGCGGAGAACGTACAGTAATTTTTCACGCATAAATGGAACATCATAACCCTTATGCCTCTGCGCACTCAGGACAGTAAAGTCAATATTGGTGCTATCAGAAAGACTGAAGGACCGCTCAAAATGCTTCACAATCAGTTCATCTGCATTGAGTATTGCCGCTATTTTTTCTGCACGCTCAATCTGTGTACTTTGCTCTACAATCTCTGATGAAAGGCGATTCTCAGCCTGTTTTGCGAATGTATCCTCTTTCTTAATAAAAAGCTCATAGCGGCAGACAAACGGCTCAAACTCGGCAACAGAGTTCCACATAGAAAAGAGGATGATAATCAGGGAAAAAGAAAGAATCCCAATAAGGCAAATATTGCTTTTGATCATATCATTCCTCCACCACACGGACAAATATGCCTGGCTGCAAAGGGCGGCTGGAATACTGAACAACCTGATCTTCATAGGTAAAAGCTCCTGTGAGCGCCACATACTTTGCATTTTGCTTCTCGACCTTGACATCGACACGCAATACTTCCATGCGTCTGCGAGCTGATTTTTCCTCGGCAAGAATATAGACTGCTGGTCTTCCCTCTTCATCGTGAAGGCACTGGATGGGAAGTACTTTGTGATAGAAACCCAGGGACTCACTTTCAGGATCAGCGGGATCGATTTTAAGTTCAGCGCTATTTGCGTGAACAGCTTCCACTGTGGGCATCATCAGATGCTCAATCTTCTGTGTCATTAAGGTAAAGACCAGCATAAGGATAAAGAAAAACAGAGTGGCTTTGAACATCTTTTGCTTACGACTGAGCACTTCTTTTTGCTCCCCGAATATAAGCTGACGATGGCGCATTGGCCTTTCCTGAACTTCCTTGCTCTCCACCCGCTTCGCAGGGGCACCCAGCCGAATTCCCAGAACAAGATCATCATAAGCAAACTGGTAAAGGAGTATCGGTAAAACGCTGAAGAGTGTTCCACTCGCAAAAGCGATGGGACGAAAGCGTGCATTGCTCTGCAAACTTACAGAAAGGGGCATCAAAGCTGGATCTTCCAGAAAAACCAGCGGTTGTTCCACCATGGACCAACTGCTGATAAAGGTCAGAAGCATCAGAGAGGTAACGACTGGCCGCATGGCCGGGAGAACAATGCGGATAAAAAGCACGAATTCATTACAGCCATCAATCCGTCCCGCTTCAAGGGTATCTTGACTTTCTCCGCGCATATTCTGAGCGGCAAGAACTGTGCCAAAGGTTGCAAAAATATTCGGCAGAATGACAGCCATGGGCCGCCTAAGCAGTTTAAGCTGTTTCAGGATAATGTACTGCGCCACAATTGTGGCCTGAAAGGGCAGGAGCATCAGAACGATGTAAAGCCAGAATAGTGTTTTTCGGCCGTTCCACTTGAAAAAGCTGAAGCCATAAGCCGCTAACAGAGAGATCGGGATATTGAAAGCGAGGGTCACGCCTGTATAAAGGACAGAATTCCAGAAGCCCTGAAAAAAATCTGGTGTCTGTAAAAGTACCTGGGCGTATTGAAGGAGGCTCCAAGTTCCGCCGGAACTGTTCTTCAGAGAATAGAGAATCATCATGAAAAGCGGCAGGATACAGATAATTGCAGTCGCGTACACGATGCTGCTGATCACGATCTCCATGCCTTTAATGCGCTTCCCCATCTCCAAACCTCAAAGCTTCATTTCACTCGCACGTTGAAAACCTATCATGATCACAGAGATCATGATGACCAGAATAAAGGCAGCCGTACTCAGTCTTTGATAATTGAGCTTATAAAAGTTGTTGTTCAGAAAATACTGTAATAGGTACAGGCTTCTGGGAGGGTTATCACCGTAGAGTGCATAGACCTCTCGGAAAATCTGGAAAGAATGAACGGTTCCCATGATAAAAACAAAAAAGATGGTAGGCGCAACAAGAGGCACGATAATTTTCCAGAAATACTTCCAGTAGGAAGAGGATTCCAAAAGAAAAACTTCCTTGTACTCACGATTCAGAGTTGACAATTTTCCACTGAAGATAATGCACATGAAGCCGATGTCCTTGATGATAAAAATAAACATCACTGTGGCGATCGCCATGGTGTCGGAAAAGAAATCCCTGGGTTCAAGGCCAAGGGAAACAAGGATCAGGTTCACCATCCCTGTCTCCCCGAAAACGCCCTGCCAGCCCATGATCCCGGAAGCAACCGGCACGATCATCGGCGACAACATCGCCCAGCGCGGAAACCTGTAAAGCTTGTTTTCCATAAGCAAGCTCAGAAACAGCGAGATAAAAGTTACGATGGGAACCCCAATTATAATAAAGAATAAGGTGTTTTTAGCGGCCAGCAGAAAAGCCGGATTTTTCAGAAGTTCATGGAAATTCTGTAACCCGACAAAACGGGCTTTCGTAATACCCTTGGTCAGCGCATAGTAAAGACTGATCCCAAAAGGCACAAAAAAGAAAATGATTAAGCCGCAGAGGCCGGGAAGCACGAAATAAAAGCCTACTCTGTTGAAGCGTCTCATCTTTTCCCTCTTCCGCTTTTTCTATTCAAAAAGTCGTATGGTGACGTTTTCTTCAGCTAGCTGGAGGGCCTCCTCCAAGTCAATCTCATCTTTCATGTAACGTTCAATCGGCAACATTATATCCTGCTTCAGATAATCCATATCATAAAGATAATCCACCATGCTGGAATGCTTCTCAAAGGCATCGCGGTATTCGTGAATTTTCCGGACAATCAGGTCCTTATCCTCACCAGTGAAGGAATCCCCTGGCGTATTTTCTTTGTCTGCACGATCCAACTTAATTTTAAGCGCCTCCTGATTAAGCGGAACCATTCTGCTGGTGACATTCAGGCTCTCAATACTGGGGCTCAGAAGGAAATCCAGAAATTTAAGGGCACTTTCCGTCCGCTCACTGCGGGCGTTGATCGAATACATGTAATTGCTGTAGGCAATACGGTTCGGATGTTGCTCTCCACGGATCATCGGGATCATGGTGGAGGCCTGCTTTCGATTATGTTGAACAAAGTCGGCCTGGCCGTCACGCAGATCCCGATCGTAGCTGGACCAGGGGCGCAGCAAAGCTCCCTGCAAGCGATCCTGAAGGTCAAATGGAATGTCTCTGTTTACGAACTGAGCAGAATCCGAGGCCTTCTTAAACTGTTTCAGAAGACTTATAAACCAGTCCTGATGCAGATCAAAAGTCTGCTTTTCAAAGTCAATCAGATCAGGCATATTGACGATAAGAAGATCAACCCCCAGCCCCATCCACGGGGATTCACCCCCGATTTCTACGGCCAGCAGATGGTGTCCCGGCGCTTTCTCTTCCAAGGCGGGAAGAAACTTCAATAAGCCCGACCAAGTGAGTTCGTCAGCTTGAACATGCAGCCCCAGCTGATCGGCAAGCTCCTCATTCCACTCATATTGAGTGAACATGTAAAAAATGGGCAGACCCCAGATATCGCCGCGAATCTTCAGCCCTTCCAGAATAGAGGGATTGAGTTGATTAAGGTGGCTGTTATTTCCGAGCCAGTCATTTAGAGGAAGAAAAACATCTGTCTGAGCAAAGTTTCTGTAAGCAAGATGGGATCCACCCGTTTTTACAATATCGCCAATATCCCCTGCAATAACACGCAATGCCAGCTTTTCTCCATACTCATCGACATGATTTAGATACTGTTCCTGGCTGTTATAAGCCGTATCAAGAATAACGTGCTCTTCAGGATGGGCTTTTTCATAGCGTAGAATAGCTTCCATCATGAAGTCTGTTCGATATGGCGTAGTAATAGTCAAGGTCACATCCCGAGATTCTCGTGTCCCTTTACTCTTCTCATAACACACAAAAGCATTCATGAAGAGACCGGGATTTTCCTTTGCCTGTTCATCATTGGTGTAAAAATAGCAAAAGTAAAGCGAATCGTCTTTTCCCGGCAGCATATCCACTGTACTGTAGGGTTCTTCAAGATAGTTACTATCTTGAAGAAGAGCATAGGGCTCTCCCAGCTCCTGACCCGTTTTCACACTCAGGCTGTGCAGCTTCCGATTCGTATCCAGAACAAGTAGTTTTTCCCGATCAAAGCTGTAACGAGCAATGCCCGATGTTATTTTCTGATTCTGAAATAACTCTTTAAGATTGTCCGAACTGACACAGAATAAGCCGTAGTGTTTAGCCTCCGATGGGCTCTGCAAATAAATAAAATGACCCTGCCCATCAATATCGAAGCTTTCTATTGCATAATAACTGTCTCGAAGTTGTCCTGACCAGTCATAAACAAAAAGAGCCTTCTGGCCTCTCTGTGCAACAAAAAGAAATATTGCGTCAGCATCAGCAGCTGCGCGTCTCAGGGAAATTCCGTACTCATCAAATAGTCCAGGGAAGTCTTTCAATACCAGGGACTTGTCCAGTTTCCGCTCTCCATTGACGCCGCGGACACTCACTTCTTTTTTCTTCGTATCAGCAAAGACAAAAAAGAGCTTTTGATCAAAAGTGAAAAGTCCGCTGCATCGGCTTCCATTTTCCTGAAACAAACTCTTATAATTGAAAGCCAGGTCATCCAGAGCCTCGCCGTTTGCCAGAGACTCAATGACAAGATGATCCCCATCTGAGCTCAATCTAGACACTTGATCTTTATAAGAAAACAAATTCATGTATAATTCTGAATCTTTTGGTTGATCTTCAAGTACCTGCTCATGGAAATAATAAACATCGTCTTCCTCAGCCCAAACTTCAGGCGCAGGGCAGAAACTGAATAAAAGTATGAGGGTAAGAAAAATCGTCAAGAAGCATCTATACTGTTTCATAGTACAGCCTCCGTTTAGGATAAAAATAGCAGGAATCGCTGGACCAGAATTATCATGTTTACGTGATTCTTATATGCTCATGCCACCACAACGTGCAAATAAATATAGAATCAGTATAAATAAAACAGAAATAAAATTCAATCTTCCCTCACATTGATCCTTCGCATTTTGGGAGAGGATGCAGCTTGCTTGGGCTCACAAAACGTTGACATTTTGGACCATATTATGTACCATGATTTTGGGAGGTGATCTTATGAATTTCTTTTCTGTACGAGACTTACGCAGCAATTCAAAAAAAATGTGGACAGATTTGAAATGCGGGAATGAGGTTATCCTTACCAATAATGGCAAACCTTCCGCCCTGATCATTGACATTCCCGAAGAGAGTTTTGACGAAACCGTTCAAGCCGTTCGGCAGGCCAAAGCCATGATTGCCTTGAACAGTATGCGAAAAAAAGCGGCAAAAGCCGGTTATATGACGGATGATGAAATCGAATCCATCATCTCTGAGGCGAGAGCAGAAGCTGAATGAACATTGTCCTTGACACCAATATTCTCGTCTCTGCGGCCTGGTCCCCTGGACGTAAGGCCAGCCAAATTCTGACGGCTGTTTTTGCACAATGTTTTACCGTCTGTTATGACTTCCGTATTCTTGAGGAATATGAGCGGGTTCTTCACTACCCCAAACTGGATTTCAGTGAATGGGAAATCAACGCCATCCTTGATCCGCTCATCAAGTACGGCATCTCTGTTCTAGCCGAGCCCATGCCTGAAATCTCTTTCGAGCGCGATGAATCGGACCGCAAGTTTTATGAAGTCGCGAAATTCTGTCATGCCACCCTTGTTACCGGCAATCTCGCACATTTTCCGAAAGATCCTGAAATCATGTCCCCGGCAGAATTCTGCAGACAATATCTTTAAAACATTTCTCTCCCGCTTCTCTCGCACTTCTCTCCTGCTTCTCTCCTGTTTTCAAGCCATGATGAGGATTGGCCTTTTTACCTTGAGTCTGCCACTCTTTTTCTTTGAATCAGGCGGTGATATTTCTGCGAACAGGTACCCGGAAAGCCCCTGTCAGCAGCTGTATTCATTCTCTGAGTATGGGGTTTAGCAATATTTTTCTTCGATCAGGTGTGCAGATATTGCAGCTGCTTTTTTTAGCAGCTTCACTCAGCCTCTGAGTCTGGCGATGATTTTTTCGGCGACGCGAAGACCATCGACAGCTGCAGAGGTAATTCCACCGGCATAGCCTGCGCCCTCCCCGCAGGGATAGAAGCCGGGTAGTTCGACGGATTCCAGGCTCTCGATATCGCGCAAGATACGAAGCGCCGAGCTGGAGCGTGTTTCAGCTGCTGTCAGGACGGCCTGACCAGCAGCGAAGCCCTGCAGTTTTGTGCCCATGTGGAGCAGGGCTTCACAGAGGGCGAGGGTAATTTCCCTGGGATATAGGCCGGACAGGTCGGCTGGGCGAACCAGCGGTTTATAGCTGGGCCGGGCGCGCCGAAGTTCGGCAGGAAGAGCCGCGTTGATGTGCCGGACGCGAACAAGGACGTCATCGAGCTCGGCTTTTGCTTCGGGATAGCGTGAGAGGACGGCGCTGATAAAATCGCCGACTTCCTGCACGGGCGCAGCATAATCTAAGCGAGTTTCATTGGCACAATTTTCGGCTGCTTCTTTGGCATAGTCTGAGCTAAGTTTCACGGCATCGTCTGCTGTAGCTTTTGGGGTGCCGTCTTCGGCGGATGCCCTGGCGACGTTTGCTCTAGCTTTGCTGCTATCGTCTGCGGTCACTGCCTTGGGCTCGTCCTCAGTTGCTCCCTCCTGCCCCAAAAAACAGGCCTTACGTTCAAGTTCTTCCTGAAAGCTGAGGCCAGCCAGGTCTTCTTCACCAAAATCTTCCTGGGAAACCTGACAGATCAGCGCTGAGTTGGCATTGTCCTCTGCCCGGGCATAGGCGCTCATGCCGTTGGTCACGATACTCTCGGGACGGGCATTGGAGGCCACGACTTCTCCACCCGGACACATGCAGAAGGTAAAAACCCCGCGCCCGCTTTTGCTCTGCCAGCTGAGACGATAATCCGCAGCTCCCAGACGCGGGTGTTCGGCAAATTTTCCGTATTGCGCGAGGTTAATCAATTTCTGTGGATGCTCAATGCGAAAGCCGACAGCAAATGCTTTGTTTTCAAGTCTCAGTCCGGCTTCGCGCAGCATGCGGGCGCTGTCATCTGCACTGTGCCCACAGGCAAAAATGACCGTGGACGCGGCAATTTTTTCAGCCCCGACACAGACGCCGAGCAGCTGTCGCGGGGACACGGCGTCACCGCTAGAATCTATCCAAAGCCCATCGACGCGACAGTTGAAGCGGAATTCCACTCCCATCTGGATAAGCTTTTGCCGCATCTTATAGAGAACGGCTCTCAGCCGATCTGTGCCGACATGGGGCTTTTGCTCCCAGAGAATTTCTTCGGGAGCGCCACAGAGAGCAAAAATTCTGGGCACCAGAGCCGCCCGCGTGTCTTTGATACGACTGAGCAGCTTGCCATCAGAGAACGTGCCCGCTCCCCCTTCGCCAAAGGGAATATTCGCTTCCGGGTCAAAAGGGCCGCCACGGCGAAAATCCTCCACTTTACGGATGCGCTCAGATAGTTCAGGTCCGCGTTCGAGAATGATGGGTGGAATGCCTTCACAGGCGAGGGCCCAAGCCGCAAAGAGTCCGGCCGGACCTGACCCGACAACGAGAGGACGTAATTTATTGTGCTGCTGGCTCAACAGACAGGCTATGTTTGCACTCTCATGATTCGGACTTGACGAGACAACAGCTTGATTTTCCTGACCTGCCAAGCCAGCAGTCTGATTCTCCTGATCGGCTGAGGTGGCAGTCTGACACTCCTGTCCTTTTGAAGCAGCACTTACGCTCTCTTTACTGCACCACTTTTCAGCCTTTTTCTCCTCAATCAGTGAAAGGTTTGGCTTGGCCGCATAGCTCCGATGCCAGGGCAAGTCGACTTCGATATCGGCCAGAAAATGCAGGTCATTTTTACGGCGGGCATCCAGAGAGCGGCGACGAAAACGCCAGGCTGGCCTGCAATCAGGGGCGAACTGAAGTTCGCGACGCAGCCTCTTCAGGATATCTTCATCACTATAATCTAAAGATAATCTTATGTTTTTTACCAGGATGCTCACGAATGGTTAACCACGTAGACAATGGGCGCACTTCCAGGCACATAAAACAGGGTATGCGCAGGCTTTAGAGTATGCGAAGACTTCAGAGCATACGTTCACTTTAGAGTATACGCTCACCCCAGAGTTTGTGTTCACTTCAGAGAATGCGAACGCACTGGCGAAGATACTGCTGATGAGCCATTTCCTGAAGGGCCCGGAGGCGTTGCTTGCGTTCGCGTTCTTCGGTCAGGCGGAGCAGCTTCTGCTCTCTCAGTCCCAGATAAAAGATATGCAATGAAATCAGCAGCAGGGGCAAAATGAGCAAGCGCAGGTCGAAGGCCGCGGCAATTAAACTGAGCGGACAAAAGGCCACGCCATAAACGCTATTCCATTCGGTGAGCAAAATTTCCAGAAAACAAAGGGCTAAAAGAAAAAATAAACTCTGGCCAAGGGTCATGTCTCTTCATCGCTGTCCGCCTGGCCTCGGGTGTCCGGCCTCGTACAGCACTCCTCTATTTGTCTTTCTTCGCAGTTGAGGAAAAGACTTAAAACTAAGAGGACATGCCAAACGCAGCAAATCCTAGCGTTCTCGTTTTTCCTTCTCATACGCCCGAAGGAGTCTGCGCGCGGCCGAAGGCTTAATTTCCTCAGCCAGGGTCAGATCCTTCAGCAGGCCTTCAAAGCGCGTCTCTTCGCTTGCTTCGGCCTGCTTCACTTTGTCGATCAGACGATCCAGACGCAGCCTGATGGTGGGATAAGTCACCTGATAAAGACCTGCCATGGCTTTCAATGAGCCTGAGCTGAGGACAAATTCCTTCATCAGACGGATATCCTCATCTCCCAGGGTGTAAAGCCATTGCGGTAATTCCGCACTGCGCATATCGTTCTAACCGCCTTTACTTTTTCTATAGTATACTTAAATAAAATTAAAATCAATATTCAAATTTATTTCAATATTATTAAAATCATTAAAGTTTTTCATTAAAACTTACTCCAGAGAATCCTGGTAAGTTTTACATGCTCAAAGCTGCGCAAACTCCTTTGTTTGTCTTAAAGCAATCCGTACAGAAAAATGAGTCAATCGAATGATGGTATAGCCCGATTACCCGTGCGACAAATCTGAGCCTTCGGGGCTGGAATAATTTAACGACAGGGGCTAAGCTGTTAAATAGTAGAAAAGACAGATGTTTTCAGGCTGGATAAACTCGTGTCGCTTACGGGGCGTTCTATCGAGCGCCAGACCGTGCTTAAACAGGACAGCAGATGTATTGTTGTAAGTTAAGAAACTGCAGAAAGTGGGCTGTGATTTCAATGTGCTGAGCCACAGCACCATCCAAGAAAAAAATGTCAAGAATCATACGCCCAAAAGCGCTTTCGTCTGCGCAGCTCTGTAAGACAAAAGCAAAGCAGATCAAAAGCAGATCATAAGAAAGAAGGAGACTCATCATGCAAATTCGCCGAGAAGCCATCGCGGGAACCCTGGAGTCCAGTGATGTTCTCATCAAAATGGAACCCAGCGGCCATCCCCTGGAAGTCATTCTCTCCTCCCCCGTCAAGGCGCAGTACGGTGCGTCGATTGAAGCCCAGGTGCGCCAGTGGCTTAACGAGGCCGGTGTGAGTGTCGGGCGTGTCGAGCTGGAAGATAAAGGGGCTTTGGACTGCACCATTATGGCCAGACTGAAAACCTGCCTGGCACGTGCCAGTGAGCCCGAAAAAGCGGAAGGAGGGCAAGCCTGATGAGACGCAGCATGATGTTTTTGCCTGGCAACAGTCCGAGTATGCTGATTAACGGCTGTGTGCTCCCGGCAGACAGCCTCATTCTCGACCTTGAAGATGCCGTCGCCCCCGATCAGAAAGATGCGGCGCGCGAGCTGGTCCGTGGCGCTCTCGAGCATTTTGATTTTGGCCGCAGAGAAATCGTCGTCCGCATCAATGACCTGGAAAGCCCCTATTGGGAAGCGGATCTCGCGGCTATTCTGCCCGGAAGGCCTTCCGTGCTGATGCCTCCGAAAGTGGCCTCCGGCGCTACCATTCAGAAACTGTCAGCATCCCTGGAAGCCAAAGAGAAAGAACTTGGGCTGGCGGATGGCTGCTTTAAAATTCTGCCATTGATCGAAACCGCCATGGGCGTGGAAAAAGCTCTGGAAATCGCCCAGGCCTCTCCGCGGGTGGTCGCTCTCTTCCTCGGCGGCGAAGATTTGAGCGCCGATCTGCGCTGTCCCCGCACAAAGGAGGGCAAAGAGATTTTTTACGCGCGCACCCGCCTGATCGTCGCCGCACGGGCGAGCGGCATTGATGTCATCGACACGCCTTTTACGGATACCGATGATTTAGAGAGCCTCAAGAAGGACGCCAGTTTCGCCCGTAGCCTGGGCTTCTCCGGAAAAGCGGTGATCTCCCCGCGGCATCTTGAAACCGTGAATCAGGTCTTTTCGCCGGGCGAAAAAGAAATTCTCTGGGCCAAAGATGTGATGGCCGTGATTGCCGAGGGCAAGCGTCTGGGCAAGGGCGCTGTGTCCCTACACGGCAAAATGGTCGATAAGCCCATCGTCATGAGGGCGGAGCAAATTCTCGCCACCGCCAGAGCGATTGAGGAGGTGCGCTGATATGGATAAAGTACTGAAGGACATCAAGCAGGCTCTGCAGCTGGCCGGCCTCAGGGACGGCATGACCCTGTCTTTCCACCATCACCTGCGTAACGGCGATTTCGTGCTGAATCAGGTGCTTGCGGCCGCAGATCAGCTGGGCTTTCGTGATCTTCACGTCAACGCCAGCTCGCTTTTCGACATTCACGCCCCGCTGATCGAATTGATTCGCCGCGGCGTGGTCACTCATCTTGAATGTAATTATATGAGCGCCCGCATCGGTCGGGAGATTTCTCACGGGCTCTTAGAGGATCCGGTTGTTTTCCGCACGCATGGCGGACGTCCCGCCGACATTGCCCAGGGGCGCTCACCCATCGACATCGCCTTTATTGCTGCGCCAACCGCCGATAAAATGGGCAATATCTCCGGCAAATACGGGCCCTCAGCCTGCGGCTCTCTGGGCTACGCCATGGCGGATGCCGCTTACGCCAGAAAAGTCGTAGCTGTGACTGACCATCTCGTCCCCTATCCCCTCGCCGATGTCAGTATCTCCGAAACAGACGTGGACTATGTCGTCGAGATCGACCGCATAGGCAATCCTGAAGGGATCGTCTCCGGCACAACGAAGATTACCCGCGACCCCATCGGCCTGCTCATGGCTCAGTATGCCTGCCGGGCCATCGACGCCTCGGGTCTGCTCAAAGACGGGTTTTCCTTCCAGACCGGCGCTGGTGGGGCCTCCCTGGCCACAGCGGCCTTTTTGAAGGACCTCATGCTTGAGAAAAAAATTCACGGCAGCTTCGGCATGGGCGGCATCACCGCCTATCTGGTTCAGATGCTGGAGGAAGGCTGCTTTGAAAGTATCATGGACGTACAGTGCTTCGACCTTGAAGCGGTGCGCAGTATCCGCGAGGATCGCCGCCATTGCGAAGTCTCTGCCCTCAAATATGCCGGTCCCCGCCCCGATGTAAAGAGCTCGCTGGTAGATAATCTGGACGTCGTCATCCTCGGCGCAACCGAGATGGACAAAGATTTTAACGTCAACGTGCACACCAACTCGCAGGGGGAGATCATGGGCGGTTCCGGCGGTCACAGTGACACCGCTGCAGGAGCGAAAATGGCCATGATTATCGCCCCGCTCATTCGCGCCCGCCTGCCTTTAATCGTCGATCAGCTGGCCTGTATTTCCACGCCCGGCGAAAGCATCGACTGCCTGGTTACCCAGTACGGCCTGGCCGTCAACCCACGGCGCGATGATCTTCTCGCACGCTTTAAAGAGGCGAAGCTGCCCCTACTCACCATGGAAGAGCTGCAGCAAAAAGCCGAAAGCTTTTCCGGTAAGCCCCAGCCCCTCGATCTCTCCGGCAGAGTCGTCGGCAAAGTGCGCTACCGCGACGGCCGCATCATCTCCGAACTGCATGAGGTCAAGGACTGAGATCGCGACAATAACTGATCGCATTTTTCATAAAAAGCCTGAGGCAAGAGCCTTATAGCAAGAAATAAAGCCTCACCTGAAAGGGAGCTGTCCCAAAACACGCAAGTGTAGCGGGACAGCTCCCTTTCTTATTCTCATGAGAGAATGTCGTAATTAGATATCCACAATGTTCAGATTTTCTAAGGGCAGAACGGTTATATCTTCGGTTTTTTAAGAATTAAGAGGAAACCCGCCGCTGCCAGGAAAAGAAGGGGCAGCCCCCATAACTCGTGCTGACCCGTACGTGGGAGCACGCTGGCTTTGGTAACGGGCACTGTGGTCTCACAACAATAACGCACCGTTGTACAACACGGTTCCGTTGGTCGTGTGGGTTCCGTGGGATGAGTAGGTTCTGTGGGATGTGTAGGTTCTGTCGGTTTTGGTGGTTCCGGTTTTTTATTTTCAATGGTGATTTGATAAATGCCTTGACTTGGCGTCGTGACTTTTGGTTCCTCCACGGATAGGATAATTACACCCCCGGTAATTGCGTCGTCCCTGGTCGGCTTAAGCTTAGGCACTTTCAGAATCGTTTTATCGTCATGCCTTTCCAGATAGAGATTGTACTGCAACAGCCACGGCTCGATTAACTGACCTTGATTGTCATAATATTGAATTTCCAGAGCTTCTGCATTAACAGGGATTCCTGCAAAAGCCGCCTTTCCGTTCCAGTGATAACCTTCAGCCTCATAAGACATGCTGCTCTCAGCAAGTCTTTGACCTTTTTCATCCAGAAGAGTGTATTTAACAGTAAAATCTTTCAACTCCCTCTTCCCCGTATCAAAGATACCTGCCTCAGGATGCTTCCGATAGTAGTTGTAATAGGCAGCATAGGCGTTATCCCACTGAGAAAACTGTGGGCGTCTCAGTGTAAACGAGAGCGTCTTTCCCTGTGGTAAAGCCACAAATGGAGACACAGTCACCTTGTACTGATCTGACTGGGGTTCTCTGATGTAAAGCGAAACGTCAGAGTTCGGATCAAAAAAGCTCTGCGCCAGATCACGGAAAACATGGGAGAACTGATTGCTTTCGTTTAGCTCGACGGCTTCAATCAGCCAGTCAAGCCCGCTGTTTTTCGATTTACCTCTCAATTCGACAGTAATGGGTTGGGGATTGAGACCCTGTCCCCAGGTCTTGAGCACTTTCAGATCTTTTTTCTCTTCTTTTTTACCAATAATGACGGTGCCATTGGAGCCAATACCTCCACCTCGGGTAGCCGAGCGATTGCCCGAAATCACAACCGTCGCCAGTTGTCTGGCCTCAGCACTGATCTGGCCTGTAGCAGTCAGAACCAACATATCCTTATCTGCCAGGGTTCCCTTCAGGCGCTCATCAGGAACAGGATTGTCATAATAATCATGCCAGAGGTAAGGCGTACCTCCCAGCATGCGCGTGGCAATCTCGTATTCAGCAAGTCCGGAATGTGCGCCAAAGTTCAGATTAGAGTAAATGAAGATGTCATCGCCTTGAGGAGAAGGCGTCGTGTGATTTCCAATAATAGCCGCTCCCTCTGTCAGATAGACATATGTTTTAGAGACGGGGCAGGCCGCAAGACCGCCGCCGCCAAACTGATCTGCCGTATTATCCTCAATCAGGGCATTGCTGATCTGGAGTTCCCCATTGCGCATATGGTATTCATTTCCCTGCCAAAGCCAGGTCTCCGGTCCGCCATTGACATAAATGCCGCCCCCACCAAAGGTCTTTTCGGTATAGCCATTACCATTCATCACATTATTGATGATCTGGCCGGCAGTGATAGTGGCAGAGGCATTGTGCACATTATTCAGACCCGCCTGGACAAAAAGTCCACCGCCTGACGCACCGGCAGAATTTCCTCTTATAATTCCACCGTTCATAAATACGCAATCATGACCATAACTTGCCTGGCGCGTTCCAGCACTGATCCCTCCGCCAACTTCATCGGACACGTTACTTTCAATAAGTGGCTGCCCGCTAATAGTGAGCGTACTGCCGTGATACAGAGCAATTCCCCCACCAGCAGCATAAATTTGGTCAGCAAAAGTATCACTCACACGTTTCGCATGATTCTTGCTGATCTGACCTCCCGACAGTTCCATACTCGACTTACCGAGATAAATCCCGCCACCGTTGGTCGCCTCGTTATTCTGAATCAGGCCGCCAGACATGCTGACGGTGGCCTCATAAGCCTCAATAGCTCCGCCCCAGGCACACATGTTTTTTTCTGCCTTTGAGCGATTATTCTGTAAGACCGTTCCATCCTGTATATTCAGATGTCCGTTAACTTTGATAAGAGCTTTTCGCAGTATATCGGCAGAGCTTTCGCCGTCAATCGTCAGGTCATGTAAAGTGGCGGATTTCCCCATCGCGACATTAAAAAGGTAGCCGCCAAAGTTGTTTTCCCGTTTAATGGCTGCCATAGTACCCTGAAGGCTGATGTCGCCTTCCAGCTCTGTGGTTCCGGTGACAAGAATGTCGGTAATGGCGCTGTTCTTCATGGCCAGTTCCTTTGCTCTGGCGAAACTCCGTACCGCTGCATCAGCTGAACTTCCGTCGTTGGCATCATTGCCGTTCTGACCGTTTAGATAAATCTGGGAAGCTGAGGGAACTCTCAGGGGCTCCTCATTCAGCTTTCCGCTGGCGTATGTCTGTGGCATCAGCAAAAGAGCATAGACTGAAAAATCTTTGGCTCGGATTGTGACTGTAGTATAAGCTGGTGGTATTTCATTATCCGCCTGTGATTCCAGTTCACCTTCCTTCGTAGCTTCACTTTGTGCTGACAAAGTCTGAGCAGTTGTCAGTTCCGCTGCCACTTCCACTGCTTTTAAAGCGCCGTTTTCATCCGCGTAAATATGGAATGCACGAACTTCAGCCTGTGAGAAAAGAGGAGAGCTGAAGCACAGGTTTATTTCCGTCTGCGGTTCCAGACATTCACCAACGGAATTAAGAAATTGAAAATCATAAGCCAACACCCTGTAAGCACTGTCGGCCATCACCGTTTCCGGAGACGATTCAGGCAGAGGATTAGCCCATTCGTCTGTAAATTCTACCTGTGGCGTTACCTCGTTATTTCTGAGGCCTGAGTCCGTGGATAAAGCCTGCAAGTCCTGTAAACCCGAATCTCCATTCCCCGCTGGAGCCAGTAATTCCCGCTCATCCTGAAGCGCTGCCTTGATGGCCACTTCAACGGACTGAAGATCGTCGTCTTTAAGTTCTTTAACATGAGGTGTAATTGCTTCGCTGAAAGCTTCGTCAATATTAGAGAGGGAGAGGCTCAGAAAATCAAAATTAAAAATCTCTTTAACTGCTATAGCTTCTGGAAGATCGGTCTGCATCGAAGCAGCCTGTTCAGGGACATCCTGCACATGATCGACCAAATTGATTTCATTCGGAGGAGATTCGGTGTAAATATTCTCTGTTTCTGGAAGAGCTGTTTGAAGTGCGTCTCCTTCTGTACTGACTTCAGGCACAGAATCAGTTTCCGTTTTTTCCTCAGTTCCCTCTAAATCAGAATTACTGGAGGGGGGGGTAGTATCGCTCAATTCTTCCCGAAGAGGTGAAGACGGCATTGCAGCTTCTTCAGCGCGAACCGAAAAAGGAATAAATAAAAGATCGAACAAAAGCAGAGCAGCCAGCATAGCTGCAGATAATATTCTCTTCATAATCGGCTCCTACAATCTCCTAAAATCAGGTATTTCCAAATGAATACCCTGAGTGTAGGTAACACGATCAGTATTTTCAATGAATGTTAAGAAATTGTCAGCGATAATTTACGCACGGGTAACAAAGCGCAGTTTACCGACATCAAAAAACCCCACAACAATTACGTCATGGGGTTTTGACTGGTGGGTCCAATTGGGCTCGAACCAACGACCTCTTGCATGTCAAGCAAGCACTCTAACCAGCTGAGCTATGAACCCGATTGCTTTGACACTTTAACCGATCATTTTCGGCTTGTCAAGGTCTGCTGATCAAGCATGACGAATCTCTGCATGGAGAATGTCTGATGCTGTTGTGTCTCAACTCTTGCGGGTTCCCAGATAGGCTTTTTGCACGGCGGGATCGTTAGCGATTTTGCTGGCGATGTCGTGTTTGGCGATGACGCCCTGTTCGAGAACATAGGCATAATCCGCGACTGAAAGGGCCTTGTAGGCGTTCTGCTCGACGAGGAGGATGGTCTTGCCGAGATTTTTAATTTTAAGAATAATTTCGAAGATCGTGTTGACAAGCAGGGGGGCAAGCCCGAGCGAGGGCTCGTCGAGCATGATCAGCTCGGGATCACTCATGAGGCCTCGGCCCATGGCGAGCATTTGCTGCTCTCCGCCGGAGAGCGTCCCGGCCATCTGCCCTATGCGTTCCTGCAAACGGGGAAAAACCTCCATGACCACATCAAAATCCTGCTTGATCTTTTCTTTGTCCCGGCGCAGATAAGAGCCCATCATGAGGTTTTCACGCACACTCAGGTTGGCAAAGATGAGGCGTCCTTCCGGAACCTGCGAGATGCCCAGCTTGACGATTTTGTTGGCCTGATGGGGCAGAGCTTCACCTTTATAGCTCAGCTCGCCGCTCTTGTAGGGAACCACCCCGCTGATGGCATTCAGGAGGGTTGATTTACCCGCTCCGTTGGAGCCGATGATGGTGACGATCTGCCCACTTTCCACAGAAGCGCTGACCCCCCGGAGGGCATGAATTCCGCCGTAATAAACTTCCAGATCCTTAACTTCAAGCAAAGGCATGGGCATCCTCCTTCTCACCCAGATAGGCTTCGATGACCTCCGGGTTGTTTTGTATTTCTTCCGGAGTTCCCTCGGCAAGCTTTTTGCCAAAGTTGATGACCATGATCTTCTCGCAGAGATTCATCACCAGATCCATGTGGTGCTCAATGAGCAGAACGGTCAGGTTGAAGTCATCACGGATACTGCGAATGGATTCAACCAGCGCCAGGGTTTCATCGGGGTTCATGCCTGCAGCCGGTTCGTCGAGCAGCAGGAGCTGCGGTTTGAGGGCGACGGCCCGGGCAATTTCCAGGCGCCGCTGATCCCCATAGGGCAGGTTCATCGCAACCTCATCGCGTCTATCGTAGAGACCCATGCGGTTAAGGAGCTGAGCGGCTTCTTCGAGGATACGTTTTTCGCCTTTTTTATAGTGTGCACTGTGCAGCAAGCTGTCCCACACGGTGTACGTTGTGCTCAGATGACAGGCGGTGACCACATTCTCGTAAACGCTCATTTCCTTAAAGAGACGGATGTTCTGAAAGGTACGGGTGATCCCCCGGCGGGCGATTTCAAAGGAGGGCAGACCATCAATACGTTCTCCGCCAAAGAGAATCTCTCCGGAAGTCGGTGCGTAGACCGCGGTGATCATGTTGAAAACCGTCGTCTTGCCCGCGCCGTTCGGGCCGATAAGCCCATAGATGTCGTGGGGCTCAATGGCCAGATTCAGGTCGCCGACAGCCGTAAGACCCCCGAACTGTTTGGTCAGATTTTTGAGTTCCAGAAGATTAGCCATCTTTGCGCCCCTCCTCCCGTGTTTTTGGCTCATCCGCCACGCCAGCCGGAACCGCTTTCGCGGAAGCAAATGACAGGTATGAGCAGAGCTTTTTCACCCAGCTAAAGTCCTTGAATTCCCTGCCGCCGGCGATTCCCTTAGGACGGGCGATAATCAGGATGACCACGGTCGCCCCGTAAATAACCAGACGCCAGTCTGATATAAAACGAAGGACTTCAGGCAGAGTCGTCAGCAAAAGGGCGCCGATCACGGCCCCGGAAATGGAGCCGAGGCCCCCGATAATGGCCATGATGGTCAGTTCCGTGGATTTGACGAGGGCGAAGTTAATCGGTTTGATAAAAGTCATGTAATGCGCAAAGAGTGAGCCGCCGATGCCGGCGTAAACTGCGCTGACAAAAAGCGAGAGCATCTTGGTCCGAAAGACATCAATGCCGATCGTAGAAGAAGCGAGTTCCTCTTCTCTTATCGCTTTAAAATTTCTGCCGAAGCGTGAGCGGATGAGCCGTGACAGGACAAAAATGCCGATAATGCAGACGATCCAGACGCTCACAAAGTTGGAATTTTTATCAATCCCGGAAAAGCCACGGGCGCCGTTGATCGGCTCGATATCAATGTTGTCAAAAATGAGGCGAACCGATTCGCCAAAGCCCAGAGTGGCAATGAGGAAGTAGTCGCCTCTCAGTTTCAGAGTAATTCGCCCCAGACCAAGACTGACGATACCTGCCGCCAGGCCAGCAAGCAGGAGAGCGAGCGGAAAAGGCACGCCCCACATATATGTCAGATAGGCAGAAGTATAGGCGCCGATGAGCATAAAGCCCGCGTGGCCGAAGGAGAAAAGTCCGGTATAGCCTGTCAGAAGGCCCAGTCCGAGCACCACCATGAGGTTAATGCCGGCAAGGGTCAATACATTTAACACATATTCCATAGCATCCTCCTAGGCCTTATCTTCACTGCTTTTGCCCATGATGCCGCTGGGCCGGATAACCAGCACGGCGATGAGGATAACAAAGGCGATGAGGTCACGGAACTGGGATTTTGCAGCAGCCACAAAGGTTTCAATGACGCCCAGCAGGATGGAACCGAGAATCGCCCCGGGCAGACTGCCGAGGCCGCCGAAGACGGCCGCGATAAAGGCCTTGTTGGTGATGACGCCAGCCTGTGCGTATACCGTGTACTTCATGCCGAAAAAGACTCCGGCAATCCCGGCCAGGGCGCCGCCCAGAGCAAAGACCAGAAAGATAATTCCGTCAACGTTAACGCCCATGAGCTGACTGGCCCGGGCATTATACGTAGCCGCCCGGACTGCCAGACCGGCACGGGTTTTGTTGAGGAAGAGCACGAGAAGAATGAGCGAAATGGCAGAGATAATGAGCATCAGGATATCCAGTTTGCTGACACTCAGATTGCCCAGGTTAATCGTCGTCTCCTGAAAAAGGATAGGATAGGTTTTGAACTGCGGACCGATCGTGGCGATGACGAGGTTTTCCAGAAGGATCGACATGCCCATGGCCGAGATGATGAAATAGAGCGTTGGCGCATTGCGTTGACGCAGCGGCCGATAGGCCAGTCGCTCAATAATTCCGGCAATCGCTGTAGCCGCGAGCGCTGTCACCAGCAGAGCCGGCAGAAAGCTCAGGCCCAGAAGCGTCACGGCGTAATAGCCGATGTAGGCTGAGAGCATGATCACGCCGCCGTGAGCGAAGTTACTGAAATTCATAATACTGTAAACGAGGGAATAGCCAACAGCCATCAAGGCGTATATGCTGCCGATTGAGACCCCGTTAATCAGCTGCTGAAGGAATTGGTTCATACTGTTCTCCCTTGTTAAAAGAGGGAGGCCATAAGCCCCCCTCTTCTCTAGCATGAGTTCCTTTATTTGAGGTCTGCGGCGTAGCGGGTTACAAATTCGTATTTATCTCCTTTGATGGTGATAATGGCGGCTTCTTTACCCTGAGGGTTATGGTCTTCCGGCGAGATCTTGATCTTACCTGTGATACCCTGAACTTCAATGCCCTCCAGAGCTTTGGCAACGGCGCCAGATGTGATCTTTCCTTTATTGTCCTCATTGACCTTTTCGATGGCCGCTTTCAGGGTGACGAAAGCGTCATGGCCCATGTAGGCGTTCAGCTGCAGCGGTTTATCCGGATAGGCGTCATGGAACTGCTGCTTAAAAGCCTGAACGTTTGGATCGTCCTCATTGAGGTGATGAACGATAAAGCAATTCTGCAGGTAGGGTCCGCCCATTTCCATGAGCTGATCTGAAGTCCAGCCATCGCCACCCATCATGGTGGCTTTGATGCCGATTTCATCGGCCTGCTTGGCCGTCAGCGAAACCTCTTTAAAGAAGTAAGGCAGGAAGAGGAGATCCGGATTCTTTTCCTTGATTTTAGTGAGCTGGGCACGGAAGTCGACATCGCCGGTCTTGAAGGCTTCTTCAGCGACGACTTCACCGCCGAGCTCCGTAAAGGTCTTTTTGAAGTATTCGGAAAGCCCCTGTGAGTATTCGTCGGAAACATCGGAAAGAATGGCTGCTTTTTTAAGTCCCGCTTCCTTGAATGCATATTGAGCAGCTACAGCACCCTGATAAGGGTCAATAAAGCAGACGCGGAAGTTATAGGGTTTAAGTTTCCCCTTATCCACCGTCACTTTCGGGTTGGTGGCAACTGTGGCGATATCCGCAACCTTGCCCTTTTCCAGAACAGAGGCAATGGGGATAGCCAGACCTGAAGCATTAGGGCCGAGGATAGCGACCACCTTATCGCTTGTGACCAGACGGTTCACAGCGTTCATGGCCTCTTCGGGCGTTCCTTTCGTATCGTAGGGAATGAATTCAACTTGCTTGCCTGCAATACCACCGTTGGCGTTAGCTTCATCAACCAACATCTTAATGGTATCTCTCTCACAGATGCCGAAAACCGACTGATCCCCCGTCAGAGAGCCGATCCAGCCAATCTTGATCTTGTCTTCAACTGGGTTTCCATCATCAGATGATGCACTGCACGCCGTCAACAGACCGAGACAAAAGCAGAGTGCAACCAGAATGGCCACTGTCTTTTTCATAGCGGTTCCTCCCAACATATTTGAGCTTTGATCGATCCGCTTGCAAAAGAACGAACAAAGCCTCTTTAGAAAAAAGTAATAGAAACGTAGAATAAAGTCAACATTTTTTGAATAAATATATTTGTATTATCAATACGTCGAAAGCCCTGATCACCTGTAGCAGCGATGTGATGGCTTCAGAATACGCCAGTTTCATAGTCTTGACGATTCGTCTTTTGGGCATGCCAAAGAATCATCAGTTCCCACAGAATGAAAGATCTGAATCTAAGACGGAAGGTTTTTGCGACTGCTTCGGCTGTATATTTCCGCAATTTTGCGCTGAGTGCTGCGGTAATAGCTGCGATCAGAGAGGCTCAGCATGGAGAGATCCTGTGGATAAAAAAGGCGGCCGTGGTAAATATCCAGAAGGAAAGGCACGAGCAGCGTTTTAGAATCCAGACGGGAGAGCGTATTAACAACGCCTGCAGCCGAAGAAAGCATCTCTACGTCGTTTTCCATATCGCTCATGAGCAGAATCAGATTGCGCCGCACTGCGACATTTTTCCTGTCTTGAATGTAGTCTGCGGCTTCGCTGATCAGGCGATCTTCGATGAGCACGTTTAGGATAGGCCGGTAGAGTAAAATAACCCGCTCGACACGGCCTCTCATGGAAGAAATGCCGGAGCTTGCAGGCCGTTCGTAAACAATGCCAAAGGAGCGCCGCGACACTTCTCTTGCGCCTGTCGCGAGGAGCTGCTTTTCAAAACGTTTTAAGAGGGCCGAGGGTTCGGCGACGATGCCGTTGTGGTTGCCCTGCAGGCGATAGCGGGCAATTTTTCCCAGTTCACGGACGCTTTCCGCATCGCCGGGGTCGTAGCGTTTGAGAAAGTATTTACCAAAAATGCTCTTGGCTCCCAGCACCAGCAGCCAGATGTAAAGGACAAAGGCCAGGGGCAGGAGCAGACGCAGAAAACTTAGAGGACCCAGTCTCAGGAAAAGCTGACGTCTTAGAAAAATAAAGATCAGCAGAGCCCCTAAAAAGCCGAGGACGAGGATTTGCGAGAGGATAGATCTTATGGCCTGCCGCTTATTTTCTGACATGGCAATTATCTCCTTTCCAGAATCAGACTTTTCAAACCGGGAAGAGCATTCTCAAAAAAGCTTTTGAGGCTAGCAGGTTCGGCCGTAAGCTCTCCCTGATAAAAGCCCCCGTGTCCGCCGCCGCGGAAAGCAAAAACTTCCCTGAGATTTTGCACCAGGCTCTGCAAATCTTCCTTTTCTGAAGCCAGGACCACTGTGAAATGCTGATTTTCTCCCGACACTGAAGCTTTAGCGACAGAGTCAACTGCAGAGCCTTTCTCCCCCTCCACGTCTGCACCGTCGGTCTTCATTTTCGCCATGGTTTCTAGGTCAGCGGCTGTTTTCGCTTTCGCATTGTTTTCGACTGGCGCAGCTGTTTTGATTTTGTCGACTTTTGGGGACTCCTCACTTTTTACGACGTTTTCGTCCTCTCTGGGCAGGAGCAGAATAGCTGTTCCTTCCAGCCTCCGGGCGGCATATTTGGCGAGATTTTTAAATTTCTTTTTTTGAAAAGAGGGATCCAGCCAGAACAGAGATTGAACTTCATCTGAGGATGTCAGGATGTCTGTTAAAAGACGGTCACGGGCATCTACTAAGCCATTTAGCCTTTCGATTTCAAGGGGAATCTGTGCCATTTCCGGGAAAAAATCTCTGGGCTTAACGGAATATAGCCCAGCTATTTTCTGTGCCTGTTCCGACAGCCTTTGATAATCTCTGAGCGCCCTTTCCCCGCAAAGTGCGGTGAGGCGCACCCCGCCTTTATAGTTTTCCGAACGAACGATTTTAATCAGACCGACTTCTCCGCTGCAGCGCAGATGAGTTCCGCAGCAGGCACAGCAGTCGACACCGGGAACTGTAATCAGGCGCACCGCACCCTCCAGTTCTTTTTTGCTGCGGTAGTCGATCTCTGCAAGCTCTGCCTCATCCGGGAAAGAGATTTCCAAAGGAAGATTCTGAAAAACCGCACGATTGGCCAAATCTTCGATTTTCTTAATCTGCTCAGCGGAAAGCGCGCGGTTAAAATCCAGGGTCATCTCTTTTTCGTTGATGTGGAAGCCAACATTGTCACAGCCATACAGTTTATGCGCGATCCCGGAAATCATGTGTTCTCCGCTGTGCTGCTGCATCAATTCAAATCGCCTCGCAAAATCGATTTGTCCGTGCACCTTCTCTCCGGGCTTCAGGGCCGTCTCCGTAAGATGCACAATCTCATTACCCTCATAGCGGGTATCCAGAACCTTGACACCGCTCAGTAAACCACGGTCTCCGGGCTGACCTCCGCCCTCAGGATAAAAGGCCGTGTCGTCCAGCACAAGATGGAACTTCCCTTCCTCGTCCGGCCCTTCGCAACGCAGGACTTCGGCCTCAAATTCCGAGCAATAGGGCTCACGATAAAACAAAGCTTCAAAATTGATTTGCATCACTACTTCCCTTTCACTTCCAGACTGACGGCTGCCCCGGGTAAAATGCTGAAAACCCCATTTCTCTTTAACCTGCGCTGCTCCAGAAGAGAGCCATCGGCTGCAAATGAACAGAGTTCCGCCTCAGAGAGATCGCGGCCATCAAAGCCGACCAGCCTGGAACTTTCGCCAAGGTTGAGCAGGATAATTTTCAGGCGGTCCGGACTTTCAAAGGCGAAAGCGAGCAGACCATCATCAACTTTCTTCGCTTCGTCTTCACTCTTGTGTTCAATGCGCTGAACATTCAAGGCTGAGCATTCTTCCAGACCACCTACGGCAATAAGTCCCTGGAGCAGCTGTTCCGGCTTAAGCCCCGGCACCCCATAATCCAGCAGACAGGCTGAACTGTCGCGTCCCAGACTGTAGATCATGGAGGCAAGGAATTCCGACATGCGCAGCCCTTCCTCAGGAACTTTGAGGCTGCGGATCAGCTCGGGACGCCCCAGGCCGCCGTGCAGGTTGTCTCGAGGCAGTGTCTCGACCTGGCGCAGCCCAAACTCAACAAATTTTTCGCTCTCCTTAATGGCGGAGGCCGCGCTGAAATCACCGGCGTGCATGTCCGCACTGGAGAGAACCAGGCCGTCCCTGTACTTCATGCCATCGATGAAAACGAGTTGTTGACGAACCAGCTTAAATTCAGGCGTCTCGGTAATCGTGCGGATAGCCCATTCGGTAAAGGCACGCAGATTCTGATCTCCACTCAGATCGGCCTCATCGGCAGAAAACTCCAGATAAATACGCGGGAATAGATCCGACCAGCGGAGAGCTGATCCGTCGGCAAGGCGTTTTTGCCCATATTCACTGCTGGCTGAGCCAAAGAGATATTGCATGAGGTGCTGCAGTTCACTCTGCGTACAGTAGGGACCGATACAAATCCAGGGTGAGGCATTGAGCTTTTCACAGATTTTTTCGACAGTCCCGAGGCCAAGTACGGCCGAGCAATTTGCGTCGTCAGCGAGGTTTGCCGCCGGATAGGACTGCGGCTCTTTGAGCAGCCAGAATTCATCTGGCAGCTGCCTCCCGCCCAGCGGCATAAAAGCAAAGCGAAGCAGGTCGGGGTTCGCTGGCTTGAGCTCTTCTGCAAGCTGATCCGCTTTGGAGGGCGACTCTGCAGACCTCAGAATCACTCTGTCGAGGTAGATTACTCCGTTTCCCCTCCAGTCAAACCTGAGCTGCCACTCGGCAGTACCGACACTGCCACGGGGAATGATAAAGGTCAACGAATATTTGTGCCAGTCAGCATCAAGGTGCCGCCTGTAGCTGTTACCCGAGGTCTCTGCCAGGCTGCCCAGGGACACTTCCACCGTGTTTTCCGGATTTTCGCTTTTGGCCCAGAAATCCAGCTGAAAGGCCGATTCGCCATCCATGCTGCGCAGCGCCGTCTCACGAAGGCTCTGACACAGGCGAAAAGCTCCTTCGGGAACCGTTTTGTCTTCACGCTGCTGTCCGCCATAAACGCCCAGGAGACGCGAATTCTGATTGGCGGCATTTTTTATTTTCGCTGCAGGAAGCCGCAGACATAGGGACGAGCGCCCACCATCCGGAGCGGCTTCTTCAAGATCAAGAGAAGCCCTCACGGGCGCTGAGGCAAACCACTCACCCCTGAGTTCAGGATTCTCTTCGGAAGAGGAACGGAGCGGTTCACGCAGCCTGGGGGCTGCCTTTTCCAGGAGCAGCAAATCTCCTGCTTTGATGGTCAGATCTTCCTTTGACTCAGAAGGAAATTCAGCCAGACGTGCGACAGCTTCATGACCGGCCTTCGTTTCAAGGGATAGAAGGGTAGTCTCCAGCTTCAGCTTTTGTTCACCTCCGCGACGGGAAAAAATCTGAACGGAGGCACCGCGGTAAAAATCATCCAGAGGAAGCGCAGCTATTGCTTCATCCGGGTCCGCCGGCTTGAGTCTGAGTTCGGAGCCGGAAACTTCCGTAATCACCAGCTGGCGACGGCTGATAAGGGGTTCAAAGCTTCCGTTTTCAAGCAGATTGCCGCTGGGAAACGCCGCAAAGTTGACTCCGTTGCCCAAAATGACGCGGCGCGACCGGCTCTCACCAATCTTAAAATGAACCGCTTCTTCCCGTCCAACATCTCTTAGCGCTGTTGTCACTAGCAGAGCTGCAGGCAAAGCAACCAGGAGGCAACAAAGGCCAAGAACCACAAAGCTGCGACGTTTAATGCGGACTTTGTGACGCCAGAACATATCAGATTTCCCGTTTCGGCTGTTGCCGCCTGGCCTTGATGTCCTGCCAGATAAAAATGAGCGAAAACAGGAGGGAGAACTCGATCACACCCGTAAACAAGCCCTGAACAAACTCTCCTGCGCCCTCCAGATAGCTCGAAAGGACGCCGCCAAAGAGGTTAAAACAGCTGTGCATCAGAATGGGGACAAGAAAATTCCGATACCGGATATAGGCCCAGGCAAAAACCAGACCGGGGATCAGAGCGTAGCTGGTCTGGACAAAATTGCCGTGAAAGAGCCCGAAGAGCAGGGCTTGCAGCAGGACGGCCAGGACCACAGGCAGGGAGCGGCGAAAATGAGCCAGCGCAATGCCACGAAAGAGCAGCTCTTCTGAAAGAGGAACCAGGAGAGCCGTCACTAAGATTTCCCAGAGCAGCGGAAGGTTATCGCCTGTCAGGCTGGAGATCAATTCATCGTATTCCTCCAGTTGTGCAGAGAAAAAAGGCACTTTGTCGGAAAGGCCCTGCAGCAGAAGCATCCAGAGATTGACCAGGCCAATGACACCAAAGGACGTGATGATCACACGTATGATCTCCTGCCCCGAAAGCCGCTGTTTTTCAAGCACACCGGGGAGCTTAGCCCGGCGGGAGCGCAGATAAAAAGTATAAATGGGGATAAGGATCAGCGCTGCGATAAAAGACATCGCGCTGACCTTAAGCGGATCAGCGATCATCCCGCTGAGTTGATCTTTCAGCTCATCAAGCTGCACCGCACCCTGAGCGGATTTCTGAAAAGACAGATAGAGGCTGACGACAAACATGCCGAAGGCCTGTGCCAAAATGTGCAGGCACATAAAAAGCAGAGGAATAAAGATGTCCGGAATCAGGGTTTTCTTCTCTTTTTCGTCCATTATCTCTGCTCTCTCACTTTCCTGTCATTTCATATTTTTTGATCATGCGCACAGGGAGATAGGATTCTTTCGCCTCTCTCAATCCCGCGATGCCCATGTCCTCCTCGCGGTTGACCATGACCGCTTCCGGAAATTCTTCCATCAGCACCAGTTTGTTAATCACCGCGAAAAGCCCATCGTAATCGTCGCGGGCCTTTTCAAAATGCATGACCGCCCGATCCTTATGAACCAGGGAACCAAGGCCCAAAGCGCCGGCCTGCCCATCGACAAAGAGAATGCCCCCGCGGATCTGCAGAAAATCCCAGGCGTCAAAGAGGGTCGCGATCGGCAGATAATCACTCTGATTGGGATCCATACAGTCGATCTGCTTCTCTTCACACCAGTTGCTGACAAGCTTCAGAGCCGTCTCGCGATCTTCCTTCTGGATACGTCGATATTCAAAAGCAGGGTAATTGCGCACGAACTGATTGATGTGGTTGCGCTTTCCACGGTAAGAATGACCCTTGAGAGTGCGCAGCTTTTCCGCATCATAGAGGTAATCCGAGAGATCGTCATTCTGAATCCAGACTGGCTGCAAACCGGGAACCTGGTCATAGAGTGACACATAGCTTTCATCGATAAACATGGAGCGCAGTGGCCAGCCCTCTTCCTGGAAAAGCAGGCGCATTTCTTCGACAATCGCGTTCAGCTTTTCCTGATTGAGGCGGCCCAGAGGCAAAGCGAAGTGCGGCCGGGTAAATACGCCCCCATCGGAAACGGGGACAAAGCAGTCCTCTATAATGGCATAATGATAATGGTAGCCGACATTCCAGGCGATACGGCTGTTGGGACAAGCGTCGGCAAGTTCCGTTTCACTCTCCTCGTAGTACTTGGTGTAAAGTCCGGCATCTTCCCGGGTCAGTTCCCGGAGATCCTTAAAACGCATTGCGTTCTCCCTCTTGCTTCGCGTTGTAGTAGCGCTGATAAAAAAGTTCAAAGACAATCGCCAGTTCCCGCCTGCTGCGCAGCGATGAAAAGTAGCGGCTGCCATCCTTGTCGCGATACGCGCGCATAATCACAATCTCCGCCTCATGTCTGCGGTCATCTTCCGAACGGACATTGTACATCACGGCGTATTCGCGTTTCTGAAACTCAAAAGAGTCAATCATGGACACGTAGTACTCGCGTCCATTGGCTTCATCCGTGAGTACAGAGAGGACGTCGTCCTCCTGAACTCTCTTTTTTAATCCTTTATCCTGCACAGCCGCAGCCATGAGCAGCTCCTTTTAAAAATGGCGTAAAAGAAGAAAAAGCGGGCTTTATTTTTTCACAGGAAAAAATGCAGCTCCGCCCGGCTAAACAAGTCTGGCCGTCAGGCGCACGCCCGATCAGCTATTCTTCTTCGCTCTCTTCATCTTCGCCGTCTTCGTCATCTTCATCGAAATATTCTTCGAGAAGGGCTTCATACGCATCGTAGACCGCATCGCTATCTTCTTCATCCAGCGTTTCGATATAAGAGTCGCCGTCTTCGCCTTCGACAATGCGCCCGATCACGTATTCCGGGTTCTCTTCGTCGAGCGTCACCAGGACGCAGTAATTGGCTCCTTCAAATTCAAATTCATCTGCATATTCGAAGCTGAATTTCTCGCCGGTTTCGGGGTCTTCGATCTCGATAATCGAGTCCTCTTCGTTGAGCTCTTCGTCGTGAAGATGACCGCAGCAGCAGTCTTCTCCTCCGCCACAGGCGCAGTCATCTGCTGCCCGGAAATATTTCATCCACTGGTTCATAAAAACCTCCGTCTGCACGCTCAGCCTGAGCGGCCTGAACTCGTCTTGCCGGAGCAAAACTTCTTTGGCCATTATAACACAGGACAGAGTGTCGGCCAGACAACCCGCTACATCACGTGCTAAAATAAACAGAAGAATTCAAGTCTCAAGTCAAAAAGCCTGGATGGAGACAGCAGAGGCTGGATGGCGACATGTTATGACGCCTTGTCAACACGCCCTTTTCTCTATCTGGCCTGGATAAACACAAGCAGCCGTCAAGGGGCCACGACCCTGATGGACCTGGAGTACGAAGGAGTGACTATGGATCGCATTATCGAACGCTTTCTCCGCTACATCGCGGTGGATACAAAGTCCTCGGAAGAGGCAGAGGAAACACCAAGCACACCCGGCCAGCTGACACTGGCGAAGATGCTGAGAGATGAGCTTCTGGCCATGGGTGCAGAAGACGTTGTTCTGGATGAACATGCCTATGTTTATGCGAAAGTACCCGCCACCACTGAGAAAGGTAAAAAGGCTGCTAAAATCGGTTTTCTTGCCCATCTGGATACCTCCCCCGCCCTGGACGGCAAGTGCGAACATCCGCAATTTGTAAACTATAAGGGTGGAGATATCACCCTGGGCCACGGTTTTGTGATGCGGGAAAAGGAATTTCCGGCCCTCGCCAAATATCAGGGCAAACGCCTGATTATGACTGATGGAAGCACACTGCTCGGTGCAGATGATAAGGCCGGGGTCGCAGCAGCCATGGAACTGGCCCAAAATTTACTGGAACAAAGGGACATCGAGCATGGAGATGTTTTCTTTGCTTTCTGCCCCGATGAAGAAATCGGCCACGGCGCCTCCCTTCTGGATCTTCAGCGTTTTGCCGCTGACTATGCTTTTACCATTGACGGCGGCGCCGTCGGCGAGTTGGAATACGAAACCTTTAATGCCGCCTCAGCCAAAATCAGCATTCAGGGCAAGAGCGTGCACCCCGGTTCGGCCAAGAATATCATGCTCAACGCGGCCGATCTTGCCTGCGCTTTCCATGCCCTTCTTCCCGAAGCGGAAAAGCCTCAATACACCGAAGGCTATGAAGGCTTTTATATGCTTGAGCGTCTGGAAGGCAACTGCGACCATGCCAGCCTCCATTACATCATCCGCCATCATCAGCGGGATAAATTTGAAGGCATGAAAGCCTTTATGCAGAAAGCGGTCGACTTTTTCAACGCCAAATATGGTGAGATCATGACGCTTGAGATCAAAGACAGCTACTACAATATGCGCGAGAAAATCGAAGCGCATATGGAGATTGTCGACGATCTCATCGCAGCCATGAGAAGCTGTGCCATTGAGCCGATCATAGCTCCTGTGCGCGGCGGAACAGACGGTTCCCAACTGTCCTGGCGCGGTCTTCCCTGCCCGAACTTTTTCACGGGCGGTGAGAATTTTCATGGCCGCTACGAGTTCATTCCCGAAGATGCTCTCGGAAAAACCCGCGACGTTGCCCTTGCTCTCGTGCGCCGCACGGTAGACAAGCTGGACTGATCGACAGTGTGCCCGAGTTGAACAGCAGGCTGTCAAAAGGCACGCCGTCGACAAATTTGTCGGAGCTGCTGGCTCTGACGTGTAGCGCTGCGATATATGGGGCAGATCTCTTACGACAAACGGCTTTCTGGGCAGCTCCTTCGGAGTCACTTTCAGAGAATGAGCTTCTGTTCGGAACAGGTCTGTGCATAAGCGCCTCAATCATGCTAATATATTTTCAAAGCGAACAATGCTGCGGAGGATGCAGAAATGGTCAGTGGAGAAACAACACGTTTTGTTATGGGCGGCGACCGTAAAATGGAAGCCCGCCAGCTCATCGCGGAAGTCATGTCTGCGTTGGAGGAAAAGGGTTACAACCCCATCAACCAGCTTGTGGGTTATTTTGTCTCCGGCGATCCGACCTATATCACCAACTATCGTGGAGCCAGAGCAACCATTCGCGGCATGGAACGTGATGAGCTTCTGGAAGTCATTCTGGCTGAGTATATTCAGGGCTTGAAACGGGAAGGCCGTTATTAAGATTTTGAGCTATGGCAAAGCCCGCAGACAATCTGCGGGCTTTCTTTATTTGCGCAGAGGTGTCCGTATTGGCAGAGAATAAAGCTGAAGTCAGAAATTTAAACGCTCAGCAGGAAAAAACCTTTCACAGGGAGAAAAAACGCAATCTCGAGGAGCCTAAGCGCTATCTGGGGATTGACTATGGTACCGTGCGCGTTGGTACGGCTATTTCAGACAGCCTGGGCATTCTGGCCAGACGCTATGAAACCATCCCCAACCGCGGTGAGGACTTCGTGATCCAAAGACTCTGCGAGATTATCGAAAAAGAGCAGATCGGTAAAATCATTCTCGGCATGCCCGAGCGAACGGACGGTAAAATCGGCGAGATGGAGAAAAAAGTCAAAAGCTTCTCCAAAAAACTGCAGGCGGCCAGCAAGTTGCGCCCCATTTTTCAGAATGAAGCGCTGACATCCATGGAAGCAGAAGAACTCATGCGAGAAACCGCAGTTCCCCTGAAAGATAAAAAAGGCCTGGTCGATCAGCTGGCTGCAGAAATAATTTTGCAGGATTATTTAAACACCCGGAGCTGAAGGTACCCGTGTAGTTAATAGAATCTCCTGGCAGCGCAGAGCGTGCAGGGAGGCACAGCAGGAAGACAAGCCCTTGCAGGCACTCAAATTTCTTCGGGGGTCAGGTCGCTGAAGCAAGCTTAGTCCCTACTGGAATCAGATGCTCTCCTTCGGCTTAAATCTCTTCCAGGATCAGGCGCTCGCCTTCGGCACGGAGAACGCGACAATGCACAAAGTCTCCGCGATGAGGAGCTGAGCCGTCTTTGCGGCGCTGCAGGACAGCCGGATCGTAGCGCGAGGTCACGCCATTAAAAGCGCCTTCGCCCAAAGGCTGTTCCGCAATGAAACTGTCTCTCTGGCCTACACGCGAGGCCGCAAACGCCTCCGCAAGTTCTCCGGCCAATTTCTGCATGGCCTCGCCGCGGGCTTTGGATATGGCCGCTGGAACCTGTTTCATGCGAGCCGCTGCGGTTCCCTTTCTTGGGGAATAGCGAAAGACATGGATCCGTGCAAATCCGATTTCTTCGGCAAAATGAAAACTCTCAGCAAACTCGGCCTCGCTTTCTTCGGGAAAAGCGACCATGATATCTGTCGTTATTGCCGGATCGTCAAAGGCCTGACGCAGTGTCTGAACCACCCTGCGATAGTCCTCGCTGCTATACTGACGGTGCATACGGGCGAGCACCGTATCGCTGCCCGACTGCAGAGAGAGATGAAAATGCGGGCAGAGGGTTCTGAGCCGTGAAACACGACTGATGAAGGCAGGGGTCAGCGAAGCCGGTTCCAGAGAACCGAGACGCAGGCGTTCCAGTCCGGGGGTTTGATCCAGCTCTTCCAGAAGTTCCGCCAGAGCCAGAATGTCATGACCCTGCTCTTTTTCGAAGGAACAGAGATGCGTCGCCGTGAGCACGATCTCCTTGTGCCCTGCAGCCGTTAAAGCCCGGGCTTCTTCAAGAATTTCACTGCGTCCGCGCGAGCGCACACGGCCCCTGGCCAGACAGATGGCACAGTAGGTGCAGAACTGATTGCAGCCATCACAGATTTTTATCTGCGCACGCGTCTCAGTTTGCGCCCGGACGGTCCCCAGTTCTTCGTAAGCGCTGTCATGAGCGCATGGCCGCCAATTTTGCCCTGCTCTGACGGCCACAGCCGTTTCAGAAGCCTCCGTACCGCCAATCTCACTCGGCAGAGCAGCGCCAGGCTCTTGCGGATGGGCTGCACGTTCAGGCTCAACCGAAGGCTGCCCCATCCTACGGCGCTGTTGCAGCTCCTTAAGGCAGGCCTCCGCAAGCCCGAGACGACCCTCCACACCGGTTTGAAAGTCGCATAAATCGCTGAGATCTTCCAACTGAGAGTGGCATCCCATGACGCCAATAACCGCTGCAGGGTGCTCACGGCGCAGCCGCCGCAAGGCCTGACAGCTCTTACGTCCAGCTTCGGCCGTGACCGTACAGGTGTTGAGCAGAGCCAGATCACAGGCTTGCTCTTCTGTCACTTCCTCCCCTCCCTGCTCTGCGAGAAAGAGGGCAAGGGCATCCGCCTCGTAACGATTGCATTTACAGCCCAGATTTTTGATGGTGAAACGAAAACTTGCTCTGGCCTTATTGGCGTTATTCTCAGCTTCCATAGTTAAAAATATTTCCATTCCCTCGTCATCTTGCTAGAATAAGAAAAGCTTTTCCCCAGCGGGAAAAGCGTGGGGAGGACTGATTATGATCACTTTGCAAGTCAACTTAGACCGCATTGAAAAAGTCAAACGCTTTACTGCTGCTGCCAGCCGTTATCCCTTTCCGGTAGATCTCTGCTCCGGCCGCTACGTGGTGGACGGAAAATCCATCATGGGAATTTTCAGCCTGGATCTTGAAAATCCGCTTGAAGTGCACGTCCTCGCCGATGAAAAAGAAGCGCAGGACTTTTTGAAGGACATCAAAAGCTTTATTATTTCCGAGGCTGATGCAGCTTCCGCATCCGGTCCTTCCGTTCTTTCTTAAAGCCTGATCTTGATCATCTTTTTTTGTGCTTTTTGCGCTCGGCTTTTTCTTTCTTTTTCTTGCGACTTTTCTTCGCAGAAACATCTTTTTTGGAGCTTTTTCCAGATTTTTTCGACCTTTTTCCCGAAGCTTTTTCAGTAAAGTTTTGTCTTCTCTGCTTCTGACCAGGAGCCTCCTTTTGTTGAATTTCCCGAACCTCTCCGCTCACGGCATCTTCATGCTCGAGCAGGGTAAAATCCAGGAAGCGGCGCAGCAGGTCAACGCGGGCGATCTGGACTCTGACTCTGTCGCCGATACGAAAGATCAGTCCACTCTGGCGGCTTGAGGCTTCCAGGCGATCCGGATCGTAGTCGATATAGCCCTCATCCAGAGATGCAAAGAGGACGCTGCCTTCAGCCGTATTGGCCAGCTGCACAAAAAGGCCGGAGTTGGAAAAGCCAGAAATACGTCCAGCAAAGACTTCACCAAGATGTTTGGCATAATATTCCACAATTTTTTGTTGCACCGTATCACGCTCCGCCTGCTCCGCGGTGCGTTCAGTGAGAGAAATATGCCAGGCAATTTCTTTCAGACCCAGCTTGAGCGCCCCCAGTTTTTCCTGCCGCAGCGCCGCTTTGACGGCACGGTGCGCCACGTCATCGGCATAGCGACGAATGGGCGAGGTAAAGTGCAAATAGGCCTCGGAAGCCAGTCCAAAATGTCCGAGATCCTCAATGTCATAACGGGCTTTGGCCTGGGCGCGAAGAACAAGCTCGGAGAGCGCCGGCCCCACAGGCGCAGCTTTCAGCTCTTCAAGCATCTTCTGAACTTCACGCGGCTTGGGCTCTGTGCTGACCTTGAGACGCAGGCCCTGTTCCCGGGCCAGTCGGCCAACAGAGCTAAGCTTGTCGGGGTCGGGCTCTTCGTGTACACGATAGACGACCGGCAAATGTTTCTTCTCGCAGAACTCAGCGACAAATTCATTCGCTGCCACCATAAAAGCCTCGATGATTTCGTTGCTTTCGTTCTGCCACTTCCCGTAAATCTCCAGAGGCTTACCCTGAGGGTCCAGGCTGACCTTGGTCTCAGGGAAATTAAAGGCAAGGGCGCCGCGTTTTTTGCGCAGGTGATTGAGTTTTCCGGCAAGTTCCCGTGCCGTTTGGATGAGTTCAGGAAACCATTCGGGGCGGTCATCCTGAACAGGCGCGCCGTCAAAGATCTCTGTCAGTTCTTCATAGGAGCTGCGCACTTTGCTCCGGATCACCGTGGGCACAATCTCCCCGCCTTTGATTTTGCCATTTTGATCCATGTCCATATGGGCAGAAAGGCAGAAGCGATCCTTGCCGGGGTTAAGGCTGCAGAGGCCATTGGAGAGCTTCGGCGGATACATGGGCAGGACGCGATCGACGAGATAAACCGAGTTACCGCGCCGTACCGCTTCTTTGTTAAGCGCCGAACCAGGCCGGACATAGTGGGTGACATCGGCGATATGTACCCAGAGTTCGTAGCCATTTGCCGTTTTACTCACATCGATGGCATCGTCCAGATCACGGGCATCCAGACCGTCAATGGTGATCGTTTGATGATCTCTCAGATCTCTGCGCCCATGTTTAAGCTCTTCCTGAATTTCCGCTTCATCAGGATCTGCAGGCAGGTCTTCCACTTCCCTGAGCACCTCCGGGGGAAAATCCTCCGAAAGCCCATAGGTGTGGATGATCGACTGAATCGCCACATCCGGATTGCCAGGATCTCCCAGCACTTCAACGATCCTGCCATAGCTCAGATCCGCAATGCCCGTCAGCTCAACGATGACCTTCATGCCAAAAGGCGCACCGTTTAAATCACGCCGCGGAATAAAAATTTTGCGGCCGGCCTCCGGGCTTGTACGGTCCAGTTCGACGATACCGTCTCGCCCCTGTTGAAGCAGGACTCCAATCAATTTTTTGGAAAAGTTGACATCGGCCCTGACCCCATCCATAACCCCTTCTCCGGGATGATCAAAATGGACGGATTCAGCTTTTATTTCGTCATATTTTAATGTTTTCATAAGATCCTTAAAAAACAAAAGAGCCGCCGCAGGGACAGCTCTGTAAAAGTTGAATTTCCTTCACTGCAGGCCTCATCAACCGCGGCCCGTCAGCAGATAAAGCACAACAGACAGAACGGCAAAAGCGATGGCACAATAGCTCGTCATGGTTTTCAGCTTATCATCGATGGAGCGGCTCTTATTTTTTCCGAGAAAAGTTTCAGCACCACCGGCAATGCTGCCCAGACCCTGGGAATTTCCCTCCTGGAAAACAACCAGAAGAACCAGGGCGATGCAGACCAGAATATCCAAAATGGCCAGGATGACAATCAATGCTTGCATAAGTCAAACCTCCAATACATTGTCACGTGAGGATTATCATAACACAGAGAGAAAAAAGCGTGCAAGTGGCTTAGCTCTTTTCCTGGAGCCAGCAAAAAGCCAGGTGGCACCAGAGGGCTGTGCCCACAGAGAGTACCTGGTCATCCAACACGACAAGCGGGTTGACGAAGTCCCTGGGGCAGTCCGTGAGAATAGATTGATAGGGCTTTCAGATGCCCAGTAAGTTGCGTTTGATACGAACGTCCAGGTGATAGCCGGGAAGATCCTTTTCGAGGTTCTGACGCAGCTGTGCGATAAGTTTCTCGTCGCTGCGCTCTTCCTCTTCCGGAATGAGAAGATCGAAGCGAATGATATGGTGATCTTCACCCATGAGATCAAAGTCGTGATAGCTGAAGGCCGGTGAAAGTTCGGCCAGTTTGCTCTCAAATACCGGCAGAATACCGTTGATAATGGGGTCATCTTCAAGCACCGGCTCCATATGAATGGTGAGGCGCAGCTTGAGCTTATCGCGGGCTTCTTCTTCGGTCTGATCAATTTCCCGGTGCAAGGTGAGCAAGTCTTTTCTGCCGTCGACCACAGCATCGACGGTCACGAAGATGCGCCCGGGGCCATAGTCGTGGATCATCAGGTCATGAAAACCGAGAATCTCAGGGCGTCCGTTCAGAAATTCACGGATACGCACAACCTGCTGCGGTGAAGGTCTGCCGCCGAGAAGTTTATCAATGGTATTTTTGAGCACTTCCCAGCCTTCCCGGAAAATCAGCAGAGAAACTGCCAGTGAAAGCCAGCCGTCACTATTTGGCCCACCCAGCGCTGTAATTCCCAGTCCGAGCAAAATCGCCGAGCTGGCAAAGACGTCAGAAAGGGAGTCGCGTGAATTAGAGATCAGCAGTTCGGAACGAAGGCTCTCCCCTAAAAAACGATAGAAAAAGAAGAGCCAGAGTTTGACCAGAATACTGAGCAACATAAAAATCAGGACGAGGCTGCTCAGCTGATCTCCCTCTGCTCCCGTTCTCACTTTTTCAAATCCGGCGCGAAAAACACTGAGCCCTGCAAAGAAAATGAGGAAGGAAATTGCCGCCGAAAGCAGATATTCAATACGACCATGTCCGTAGGGATGCTCCTTATCCGGGGCCTTAGCGCTCCAGCGAATCCCCACGATGGTCACGAAGGAGACAAGGGCGTCCGAAAGATTGTTCACCCCGTCGGCAATCAGGGCCAGGCTGTTGAAAAGACTGCCGGCCAGAATCTTGACCGTAGATAAAATGAGGTTGAGGATAAGCCCAAGCACCCCGGACATCTGCAAAATAAGCACCCGTGCCGTGTCAAAGCTGCGTTTTTCTTCCTTGCGCAGGGCAAACTGTACCAGAGGAACGGCAAAGGGTGGTTTATAAAAATAGCGGTGTAATTTGTTTTTCATCTTAACAATTGTGCATACCCTTTAACATCATTTCCGACTCAGCAGTCTTCGCAAACTCCTGGAATTGAATGGCCAATCTCTTTCCAGATCCCATCCACCTGTTCGACAGTCACTTCAAACTGATCGAGAACGACCCCGGCCATGCGAATACTGACCTTGAAACTAAGCTGCTCCTGCTGTTCGTCCATTTTAGCAGAATGAATAAAAAGATAGAGCACTTCACTGTTGTCGGCCTGGGTAAATGCCTGATGATAGCTGCGGTTAAGCGTCTGAATGAGGCCAAGGCGAAAATCATTTCTCTGAAAAGCCGGGCTCTTGTCAAAAATAATCTGCAGGGTAGGCGCCAGTTCAAGGCCGGCCTGGCGGAGAGAAGTGACAATGCGCTCAGAAATCTGCCCGTAGGCTCGATCATCCATGCGCCGATTCAGTGCAACGAGCAGCACCTGCGGACTCTCGGCACTACCGTCCAGATCCTCCATGATTTCATCAGATTCGAGCGAGACCGTTTCAGGAGCCGCGAAGAGCGAGAAGTCTTCTTCGTCTGCATCAAGGTCCTCCGCTAAAGCCCTCTTCTCTTCACAAGAGGAGCCAGGTTCCGTGCTCTCTGCAGAACAGCTGTCCAGATCCTTTGCTCCCGTTGAAACCCCATTGGGGGGCGACGCGAGCGTTCCTTCACCAGCGTTCTCCAGAGGAGTGTCAAACTGCTCTGCTTCCGGAGCTTCTGCGGATTTTGGAGTTTCCGGACTTTTAGCCTTTGGAGCCGTTTTTGTTTCGACTTGTTTTTCCTCTGCCTCCATAAACCCCGGACGAAATTCCGCAGGGACCTCAGGAATGGTCGAGCTCGAGCCGTCGGCTCCAGCTGCCGGTGCGGGCTTGCGCGCAAAGCTGCGGCTGGCTTCATCTCTTGAGAAACGCTGCAGCAGGATAAAGCCTCCGGCGATAAAAACAAAGACAGCGGCGAGGGTTGCTACGGCACGAAGCGCTGGACGACGAGAGAAAAAACCAGACTTGCCTGGGCAGGCAGCGGCTTCCATCGCACGGCGAGTTTTAAGCAGAAGCTCAGCTGAAGGCTTCTGACTTTCAACACGACGGCAATAAGCCTCGCGAATTTGCTTTTCCGACCACGTGCTCATTCCTGGCTCCCTCCTTCCAAACAAGCTTTTAACACTCTGCGCGCCCGACTGAGCTGCATACGCAGCGCACCCTCTTTTTTATTCAGAATCTCAGCGATCTCCCGGCTGGTCATCCCCTCATAATAGAAAAGATGTATCAGCTCACGTTCTGAACCACTGAGAGCTTTTAAACAATGCTCCAGATCAAGGGTCCGGATTTGTTGCTCCTCCGGAGCCTCCCGGCGGTCAAAGCGATCCGGAGCTGCCGCCTCCTCTTGTTCCATCTGCTCATCGAAGGGCAGCTCACGACGGTGCTGCGGCTTGCGCCAGAAGGAATTGGCCGTATTGCAGGTCACACGGATAAACCAGGCTTTGGCATGCTCCTCACTGACAAAGCTGGGCTGGGCTTTAGTCCAGCTCAAAAAGACCTCCTGAAAGATATCCTCCGCATCCTGAACCTGCTTGCAGCGAGCCAGAGCCAGCTGATAAACGAGATGAGAGAAACGCTCGATCACCTCGTCGTCCGAAGGCCTGTACGGCTCAGTCGAAGTCTCCTCCTGCAGGAGTGAACCGGGGTGGGCAGGAGGACGCTCTCCCTTTGAGCGGAAAAATTTTTTGCTGCGATTTTTTTCCGTCTCCACAGGGCCCCCTTCCGGTGAGATATTGTTTTGGCCTCACCTTTAATATGCTGGATCATGTGAAAATGTCACAAAAGCGTAAAAAGCTTAGATCACAATCTTGTTTGAAGATCTTGGCTGAAGAGCATTGCTCACGATCTTTGCTGATGATCGTCGCTGATAATCTCTGTTCACGATCTTCGCTGACGACTTTGCTTACACACTCACATCACGATAGCTGAATAACTCTGGCTCGCATTATAACATCCGTCATCTTGAAAAGCGCTCTTGAAAATGCTATGCTTCTACAGCTCATTATGAATGAGTTGACTCAGGAAATTCCTTTCGGGAGCATAGCTCAGCTGGTAGAGCGCTTGCTTTACACGCAAGATGTCACAGGTTCGAGTCCTGTTGTTCCCACCAAGCACCCCTGAAACGCCTTAGTTTCAGGGGTTTTCATTTTTAAGAGTAACAAAAAGGTAACAAATACAAAAACCCGCCGAAGCGGGGTTTTGTTTTTATTAAGATATTTACCGGCCGAGTTTCGATTTCAAACCGGGTATTTACTGCGGCTGAACAAAGAAAACTTTCGTCATGACCTGCTCTGTCGTGGGTCTGTCCTGCGCACCTGTGGCCACTGTGGCAATGCGGTCAACTTCGTCCATGCCGTAGACGACTTCGCCGAAAGCAGCGTAGTTCCCGTCGAGGAAGGTGCTGTCCTGATGAACAATAAAGAACTGGGAGGAGGCGGAGTTCGGATCGTTCGCACGAGCCATGGAGAGGACACCCCGTTTGTGAGAGAGCGGGTTCTTCACACCATTGCTGCTGAATTCACCCTTGATGTTTTTAGAGGAACCGCCCATACCAGTGCCATCCGGATCCCCACCCTGAATCATAAAACCCTCAATCACACGGTGAAAGATGAGCCCGTCGTAAAAGCCATCACCCACAAGCGTCTGAAAATTTTTCACACTGATTGGGGCCACGTCGGAGCGAAGTTTCACCACAATATGAGCGCCGCTGTTCATGAGGATATCGACATAGTCCGAGACATCAGAGGAGAAAGTATATCCTTCGGCCACAGAGTCCGGCTGTGTCGGGTCTGCAGCCTCAGCAGTATTGGCTCCTGTCGCAGCATTCGCAGCTGTATCCGATACAGTCGGCAGGCTGTCGGATACAGCCTCCCTAAGCGTTTCGCCCGACAGAGCCGGTGACGACGGCTTACTCTGACTTTCGCCCTCAGTGGGAGCCATCGCGCTGCAACCGCTCAGCAGGAGGCCCGGCAGGCAGGCTGTAAGAAAACATAAGGAAAAGGCACGACGTTTGTTCATAAAAATCCTTTCAACGCTCTCTGCGTTACATTATTCTTTCAACGCGCGAAAAGCGCGCAGCAAAGGCTTAATCAGCATAAATCCGGTCGACAGCCGCATCAGAAATTTCAGTCCTGAGGCTTCTTCGTCTTTCCGCTTTGCCCCAGAGGGATGGGTTCGAGCCAGCCCCAGTCGCTGTTGCGTACTCGCTTGCCCTGGTTTTCTATCTGGCTTTCCAGAAGGCCGGTAATCTGAGACTCCGCTGTATCAATAAAATGAACGATGGCTGCCGCGATCGTACTGGGACGGTCACCGTATTCGCCGTGATGTTCAGCGATAATGCACTGCAGCTGCCGGTAAAAGTCTTCATCATAGGCTTCGATAATCTCATCTTTATGCCTGGCGATAAATTCAATTCCACGGATGCGGTGGTTGGCATACCAGTACTTGCCGGGGCCAAGATCCCGGTATTCGAATACTTTGCCGATATCGTGCAGGGCCATGCCGCAGCAAAGCAGATCGGCACTGGCTTTAAGATCAGGCTCATTTTCCAGCAGGGCGGCCAGCAAATTCAACATTTTGCTCGTGTGATAGACCAGGCCGCCGACCTTGTTGTCATGGTAATAGATGGCCGCACCTTCCAGGAAAAAACGTCCTTCGAGTTCCGGGTCATTCAAGATTTCCTGGATGAGTTTCCAGCACTTATAGGAAACTCCGCGTTCCATCAGCTTCGAGCTCACTTCTTTCCAGAAGGAGCTGAGCCGTTCGCGGGGAAGCTGGGGGAGAAAATCGGTGTTTTTGAGGGAGCTGTCGGTGCTCGGCTGAATGCGCCTGACCGTAAGATAAATGGCTCCGTTAAATTCTGAGCCAGTCGTTTCGACATCATAGATGCCTACGCCGTGTTCCTGCACCGTAGCAAAGGTGCGCTCTTCCCATATCTTAAATTCCGCACTTCCCTGAGGAGTCAGAAAAGTCCCGATCATAAAATCATTTTTTTTGCCACTGCGCACTTGAGGAGGCTGCGCAATGAGAACGGTGCCATAACTGTCGACGTCTTTTTCGATAGCGTGTTCAAGATCAAGAATGGCCACAGTGAGCCTGCCTTTCCCGGGCCGCGGGACGGCCGTGTTTTGCTCCAGTATAGCGAATTGCCGGAATGCCGTCACCCCTCGGCACGGTCCTCCATTTTGTCTCTGAGCTCCAGGTCTTCATCCAACTGCTGGCTGGTGCGCAGGGATCGCTCGATACTCCCCTGGAAGAGCTTTCCAAGTCTGTAAATTAAGGCCTTGGGAGAGCCGTTCATGCCATCTTGAATCCACTTGTCGAGAAGACCAATCAGTGCGAAAACATAAAAATCGATAATTAGATTTTTATCTTCAGCTTTGGCCTCAATATGATTTGCCCGGCACTGATTTTCGACATATTTGCTCATGACCACTTTACAGGCCTTATATAGGTAAGCATCTGTATCTTTCTTGTCGATGGACCGGAAAATGTTCTGGGCCGCTTTCCTGTGCTCTAAAAAGAAGGAGACGGCATGTAAAAGACCTTCTTCCCATGAATAAGTTTCGTTAAATTCTTTATCGACCTTTTCCAGCTCATCCTGCAGAATTTCTTTAACGAGCATGTAGACGTCGTCATAGTGGTAATAAAAGGTATTTCGATTGATCTCACATCTCTCGGCGAGTCTGGCTATGGTGATGCTTTTCAAACTCTTTTCTTCCAGCATTTTCAGAAATTCGCGTTTGATCAGCTCTTTGGTGTATTGTCTGGCCACGAAAAAGCCCCCTCATCTTTTGCTCTCTTTATCATAACTTAAAAATGCCGTCAGTGCTTTGCGTCGCTGAGCTTATAAGGACTTTACGGGAAATTGATACAGGCCTAATCAAAATCAGCATCAGCAGCTGTAATAATAAAGCTGTTCAGGCATTAAGGCCATACAAAACCCTGCGATTCAATCATCAACGTGGCCACAGCTTGAAAAAAGGAGGAAAGTATCACATGAACAAAGGAAAGAGAACACATCTCCTCTTCAGCCTCGTCCTGGCCGCCCTTCTCGGCGCGCTGCTGCTTCAGTTCAGCCCTTCTGCCTTTGCTTCAACTTCTCATTATCTGGATGCGTCCAGCATCGCGGGTGATGCTGCATGGAAAGAATGGTGCGACCAGTGGGAGACTCTGGCCAGCGATTTAACCAAAGTGTCGGTCGCCCCTGGTAAAGATCAGACGGAACTGAATTTTGCCTGGCTGTCCAAAGCCGAAGGTGAAGCGACCCCTGTCGTCCATTTCGGAAAAAAAGATGGCGAGATGAAAGCATTCACCGGCGAGACTGGCGAAGTTGATGACAGTCTGACCGATGGCACGAAATATGTTTATAACCATGTCACTGTCAACGGCCTGGAAGAAAATACCGCTTATGTTTATACCGTGGAAAAGAACGGCGTGGAAACCGAACCGGTCGAATTCTCCACGAGGAGCTTCAGCGAAGTAAAAATGCTCCTGGTCGGCGACCCCCAGATCGGCGCTTCCAAAGGTCAGCCTCAGGGAGATGCTGATCTCGTGAACGATGGCGGCGTGGCCAATACTGCGGCCCGCAATGATGCTTTTGGCTGGGATCGCACTCTGCAAAAAGCCCTGGAACAGACACCTGACCTCAACTTCATCATCTCCGCCGGCGACCAGGTCAACAAAACCGGCAAAGCTAAAGAAGAAGAATTCGCCGGCTATCTGGGTGCGAAGGTTCTGGCTTCAACCCCCATGGCCGCCTGCATTGGCAACCACGATTCTCTGAACCCTGACTTTAAGTATCACTTCAACGTCCCCAATACGACCGATAAGGGTATGACTCAAGCCGGAGGTGACTACTATTACAGCTATGGCCCCGGCCTTTTCATCGTGCTGAATATCAATAACTACAACGTGGCAGAGCACAAGGAAGCCATCGAAGAAGCCGTCGCTTCTTACCCCGATGCCGCCTGGCGTGTCGTGACCATCCATCAGGATATCTACGGCAGTGGCCTTGATCACTCCGACAGCGATGGCATGATCCTGCGCACACAGCTGACCCCCATCTTCGACGAATTCAAGATTGATGTCGTCCTGCAGGGTCACGATCATACTTATACTCGCAGCCATTTACTCAGCGGTGACCAAAAGACCCACGGTCGTTATGAATTCCGCCTCAAGGACGATGGCAGCGGTTATGACTGGGACCATGCCTTCAACGTGGACACTAATGAGATGATCCCCTTTACTCCCGAAGAAGGCGATGCTGATGGTAAGAAACTGCACGACGATTTCATGGCCGACAACAGCTGCTACACCCTCTCCAAAGTGGATGGTGAAAAAGTGACGGATGGCGAAGGAATCCTCTACATTACCGCCAACTCAGCTTCCGGTTCCAAGTATTATGAGCTCATCGAAAGCCAGCAGGATTATATTGCGGCCCGCAGCCAGAACTGGCTCCCCAGCTACTCGCTCATGACCATGACCGACAAAGAATTCAGCATCGTGACCTATCAGATCACCGATGACGGTAAAGTTGAAGAAATCGACACAATTTTCACGCTGGAGAAAACTGCGGAAGCCGAAAAAGCAGCTTAAGCTTTAAATGAAAGCAAAGGCCGCTCGTTTGGACCTCTGTTCCAGAGCGAGACGGCGTTCCGGGCAGCGCTTGTCCATACGGGCAGGCGTTGCCCTTTTACCTTAAAAAGGAAATCAGCCCAAATGAATTCAGAGAAAACAAATTCAATGAGAATAGAATCAAACGCGACTTCGGATCCCCAAATACGCTCACGGAGCCGCCTGATCTACCTGCTCATCCTCATCCTTGTAATTGCCCTTTCTATCGTGGCGGCATGGCAGCTGAGGAAGGTTCAGAAGACAGAATTGACCAATACCCGTGGACATAGTTTCGAAAAGGCTGTCGTCACCGAAGTCCTGCGGGACAACGTCCAGCAGGATGGCAGCCGTGTGGGCGAACAGCGCGTACGGGTTCGTCTGAGCAGTGGCAGCCACAAGGGCGAAGAGATAGAGACCAGCAGCCCCTCAGGTTATTTATTCGGCGCACCCTGTGTCAAAGGCATGAAGGTCATCATCATGCAAAGCGTGGCAGGCGACACACTCGTCACCAGCGTCTATGCCCAGGATCGGGGCAGCGTCATCCTGATCTTTGCGCTGCTTTACCTCCTCGTCCTTTGCTGGATCGGCGGCAAACAGGGGCTGCGCGGAGCTCTGGGCTTAATCTACACTGTCGCGGCCATTTTCTTTCTTTTTATTCCCCTGGTCTATCTGGGTTATTCACCCTTCTGGATGGCCGTGCTGGTCTGTCTCCTGACCACCTTTGTCTCTATGACCCTGATTGGAGGTTTCAGCCGCAAAACCCTGGCTGCAACCCTGGGAACTTCAGCAGGCGTGATCATCGCTGGCCTGGTGGCCATGGCCTTTTCCCTGTTTTCCGGCATCAGCGGTTGGAATGTCTCCAACATCGAGCATCTCATGACCCTCTGGTACACCGAGAACATTCGGGTTGGCGACCTGCTCTTTGCCGGCTTGCTGATCTCAGCCCTTGGCGCGGTCATGGATGTGGCCATGTCCATCTCCAGCACCATGCAGGAGATTTTGCAGCAGAGGCCGGACCTCGGCCGCAAAGAACTCATCAAAGCTGGGTTCCGCGTCGGCCGCGACATGATGGGGACAGATTCCAATACCCTGATTCTGGCTTTTGCCGGAGGCAGCGTCTCTGTGCTGCTGCTCAATTACGCTTATCAGCTGCCCCTCCTGCAGATCATCAATTCCAACAACATCGGTATTGCTGTGATGCAGGGCCTGGCTGGAAGCTTCGGCGTGGCTCTGTCCGTACCGTCAACCGTACTTCTGGCGGCTCTGATCTATCTGCCGCCAGGACAAAAATCCAGGGAGGACTCAGCTAAAGCTTCGTTGACAATCAGGCGTACACAATTGAAGAGATAGGGTTTGTAGTCGCTGAAAGTGACAGGTTCGCCATGCAGGATCACATTGTAACAAGTTGAGTTGATCAGCTCGATAATGGTGAAGAGCATCAGGTCAAAATTTTTGATCTTCACACCATCTTTTTCCAGCATAGACAGGATGTAATCTCTAAAGTCAAAGCCTTCGACCACAGGCTCTTCAATTGACGGATCGTCAGACCCATCGCTCAAGTTAAAAGGAGCAGATGCCTGAGGACTCCCGTGAGCGGCAGAGCGTAAAGCTCCTGGCTCAGATGGCTCGGATAAAATGAGATTTCCAGCTGCTTTAGACCTTCCTGGCAGGGAAAACAGGCCTCGGCTCAGATATTTAGATATATATCGCAATAAAGCGATGTCTTTTGAAAATTCGGTGACAATGTAATCTGTGATAAATATGATTTTTTCACATATTGAAGGGGGTTGAACCGCCTCTTTGCAGGATTCGTTTAAGGCTTCAATCGCCTGATGTAAAAGCTGATCTGATTTTTGCGCAATTAAAGCGCGATTGATATCTTCCTTACTCTTAAAGTACAGGTAAAATGTGCCTTTTCCTACTTTGGCTTTGCTGGCAATCTGCGTGATCGTTGTCTCAGTAAAACCAATGGTGGTAAAAAGCTTATACGCGGCATTTAATAAGTCATTCTTTTTTCTTTCTTTATTAAGTTCCACTTTACGCATAAGCTGCCCTCTCCTCTGCTCAAACTCGCCGGCCGTCCCGAAATCTTCATTTGCCTCATCATGCTGGCTTCTCGATTGATGTGTTTTTCGTCTGATCTTCCTTTCATTTTCGTTTGATTTTTTCTAAATTAGCACAAAGATGACTTTAAGTCAAAAAATTTTTATCCTCAAATTTGTATTTAAACGCCTTTAAACAGGCAATTTTAATTTATTTTCATCGCTTAAAATAAAAAAGTTGACCAATGGTCAGTTTAGTGCTACTTTGAGTTCTGTAATTTTTGACGTCTCGTCAATCTGTTGAACGGAGTACATGAAAAAATGAACATCGGTGAGAAAATCGTAAAGTACAGAGGAGCTATTTTGCTCCTTGCGCTGATCCTCTTGATTCCAGCTTTCATCGGCTATCAAAACACGCGCATAAATTATGACATGCTGACTTACCTGCCTGATGAAATGGAAACGGTGAAGGGTCAGAATCTTTTAATCGACGATTTCAACAAAGGCGGCTTCTCCATTGTCATTCTCGAAAAGATGAAACAAGATGCGGTGAAACAGTTTAAAGATCGGGTTGCTGAGGTCGATCACGTGAGTCAGGTCGTCAGCCTCCAGGACGTATTAAATCCCAACGTGCCCACTGAATTGCTTCCCGATCAGGTTTCTTCCAAACTACACAAGCCGGACGCAAGCCTTTTAGTCGTGTTTTTTGATACGACAACTTCAGATGAAAAAACCCTGGAGGCCGTGGCCAGGATTCGTGAAATCGGCAATGAAAATACCTACGTTTCGAGTCTTTCTTCTCTGGTTCTGGATTTGAAAACCCTCTGTGAAGAAGAAGAAAGTAAATATGTCATGGTTGCAGTGCTCTTCTCCCTGATCGCCATGATGCTCCTGCTGGATTCCTATGCTGCGCCCTTTTTCTTTCTGATCTGCATCGGTATCGCCATAATGTACAACCTCGGCAGCAATATTCTGTTTGGAGAAATTTCCTATATCACGAAGGCCATTGCCGCGGTTCTGCAGCTGGGCGTCACGATGGACTACTCCATCTTTCTCTGGCACAGCTACACCGAAAATGAAGATCGCGGCCTTGACGATGAAGCAGCCATGGCAAAAGCCATTGATAATACCCTTATATCCGTTATGGGCAGTTCTGTCACAACCGTCGCCGGTTTTCTCGCCCTCTGCTTTATGAGTTATACCATGGGCAGGGATCTCGGCCTTGTGATGGCCAAAGGCGTTATCCTGGGCGTCCTTTCGTCGATCACGATTCTGCCGGCTCTGATCTTGCAATTCAAGGGTCTTTTACATAAAACACGACATCCCTCGCTCATTCCTGACGCGCATAAACTGGCTCATGGATTGACCAGCCGATATGTCATCTATATCATCGTTTTCGTTCTCTTACTTTTCCCTGCCCTCTATGGCTATCAGCATCAAAATCTGGTGTATGACTTCAGCAAAATGATTTCGAGCAGCCAGGGAGAACTTCCGCCGGAAAAAACACAATTCCTGACGGCGAATCAAAAACTCTATCAGAATTTTGGCATTGAAAGCTCCTACCTCGTGCTCATCAGCGACCAGCTTCCAGCTCATGAGGGCAAGGAGATGATCCAAGAGATGGAAGAGCTTGACGGCATCGTCAGCGTTTTAGGTCTGGATAAGGCTCTTGGTACCTCCGTACCGAAGGAAATTCTTCCGGAAGATGTCCGGACTTCTGTGGAAAGTCAGGAGCATCAGATTATTGTCCTTAATTCTGGCTTCAGAGTTTCCACCGACGAATGCAATGAACAAATCGACAGGGTTAAAGCCATCGCTAAACGCTACGATCCTGAGGCTGCTGTCATCGGAGAAGGGCCAGCCACGCTTGATCTGATCCGCCTGACCGATAAAGATTTCGAACGTGTCAACTGGATTTCGATTGCCCTGGTCTTTTTCATCATTCTGCTGACGCTGCAGTCCCTGTCCCTGCCCTTCATTCTGGTCAGCGTGATTGAATTTGCCATCATCGTCAACCTAGGGATGACCACGATTAACCAGCTTGAACTGCCCTTCCTGGTACCGATCTGCATCAGCACCATTCAGCTCGGCTCGACTGTCGATTACGCCATCCTTATGGCGACCCGCTACAAGTCAGAAAGGATGGCCGGAAAGGAAAAACGTGCCGCCGTCGTCGAAGCCACGGCCGCCTCTATCCCCTCCATTATCGTCAGCGCCCTGGGCTTTTTCACGGCAACCCTGGCCGTGGCTATCTATTCCAAAGTCGGGATTATCAGCAGAATGTGCAACCTCATGGGCCGTGGAGCTCTCATCAGCATGGCCACCGTCATTTGTCTTTTGCCTTCCCTTCTCATGGCCTGTGACAAGCTGATCTGCAAAAGTACCAGAGGTCTTGGCAGACATACAGAGAAGAGAGCATGAACACTGTGTAAACCAACAGAAAGTCACTATTTTCGCATCCTGAAAGATGCCGTCATAAAACATTGGAGATTACAAAATGGAAAAGAAAAAAAGTACAAAAAGAATCCTCAGCCTTGTCCTAGTCATGGCGCTTTTAATGACCTGTGTAACGACCCTGAATCACGAAAAAAAGAAAGTTTTAGCCGAAGCCGAAAGTGCCGTCCAGACGGCTGCCCAAAATGGAGAAACGCACGAGTCTTCAGCCCCTGGAACTTCAGAAAATCGTTCGCAAAGCGAGAAGCAAAACGGATCTGAGACTGAGTCCGCTAAAGGAAAGTCGGATGAAACCCTTGCTCCCGAATCGTGTGAAAGAACAGAGGGCAGCGTGGATAAACGGGAAACAGCCTATGTCATGATGGACGCAGACGGTAACGTCGAAGAGGTCATTGTCTCCGAACAACTCAGCAATACTCAGCAGGAAGACGAGATCACAGATTATTCCGATTTGGAAAATATCGAAAGCACCTCGGGAAATGTTAACTTTGTACAGGATGGTCCCAGGCTTAAATGGCAGGCCAAAGGTCAGCGTGTGGATTACCGCGGAAACTACCACGGCGAGCTTCCACTCAAAGTGAAAATCAGCTATTTCCTGGACGGCGAGAAAAAAAGCGCTGCCGAAATGGCAGGTCAGGCCGGAGAGGTGAAAATTCGTTTTGACTACGAGATTTTGCAAAAAGATCTGGTCGATGGGGAGTTCCGCTTACACCCCTACACTCTGCTGAGTGGACTATCCCTGGACAATAAACATTTCAGCGAAATAGAAGTCTCCAGTGGAAAAATTCTGGATGATGGCACTCAAACGCTTGTGTTCGGCGTAGCCTTCCCCGGGATCAGGGAAAATCTGGAGCTTGAAACGAAAGACTCTGAACTTCCCTCCTTCGTGGAAGTGCGCGCAAAGGCAGACGCTTTCAGCCTCTCTTCGACTTACAGTATGGCCTTTTCCGGGCTTTTAAGCGAGTTCAATACGGATAAGGCGACCCTTCTGCAGGACAAAATCAGTGAATTAAAACTGGCTTTAACGGGCCTTTCCGGTTCATCCAAACTCCTGCTCAAAAATTTGGATCGTGCATCCTCAGGAGCCTCCCAGCTTGACAAGGGCCTTGAGGGTCTTCATAAGGGGCTAAAAAAATTCCAGACCGGAAGTGAAAGCCTGGAAGCCGGAGCAGAAGAGATGCAGCAGGGTCTCGCCGCTTTAAGTGCCAAAAGCGCTGAGTTGAATCAGGGGATCAGCAGCATGGAGGCATCGATCTTTGCCTCCGCCTCTCAGCAGCTCAGTCAGGTATTGGGGCAAAGCATCAGTCTGACACCGGAAAACTATGCTCAGATTCTCGAGGGGCTTTCCGGACAGATGGCGCAGGCTCCCCCTGAATCAGCAGAAGCTGGATTAAAACAGATCGCCCAATTAAAAAACCAACTGGATGGCGTGGAAGCTCTCGTCTATGGAATCAGCAGCTATACCAACGGCGTCGGTGCGGCAGCCGCAGGCAGTGAAAAATGTCTTGAAGGAGCCAAAGCCTTAAAGAATGGGGCCTCCGAACTTAAAAAAGGCTCAGGCGAATTGCTCAAAGGTAGCCAGAAACTGAACGGCGGGCTGGAGAAATTAAAAGACGGCATGAAGCGTTTTGATAAAGATGGACTGGATCGTCTGCTCAGCGCTTTTCGAGATGCAGATGTCGAAAAGCTCCTGAAAAATATTCAGGGCGTCAGCGAAGCCTCTCAAAAAAGCTACCTTCTGGGTGGCAAAACCGACGCCATGTCCGGCGCAAGTAAGCTCATCTTCAAAACTGGAGCCATCAGCATCGACAATAGCGACAATAAGGATTAAAGCCTGAAACGAGCCTTGCTCTCCAAGAAGCCCAGGACAGGTCTCTGTCCCGGGCTTTATTATATATTCGTCTGAACAGCATTCGTTTTCTGACATGCGAAGCCCGCCGGTACCTGTAACCAGGTCCTAAAGGCCGTGGTCGAAGTATGAAGAGAGGCTTTTATCATGGCATCATGGCTTCGACGATGGCTTGCTTTCATTTCGGATTTTCTGATTTTCGAACAAAATTTCAAGTAATGGGCGGTTAGCCTGGGCAAACTCAGGCTTAAACCATCCACTACTCACTAACTTGCACGCCTAACCCATCCACAACTTGGAATCTTGCACGCGGGCCCATCCACTACTTGCTAAGTTGCAGGAAAATCAGAAAAACCAAAGTCAAGTCCACAATAGTGTGTAAATTTGTAGTTGAGTCTTTATCACTTCCTGTTTTTCTTAAGCCGCTTTAGCCAGGAGGCACTGCTGGCGG